>Ga0172372_10001855_pt1 | contig 32458 bp, 33 predicted proteins | sample LakKiv5m_2_FD_114544 | JGI IMG/M metagenome (GOLD analysis project Ga0172372, IMG submission 114544) | Freshwater microbial communities from Kabuno Bay, South-Kivu, Congo - kab_092012_9.5m | ecosystem: Environmental > Aquatic > Freshwater > Lake | place: Democratic Republic of the Congo... | reverse complement strand
TGATTCAAGGCAATGAAAGATTTATTCAAACCATGCGCGAGTTTGATATCGACATCATCAATGGTGGCGGCGAAACAGCTGACATGGGCGATGTCATTCGCACTATTTCTGTAGATACTTGTGCCGTGGCCACATTAAAACGCCGCGAGGTTATCGGTGCTGGGATTTCTCCAAACTTGGTGATTGTGGGCTTGAGCTCATCGGGGCAAACCGTTTACGAACAACGTGAAAACAGTGGTGTTGGTAGCAACGGACTTACAAGCGCGCGCCACGAACTGCTGTCGCCTCATTACCGAGAAACTTACCCAGAAGCTTTTGATCCTGAAATCGAATCGGATTTGGTGTATTGTGGACCTTACCGCATGCAGGACCCTTTGCCAAGATCAACTTTAAAAGTCGGAGAAGCCTTGTTAAGTCCAACTCGTACCTACGCCCCTTTATTGGTACCTTTAATGAAAGAAAAGCCTGGCCTGATGAAAGCCCTCATCCATTGTTCTGGCGGGGCACAGACCAAGTGTTTGCGCTTTGGCAAAGGTGTGCACTTTATTAAAGACGAATTGTTTGAAGTACCTCCATTATTTAAAGAGATACAAATGCACTCAGGCACCACGACAGAGGAAATGTACAAGGTCTACAATATGGGACACCGTATGGAAATTTACGTTGAACCCGAAGACGTCTCTGAAATACTCTCTAGAGCTAAGAAATTAAAAATTGAAGCTAAAGTAATCGGCCGAACTGAAACAAGCAAGAAAACGGACCAAAGCTCACACTTGAGCTTGAGAGTGAAAGGCGAAGAATTTAGTTACTGGTTGTAAGTTTAAAATTCATCAGATCCAGGAACAAATACATTCTCCGAATTAGAAATAGAATTGCCGCGAGTTTTGTCAAAAATAACTCTAAATCCTAAGTCATCAGCCCATACTCCAGAAGCAAAGTAACCATAACGATACCATGTCGTCAAAAAACCAGGATTTTTTGTTTTAAAGCTACCACCTACAAGAAATTTGTAAGGATCATAGGGTATTGTCGCTGCTGCAGACTGATCCTCTGCTTTAAAATACGTCCATTCCCAAACGCTGCCGGCTAAGTCGTACAAACCGTAAGGATTAGCAAAAGTGGGATTGTTGACAACATTTTTAGTCCCTTCTGGCTCGGTATTTTTATATTGAAAGTGAGCTAATGGCGACCCGTTGGCAAAGATATTGCCATTGGCCGTCGGAAATTGGTAATCTTGGCCACCGCGTCCCGCCCAAGTCCATTCTTGCCATGTGGGCAAACGGTATTGCGATCCCAACCAACGACAAAACTCTTTGGCCTCATCTTGACTCACATAAACCATGGGGTAGTTGCCTCGGGATGGAGCTGCTTCAAATGAGCTGGTCTGCACTTCAGAACGCGGCTTCTGAAGTTGCACAAAAGGGTCTATGTAAATGTCGCCATTGGGTTTACCCTGTTCAATGTAAAAACCTGAAAAATCGGTAATCTCATCATTGACCTGCACCCCAAACTCTTTTCTGTAGATGCCACAAGAAGTCAATTGCTGCATGACAGGCTTATAAATGTCAACCGCCAAAGTGAAAGAGGAAGCACCCCCACCATCGCCAACGGTGGACAAAGAGTCACTATTCTTAGCGATGGCATTTAAAAAGTCTACAAACATTTGAACGGTGACTTCAGTTTTCATCATCAAAAAAGAATTCACAAACGTTAGGTCATCGACGCCATCATTGAGTTCTTCCGTATTGGTCACGTTAGCAGCAGATTCTACACGCTCGTAAAGGCCATCGGTAAAGCTAGCATTATTTCCATTTTCATCCAAATATTCACCAGCATAGTTGCTTCCCAAAACAAAACTGCCTCCGGGAACTGCGACAAAAGTTCCCTTTACGGACGGTGGCAAGGGTTTTCCGAAAACATCGGTAGACGGTGCACCTGCTGATTCAACCAAATCTGCACCACTGCTACAGGCTAGGGAAATCGCCGCGATTGTTGCCAGACACAACAGTGCAATCCATCGATTCAAATGCTTTCCCCTCATAAGTAATTGCGCTGAGTCTAAAAATGCCTATCTGACGTCAAGAAGCGAAGTTCATAGATCATCACGAAATTGTTTTTGGTCAAGCATTCATGAACTCTCTTAGGTCTTCTAGATATTTGATCTTAATCAAAGCCAAGACTTGTGACAAAATTTGAGAGACTCTCCCCTCTGTAATATCGAGAACTTTGCTGATTTCTTTTAAGGTGAGTTCATCAAAATAGTACATCATTAGAGCAGCCTGCTTTTTTTCTGGCAATTCGGTGATGATTTTTTTTAAAAGCTCTTTTAGTTCGTTTTGTTGCTGGTCTTTTAACAAACGGATGTCAGGTAAATCGAGATCTTCTGTTTGGCTTTCGTCGCTTGCACCCATGCTTTGAATTGAGGTCACTGAGGCAATGCTGATCTCCCTGCACAGTTTGCCGAAGTCTTTTTCATCCATTCCCAAATTGGACATCAGTTCATCATCACTAGGTGCTCGGCCTAAATCTTGCTGCAAATTTTGATAAGCTCTACGATAAGTTTGAAAGGCATTGCGCGAAAGTCGTGGCACCCAGTCGAGATCTCGAATTGAATCGAGCATGGCGCCGCGTATGCGCTGAGCTGAAAAGGTGGCAAATTTTGTGTTGCGCGATGGCGTGTAACGACTCACCGCATCGATCAAACCAAGCAGACCCGTAGAGTACAAGTCATCAATTTCTACTTTTCCAGCTAGGGAAAAATGCATGCGCTCAGCTGCGCGTTTAACGAGCGGCAAAAAGTGCTCTATCAACTCGTTGCGTATTTCTAAATCACCGCTGCTTCGGTATTTTTTCCAGAGTTCGTGTTCTTCTGCGTCGGTCACGAAGGTTGATGTGGTTCAGACTCTTGTTGTGGTGGCCCTTCCAGCTTGGTACCAGGCACTGGAAAGACATCTTCATTTTCTCGATAAGGGGTTTGCAAAAGGTCTAACGCGACCAAAGTCAAAGGACGACCGAGGAAAATCAATATGAAGGTGATTAAAATCAAATACCAAAGAAACAATTTCGCAGAAAAAGCGAATCCGATCAATTTTAAAATCAGCCCCACCATTGAGAGCGTGATAAAAAAGATGATCACCATCTGAGCTGTGAGCTTTGATATCATCTAATCGACAAGCTATGAGAAAAGAGAAAACAATCGGGATAAGAAGGTTTTAGGGTTGGGATCTTCACGCTGAGCTGAATGAGGCAAGAGAAGTTTTTGAAATTCTCCCGACACTTGAACCAAGCTTTTTGAAGCGGGACAATGGGGGTATTCTAGAATAAAGGGTTTCCTTTGCTGCACGGCTTTAGAGACGTGTAGGTCCAACGGGATGTGCCCAAGGTAAATGGGCAGCTTTGGCAAATGCTGCTTGCATACTTGAGAGAGACTTCTGAACACTTGTTCCGCTTCACGAGGAGAATGAGCCTCATTCAAAATGACGTAAACGGGAAGATTAGGGTTTTTATTCATGATCGTTTTGATAAGCGCGTAAGCATCCATCCTCGCCGTAGGCTCGGGGGTCGTAACGACAATAAGGCTGTTTGAAGCGAGTGCAAAATGCAAAACATTATCGCTCAAACCCGCTCCTGTATCTACCATGATCAAATCGGCCATGGTTTCCAACTCGGCAAATTTTTCAATCAAGGATTCGCGTTCATCGGGTCTTAAATTTGCAAGTCGACTGACTCCAGAAGCGCCTGGGACAAACATGATGTCATTGGGTCCTGGACAGATGATGTCGGTCAAACTTTTTTGCCCCGCCATCACGTGACTTAAATTAAAACGTGGCGAGAGACCAAGTAAAATATCTAAATTTGCCAGTCCAAGGTCCATGTCGAGGATGGCCACGCGATGCCCCAAGCCCGCCAACTGAATGGAAAGATTGCACAGTAAATTTGATTTGCCCACACCTCCCTTACCAGAGGAAAAAGTGATCACTTTGGCAAAATGCGAAGTCGCACCGACGAGACTGCGCAAAGTGGCCGCTTGATCAGACAAGAGTGGGCTGTAGATTTAAAACCAATCGCGAAAGCAACTCACTGGTAGCGAGTTCAATGTCATCGGGGACTTCCTGTCCAACAGTCAAGTAGCCAATGGGCTTTTGAGTGCGACTAATGATGCTCAAAATGATCCCATAATGAACACACTCATCGAGTTTTGTGAGCAATAATTTGTGAACGGGGAAATCACCATAGCGCTCTAGCGTGTCTTTCATGACATCATTTTGAACACTCAAGCTCAAGACCAAATGCAATTCGTCAGGCTGAGCAGCATCGACCATCTCTTTAAGCTCATTCATTTTTGCCTCATTTTTTGGAGAGCGACCAGCAGAGTCGATCATGACTAAATCGCGATCAGAAAAGGACGCAATCGCAGCTTTGAGCTCAGCTGGCGAGTTGGCAACCTTCAAGGGAATTCCAATGAGATTCGCATAAGTGCGCAGTTGATCTACCGCAGCTATACGATAAGTATCAAACGTGATCAAAGCCACCCGGCACTCCTCTTGTATTTTGTATTTGGCCGCAAGCTTTGCTAACGTGGTCGTTTTACCCACACCGGTTGGCCCCACCAACATGAGCACATTGGGACGCTTTTTCGGATTGACGCGAATGGGTCCGGCCGGAACGAGCATCTCACTAATGTAATTTTGCAATAATTTGATGTCAACGCGATCGCCTTTTTGGAAATTGGGATAATGGTTCTTCCAACGGTGCACAAGTGCACGAGCTATATCGGTATTGATATTATAACTCTGGAGTTTCTCATAAGCTTTTTGAAACTCCGGTGGCAAGTCTGGCCAATGCTGGAACTGACCGGAATTTTGAATTTCAGAAATCATGGTTCTAATTTCACTCAATTCGCGCTTAAAGTCGTTGTAATCTTTATCGGCAACAGGGCTTTCGGTTGCTTTAGGTGGTTCAGCTACAGCCACAGCCTGATTTTGACTATGAAGAGCAACAGGCTTATTGATGGCTGTTTTTTGAGTTTGAGCAGGGCTTTGCGTTGTTCGGCGCGGTGCCATTTTGACATTATCAGAGGCCGTGATTTGAACTATCTTGGATCCACCAATGCCCATAAAGCCACCTTTTTTGATGTGACGCGTGCTCAATATAACAGCCTTTTCGCCCAACTCGCGCTTTAGCTTGCTATAGGCTTCAAAGATGGACTGACCTTCGAATATTTTCACCACGCTTGAATCTTTCTTTGACTTCATGCTTTAGCTTTAGCCTTGGCAAGTGAAATGACGCCCAGAGACTCAATTTTAATGTTGGAAACGATCTCGTTATACGAGATGATTGAAATGCCATGAATAGAAGGCTTAAGGGCATTGAATACATGAAAGCGCACCTGAGCCGAACATAAAATCACCGGATGATGTCCCGATGAAATCAGTCGCTCCAATTGCTTTGAAGCTGAATCCGTAAACGCTCGGATAACGGCAGGATCAAGCGCCAAATAAGAACCACCCTCGGTGCTGCGAATGGCATTTTGAATGCTATCTTCAAGTTCCGGATCCAAGGTAACACAATGCAAGTTCATATCTTGATCAACCAATGGCGCACAAATGGTTCTTCCCAAGCGTGCACGGACATACTCGGTGAGGATCTCTGGATCTTTGATACGGTCGGCGTAATCGCCCAAGGTCTCCAAAATGGTTTCCAAGTTGCGAATGCTGACTTTCTCACGCAAGAGATTCTTCAAAACCGATTGAATCTCGCTCAGGCGCAAACGATCCTGAACCTCATCGACGATGGCTGGCGTACTCTCTTTTTGTTTTGCAAGCATCTCTGAGACGGTTTGCCTTGAAAGGATATCAGCACCATATTGTTTGATGATTTCAGTTAAATGCGTGCTGATGACCGTTGTTGCATCCACCACCGTGTATCCATTGATAGACGCCGCTTCGCGCATGCTCTCCGGAATCCAAACGGCAGGTAAACCAAAAGCGGGCTCGATGGTTTCCATGCCGTCTATCTTTTCAGATACAATGCCACTGTCCATAGCCAAGAATTGATCTGGCAAAACCATGCCATGAGCTATTTCGGAATCGCGCAATTTAATGGAATAGTCGTTGGGAGCCAATTGCATGTTGTCGCGAACGCGAATAGGCTTAATGAGAATGCCCATTTCAATGGCCAACTGTCTGCGCATCATGGTGATGCGCTCTAGCAGGTCACCACCTTGGACAGTATCCACAAGTGGAATCAGTGAATAACCGACTTCAAGTTCAAGTTGATCTAGCTTGAGCAAATTAGAAACATCCTCTGGACCTGCGCTAGAAGTGGACGCTCCAAAACTGTGAGCGCTCGCTCTCGAATCAGGAGAAGCACCAGGCAATTGATCGTCGATTCTCTTTTTATAGGCATTGAGACGATCTTGGTCGTTGGGCAATTTATAGGCATAGTACAACAACAGGGCTCCCATGAAGATGAGGAACCATAAATTTGAGATGGTCAACCCCAGCAGTATTAGAAAAATACCACCGGCAACCATTGAGGTCTTTCTAGTGAACAATTGATAGATGACCTCACCACCAAGGTTGTCACTGCTTTCACCACGAGTGATGATGATGCCCGCGGCGACTGAAGTGATCAAAGCTGGAATCTGAGACACCAATCCGTCTCCAATGGTGAGCCTTGAATACTGCGAAAGCGCACTGATGAATTCCATATCGTAAGCTGCCACACCGATGATAAGACCGATGATCAAATTGATGGCGGTGATAATCAAACCCGCGATGGCATCACCGCGTACAAATTTTGAAGCTCCGTCCATAGCACCATAAAAGTCAGCTTGTTGAGCTAATTCTTCACGACGTCGCCGAGCGGTTTTTTCATCGATAAGTCCAGCATTCAAGTCGGCATCGATGGCCATTTGCTTGCCTGGCATGGCATCCAGTGTGAAGCGTGCCGTTACTTCGGCAATGCGCGTCGAGCCTTTGGTGATGACCACGAATTGGATGATGATAATGATGATAAAAATGATGAATCCAAGAATCACTCCCGCAAGAGTGTCATCGCTGGTGACAAAGCTACTAAATCCCAGAATTAAATCACCCGCACGACCTTCATCCTTGCCTGCACCTAAAATCAAACGCGTGGTGGCGACATTGAGAGCCAAGCGAAATAAAGTGACGCCTAACAAAATGGTGGGAAAACTTGACAGCTCAAGCGGAGAACGGATGTAACTCACGGTCATCAGCAAAATAACTGAAAGCATGATGTTCGCTGCAAGAAGCCCATCCATCAACCATGAGGGCATGGGGACGAGCAAAATCAAAAGCACCATGAACGTGGTGCCCAGAATAGCAATCATATCCCTTTGGCGTGTTAAATTGCCTGTTAGAAAGGGGATGGACGCTTTTATATTCATCGCGAAGCGACTCTCTTCTTGCCTTTGAGATTATAGACGTAAGCCAAGATTTCAGCGACAGCTTTAAACAGATTTTGGGGCACAGGTTCTCCCACCTCGACATCTTTATAAAGCGCTCTGGCAAGAGCCTTATTTTCGACGAGGGGTATAGAATGGGTCTTGGCTATCTCTCTAATTTTTAGAGCTAGCAAATCAGCACCTTTGGCAACAACGATAGGTGCGCGCATGGTAGCTTCTTCATACTTAAGTGCAACGGATAGATGGGTGGGATTGGTGATAACAACATCGGCATCTTTAACGTCTTTCATCATCCTTTGACGAGACATTTGCAATTGAATTTGTCTGCGCTTTTGTTTGATTTTAGGATCTCCGTCATAATTTTTCATTTCATCTTTGACCTCCTGCTTCGTCATTTTCATGCTCTGAAGGTTTTGCCATTTTTGATAGGCAAAGTCTGTTAAGGCCAAAATCAACATGATGAGGATGATATAAAAGGAAAGCAAAAAAAAGGTGTGTGAGAAAACCATCATGGATTTCCGCACATCTTGACCAGTCATTCTAAAAATTTCAACATAGAAAGAGTCTATAACAAGATAGGAAACGATTGCAAATAACATGACTTTTGTGACATTCATAAAACCCATGACCACCGTTTTTAAGCTAAATTTGTTTTTCAGACCTTTAATAGGGTCGAGTTTGGAGAAGTCGGGCGTGATGGTTTTAAAAGTTAACAATAGACCTATTTGAGATACATTTGACACGATTGCAGCGATGAAAAGAATAAGAAAAAATGGCATCATTGCTTCAGATACAAAAAATATAGAATCATAAGTTTGCGATACGATATTTTGCTCATTGATGTCTATTCTGGAAAACTCACCAAATATTTTCGCCCCTGCTACAAGGTGCATGTTGACGATACTACTACCGTAATAATACAAAAACAGCACGGCTAGAGCAACGATGATTGCCGAGTTTAAATCTTGGCTTTTCCCAAGTTGACCTTTTTCACGCGATTCCTGTTGGCGCTTTGCGGTAGGGTCTTCTGTTTTATCGTCATCAGCCATTCAAGTGGGAGATCATAAACCAGACACGTTGTTGAAAAAAGGAAATAAGTTCTTCAGATACGGAAAGAAAATTACTCAGCACCATTTGAACTGAAGTTAAACCAATCGTGATCGTGAAAATAAAACCGACTACAAAAATTTGGAATTGAGGAATGGTGCGCTGCAAATAACCCTGAACGACGTAAACCAAAGTTACAATAATAATGACGGGAAAGGCAAACTCCATGGCGCTCACTATACTGACGAGCGCTAATTCACTCATATGATAGAGCATTCCATCACCGTTGAAGTTGCTTTCGAGCAGAGGTAACGTCAAGAAACTGCCTGCAAAAGATTGAATGATCCATAGATGCCCATCCATTTCAATAAACACATAGATTGTCAAATTCATGAAAAGCGAACCTAAAATTGAAACGGTGACGTCCGTTTGGGGGTCGACGAGTGAGGCCATGGCAAAACCAATGTGCTTATCAATAAATTCACCTGCTAACTGATAAGTTAAAAAAAGCAATTGAATTGAAAACCCTATTAAAAATCCAATCCATAGCTCTCCAAGTAGCGCAATCGCCAAATCTGGAAAATGATAGGGAAGCACAATTTTGGCACTCTCAACAGTGGGGTAAACAGCTACACTTAAAAAGAACACCAAGCCACCTTTAAGCTGTAGTGACAGGCGTTGGTTTAAAAATGGTGGGGCAAAAATAACCAGACCTGACATCCGGATGAATATCAGGAAAAATTTTTGAAGCTCAGGATCCTCGAAATAACGCTGTAACACGTGCCCTCCTAAGGAGAGACAATGAGATCGAAAACTTCATAAGTAAAATCCATGATTTTATGCATCATCCATGACATGGTGTAGAATAAAACAAAAACCATAGCAATCATTTTTGGAATGAAGGTCAGGGTCATTTCTTGAATTTGAGTGATCGATTGAAAAATGGCAATGATCATACCTACGATGAGTCCCGCAGCCAAGACGGGGCTCAATATTTGCAACGTGATATAGAAGGTCTTGTTGACGATATCAATGGCCTCTCTCACATCCATGGTTTTAAGGCGTAAATCCAGCCACAAGGTTCACAATCAAGAGGTTCCAGCCATCTACGAGCACAAAAAGCAGCACCTTGAAGGGCAATGAAATCATAACGGGGGGAAGCATCATCATCCCCATCGACATTAAAATAGCCGCGACAACCATGTCGATTAAAAAGAAAGGGAGGAAAATAAGAAACCCAATTTTAAAAGAGCGCGTCAATTCTGATATGACAAAAGCTGGCACGAGCACGTGGGTAGGGACATCGTCTTCGGTTTGTGCTTCAGCGATTTTAGCTAGATCAATCATGACCCGTAAATCAGTTTTGCGGGTTTGGTCAAACATGAAACGCCTCAATGGATGTAGCGCCCGTCTTTGAAAATCATCTAAAGTGCCCTCGTTGTTTTTGTAGGGAATAAAGGCATCTTGGTAAACTTGTTCGAACGTGGGCCACATGATAAACATCGTTAAAAATAACGTGATGCCCACTAATATTTGATCTGGAGGCATGGTTTGAAGCCCTAAAGCTCTTCTCAAGAATCCCAATACAATGATGATGCGAGTGAAACAAGTCATGAGCACTAAAATGGATGGGACAAGCCCAATCATGGTCAAGACAAATAGGATCTCCACCGTTTCAGCAACTTCTCCAGGGGTGGTTTCTGGATCAGAGCTGATATTGAGTGAAAAACCGTGGGCGGACCCGCTAGCTAAAAGCAACACCATCACTAAGGATGCCATCTTTGAGCAAGAAATGGTTTTGTTGTTATGCAAAGACTGAGCACAGCCACATAGAAAGGACAAAAAGAGTTGCACTCTTTTCATTTCTGATCCTTTTGTAGAGCGCCAAGCTCCCTTTTTAGCTGCTCTAATTCAGATTTCATTTCTTTTTCATGAGGAATATTTTTTTTATCGCGACCATGACTCTGAAAGTCATTTAAAACTTTTGAAAAATCTTCTCCTGTAGCGGCTGCAGACGAGCCAAGGGTGAGCAAGTTGATTTCATCAGGCTCAGTTATGACATCTAAAGTGGTGCAGAAATTAGGCGATTTAGCGACAACAATCACTTTGGGCCCCACCTTGAGCAAGACAATTTTTGTTTGCCCATCGAGAAAAGTTTGACCTAAAATTTGAATATCAATTCCATGAGCTTGCATTTTACCACGTAAAAAGCGTTGGTACCAAAAATAAAGAAAGATCAAACCTGTGAGAAAAAGCATGATGGTGAGCGTGATCCAGCTACCACTTGCCCTAGGGACAATGGTCGAATCCACCTTTTTAGAATTATTTAGCTCTAGAGGTCGAGGTGCAGACTCGGTTTGATCAGAAGCACTTTTTTCTGTCTTCAAAGGATCCTTTTTCTCAGTCACCGATTGAATAGGAAAAGGTTTTTCAGGCACTAGGTTAATTTTTTTAATCGCAGGTTCAGGCAACGTCTCTTTAGGGACCACAGAAGTGCTGGCCTCTGTATTTAAAACAGGCGCTACCACATCGTCTGATTCGACTTTGTCCAATTCTGGTTTTGGTCTAAATTCAGGCTTGGTTTTATTTCCAGAAGAGACCTCAATTTTTACCTCACTTTTTTCAGGACGAACAAAAGCTTCTTTTTGAGGTTGAATTTCTTTTGTTGGAACGATTGGGGCAAGCTCCTCAAGCTCAAACGCCCCCTGTCCGGAAAAACAAATCTCGCTCAAGACCAAAAAGCTTCCCAGAATGCAGAATGCTTGCCTCATTCGAGAACCTCTGGTTTAATCCTGACGATCTATTTTATTAATAGTATCGTAAATTTCTGAAATGCGAACGCAAAAAGCTTCATTGAGAATGATCACCTCGCCTTTTGCAACAACTTTATTATTGACCAGCACGTCAACAGGGTCACCACTCATGGTGTCCAACTGCACAACTTTGCCAGGTTGTAATTTCAGCAAATCTTCAATGAGCATTTCTGCACGGCCCAATCGAATTTTTACCGTTAAATTGACATTTGAAAGAATCTCAGCGATATCATGCGATGGGGTTCCCACATCGGCCTGATCAAACTCTGGTAGCGGGACAGAGGCTCCCCGACTACTGGTTGCTGCAGGAGCCGCAGCTACGGCTGCACTACTAGGCTCGTCATCACCCATCAGAGCATCTAGGGCGTCACCATCTTCATCATCGCCACCGAGGCCGCCCAATAAGGCGTCGATATCATCTTGGCTGAGTTCGTCTGCTATCATGTAATTAATCTGAGAAAATGAATTGTGTCAAAAGCACTTCGGTGATTCTGGGTTTCATGCCATACTCTTCGAGTTTATTATTGAGGGCCACCCTTAATTTAGCTGTAAGATCGGTTTTTGTCGTTTCTTGTTGCAATTGCAAGTAACTGTACTCAAGCGCAATGCGGTTAACATGATCTTTAACCCAAGGCTCAAACTTTTCAGCCGTTTCTAAAAATTGTTCAGCGGCCAATGCTTTCATTAAGTCAAACGATTCTTGATGTTCGTCATCAAGGCGACCAATGATGATGGTGAGCGTGATGGCTAAGTGCCTAAATTCCGTTGCGAGCTCACTCGTGGGAATGCTCATGATGATGGGTTTGTTGATTTCAATGCGAGGCGCATTCAAGTCTTTAACACTTTTGGTAGCTATTTTCTCTTTTAGGGGTTCAGGATCCATAGGAGGTTTGTTGGCGAACATGAAAAATAACCCAAATGCCACCAGCAAAATCAGTAATGTTGCAAAATAGACAATCTTTCCCGATTTTGAAAACATCGGAAGCTTGGCTTCTTCACCACCCTCTTTGTTCTCTGTGTTTTCTTCTGCCTCTTTTGCCATGATGGTCCTCGATTTATTGAATCACCGTATTTGGGTTAAATTCTTGGTACTTTGCCGTCACGCGGAGTTCGACGCGACGGTTTTTTTCTTTATCTACAAATAAATTGGATTTTAAGGGCTCGTGGTCTCCGCAACCCACAATTCGAATTCTATCTGCTTGAAGACGACCCGTATCGATCAGAAACTCACGAACAGAACGTGCCCTTTCTGTAGATAGGTCCATTTCATCTCGATATATCGTGCCTTCAGTTTCTTTTGCCGAGGTATGCCCTCTAATTTCAATAATATTGCGAGTGCCACGAATTTGTCGAGCAAAATTTAAAAGCTCTCGTTCTATTTCAGGTGTATATGTAGGGGTTGACTCGCCCTTGCCAAACATTTCCTTGCCACCCATAATGAATTTTTTGCCCTCATCAATGCTAAGAGATTGGTCATTGTCACCACGCAGACCTTTTGAAGGATCCTCTCTCTTTTGAACCACATTGTCATTTTTTGTATTGGCTGGGAGCAAGCCCATTTTTTCAGCCATGTATCCCGAAGCCGAAGAAAGTTTATCAACGTCAACTTTAGCAGTAACCAGCAAAAAAACGAAAAAGCACAAAAGCAATGTCGTCATGTCTCCATAACTCACCAACCAATCAGGAGCACCTTCAACGCAAGGAGGACATTTATTTTTAGCCAAACCTTCGCTTCCTATTAATCGAAGGTACGTTCGTTAGGAGGTAAATAAATCATTAGTTTCTGCTGTACAATTCTTGGGTTATCACCTGATTGAATTGACATCACGCCTTTAAGAATGATATTTTTAACAAGATTTTCTATAGAGTGCTGGCTCTTGAGTTTATCGGCAATAGGAAGTGCTATAAAGTTTGCAATAATGGCGCCGTAATACGTCGTTAGCAATGCAATCGCCATATTAGGTCCGATGGTTTCAGGGCGCATGTCAGCAAGCATCAAAACCAGACCGATCAGTGTCCCTAACATGCCCCACGTAGGTGCGTATTTCCCAACAAGGCTCCAAAATGCAATCACATCATTGTGCCGTGTTTCCATGATCTCGAGCTCAGTCTCCATAATGCCCTCGATAAGCTCAGGATCTGTCCCATCAACAGCGAGTCTAATGCCACGTACCAAGTAATCGTCTTTAATGTCGTCGGTAACGTTCTCGAGCGCTAGAATACCATCGCGTCGAGCCGTCTCAGCAAAGCCCACCAGTTGATTGATCAATTCACTAGGTGCGCCTTTGGGCATAAAAAAAACAAGTTTTGCCGCTTTAAGAGCAATGATCCACTGTTTAAGATTTTGCGCGATCAGCATCGAACCAAACAACGACCCAAAGATAACCACAAAAACCGAAGGCATGTCGACAAAACCGCTCAGTTTTGGCGAGTCAAAGATCATTTTATTGAAGTCGAACCCCATACCCATAACGAGCATGAGTGTACCTACGATCAGTCCGATAATTGTTGCGATATCCACTTAGGATTTCCTCATTTCTTTAAGCGACTCAGAAAGATAATCTACCGGAGTCCTAATGGATCGGGCAAAATCAATGGTTTTAGCGAGAACATCTGAAAGAGAGTCCTCAACAAGGAGTTTTTCGCTATTCATCAGTGTGATTAAAGTGTCTGGAGTTTCTTCAATCATCTTAATTTGATTGGCGTTCAAGACGAACTCTTTTCCTGAATTAAAGCGATGTAAGGTGATCAAATCGAAACGTCTCGGATGTCTTGATTCAAAAATTCTAAAGAGGTCATTTCCTTGTCCAGCGGGTATTTTTATTCAATTGCGGTCTATCCTCTTGGATAACAACCAAGTAGTTCAATTTATGGGCACTCGATTGGGATCAAGAAAAATACTGTCTATCTTGCTCAAAACTTGTTAAAATTAATTTACCCGTTCCTATTGCTCTTTTTATCTTAATGGTTCAGCCCCTAGAAAGCCGACGCGGACAGGCTAGACTTGCCTCGTTGCGTTTCTTATACGAGTGGGAACTCAACCCATCTGAAGAATTAGAAGCGTCTATGCAGAATCAATTTGAGTTTTTAAAGGTTAAATCGCGCATCGCAGAGTACGCCCAAATGTTGGTGAAAGGCGTAGTGACCCATATGGAACAAATTGATAAAATAATTTCTGAGAACCTCACAAATTGGAAGTTAGCGCGACTTTCAGTGGTCGATAGAAATTCAATACGTCTTGCTGTCTACGAAATGGTTTACGTTGAAGATGTTCCTTCAAGAGTTTCCATCAACGAATTTGTCGAGATATCGAAGCGTTTTGGCTCAGCTGATTCACCAGGCTTCGTCAATGGAGTCTTGGATTCCGTTCGCACTAAATTAAAATTTACCGATTGATGACTGAAGGCTTTTTAGCTTCACTGCGCAGGGGATTAAAAAAGACCACCCAAGCTATGGGCTTGGGTTCACTTTTTGGCACAGGTAAGATTGATCGAGATTTTTTAGAATCGTTAGAAGAGCGTTTGCTAGCTGCTGATTTGGGGCCAAGCTATGTCATTGAGCTCGTAGAAGAGATCGAAGCAAAATGGGAGCATGGCGAGATGAACACCAAAGCAGACGTTGCTGCAAAATTGCGCAGCGACTTGATTGCCGCACTAAACATCGTAAAAAAAAGGGATGCCACGGTTCAAAAAATCCCGTCTGTTTGGTTTTTTTTAGGAGTAAATGGCGTTGGAAAAACCACTTCTCTAGGCAAACTGGGCAAGCGCTTGAGTCAAAACGGGTTCGCTACCATCTTTGCCGCAGGTGATACTTTCCGCGCAGCGGCAGCCGAACAATTGGAACTCTGGAGCGAAAGGAGCAGCGCTCAATTGGTGCGTCACAGAGCAGGAGGCGACCCCTCTGCAGTCATCTTCGATGCTTATGAAGCTGCAAAAAACAGAAAGGCTGACTTTTTATTGATTGATACAGCCGGAAGATTGCACAATAAAAAAAACCTGATGGCCGAATGCTCCAAAATGTTCCGAACTCTAGAACGCCTTGGCGCAGGAACCCCAGAGGAAATTTTTTTGGTTCTCGATGCAACAACGGGCCAAAATGCCTTGCAACAAGCTCAACTTTTTAGCGAAGTTGCCCCACTCACAGGTTTGATTTTAACTAAAATGGATGGCTCTGCTAAGGGCGGAGTTGCTTTTAGGTTGGTAAAAGAATGCGGGATACCGATAAAATATATTGGTTTAGGCGAAGGAGTAGAAGATTTAATGGATTTCGATGCGGAAAGTTTTGTCGAGGCCATCATTCCTTTGGCATTGACTAAAAATTAAAGTTTTAAGCTAAAAAATAAGAGTTGAATCCTTTCTTTTATCTAAAAACTCTTAACCATGAATATCGCGACCTTTAGAAACCTATTCCATGAGTCGGTGAAGCGCCAATTGGTGCTCACGGATGATTTCCTAGATGCTTTACTCGCAGCAATCTGGACGCGCGAACATCTATTGTTTGAAGGTCCTCCAGGTACTGGCAAGACCAGCCTAGCTGAATCAATTGGCAAAATGATGAATGATCATGGCAGAGTCCAGATGACACCAGAAACTCTACCTTCAGATATTTTAGGTTTCGAGGTTCTGCTCGAAAAAGAGCCTCTTCATTTTGAATTTCGCAAAGGCCCCATTTTTCATGAACTTTTAATTGTCGATGAAATCAATCGAGCTACACCCAGAACACAATCTGCTCTATTACAAGCCATGCAAGAGCGTTTTGTTCAATTGGGTCATCAGATCGAACCTTTACCAGAAGGCTTTTTAGTGATCGCAACGTTGAATCCCACTCAAATGGATGGCACGTTTATGTTGCCAGATTCTCAACTTGACCGCTTCGGGATGTGTTTGAAATTTCATCAACCAGAAGGAGCACTCCTAGAGCAAGCTTTAACTATGATGAATAATGCCTCGAATGAACTAGCTTCATCACAAGTTGATTTTAAATTACCCATTCGCAAAAAAAGCGTGATTGATTCAGAATGGATGAGAGTATGTTCAGAAATACAACGGCGTTTGGTTTTGGATCAATCCGAAATAAACGGAGTTCATCCTCTTGGAGTTAGAGCATACAAAAGTTGGTTGAATTTAGCGGCGGCCTTATCTGAAATTAAAGGCTATGACTACTTGACAACACAGTGTTTGAAAGAATTGATTGGCCCCGTGTTTATGCACCGCTTTGGCCCATTTGTCGATGCCGACTATTTAGAACAAATGCTAAAAACATTCGATCGAGCCACTGGAGGTTGAATGCGAATTCTTCGCGTCATCACGCGGATGAACATTGGTGGGCCAGCTCGACAAGTGGCCTATTTGCATCGTGCTTTCGAAGCAGCAGGGCATGACTCAAACGTCATTTATGGGCAACTAGATCGCGATGAAGGTGATTTTTCGCAGTTGTTTCACGACAAAAAAAACACACTTTATCTGAATTATTTAACTAGACCTCTAGCCCCTTTATTAGATGCCATGGTCTGCATTAGACTATGGTGGGAGATGATCACATGTCCATACGAAATTCTACACACTCATACCGCCAAAGCTGGCTTATGCGGCAGAATAGCCGCTATAGGTTACAGACCTTTTATCAACCTACTCAATAGACCAAAGCTAAAGGTGGTTCATACTTTTCACGGCCACGTTTTTGATGGCTATTTTAACGCCAGTATGGAAAGAAACGTCAAACGAGTTGAAGCCTTTCTGTGGCGCCATAGCGATGTATTGATTGCCTTAAGTCCTAAGCTGAAAAATGAGATCGTCGACCACCTAAAGGTGGATGCCTCCAAAATGCAGGTTGTGCCCTTGGGACTCGAGCTGAATCGTTATTTAAAATGCCATAGGCGAGATATTTTTAATAAAAAATATCTCGTGAATTACTCTAAATGGGTGGGCTGGGTAGGGCGTTTAACGCCCATTAAAAACCCCCTGCGTTTTATAAAAATAGCTCAAAAACTTATTTTAAAGGATAAAAACGTTGGTTTTGTGCTGATAGGTGATGGCGTTTTAATGGGAACACTTCAAGCCCATGTTATTGAGCATAACTTAACTTCGCATTGTTTTTTTTATGGTTGGACAAGTGCCTTAGAAGATATTTATTCAGGCCTTGATGCACTGGTCAATAGCAGCGAAAATGAGGGCACGCCCGTGGCTATTTTAGAAGCCTTAGCCGCAGGCGTGCCCGTCCTAGCGACCGATGTTGGCGGAGTTAAAGAAGTGCTCAGTGACCACAAACAATGTCGCCTTTATGATCCTAATCAAGATGATGGAACAGAACACCTCTTGCACATGCTTGCCAAAAGTGAACGATTGAACGAAAAAGCACGTGCCGAAGTTGTGGAAGCTTTTTCCGAAAACAATCTACTACAAAATTTAAATAAAATTTATTGCGAAGCGCTCAAACCCTAAGCAAGTCCTTTAGCGTCTGATACTCAGGCTTCCAATTGAGCTCCGCTTTAATCAAGCTAGAGTCGATTTGTCTGCCAATATTGTTTTCACTTTCAAACTCCCATGTCGGCATGGGCAAGTTGTATCGTTGCGCTATAGCGCAATAAAGCTCATTTCGCGGCAATGAAATAGCACTCAGATTCCACAATTTGGATTGGCTAGTTTCTATGCATTTTAAGATCGCCATACAAAGATCTTCGATATGAATCAAATTAAGCCAAGCACGGCCATTGCCAGCAATGGGCAAACCCGTTTTCAATGATCTCAAGCCTGGCCATCGTTCAGGTCCGATGATCCCAGAGCATCTCAAAACTTGACTTGTGAGTGGGAATGATTTTGCCCAAGCGAGAACTTTGTTTTCTGCTTGAATAAGAATTTTAGCCCGTTCATCAGTGGCATTTGGAAGATCTTGTTCGGATTTTAAAGCACCGTTTTGATCTGCATAAACAGAAGTTGAACTTGTGTAGATGATGTGTTTTGGGAAAAGCCCCGAAGCAAAACCGTCTTCAAGAGCAAGCAGTGAATTCCAGTAAGTGTCTAAGTATTGACTCGAGTCACCCGAGCGCGAACCTGGAGCCCAGCAAATAACGATCGATTCCGCTTGGCTTTTTAAAAGTATTTTTTTGTATTGCTCTGGATCGCCATGACAAGTAAAATGTTGATGGATCTCTGACGAATCCAACTGAGTTTCTCTCGTCACCGTATCGACGAGAAAACCTAGCTTGTGAAATTTGGATACAAGGCGCCGGCCTAAATAACCGGCGCCTAAAATGAGAACCTTACTTGTCGTCGACAACTTTAAAATCAGCATCAACGATGTTTTCATCGTTGTCTTTTTTCTGACCTTTCGGTTCTGCCTCTGCTGCGGCAGGGTTTGCAGCGCCATCGTTTTGAGCTTGTTTATACATCACTTCGCCGAGTTTTTGAGAAGAGGTCATCAATTTTTGAATCGCAGCTTCAATGGTCTCAGGTGCATTGCTTGCAAGACTGCCAGTGACTTCTTTAAGCGCCGCTTCAATAGCTGCTTTGTCCGCAGCTTCCAATTTGTCACCATGCTCTTTGAGGCTTTTCTCTGTGCTATAGACGAGTTGCTCGGCCTTATTTTTTGCTTCAATCAATTTTGCTTTAGCTTCATCAGCAGCTTTGTTGACCTCTGCGGCACGAACCATCTCATCGATCTCTTTTTCGCTCAAGCCGCTGCTAGACTGAATCACAATGTTTTGCTCTTTTCCCGTCGCCTTATCTTTTGCGCTAACATTTAAAATGCCATTTGCATCAATGTCAAAAATAACTTCGATTTGAGGCGTCCCACGTGGGGCAGGAGGGATATCGGCGAGCTGAAACTTGCCTAGACTGCGATTGTCGACAGCCATTTTACGCTCACCTTGTAGCACGTGAATTTCAACACTAGGTTGACTGTCGGCGGCAGTCGAAAAAGTTTCCGTTTTTCTAACTGGAATGGTGGTATTTTTCTCGATCATAGGGGTGAGGACGCCACCTAAAGTTTCTATTCCCAAAGTCAAGGGGGTTACATCGAGCAAGACCACATCGTTTACGTCACCTTGCAAAACTCCAGCTTGAATAGCCGCACCTGCAGCAACAGCTTCATCTGGATTCACGCTTCTTTCTGGATCTTTACCAAAAATTGCTTTGCAAATAGCTTGAATAGCCGGAATGCGAGTCGAACCACCAACAAGGATGACCTCATTGATATCTGATGCTTTAAGCCCAGCATCTTTAAGTGCCATTTGGCAAGGGTTTTTTGTTCGTTCAACTAGAGCATCGACCATTTTTTCAAATTGAACACGGCTCAGGTCGATTTGAAGATGTTTTGGCCCTGAAGCATCCGCTGTAATGAAAGGAAGATTGACGGTGGTGGATAATTTTCCAGAAAGCTCCATTTTAGCCTTTTCAGCCGCTTCTTTTAAGCGTTGTAAAGCCATCGCATCTTTGCGTAAATCAATGCCATTGGTGGATTTAAATTGATCAGCCAACCAATTGATGATGGCTTCGTCAAAATCGTCACCGCCCAAATGCGTGTCGCCATTTGTGGAAAGCACTTCAAAAACACCATCGCCAACTTCAAGAATAGAAATGTCAAAAGTTCCCCCGCCCAAGTCGTAAACAGCGATTTTCATTGAATGCTTTTTATCCAACCCATAGGCCAATGCCGCCGCAGTGGGTTCGTTGATGATGCGTTTTACATCTAGTCCCGCAATGCGACCTGCATCTTTCGTCGCTTGGCGCTGCGCGTCGTTGAAATAAGCGGGAACCGTGATGACAGCTTCTGTGACTTCCTCACCCAAATAATCTTCAGCGGTTTTCTTGAGGTTCTGAAGAATAATCGCACTGATTTCAGGAGGAGCATAAACTTTGCCATTGGATTCAATTTTAACAGCCTCTTCGGCTCCACCGACAATTTTATAAGGAACGAGCTTTTCCTCATCTTTGACTTCATTGTGGCGACGTCCCATGAAGCGTTTGACAGAAAAAATCGTGTTGGTTGGATTGGTCACCGCCTGACGACGTGCAGCTGCGCCAACAATGATTTCGTCATTGGAAAAACCTACGACGGATGGAGTCGTGCGATTGCCTTCAGCATTAGTGAGGACAGTGGGTTGCCCAGCTTCCATAACAGCAATACAACTATTGGTTGTACCAAGGTCGATACCAACGATTTTTCCCATAATGAGTCTCCTGTGGTAAGTTTATCTAAATAAGAACGAGGTGAATATCAAGCAATTGATATGCCATCAAAATCGTTGAGCGATATTCAGCTATTTTGTTTAATCTGATGGTCAGAGTCTGTCACGGTGACATAACGACTGAGCCAATATGTCAGGTCAAGTCGCTTTATATCGCACTCGAGTTGACGACTCATGAGGTCCAATAACTTGCGCCGCTCTCAATTATAATCTAGCCAAAAGCCATGCCCGAAGACATTTCAAAATTTAGAAATATTGGCATTTCTGCTCACATCGATTCAGGAAAGACCACTACAACCGAGAGGGTTCTTTTTTACACCGGTAAGATCCACAAAATAGAAGAGGTGCGTGGCGGTGGTGATGGCGCCACCATGGACTTCATGGAGCTAGAAAAAGAGAAGGGCATCACGATCACCAGTGCTGCGACGACCTGTTGTTGGAAAGATCATAAAATCAACATCATCGATACTCCAGGTCACGTTGACTTCACAGTGGAAGTTGAACGCTCGCTACGAGTGTTGGACGGAGCGATTATGATTTTGACAGCAGTTGAAGGTGTGCAGTCACAATCCATCACCGTTGACCGTCAAATGAAGCGCTATCGCGTGCCTAGACTTGCGTTTATTAATAAAATGGACCGTGTCGGAGCTAATCCAGAGCGCGTGATAACGGCCTTGCGTGACAAATTACAACTAAACGCTGTTGCCATTCAAATGAAAATTGGAGCTGAAGATTTGTTTCAAGGTCACATTGATCTGATCACAATGAAGGCCTATTATTTCGATGGTGACAATGGCGAGAATATCCGCATTGAAGAAATCCCATCTGAACTAAGAGATGAGGCTGAAGTCCGTCGCGCTGAAATGCTCGATGCCATCAGTATGTTCAGTGATGAAATCATGGAACTCATGCTTGAAGAAGCCGAAATCCCAGAGGCGCTGATTCATAAAACCATCCGTAGGGCGACCATGGACTTGGCTTTGGTTCCAGTTCTTGTGGGCTCAGCCTATAAAAATAAAGGTGTGCAATCCATGCTTGATGCCGTTTTAGCCTATTTGCCATCACCACTAGATCGCGAACAAGTGAAAGCTTTGGACCCAAAAGATCAAAGCCTTGAAATACCGATTGACGCTGACCCAAGCAAAAATTTAGTGGCTTTAGCTTTCAAACTCACTGATGAGCAATTTGGACAATTGACCTACACGCGTATCTACCAAGGTACACTCAAAAAGGGAACCTTCATTTACAATGCAAGAACGGGCAAGAAAGTTCGTATCGGTCGGCTTGTACGTATGAATGCAAACGATCGCCAAGAGGAAACTGAAGCTGGCCCAGGCGACATCATTGCACTGGTTGGTATAGATTGTGCCAGTGGCGATACCTTCTGCGATGAAGGGCACATGATGTCGATGATGTCGATGTTTATTCCAATACCCGTAGTTGACTTAAGTGTAAAATTGAAGAAACAAGATGATGCGGACAGGCTTTCCAAAGCACTCAATCGCTTTCAAAAAGAGGATCCTACTTTCCATGTTAAATTAGACCCCGAATCAGGTGAAACCATTATTAGCGGAATGGGCGAGTTGCATTTAGAGATCTATGCAGAGCGTATCAAAAGAGAGTACAAATGCGAAATTGAATTGGGCCGTCCTAAAGTGGCCTATCGCGAAACGATCACCGAAACAGTTAAATTCGACTATAAACACAGAAAACAAACCGGTGGTTCTGGCGAATACGGTCATGTTGTTGGACAGATGGGGCCCTTACTAGACGAAGAGAAGAAAGAAAAAGATGACATCTTTCTTTTTGTAAACAAATTAAAAGGAATGAATATCCCAAGAGAATTCATCGCCCCTATCGAAGAGGGTTTTGAAAATGCGATGGAAAAAGGGCCCTTAGCTGATTTCCCAGTTTTAAATATTAAAGTCGTCCTTGAAGATGGTTCTGCACACGATGTCGACTCTTCTGAACGCGCTTTTAAATCGGCAGCAAGGTGGGCCTTCCGTCAAGCCTACAACCAAGCCAGCCCTATCATTCTCGAACCAATCATGACGGTGGAATGTGAAACCCCAACTGAATTCCAAGGGACTGTCTCGGGTGACTTGAGTTCACGTCGTGGTGTGCTTACAGGAACAGATATGGAAGATGGCTTCTCTATCATCAAAGCTGAGGTTCCCTTGTCTGAGATGTTCGGGTATGCCAACGAAATTCGTTCCAAAACACAAGGTAAATGCGGTTTTAGCATGGAGTTTTGTGCGTATCGTCCAGTTCCAAACAATGTGCAAAAAGAATTGGTGGCTAAAGCCGAAAAAGAACGCGCTGATAAGAATAAATAATCGCAACTAAATTGAATTGAGTGACAAGCCTAAGCGTTAGGATTAGCTCATGAAAGTTAGAGGCATACGCGGTGCAATAACAGTGAGTGGAGATAGCGCAGATGAAATCTGCGAAGCCACTCACCTTTTATTAAATAGTATGGTTAAAGAAAACCAAATCGCAATAGACGACTTGGCAAGTGTTTTTTTCTCCATGACACCAGACTTGCACTCCGTTTTTCCAGCCGTTACGGCTAGAAAGTTAGAATGGCATGCGGTCCCACTGTTTTGTATGCAAGAGTTGGATATTGAGGGCGCATTACCCCGATGTATTAGAATTTTAATGCATTGGAATACGGAAAAATCGCCTAAGCAAATTCAACACGTGTATTTGAGAGAAGCGGTCAAGCTCAGGCCTGACCTAAAAATTTCTTAACGCAGTTTCTTTTTCTTGATCGACGCCATGGTTCGCAGTGGCAATGCGTTTAAGCGGATGAACCCAGTGGCATCATCTTGGTTATAACGGCCTTGATCTGCTTCCATTGAGGCAACGTCTTCATCATACAGACTATTTTCACTCCAGCGTCCAACGGCAATGCAATTGCCTTTGTAGCACTTGAGTTTAACTTTCCCCGTTACCGGAGCTTGAGCCTTTTTGAGCATGTGAAGTAAAAGTTCACATTCATCACTAAACCAAAATCCGTTGTAGACCAACTGAGCGTAACGTGGCATGAGCGTGTCTTTAAGTTGCAATACACCGCGATCGACAACCATGGTTTCCAAATCGCGATAAGCTTCATATAGTAATGTTCCGCCAGGGGTTTCATAAACGCCGCGAGATTTCATGCCTACAAAGCGACTTTCGACAATGTCGATTCTGCCTATACCATTTTTACCCGCAATTTCATTAGCTTTAGCAAGGAGTTGGTTAGCGCTCAGTCTTTCGCCGTTGATGCTTACAGGTACTCCATGTTCAAAGTCAACTTCAACATAGGTAGGCTGATCGGGAGCATTTTCTGGACTAACCGTGAGTTCGAACATCTCTTCATCCGGTTCATAGCCAGGATCCTCCAAGACGCCAGCTTCAAAACTAATGTGCAAGGCATTTTCATCACTAGACCAAGGTTTGCTTTTTGTCGCCTTGACAGGGATGTTGTGCCGATCTGAATAGGCGATCATCTCTTGTCGACCAGGGAACTCTTTGCGAAAAGATTCCGTTCGCCATGGGGCAATGACCGTCATCTCGGGAGCCAATGAGGCCGCCGAAAGTTCAAATCTAACCTGATCGTTGCCTTTACCGGTAGCACCATGCGCAAAGATAGTGGCGCCAATTTTTCGACAGTAATCAACCATACCCTTGATGATGAGTGGGCGTGCCAAACTCGTACCCAGCTTGTAACGTCCTTCATATCTAGCATTAAAAGCAATCGAAGGAAAGACGTAGTCTCTTGCAAACTCTTCAGTAAGATCATCGGCAAGAAAACCTTTTGCACCTGATAAGAAGGCTTTTTTCTCTAATTCTTTCCAATCTTCTCGTTGACCAACATTAGCACAGTAGGCATATACTTCATAGCCCTTTTCTGAAAACCATTTTAATAACACCGAGGTGTCCAAGCCACCAGAGTAAAGAAGCACAAGTTTTTCTGAAGCCATAGAGATAACATGAAAAATGATTTGGGAGTATCATTACAGCTTATTCTCGTTTTCAATTCGACCCTCGCAGTAAAATGCGAGTTTAGTGATTTCCGAGTTGAAACTTTTAGGTCTTCCAGGTTGGTCTTGTACTCGCACACTCACTGCATGGATGGGTATGCCGATGCAGACGATAGATCATTTCCAACAATTGGATTACCTTCTAAGTGACGACAAAGATTTGTCTAAGTTAGTGCCCTCGAGCCCTTGGGGCTGCATAACATGGTCGATGGGAACAGCCATGGGAATGAAATTGTCACATCACTGGCAATTCAATCCCCCCTTATTTTGGATAGCATTGAGTCCATTTCTTCATTTTGTGGGCGAAAAATCGGCAAACACCTTTCAGCAAGTTCAACAATTGAAAGCCAGTCTGCTCTCCAATCCAGAAACCACGTTGAAGTTATTTACCCGAGGCCATGGTGTGAAGCAAACTTGGATGGATCAGGAGATAACAAGAGAAAAAGTGACTTTACTAGCTCGGTCACTAGATCGTTTATGTGAACCCATGCCAAGGCCCCATGCTGAAATGAATATCGACATTCACGCTATCTATGGGGCTAGAGACTCATTGGTGAATGAGTGGATGGTGGCTGAATTTGTCGCAATGACTCAAGCAAAACTGCACACTCCGTTAGAGGGGGTTTCCCATGCGCTTTTTTATGAACAACCACAGACATTAAGAAATGTTCTAAAAAGTGAATTGAGTTGGTTTTAACTTTGAACCCTTGTTTTCACGATAGTTTAAATCTAGAATTGCTCAAGGCCTCCAAACCTTTTTTACACCGGCCACAGCGAGTGCTGGAGATCGGTTGTCATGATGGTCGTCTAACCCATCAGATTATAAAACACTACAACCCAAAATTGTTGGTCACCTCTGACATAAAGCAGCTAAAAAAAACAACTAACCCTAACATGGTGGTTTGCAATGGTGAGCAATTGCCATTTAAATCTCCGCAATTTGATTGGATTGCTTCAGGAGGAACTTTCCAATGGTTTTCAACACAATGGCAAAGCATTTCAAAAATGCATTCAGCTTTAAAGCCAAATGGCATTTGCAGTTTTACACAGTTCATAGACAACAGTATGGAACCTTTGTCAGGAGTGTTATCTGAACTGGGATGGTCTTCTAGGCTCTTGGCATTAACAAAACAACATGATTTTAAAATAGATTTAAAGAAAGAGGATTGGACCGTATTGCATTTTAAAACTATCTCAGGAGAAGATCATTTCAACAATACCTTAGACCTATTTAAACACTTGCGCAAAATTGGTGCCACTCAGTCCAAGGTGGGCGATGCTATGACTTTAGCACTCTATCGTCAATTGAATAAAAAAATGGAGCAGTACCGAACTAAATTGGGAATTCCACTATTTTGGCAAGCCGTGGTTGTGGTGCTCATGCGACGTTAATCTCGTAGCCAAGATAACCATTAAAAAACTAAATAGCACAAACGCTAATTCCCCTACCCAAAGGCAAACGCGAGCCAACGAGGCGATGGTCCACGCGTCTTCCAAACTTAATCCTAGACTGAGTAAGCAGGTGGTAAAAACACCTTCTCGAATGCCCAGTCCACCAGGACTAAATACAGCTAGAGTGCCGATGACACTAGAAAACCCAAGGTAAACGCCAATATACAAAAGCTGAGATAGCTCTATATTTAGCCATGCTTGAATAAAGATATAAATACAACTGAGATAAACACTCCAACTTAAAAGCATTAGCACAAGTGGCCACAAACATACGTTCCAAGGCAGACTTGGCATGTGGATCCAATCTGGAAATTTAGATTTACATGCCTTAAAAAGCCACAGGTGTAGCTTGGGATTGATCAGCATTAAAATCGTGACTGATGAACAAACAATAAGTGCCATTTTGTATTCACTAAAGGCATTTGTGAGTAGACAGCAAAAAAGCAGAATCACAAAATTTGCACAAAACTCTAAACAAAATTCAATCATCATTCCAAAGCTTGCTGTACCTAGATTTTTTTTATCCGGCCCATAGGGCTCTATTCTACTGAGAACAAAAAACACTTTACCTGGAATATAGCGCCCCAAAATAGACTGGGCAAAGGCTTTCATCGTTTCACTAAAAGGAATCGATATCGTTAGACTTTTTGTAATGCTTTGCCACGAAAGGGCTTTCAATACAAGCATGCATGGCGACAGTAGGATAATCCAGCCTAGGTGAGGTATCTTCCTAAGGTCTTGTAGCAGGTCGCCTTCTATCAAATTAGCTACTAGACTACCCACGATAATGAAGATCATGATTAAACCTACCCAAGGTTTAAATCTCTTAAGGTGCTTTAACAGCTTGATAGCGCTTAAAAAAATAGTTGTAAATTAAAGCAAGACTCGGCAGTATGACTATACTGAGTTGAGTTAAAATAGAGTCTGAATCATTTAAACTCAAGGGTGTTAACGCATGCCAAGAGTGAGAGAAAAAAACTTTAGTATAAAACGAAAGTAAACCGTCTAAGCAAAAGCAACTTAACATAAGCTGCGAAGGCAACTTAACGTACAGTCCAAGTGCGATAAAACCATAGCAAAGGCTGTATTGAAAAACATAAAAGGCCTGATTTTGAAACGCTAATCCAGGATTGAAGCACGCCAAACAAAAAAGACCTAACATAAACATGTTGACTGAGCTATTCTTGCCAATAGTGCCTATAAGGGTGTAGCTAACAATAAAAACATAACTAGGGTTCTCAAGGTAAGCACGCAACCTAGGGTGAAGCAACTCTATCGGAATAACACTAAAACCAGGCTTTAAAAACGTTAGCGTGGCGACAGCTAGAAAAAGGTGTAGCGCATTATTTGATGGAATTGATCGCTGCTCTTCCATCTGAAATGGCCTCAATTTCTTCCGCTTGGTAAGTTCTGCCCTTTCCAATACCAGGGCATGAGTTTTGTTGCTCTTTCCAAGCTCTTTCTGATCCGATATTTTGAGGCCAAAAAGGATAAGTACGGCACTGCATTGGTCGAATATTGTAGACACTGCACTTTCCATCTTTAAGTAAAATACAGTTCCAATTGTCGTCTTCCAGATCAATAAGACTATAGTTGTGGCCCATTTTTTTAGTATAATTGGCTATAAACTCAGAAGCGGAGATCTGCAAATGCTCCGATATAGTATCAATATCGTGCTGACTCAACCAAACGTAACCAGGACTACCACCACAGCAGTGCGAACAATCTTTTTGGCACTCAAATTTTAAACCTTGTTGATAGAATGATGACATGATTAAACGCTTGTTGGTGCTTGAAAATTATAGTTCACTAAATCCCATTGGGCAATATTGCTGGGTGACATCTGAACATGAAGGTGCACTCCTTCTAATTCGGAATGCTCACGAATCACATGGGAATGGAGTTTAATTTTATTTAATAGCGCACCCTGACTATAGGGGATCAGGAGCTCAATCTCCTCCCACTGACTAGACATATCATTCTTAATGGCAAGGAGTAACTCCTCACAGCCTTGACCCGTCTCAGCACTAATGGCGATGACATCCTCATATTCATTTTTAAGTTCCGCCAAGCCCAAATGAGAGCCTTCTATATCACATTTATTTGCGATGATCAATGTTGGCAACTCCGCACAATCAAGTTCATTTAGAACGCGCTCAACAGTTTTAACCCTGTCTAATAACAGAGGATCGGAACAATCGACGACATGTAAAAGCAAATCTGCCTCTCTAGCCTCACTTAAGGTGGCATGAAAAGAACTCACTAAATGGTGCGGCAACTTGTCTACAAAACCCACAGTATCGCTTAATAGACAATTGCCATAATTAGGGATCTTCATGCGTCGCGTCAACGTATCAAGTGTTGCAAAAAGTTGATCTGCAACATACACGTCTTGATCTTGTGTGAGGCGACGCATCAAAGTGCTTTTGCCAGCATTGGTGTAGCCTACCAATGAAACTTTAAAGTCTTTTCTATTTTGAATGGTGCGTTCTTGAACTTTAGTCAAGTGCTTGAGTTTTACACTGTACTCTTGAATCTTATCGTGTATCAAACGGCGGTCGCTCTCAATTTGAGTTTCGCCCGGTCCGCGTGCACCGATGGCTGATTTGATCCGATCCAAGTGAGTCCACATGCGCTTTAGCCGCGGTAATTTGTATTTGAGTTGAGCTAAAGCTACCTGCAATTTAGCTTGATGTGTTTTGGCACGATTGGCGAAAATGTCTAAAATAAGCTCCGAGCGATCGATCACGCGAATGCCGATTAATTTTTCTATATTCCGCCCTTGTGCGGGAGTGAGCTCCTCATCAAACACAGCTAGATCTGCTTGTAAATACTGGCACAAAGCTTTTAATTCGTTTATTTTTCCACTGCCAAAAAAAGTAGCCGCATGTGGTTGTTTAATATTTTGAACCAATCTTCCTACAGGCGAACCTCCCGCCGCCTCAACCAAGCGGCCTAACTCATCTAATACACTCTCATCGCGCAGGAGTTGATTTTGGTAGATTGGACCAAAGAGAACTGCTCTTTCTTGGACGGTGTCTAATTCTGGAATGTTATTCAGTTGGAACTAATTTATTTAAAAAGATTAGAGGTCTTCAAGAACTGGCTTTGCAGCTGGCAAGTCGGAAGTTTGCGTCTCTTGCTTTGGATCCCAAGACACTTCTTCTGAAGGATGAAAAGCATGGCTTTTAGGAGCGTCAAAATTGAGATGATAATTTTCAGCCAAAGGTATTAAACCTTGATGACTTGGCGCCGAGAATTCCGGCGCCGTGCTATCAAAAATACGACTAAGCGGTAATTTTCCTGTAAAATCAGCATGACTTTTGACTGCCTCTGGAACCGCAGAGGCAAAACCAATAGGCATGTGCAGAGGAACGACCGTTTGATCTTTCAAATGGTCCAAAGCATAAATGACTTCGCCATCTTCAGGTAATAAAGCTTGCGCCTTCAGATAAGCGCTTTTGGCTTCACCAAATTGACTTAAATGCTCATAACTTTGGGCTAATAATTTCCACGCTTGTCCATTTTTTGGGTGATCGCTTAATAGTTGGCGAGAGTATCGGATGGTTTGATGGATTTTTCCAATTTTAAAATAGCTCAAACAAGCATGGAAAATGTACTTCTCACTTTTTTGAATCCGATGTGCTTCCAAAAAAGAAATGAGAGCCTCATCGTATTGGGCATTTTGGTAATAAGCCATGCCTAAATTAAACCAGATTGAAGGTTCACTCGCATTGATCCTAGTCGCCTGAAAGAAAGCTTGAATGGCTTCAGAATACTTTCCCTCTAGGTAAAGAACGCGACCTTTTTCCATCCATGTAGTGGGGTAGTAGCCCTTGTTGCCAAGCAACAAAGCTTCAAGATGAGCATCGGATTTATTCGAAATAACCTCTGCTTTTTCAGCGGCCTCCAACAATACCAACAGCGAGCTGATGAGGCAGATGAGAGCAGATGAAGTTTTGATGATTTTCATAAACGATAACTATTCCAAGCTGAAATAACTTGGATCAAAAGTGATTTTTCAAGCGGACCTATTTTAGCGGCCAAACTTTCGGGGCTATCTGTGGATTCTACAGCGATACAACGTTGATCTAGAATGCGACCATGATCGTACTCGCGATCGACCAAATGCACAGTACAACCAGAGAATTTAACTCCCTTTTCAATAACGGCCTTGTGCACGTGCATGCCAAACATTCCCTTGCCACTAAAAGCTGGAATTAGAGAAGGGTGAAGATTGATGACTTTTCCCTCCAATTCAGGAGCGAGGTTCCAAAAGTGCATGTACCCCGCCATGACAATCAAATCGACGTTTTTAGATAACCACAATTGATTTAGCTTTTCGTGCTGGAACTCAGACTTCGTGTCAATAACTGAATGAGCATGTTGATGGTCCTGAGCGTAAATCAGTCCCTTTGCATTGAGGTTTGAGCTCACCACATGGATGATTTCCGCTTTAAGCTGCTTTTTCAAAATAGCTTGATGAATGGCTTCGTAGGTGCTGCCCCTGCCACTGAGCATGATGCCTAATTTCATGATTCGACTTCGGCTGCTGAATGAGCCTTAAGTTCAGGTGACTTTTTGTATAAACTTTGGATGTAGTTTAAAATATTTTTATTTTTACCCCAAAGCACTTCAAATTGATATTGGATTTCGATATGGTTCTTCAAACTTTCACCGCTAAGTCCCAAAGCTTTGTAATTTGTATTCGAGCTATTGATACGATCGTAAATATAAGAGAACAATAGAAAACGAATGGTTTGGAGGTTTGAAATATGCAAGAGTTGCTGAGAATAGGTTTTATCGTGCTGTTTCAAACGGTCCAGTTGTTCTTTTTTGTTGAGACCATCTTTCAATTGCTCATTGATCGTCTGCATGAATTGAAAAAAACTTTCAATTTGAGTCCCCTCAAATCCTCGTGGCAAAGCCTTTTGTAAAGTGGCGATAACATTACTCGGACTGGCAGAGTGTTCATTTAAAACCTGCTTCGCATAGCCATGGTCCATCCCATAAACACCCTGAGGTTGATTTTGGTTGAAAAGCGACTCAACCAAGTGTCGAAATACACCATGACGCAAGCCAGAATTTGAAAGCATCCTATAAAAGTACTTTTGGTCCAAACCCCTTAAATTGATTAAAGCACCTAGGAGATGTTGAAGATTTTGAGCGAGAGACTCTTCTTGCCTTTGATGGAGTTGTTCATCATCGAGAGTCTGAAGATAAGTTCTAACCAAATCTGGATGAACATCATTTTCCAACTGACGGTTCAAAAAAGAAGAGCTTGGAGCTTGGCTAAGCTGAATGATTTTATCTAAACAAGCTTTTGCAAAATGGTCGTCCACTGTGTTTTCAAAACAGTATTCCAGCATACTGACATGAGAGATGTCCCATTGACCAAAATTGAGCAAATGATTTTGGAAAGAAATATTTTTACTACCTTGCAGCCATTCTGAAAAAAGCGCTAAGCTGAAATCGCATTTCACCAAGTCATTGACTTTAGTCAGAGAAACCTTTCCCAATTCAACTGCACTTAAAACTTTCTGGTATTCATTGTAGGCGATAAAATCGGGATTTGAGCCACGCTGAACATCGAGATCGAATGCCTCAAGTTCACTTTTTAGTTTTTGATCTTCCTTCTGACAAGGTTGTCCATGAGTGAAATACTTTTTATAGTAAAGTTTAAGTGCGGCAATGATTTTGTGTAAAGCCTCGGGCAAATCACTTTTTACACTTAACGTGACTTGAAGTTCATCCAAGGCCACTTTTTGTCGATCGCTGTCCAGCTTGATTTTCCCATTTAAAACTTTAGCGGGATAGCCCATTTTTTGCATTTCAGCGTCAAAATCGTGCTCATTTAACAATTGGGAGAGGATTTGTTTTGAATTTTCAAAGGCTAAATATTGCCTTTGACTGTTTTCAACCGCAGCAACCAATTCGCGCCGCTCTCTTTCCAGCTGTTTGAGCTGATTTAGCTTCCTCGTGCCCAAAGGGCTCGAGTTGACCAATTCACTTAAGATATGGTGGAGTTCGTCCTGACTCAAAATATAAGGTTTCTTCCTTGGATCCGCTGCTGAGTATAGCAAAGTCATGCAAAAACGCTATGATGGATCTTGGAAATTCCCATGAGTCTCCAAGCTTTCCAATATCGAGAGGTTTCTAGTTTAATTTGAGTGCTCCAGTTTGTTTGGAAAGTCTAAATACTTTTGGGATACGCGCAAATGCTGAGGGGATCAAAAGCTTCCAATCCGTTTCACAACTGCAACAAATTCTCAAATGGAAACGAGAAACCAAAACGAACTGCTTGGTCTTAGGCGGTGGCAGCAATGTGTTGTTTACAAAAAATTTTCCTGGATGGATCTTAAAAAATGAAATCTCTGGCAAAAAAATCCTCAAAACTGAATCTGATAAAGTCTTAATAGAGGTTGGCGCAGGCGAAAGATGGCATGAATGGGTGCTTTGGTCAATAACATCAGGCTTTTTTGGCTTGGAAAATTTAGCCTTG
>Ga0172372_10001854_pt1 | contig 32468 bp, 26 predicted proteins | sample LakKiv5m_2_FD_114544 | JGI IMG/M metagenome (GOLD analysis project Ga0172372, IMG submission 114544) | Freshwater microbial communities from Kabuno Bay, South-Kivu, Congo - kab_092012_9.5m | ecosystem: Environmental > Aquatic > Freshwater > Lake | place: Democratic Republic of the Congo... | reverse complement strand
TAGTACCCTAAATTCTTAGATCAAATTTGATAAATATATGGTAATGGTAAATTATTGATTGGTGGGCCAGCTATAACTAAAAATCCGTGGTTGCCAAAAAGTATTGGATAATCAAACTATAATTGGGTATTTTAATGATAATAAACTGGCTTGTGGTTGAGGAACAGGAGTAACATTTTATGAAAGCAATGATTCTAGCAGCGGGTAAAGGCACTCGTGTACGCCCTATTACATATACCATTCCTAAACCAATGATTCCAATTCTGCAAAAGCCAGTAATGGAGTTTTTGCTAGAGTTATTGCGTAAACATGGGTTTGACCAGATCATGGTTAATGTGAGCCATTTAGCTGAGGAGATAGAAAATTATTTCCGTGATGGTCAAAGGTTCGGAGTGCAGATTGGTTATTCTTTTGAGGGTAAAATAGACGATCAAGGGAAATTAGTGGGGGAAGCTATCGGTTCAGCTGGGGGAATGCGTCGTATCCAAGATTTCTCACCTTTTTTTGATGAAACATTTGTAGTTTTGTGTGGTGATGCTTTAATTGATTTAGACCTCACCGCAGCAGTTAAGTGGCACAGGTCTAAGGGTGCAATGGCTACTATTATTACCAAGTCTGTCCCCCAAGAGGAAGTTTCTAGTTATGGTGTGGTTGTAACAGATCATGATAACCGGGTGCGAGCTTTTCAGGAAAAACCATCCGTCGAAGAAGCTCTCAGCACCAATATTAACACCGGTATTTATATTTTTGAGCCAGAAGTGTTTAAGTATATCCCATCGGGGGTTGAATATGACATTGGTAGTCAGTTGTTCCCCCACCTGGTGGAAATTAATGCTCCCTTTTATGCTATCCCCATGGATTTTGAATGGGTAGATATTGGTAAAGTACCTGATTATTGGCGGGCAATTCGCGGTGTTTTACTGGGAGAGATTAAAAATGTACAAATCCCCGGTTATGAAGTTGCTCCAGGTATATATACTGGTTTAAATGTAGCCGTAAATTGGGATCGGGTAGATATTACTGGACCTGTTTACATTGGTGCTATGACTCGAATTGAGGATGGAGCTAAAATTGTCGGACCATCCATGATTGGACCAAATTGCTGGATTTGTGGGGGTGCAACTGTGGATAATAGTGTGATTTTTGAATGGTCTCGCTTAGGTCCAGGAGTTCGCTTGGTAGATAAATTGGTATTTGGACGGTATTGTGTAGATAAAATGGGCGCTGCTATTGACGTACAAGCAGCAGCTTTAGACTGGCTAATTACTGATGCACGTCAAACCCTACCCGCTGAAATTCCTCCAGAACACCAAGCGATCGCCGAGTTGTTAGGAGCAATTACAGTTTAGGAAATGGTAGGGGAATGGGGATTGATAACTTTGATTAACTGTTATTTAGATAAGTATATCTTCTCAGACTTTGTTCATAGGTTTGCAGCAATCTTTGGGATTCGGATAAGGTGATACGGTCTTCTAATAGAGCTTGTTCACAACGCTGGCGAATATTTTCTACCATGTCTTCTGAATCATACTGGACATAACTGACTACTTCGCTCATGGTATCCCCTTTGACAACGTGCTCAATTTGGTAACCTTTGGGCGTAAGTTGAATGTGAACAGCATTGGTATCACCAAACAAGTTATGTAGGTTGCCCATGATTTCTTGGTAAGCACCGTTGAGGAACATCCCTAAATAATAGGGTTTATCAGGGTTGAATTTATGCAGCTCTAAAACCGATTTAACATCTCTTAGATCGATAAATCGGTCGATTTTGCCATCGCTATCACAAGTTAGGTCTGCTAAAATGCCCCTTTGAGTCGGTTCTTCATCTAAACGGTGAATGGGCATGATGGGAAACAATTGGTCTATGGCCCAACAGTCTGGTGCTGATTGAAATACGGAGAGATTAATGTAGTAGATAGAAGCCATGATTTTTTCCAGATCTTCCAATTCATCTGGTACGTATTCTTGTTGCCTAGTAATTTCCAGGATTTTTTGGCAACAAGCCCAGTATAAACGCTCAGCCTTGGCTCGCTCCTGTAGACGTAATATCCCTAAGTTAAATCGACTAATCGCTTCTTCTTTGAACTGGGCAGCGTCATGATAGAACTCTTGATAGTTTTCTTTGTTGATACACTGATATGTCTCCCACAAGTATTTTATAATTGGGGATTCTCCTTCCTGGAGCTCCTCCGGTGGATTCAGTGGAACATCACTGGTACTTAAAACATCAAAGATAAGCACGGACTGGTGCGATGCGATCGCTCTTCCGCTTTCACTAATTAGGGTAGGTACAGGAATTTTACTTTCCGAGCATGTATCTTTCAACTCTGCTACAATATCATTGGCATAGTTTTGCATATTGTAGTTTTTAGAGGCATAGAAATTGGTTTGGGAACCATCATAATCTACTCCTAACCCGCCACCCACATCCAAAAACTTCATGTCAGCACCTAACATTGCCAGTTCCACATAGATCCGACTAGCTTCTTGAATGGCATCTTTAATCACATTAATCGCAGAAATTTGTGAGCCAATATGAAAGTGAAGTAGTTGTAAACAATCCAGTAAATTGGCAGATCTTAACCTATCCACAGCTTCCATGATTTCTGGAATAGTCAAGCCAAATTTAGCACGGTCTCCCGTAGAAGTTCCCCATCTACCCATGCCTTGAGTGCTTAATTTTGCCCGTACTCCTAAAATTGGTTTAATCCCTAACTGAGCACTAGCTGCGATCGCTAGATCGACCTCTTCAATTTGTTCCAGGACAATAATTGGAGTTTGTCCTAGTTTTTGAGCCAACATTGCCGTTTCTATATATTCTCGGTCTTTATAGCCATTACAAACTAATAAAGCTCCTGGTGTGTCTAATAAAGCCAGAGCAATCATTAATTCTGGCTTAGAACCTGCTTCCAGTCCAAACTGATGAGGCTTGCCAAAACGCACCAAATCTTCAATTAAGTGTCGTTCTTGGTTGCATTTGACCGGAAAAACCCCCCTATACACTCCAGAATAATTATAGCGAGCGATCGCCTTGGCAAAGCAAGAGTTTAAGCGCTCTATACGATCCTCTAAAATATCAGAGAAACGAATTAGCAAAGGTAGTCCCAGATTTCGTTGTTTTAGAGCATTGACCAACTCAAACAAGTCCAGAGATCCACCCCGATCTCCCTTGGGAGAGACTGTAACATGTCCTGCTGCATTAATAGAAAAATAAGGTCTACCCCAACCTTCAATGCGATATAGATCTTCACTATCCTCTATTTTCCAACTGCGGGATAAATCACCCGATTTAGTGCTGGGGGGTAGTAGTTTTTTATGTTTTTGGTTTTTCAATTCTGATTTATGTCCATTAGTATGAACTTTGACGATTTCATCGGTAATTGACTCGACACCCATTTCTTCCTCACCTTGTGTTGTGTTTACCCACAGAGTAATAATTTAACAAATTAAATCCCCAACTGTAATTAATCCACATTCCTAGGATTTTCAATTTTCGTTTGATATTTGATATTAGTATGAGAAATATGTTAAATTTAATTAAGATTGCGGGGAAACCTCCCAGATCTAGCTTAGGCAAACTGTGTTGCCATGTCAAATTACAAAATGGATTTATAAGCATCCGTTACAAAATTAGTCATATTAGTACTAGAGGCAAATTAACAGATGAAATTTTCCTGGAGAGTTGTAGCACTTTGGTCAGTATTGGCCCTGGTAATAGGCTTTTTTCTCTGGCAAGGTACATTTGCTGGATCCCCAGGGGATCAAAGCAAAAATGCTGCCAATACCAGAATGACCTACGGACGATTTTTAGAATACCTGGATGCTGATCGTGTAACCAGTGTAGACCTATACGACGGGGGTAGAACAGCTATTATTGAAGCCCTGGATCAGGATATTGAGAACCATGTTCAACGTTGGCGTGTAGATCTCCCCTTCAATGCGCCCGAACTAGTGAACAAACTAAAAGAACATCAAGTCAGTTTTGATGCTCACCCAGTTCGTAACGACGGTGCCATCTGGGGTCTATTAGGCAATTTAGTCTTCCCCGTGTTATTGATTGGCGGTTTATTCTTGTTGTTCCGTCGTTCTAACAACCTTCCTGGGGGACCAGGTCAAGCCATGAGCTTTGGTAAATCTCGTGCTCGCTTCCAAATGGAGGCTAAAACCGGAGTAAAATTTGATGACGTAGCTGGTATTGAAGAAGCTAAAGAAGAATTACAAGAAGTTGTTACCTTCTTAAAGCAACCAGAGAAATTTACTGCAGTAGGGGCGAAAATTCCCAAAGGTGTGTTGCTAGTAGGACCACCGGGAACAGGTAAAACCCTATTAGCAAAAGCAATTGCTGGTGAAGCAGGCGTACCATTCTTTTCTATTTCCGGTTCGGAATTCGTAGAAATGTTTGTGGGTGTGGGAGCTTCCCGAGTTCGTGACCTGTTTAAAAAAGCCAAAGATAACGCCCCTTGTATTATCTTCATAGATGAAATTGATGCTGTAGGTCGTCAACGGGGTGCGGGTATAGGTGGTGGAAATGACGAGCGGGAGCAGACCCTGAACCAACTGTTAACGGAAATGGATGGTTTTGAGGGTAACACTGGCATCATTATTATTGCTGCTACCAACCGTCCTGATGTCCTTGACTCAGCTCTTTTACGTCCTGGACGTTTTGACAGACAGGTGACGGTAGATACACCTGACATTAAAGGGCGGTTAGAAATCTTAGAGGTTCATGCCCGCAACAAGAAACTAGATCAAAGCGTGTCCTTAGAGGCAATTGCCCGTCGAACTCCTGGATTTAGCGGTGCTGACCTAGCCAACTTATTGAATGAAGCGGCCATTTTGACCGCCAGAAGACGCAAAGAAGCAATTACCCTATTAGAAATTGATGATGCGGTTGACCGGGTAGTAGCGGGGATGGAAGGCACTCCTTTAGTAGACAGCAAGAGTAAGCGATTAATTGCCTACCATGAAATAGGACATGCCTTAATAGGTACTTTGTTAAAAGATCATGATCCAGTCCAAAAAGTCACCCTAATTCCCAGAGGACAAGCACAGGGTTTAACCTGGTTTATGCCTAATGAAGAACAAGGATTAATTACCCGTTCTCAACTCAAGGCCAGAATTACAGGTGCTTTAGGAGGGCGTGCAGCTGAGGATGTAATTTTTGGTGCAGCAGAAGTTACTACCGGTGCAGGAAATGATTTACAACAGGTAACTGGTATGGCGCGCCAAATGGTAACACGTTTCGGTATGTCCGAACTTGGTCCCCTATCCCTAGAAAGTCAACAAGGGGAGGTATTTTTAGGACGTGATTGGACAACCAGATCGGAGTATTCTGAATCTATTGCCGCTCGTATTGACGCACAAGTGAGAACAATTGTAGAAGAGTGTTATGATTTGGCAAAAAACATCATGAAGCAAAATCGTACTCTTACTGATCGTCTAGTAGATCTTTTGATTGAAAAAGAGACCATAGACGGTAATGAGTTCCAGCAAATCGTAGCTGAGTATACTGTTGTTCCCGATAAAACCCAGTTTGTTCCCCAGCTATAAGTAGGGAATTATTTGTAGGATGGGTGGATGTAACCCATCCTAAGATTTTCCTGGGTTGAGTTTAATAACTCAGATTCAATCCCAACTTACCTGACGGAAAAAGCCTCATTGAACCTTCTAGTAATTGGTTCCACAATAAAAGTCAGAATTGATTTTTTGCGAGTCACTATTTCCGCATTTGCCATCATCCCTGGAGTAAACTCCACCTCCTGACCATCCATAGTAATTGAATGCTTATTTAACCTAATCCTAGTGGAAAAAACCAAACCTAATTTTTCATCAACCACCGCATTAGGACTAATTTGTAAAACCTCAGCATCCACCACACCGAATTCTTGAAAGGGGAAAGTTGCCAACTTCACCTTTGCTGACATACCTTGACGAATAAAACCAATATCCCGATTGAGAACTTTTACTTCTAGTAGAATATCTTCTCCTTCGGGTAAAATAGAGAGTAATTCTTCACCGGATTGAACTGGACCCTTAGTGGCTTTGATTTTATAAATTATTCCCGATACTGGGGCCTTAATTATTTCTTTCTCCCTTTGTTTTTTTGCCTGGTCTAATTGTCCAACAATATTGGTCATTTCTTCTCTACGTTTATTTATCTGGGTTAAAATTTCGCTTTGTCTCTCTGATGTTAATCTTAAACTTTGACTTTTAGCGGATTGATAAGTCTGTTGTGCTTGATTAATTTCCTGTTTTTGAGCAGCAATATCTTTTTCTAAAGAGGTCACCCTATCCTGAGCTTCCAGTAATCTGTTTTTAGCATTATTTACCTCATTAACAGCTCTGATAATATCCGTATTTGCCCTATTTACCCTCTCCAGAGCTTCCAGATAATCAACCCTAGGAACTGCACCAGGAGTGAGTAGAGTCCTGAGATTTTCTTCTCTAGTGGTAGCAATTTTCAAATTGCTTTGTATTTGATTACGAATATTTTCTGCATTGACCAAATTGTTTTGGGAATTAACTACACCAGGTTTACTGTTAGCCAGATTTTCTTGTAAGCGACTCAATCTGATTTTTGCTTGCTGAATATTGGCAAGTTGCCGTTTCGCTTCTGCTTCTGCAGACATTTGTTTAGCCTTGTAGTCTGATAACCGAGAATTTAACAACTCGTCTTGTAATTTGGTTCCCGTAGTTTTTGCTCCAGTTCTTTCAGTTTCTAAACGTTGTAAATCTTCCTCAATTAATTTACTGGCCTTTGTTAAACGGTTAATATCAGTTTGTTGAAAATCAGGATTCCTTTCAATTAACACTTGATCCTTATTAACCCGATCTCCTTCCTTGACCTTTACTGCTAAAATAGAACCATTACCCAAGGATGTGACTGGTCTAATTTGAGTAGAAGCGATTAACTCACCCGTTGCAGTTGCGACTTCATCAACTTGAGAAAGGTGAGCCCATAAAATACTGCTAAATACAATTGCACTAATAGTTCCAGCTAATAGTCGGGTATAAATAGGAGGGAGTTCTTGTACTGCTTTACCCAATTCATAAGATAATTTTTCCTCTGGTTTGGCAAAGTTTTCCTTAGTTTGACGAACTTGAACCGCATTGGCCCATGGGGAATATTTCATATATACCAAAAGGGAGAGATAGGACTATAGTTTTTAAAAACAGTTGGTTGATTAACAAAAATCGTCAATTGTTAACATATTCGATGCTAATACAAGTAATGATAAAATGGTGTAGTCTGAACAACAACTTGCCAATGGATTTTACATTTCCATAAAATAGGTTAATCGTTAAAATTCATAGCTGGGTGGTTGACTCCTTGGTCATGGTATTATATAGACAGGAAAATGAGGAAATAAACGGTGTTAAAATTCTTTGCAGACAGAGGTGGAACATTTACAGATATTGTAGCGTTAACCGATAATCAGGACATAATCAATAGATTATTAAACTACCCCCAGAGATTTTTAATTGTTCCCTTACCCGATCAACAATGGGTAATAGTTTATAAATTATTGTCAGAAAATCCCGATCAGTATACAGATGCGGTAATTCAAGGAATTCGTCATATTATGGGAGTTCCCCTTCAACAGAGTATTCCTGGTCAAACTATAGAAGTGATTAAAATGGGAACAACAGTGGCAACAAATGCACTGCTAGAAAGACATGGAGACCGGGTTGTTTTAGTCATTAATAAAGGCTTTAAAGATGCTCTAAGAATTGGTTATCAAAACCGTCCTAACATTTTCGCTCGACAGATAATTTTACCCACCATGCTGTATGAAGCAGTAATTGAAGTAGATGCTAGATATGATGCTCAAGGTAAGGAGTTATTTCCCGTAAATTATCATCAAATTAAATACGACCTACAAACAATTCATCAAACAGGAATTGACAGTTGCGCCATCGTTCTTATGCATGGCGATCGCTATCCCAAACATGAACAAGAAATAGGAAAAATTGCCGAAGAAATTGGATTTACCCAAATTTCCATTTCCCATCAAGTTAGTCCCCTAATGAAACTTGTGAGTCGGGGAGATACAACAGTTGTGGATGCTTATTTAACACCCATATTACGTCGTTATGTCAATCAAGTTTCCAGTCAGGTTCCTGAGGTAAAATTAATGTTTATGAAATCTGATGGTGGGTTAACTGATGCAGAGAAATTTCAAGGTAAAGATAGCATTTTAAGTGGCCCTGCTGGTGGTATTGTTGGTGCAGTACAAACTAGTAAAAGAGCGGGATTTAATTTAATCATCACCTTTGATATGGGAGGAACAAGCACAGATGTGGCCCATTTTAAAGGGGAATATGAAAGACAATTAGATTCGGAAATAGCAGGTGCGCGGATGCGAGTTCCCGTCCTAGCGATTAATACCATTGCTGCAGGTGGAGGTTCAATTTTATCTTTTGATGGATCCACCTATCGTGTAGGTCCAGAATCTGCAGGTTCAAATCCCGGACCTGCATCCTACAGACGGGGGGGACCATTAACAGTCACAGACGCTAATATTATGTTGGGGAAGATTCAACCCCAATACTTTCCAGCAGTTTTTGGAAATGATGGTCAATTACCTTTGGATAGGGAAATAGTGCTGGAGAAGTTTACAAACTTGACCCAGAATATGACATTAACTACAGGAAAATCCTTTTCTCCTCCACAGGTAGCATCAGGATTTATTGCTATTGCTGTGGAAAATATGGCTAATGCCATTAAAAAAATTAGTCTACAACGGGGTTATGATATTAGCGAATATGTATTATGTTGTTTTGGAGGTGCAGGTGGACAGGTAGCTTGTTTAATTGCGGATACTTTAGGAATGAAAAAGATATTTTTGCATCCCTTTGCTGGTGTACTGTCAGCTTATGGAATGGGTTTAGCTGATGTGAGAGCTACCAGAGTCACCGGAGTAGAAAAACCCTTGAATCAGTCCTTAATTCCCCAATTACAGGAATTAGTTACCCGTTTAGAAATTTCTGCTAATCAAGAATTAAACCCAGCAGAAAATCAGGTAAATCATTTATCAGTCAGGGTGATTAAAAACCTTAACCTCAAATATGAGGGAACTAATTCTACCTTATCCGTTGATTTTAGAAACGATATAGAATTAATACAGCAGCAATTTACTAGAGAACACAAATCAAGATATGGGTTTATTCAGCCAGAAAAAACCTTAATTGTGGAATCTATTTTTGTTGAGGTGATTCAACAAATGGAGACACCAGAAGAACCAATCATTTTCCGTCAACTTCCCCAGGGGCAAATTCCCCAACCTTTAGAATTAGTTGAGGTATTTACTGCCAATAGGTGGTGGCATACTCCAGTTTATAAAAGAGAAGATTTACAACCAGGAGATATTATCCCAGGTACTGCTATTATTGTGGAGAAAATCAGCACCATTGTGGTTGAACCCAATTGGCAAGTAAAATTAACCGAACGTAATCATTTAATTTTGGAAAGAGTAGAAAGATGAAAAAACTATATGATATTCAGCCAGATCCAGTTCGCTTAGAAATTTTTAAAAATCTCTATCAATTCATTGCCGAACAAATGGGAATAGTCCTGCAAAACACAGCTGTATCAGTTAATATTAAGGAACGTCTGGATTTTTCCTGCGCTATTTTTGACAGTTCTGGTTTATTGGTTGCTAACGCTCCTCATATTCCCGTGCATTTAGGTTCCATGAGTGAAAGCGTGCGCTGTTTAATTAATGATTTGGGAGCCACAATTAAACCAGGTAATGTTTATCTATCCAATAATCCCTACAATGGGGGAACCCATCTACCTGATGTTACTGCTATCACCCCCATATTTTTGCCTCCATTTTTTAATATGTTTTTAAAAACTGAGCAAGAACTTCCTCTATTTTTCGTTGCATCCCGAGGACACCAAGCAGATATAGGTGGTATTACCCCCGGATCCATGCCTCCCCATAGTACGGATATTACACAAGAAGGGATTATTTTTGATAATTTTCTCCTAGTCCAGGAAGGAGAGCTACAAGAAACCTCCGTGAGAAATTATCTGTTAAATCATCCCTATCCCAGTCGCAATCCTGAGCAAAATATAGCAGATTTTAAAGCTCAAATCGCCGCTAACGCCAGGGGAAGCCAAGAATTAATAAAAATGGTTGAGCACTATGGGCTAGAAACTGTAAAAGTTTATATGCAGTTTGTGCAAGATAATGCGGAAGAATCAGTAAGAAGAACGATCAATGTTTTAAAAAACGGATCCTTTACATATCCAATGGATAATGGAGCAAAAATTCAGGTTCAAGTCACCATTGATAGGGAAAGTCGCACAGCTAAAATTGATTTTACTGGCACATCACCACAATTAAAGAGCAATTTTAATGCTCCTAAAGCTGTAACTCAAGCAGCAGTATTATATGTCTTTAGAACTCTGGTAGATGACAATATTCCTCTTAATGCTGGCTGTCTCAAACCTTTAGAAATTATTATTCCTCAAGGTTGTATGCTCAATCCTACCTATCCAGCACCAGTAGTAGCAGGAAATGTGGAAACATCACAAACTATTGTTGATGCTTTATATGGCGCCCTAGGTGTAATGGCTGCTTCCCAAGGAACGATGAATAATTTCACTTTTGGCAATGAAAAATATCAATATTATGAAACTATTTGTGGTGGTTCTGGAGCAGGTATGGACTTTGATGGCACAGATGCAGTTCACACTCACATGACTAATTCCCTACTTACCGATCCAGAAGTGCTAGAAACCCGTTATCCGGTAATAGTGGAAAGTTTTACTATCCGTGAAAATAGTGGGGGTAAAGGGAAATATTCCGGGGGTAATGGGGTGGTCAGAAAAATCAAATTTCTAGAATCCATGACGGCAAATATTCTTTCTGGTCATCGTTTAGTTCCCCCCTTTGGATTACATGGTGGAGCACCAGGAAAGGTGGGAAACAACTGGATACAACGCGAAAATGGCATCCAAGAGGTTTTAGATAGCACTGCTACCGTGGAAATGCAACCAGGAGATATTTTTATCATAGAAACTCCTGGTGGTGGTGGATTTCACCCGCTCTAAACTTCCACTACCACGGGTGCATGATCACTAGGCTGTTCTAGCTTCCTAGGACTAATATCAATCAAGCAACTTTTAGCCTGTTTATAAAGTACATCTGTTAAGTAGTGATGGTCTATTCTCCACCCCGAGTTTCTTTTAAAAGCTCCAGTACGATAGTCCCACCAACTATAATTACCCCCCTGGGAATTAAACTTGCGAAACCCATCCCCAAAACCCAGGTTCAAAATCTCTCTTAAAGCTTGTCTCTCTGGTAAGGATGCCATAATCTGATTTTCTGTATCCACCTGTTTATAAATGTCTATATCTTCTAGTGCAATGTTAAAATCACCACACATAATAATGTCGGAATTGGACTTCAGCAAAACCTCCAGGTATGTTTTTAATACTGCTAACCACTGCAATTTATATTGATATTTCTCACTTCCCACTGCTGAACCATTAGGAACATACAGATTAATAATTCTCACTTTATCTACAATACCCGTGATCACTCTTTTCTGGTCATCCCATTCAGGTTCCAGATTTTCCAGCACTTGACAAAAACCCCTACTTACACTTTTCATTGGCTGGCGACTAATTAAGGCTACACCATTGTAAGCTTTTTGTCCATAAATATAAGTGTGATAGCCCATGTCATGAAATACAGTTAGGGGAAAATCCGTATCTATGACCTTGGTTTCCTGTAGACACAGAACATCAACATTATTTTCCCCTAACCAGCTAATAACCTGTCCTAGACGAGTACGAATTGAATTGACATTCCAAGTGGCAATTTTCATGAGCGGATTGAGCAATGGTTATGCAAACAGAGAATTTGAGAATACGGAATATTAATTTAATTATTATAGTATGGGGGGTTACAAAATTTGAAAATTCTCAATAGAAATATAGTGCAACATTTATGATCCCCAAGACGGATGAAACGACCACATACTGGTCTATAATGACAATGGTTATATTTATTGTCTATAGACTGTTATTTCAACCCAACTCGTTTATGGAAATTAGAAAAGTTAATTTAAATTGAAAAAAACTCAGTAAAAATTTCTTTCCTCTTAAAATTCCTCTAGGTGAAGTTGGGACTGCTAACAGGATATGTCAAATCAAATTACCAGTATATACAAAAGCAGTTGTGACTAACCATTTAACTTGACTAAGGTTTTCTCTAAGCATAAAAAATTTTAGGAGGATATTAACATGAGTAATAGAGCCAATATATGCCCCTGCTGCGGCGGGTTCGTTTTGCGGCACATTCGTCACAGCGAACTGTACTGGTTTTGCCCATCCTGTCGTCAAGAAGTACCACTATTAACCATAACTCGCATATCAGGCCAATTGGAAAATGCCCACACGGTCTCTATCAAATCCTCCACTGTTACATCGCTGGAGTAATAGCTGGCTACAACACGGTAGATATGATGGCTAAAGTTATACTTCCGAGAGTTTTTTGTTGCCAAAAAGGCAGATCAGGAGACAGTACATATCATATAATAGGAGAACGGCTCTAAATTATTACAAAACTTAACACTACCTGATCACATGCTGATTAACTCTTCTGGCCTTTCCAAGCTTAAAGAATCAATTAATAATTCAATCACCGAGAAGATTTTTTTAGGACATAAACCCGGGCCAGAACTAATTGCCATTTTAGCAGTCTATCTTGTCCAGGGCGCCTTGGGATTGTCTCGTCTTTCGGTGAGTTTTTTCCTCAAGGATGAACTACAACTAAGTCCAGTGGAAGTCTCAGCCATCTTAGGTATAGTTACTCTACCTTGGATGATTAAACCATTATTTGGCTTTGTTTCTGATACTTTTCCCATATTTGGCTACCGTCGTCGTCCCTATCTAGTCCTATCTGGGATTCTAGGTGCTGCTAGTTGGATAGCCTTAGCAACATTAGTAGATAGCAGTTGGAAAGCAACAATAACAGTCACCTTATCTTCTTTAGCTATTGCTGTCAGCGATGTGATAGTTGATTCCTTGGTTGTTGAACGTGCCAGGTTAGAGTCTCATTCCAAAGCTGGTTCGCTACAATCCTTATGTTGGGGAGCTACTGCACTAGGCAGTTTCTTAACAGCTTATTTTAGCGGACTAGCATTAGAGTATTTTACTACAAAGACAGTGTTTTTAATTACTGCGTTATTCCCCTTGCTTATCTCCCTAGTTGCCTGGTTTATTGCCGAAACATCAGTTTACCAAGAAGACTCACAGCAAGATAAGAGCAAGTCAGTGAGTATTAGAACTCAGACTCAGCAACTTTTACAAGCTTTTCGCACTAGGGCAGTTTTACTACCAACCCTATTTATTTTTATCTGGCAATGTACTCCCAGTGGAGAATCAGCTTATTTCTACTTCTTTACCAACGAGCTGCATTTCCAACCCGAGTTTTTAGGTAGGATACATTTGTTTACTAGTTTAGCTTCTTTAGTTGGTATTTGGATTTTCCAGCGATTTCTTAAAAACGTTCCATTTCAAAATATTTTTACCTGGAGCATTCTTATATCTGTATTATTAAGAATGACTATGTTAATTTTAATTACACATACCAATAGAGCTTTAGGGATAAATGATAGATGGTTTAGTTTGGGAGATAGCTTAATTATTGCAGCTATGGGGCAAATTGCATTTATGCCTACCATGATATTAGCAGCTAGAATTTGTCCCCTGGGAATAGAAGCAACACTATTTGCAGTATTGATGTCAGTGTTTAACCTAGGTGGATTGGTTTCCAGAGAGTCTGGAGCTTTAATTATGTACTGGTTAGGAATAACAGAGAGCAACTTTGACAGTTTGTGGTTGCTACTAGTAATAACTAACTTGATTGCCTTATTACCAATGTTATTTGTCAAACTTTTGCCCGATAAGGAAGAAATGGAATATGGAGTGGTAGTCAAATAGGTTTCGTCCTACCAGTGTTATAATAATAGATGAAACTTAATATCAATTGATAAAAACATGCAATCCATAGATATACCTACTCAGCAAAATTTAGAAAAATCCTATACTCGCGAAGATTGGCAACAGGGATATGAGTCCCTGAAAGAAGAGTATGACTATTGGATTGACGAGGTGGAAGGTGAAATACCCAAGGAGCTGGAAGGGACAGTTTTTAAAAATGGTCCTGGGTTATTAGATATCAACGGACAAAGAATACATCATCCCTTTGATGGTGATGGAATGATTAGTCAAATTATATTTAGTGAAGGTCGAGCCCACTTCCGAAATCGATTTGTACAGACTGAGGGTTATTTAGCGGAAAAGAAAGCGGGTAGAATTCTTTATCGCGGAGTATTTGGGACTCAAAAACCTGGTGGTTGGTTAGCTAATATACTGGACTTTAAAACCAAGAATATTGCTAATACAAATGTTATTTACTGGGGTAAAAAACTACTGGCATTGTGGGAAGCAGCAGAACCTTATTCATTAAATCCTTATACCTTAGAAACCCTGGGCAAAGAATATTTTAATCATGGTTTATCATCAGGAGAAGCTTTCAGTGCCCATCCCCGCGTAGATCCCCAGGGTAAACTAGTTAACTTTGCCATTGAACCAGGAATAAAAACAAAGATTACAATTTTTGAACTCAACCAAGATGCGGAAGTGGTAAGTAAGCAGAATCATAAAGTTGATGGTTTTTGCTTCATTCATGATTTTGTTATTACCGAAAATTACTGTATATTCTTCCAAAACCCCCTCAGTTTTAACCCCATTCCTTTTGCTTTAGGAACGGTTGGTGCAGCACAATGTATTAAACCAGAAAAAAATCTCCCTACCAAAATTATTCTCATTCCCCGTCAGCATAGTCCCATGGTATCTTCGGGAGTAAAAGTTTTAGAAACCACAGCAGGGTTTATTTTTCACCATGCTAATGGTTTTGAAATAGACAATAAAGTTATTGTTGATTCTATCTGTTATGATTCCTTAGCCTTAACAGACATTGAAACCAATCAAGATTATCGACAAACAAACTTTGATGCGATCGCCCCTGGAAAGTTATGGAGATTTGAGCTAGATTTATTGTCAGAAACAGTGACAGCCAAATTAATAAATGACCGCGCCTGTGAATTTCCTGCTATTCATCCGGATCACGTAAGCAGACCCTACCGTTATTTATACATGAGCGCTGCTCATAATCCCCGGGGAAATGCTCCTTTACAAGCCATTTTAAAAATTGATTTAGAGTTGGGGAAACAAGAGATTTGGAGTGCTGCACCCAGGGGTTTTATGGGTGAGCCAATCTTTATTCCCCATCCCCATGGTCAACAAGAAGATGCAGGATGGATTGTAGGCTTGGTTTATAATGCAGAACATCACCGTTCATATATAGTAATTTTAGATGCTAGTGACCTAAAAAAGGGAACAATAGCTAAATTACATTTAAAGCATCATATTCCCCATGCACTACATGGTAGTTTCACAAGGGATGTGTTAGTGAACCGATAATCACTCTATCTAACATCTGAGTATAAACTGTGTTTAGTTGACTGGCCACACCCTCCCAACTAAACTTTTCTACAACTCTCTTACTACCAGCTAAACCTAATTTATCTCGCCATTGAGGATTACCAATAATCCTATCAATAGCATAGTTAAAAGCTGTTACGTCTTGAACGGGAGCCAGTAAACCTGTGTTCTCATTTACTACGGTAAATTGCAGCCCTCCCACGTCACTAGCTACCACTGGTGTACCACATGCCATGGATTCCAAGGCTACTAGACCAAAGGGTTCATAATGACTCGGTATGACACAAACATCAGCCGCAGAATAGTAGTAAGGTAGTATGTCCCTCGTTAACAAACCGGGAAAAAGTGTATATTCCACCATTCCTAGTTCCCGGACAATTCCCTCAATGCGATCGCGTTCCTTCCCGTCGCTATTACCTGGTGTACTCCCACCACCAATAATCAGTTTCAGGTTTTGGTCTCCAAAAAACCTTGACTCTCGCACTGCGCGAACCAGAGTTTCTATTCCTTTACGAGGGTCAAATCTCCCCACATAGAGCACAACCTTGGCCTTCTTGTCAATGCCTAATGTATCTCTAGCCACCCCTCTATCCACACAATTAAACCGGCGAACATTTGTACCACACGGAATAACTGTAATGTTACCTTTCCCACTGATCAAAGTTCTCATTTGTTCTTCTTCTTGGGGACTCGTGGCTATAATCACTTCCGCTTTTTCCAACACCTCTTTTTCCACTGCCAACCTTTGATTGGCAATGGGTGGAATGTTTTCTATAGTGTTATATTTGACTACTCCTAGGGAATGATATGTGTGAATCTGTTTAGTTCCTTGAATCTGTCTCAATTGGAGTCCCACCCAGCTGGATAGCCAGTAGTTGGTGTGAACTAGTTCATATTTAAAACCGCTTTCTTTCTGAAATTTTAATAGCTGTTCTACAAATTCTCGTAAATATTGAAAACCATGGTCTCTGGAAACAAATTCCACTGGTCCTGCTGTCAATCTAATTGTTCGACAATGGGAATTATGTTGCACAATATTCTCCTGGTCAGGACTGACTTTACGACTGAACATGTCAACTTGCCATCCTAGCTGGGATAGTGCTTCACCTACCTGGCGAACATAAACATTTTGTCCCCCGGCCTCTTCTTTGCCAATTTCTATCGCCGGATCGCCGTGGACGGAAATCAGGGCAATCCTTTTATTAGTTGTAGAGTTCATAGATACTTGGTGTATGTTATCACAGGGTAGTATGGTATGCCATCCAGGCTGACCTGAATTTTAAAACTTGGTCTTCTTTGCTGATTTTAATACAAAAATCACATTCTGACCGGTTATTATCTTTCTATGATGATTGATCTTGTATATCATCAGCAGTTTTTTTACTTATGGTAAAAACCTCCTGTGACTTCGATTAAATCATTTATTCGGCTTATGTTACAACTCCCTTTTGGTTAAGCAAAAGTTAAGTTGAGGTTAAACAATAAAACCTAAACAGTTCTATTTTTTGGTTTGGCAATTTTTAGTTTTTTAAAAATGAACCTAACTTCCGATCCTATAAAAAAAAATAGCAAAATTCTGTTACATACAATACTAATTTAGTAAATCTTACCAGCAAGTAATCCAGATTCCGCGTAATTTCGGTTTTTTGAATAATTTTGATGATAATTTCGATACAAAGTAGTCTAAATCTTAGGTGGCGATTATGATTATGAATAGCTGGACAAACCCAAAACTTATCCCTAGCTACTGTACAATACAAGAAAATATTTAAATTATCAAAGCTGATTCCGATGACCAACTCAGAAGTTAACACAAAATCTAGTGATAAAAGCTTAGAAGCAATGCGGCACTTTTCAGAACAGTACGCCAAACGGACTGGAACATACTTTTGTTCAGAACCATCCGTGACAGCAGTGGTCATTGAAGGTTTAGCCAAGCACAAAGATGATTTAGGTGCACCATTGTGTCCCTGTCGTCATTATGAAGACAAAGAAGCGGAAGTTAGCGCCGCCTATTGGAATTGTCCTTGTGTACCAATGCGGGAGCGCAAAGAATGCCACTGTATGCTTTTCCTTACTTCTGACAACGAATTTGCCGGGAAAAACTTACAAGAAATTTCCATGGCAACCATTAAAGAAGTACGAGACAGTATGGGATAGTTTCCGATGAATGGAAATCAACCAGAAGAATTTTGGTTAGGTGTAGAACAGTTCAATGCTGGACAGTTCTACGCTTGTCATGATACCCTAGAAGCACTGTGGATAGAAGCAACAGAACCAGAAAAAACCCTCTATCAGGGAATTTTGCAAATTGCCGTGGCCTTATATCATCTGGAAAATAGCAACTTGCGAGGAGCAATGATCCTATTGGGTGAGGGCACGAATCGTTTGCGTCGTTTGGCTGATGATAACAATTATGGGATTAATTTGTGGCAACTTTTAATTGATAGTGTGAACTTTTTAAAAGTCATTCAGCAGGAAAAACCAGAAGAGGTTTCAACCATGACCTTGCCTAAGATTGTCAGGTCAAATCCCCTAGGCACCGATTTCAAAGTTAGCAAAACTCCATAGTTGAGAAACTTTAATCAGCGGAAAACGTCGAATGTTTCGTTGCACTTACAATCAACTTTTATCATGTCCACCTATGCTCAAATCACAAATGCACCGTCTGGGACTGGCTATAATGCTCCCTGTAACTATCATTACGGTTACCCTAACTGGTAAGCTATCCACCGCCCAATCTTCCGGGGGAAATCGCCCATTGACCATCCGTGCTGACATTCAAGAGTATGATGCTAAAACGCAGGTGATTACTGCCCGTGGTAATGTGCAGATGCTCTATCCTGCTCGTCAAATTCAAGCAACTGCTGCCCAAGCCCAATATTTTAGTAAGGAACGCCGGATAGACTTTAGCGGTAATGTATATATTTTACAGCAAGGTAATAATAGTATAAGAGCTGAAAAGGTTACCTATCTCATTGATGAGGGACGATTTATCGCCCTACCCCAATCTAACCGTCAGGTGGAATCAATTTATATGATAGAGGATGATGATTTGAGTCAACCAACCAGTAGACCAACAACCAAACCAACTCCTAAGCAAGGTTCTAAAACTCGGTCTCCCCTCTAATTACTATTAATCATTGCAAGAGCAGCGATAGTGAAAATCTTTCTGGAAAATATTCACAAGTCTTACAGTAAAAGAGTTATTGTCAATCGTGTTAGTCTTTCTGTATCTCAAGGTGAAATAGTTGGTTTGTTAGGACCCAATGGTGCTGGTAAAACCACAACATTTTACATTGCTACGGGTTTAGAAAAACCAGATCAGGGCAAGGTATGGTTAGATGAACTAGATATTACTTCCATGGCCATGCACAAAAGAGCTAGATTGGGTCTTGGCTATCTTGCACAGGAAGCGAGCATTTTTCGTCAACTATCTGTTAAAGAAAATATACTTTTAGTGCTAGAGCAAACTAATGTGCCAAGGCGAGAATGGTCTAGTAGACTACGAGAACTATTAACAGAATTTCGCCTGCAAAAAGTTGTTAATAGTAAGGGTATTCAACTTTCTGGAGGTGAAAGACGACGTACAGAGTTAGCTAGAGCTTTAGCAGCGGGTAGAGAGGGTCCGAAATTTCTGTTTTTGGACGAACCCTTTGCTGGGGTTGACCCCATCGCAGTGGCAGAAATTCAGCAAATTGTTGCCCGATTGAGAGAGCGTGGTATGGGTATTTTAATCACTGACCACAATGTTAGAGAAACCCTGGCCATTACTGACAGAGCTTATATCATGCGGGAAGGACAAATCTTAGCCTTTGGCATTGCTGATGAACTATACAATAATCCTCTTGTGCGTCAATACTATTTAGGAAATCACTTTCTCCTTTAGAAACAATTAAGTAGGGAGGCACAATTATTTGTAGGTTGAGTTTAATACGAAACCCAACAAATATGATAATAATTTATTGACTTTTCATATCTGCGCCCAATTTTGTCGGTTAGGTTGAGGAACGAACCATCATATGCAGACCAAACCATTTTACACGATTAACTCCCTGATGCCATTTTCTATTATGGATCGCTACTTGGCGATGCAGCTACTACCCATCTTTCTATTTGGTGTTGGTGCTTTTACTTCCGTAGTCTTAGCCATTGACAGTTTATTTGAGTTGTTGCGCAAAGTAGTAGAATCCGGACTACCAATTAACATTGCATTAAAAGTGTTTGTGCTGAAATTGCCCTACGTCATGGTTTATTCCTTTCCCATGTCTACTTTACTAGCAACTTTAATGACTTATAGCAAGTTATCCAGTGACAGTGAACTGATAGCTTTAAGAGGATGTGGTGTGAGCGTGTATCGAATAGTCCTAACAGCAGTTTTGCTGAGTGGTTTAGTTACTGGAATGACCTATATATTTAATGAATATATTTCCCCCGCAGCCAATTATGAAGCTAGTGTTACTCTAGAAAGGGCCTTAAAATCAGATCAACCATCATTTAAACAACAGAATATTTATTATCCAGAATATAGAGAAGAAAAAACAAAAGATGGCGGTAGTAGTAGACTATTGGCTCGCTTATTTTATGCTGATGAATTTGATGGCAAAAAAATGAAAGGACTGACAATTATTGATCGTTCTCAAGCGGGAGTAAATCAAATTGTTGTATCTGAATCTGCCCAATGGAATGCATATAAACAAGTTTGGGACTTTTATAATGGCACTATTTATTTAGTTGCTCCTGATCGTTCTTATCGAAATATTTTGCGTTTTGAACATCAGCAATTACAATTGCCTAGCACACCTTTAATTGTGGCTAAAAATAGTCGAGACTATGAAGAAATGAACATTGCCCAATCATTACAACAACTAGAAATAGAAAAGTTAGCAGGTAATCCCCAAAGAATTAAAAAATTGGAGGTCAGAATCCAACAAAAAATAGCCTTCCCCTTCATTTGTATAATTTTTGGTTTAGTTGGTTCAGCTATGGGAACCATCCCCCAACGCACTGGTAGAGGAAGGAGTTTTGGTGTCAGCATTATAGTCATTTTTATTTATTATTTATTACTATCTGTTTGTGGAGCTTTAGCACAAGCAGAAATTTTGTCTCCCTTTGTAGGTGCATGGTTACCCAATCTGTGTGGGTTAGGGATGGGAATTTTAATTCTTATGCAATTTTCCCAAAAGTAGATGGGGATGTTTAACGATTGGGGTTTGAGCAAACAACCCGGAAACCTAAGTTGTTCTTGTCAGAGAGGTGACGATTACGGGAACCAGAACGACAGTGTTTAGCAGAATCACACCAAGAACCACCACGTAACAGATGGCCGCGAAAAACACCAAAAATTCCCTTCTCAACCCATGGACTACCATCCTTTGGTATATCTTGGTAGTGATCACGCCAATGATCTAAACACCATTCCCAAACGTTCCCATGCATATCGTATAATCCAAATGGGTTGGGAGGGAAACTTCCCACCTCCGTAGTTTGTTTGCGATATTGTCCTTGAGGTGCTAAACTATCCCCATGGTCTCCATGATAGTTGACCAGATCTGTTGTAATGGTGTCACCAAAATGAAATTCTGTGCTGGTTCCCCCCCTACAAGCATATTCCCACTGTGCTTCACTAGGTAAGGTGTATATCCTTCCAGTAATCTGACTGAGTTCTTCGCAGAAATCAAGTGCTTGACTCCACTTTACCCTTTCTACTGGACGTTTGTCACCCTTGAAATAAGAAGGGTTATCTCCCGTAACAGCTTGATATTGTTCCTGTGTTATCTCGTATTTTCCCATGAAAAAACTGGGTATTGTGACTAAATGTTCAGCAATCCCCTCCGCATTTCCCCGATTTTCAGCCGAGTTGATGGTAAATGTCCCCCCTGGAATTTCTACCATTTCTAAGGTGATATCATCACCTAAATCCTCCACAAAGTATATCGCACTAGCGTCACGTTTGATTATCTCTCCGGAATTTTTCTTACTAACTACTTCAAAGCTTAGGATCTTTAAGTTAAGGTAATTACGGAGTTTAATGGTCAGTGTTAATCCTCCCTTCTCCCAAAACTTGAGGTTTTCCGTTAGGTCTAAACTACCAAGACTTAAAGCTCGGTTAAAATCCTCTATTGCTCCCTGTCTGTCTCCCAATTCGTAGCGAATGTTCCCTCGTATGTTATACGCTTCAACATAATTGGAGTTAATCTTCAAAGCTTGATTAAAATCCTCTATTGCTCCCTGTCTATCGCCTAATTTATAGCAAACAATTGCTCGATTGTTGTATGCTTCTGCATAATAGGGATTTATTTGGAGAGCTTGACTAAAATCATCTTTAGCCCATTCCCTATCTCCCAAATCTGTGTATGCAACTCCCCGATTGTTGTATGCTTGAGCGTAATTGGGATTAATGTTTAAAGCCTGATTAAAATCTTCTATGGCTTTTTGTCTATTTCCCAATTCATAGCGTGCATATCCTCTATTAATATATGATTCTGTATAATTAGAGGCAATTATAGTAGCTTGAGTAAAATCTTCTATAGCCAATTGCCTCTCGCCCAAACAAATACGCACAATTCCCCTATTGTTATAGGCTTGGGCATAGTTGGGATTAATATTAAGAGCGTGATTGAAATCCTCTATTGCTCCCCGATTATCCCTCAACTCATAGCGAACAATTCCCCTATTGTTATAAGCTTGGGCATAGTTGGGATTAATATTAAGAGCATGATTGAAATCCCCTATTGCTCCCTGGTGATCTCCCAGCTCATAGCGAACAATTCCCCGATTGTTATAAGCATCAGCATAACTAGGGTCAATATCCAGAGCATGATGGAAATCATTTATCGCCCCTTGGCTATCTCCTAACTTATAAAGAGCAGTTCCTCTACCAATATAGGCATCAGCACAATTAGACTTAATTTCTAGAGATTGGGTGTAATCATCTATTGCTCTCTGGTAGTTTCCTAAATCATAGTAAACAATTGCTCGATTATAGTAGGCATCAGCATAATCAGGACTAATGTTAATAGCTTCCGTATAATCATCTATTGCCCTCTGATAGTCTGCTATATCACTACGAACAATTCCTCGATTGTTATATATACAAGCATAATCAGGATTAAGATTCAGGGCCTGGGTATAATCATCTATTGCTCCCTGGTTGTCTCCCAACTCACTGCGGGTCAGTCCCCGTGCAATGTAAGTTTCAGTATCATCCGGGTTAATATTGAGTGCTTGAGTGTAATTATTTACTGCCTCTGGTTTATCTCCCAGTTCGCTACGAAGCATTCCCCAAGCGTAGTAGGCTTGAGCATAATTAGGATTAATATTAATGGCTTGGGTATAATCATCTACCGCTCCTTGTTTATCTTCTAGGTTAAACCGAGCAATTCCTCGGTTGTAGTAGGCTTGAGCATAGTTAGGATTAGTATTAATGGCTTGAGTATAATCATCTATTGCTCCTTGTTTATCTCCTAGGTTAAAACGAGCAATTCCCCGACCATAGTAGGCCTGGGCATAGTTAGGATTAATATTAATGGCTTGGGTGTAATCATCTATTGCTCCCTGGTTGTCCTCCAAGTTAATGCGAGTAGTTCCCCAGTTATAATAGGCTTCAACATAGTTGGAATCAACCCTGAGAGCTTGAATATAATCATCTATTGCTCCTTGATAATTTCCTAAGTAAGTGCGAATAGCTCCCCGATTATTATATGCTTCGGCATAATTAGGATCAATTCTGATAGCTTGAGTGTAATCATCCATGGCCGCCTTGTTAAAACCCAGGTCACTACGAATTATGCCCCGATTATAATAGGCACTAGCAAACTTAGGATTAAGATTCAAGCTCTGGGTATAGTCGTCTATTGCTCCCTGCTTATCTCCTAATTGACTGCGAGCAACACCTCGATTATGGTACGCTTGGGCATAATTAGGATTAATTCTAATTGCCTGGCTAAAATCATTGATAGCTTCTTGATGGTTTCCTAAGTCACAGTAAACAAGTCCTCTAGCAGCATAACCATCCGCAAAGTGGGAATTGATCCTGATAACCTGATTAAAATCATCTATTGCTCCCTGCTTATCCCCTAAATCATATCGAGCAAGTCCCCGTCTAGTATAAGCATCAAAAAAAGCAGAATTAAGGTGAAGAGTTTGGTTGAAATCATCTATTGCTTTTTCAAGATATCCCATATCACTATGAGTGACTCCGCGACTATAAGCAGCTAAAGCCAGATTAGGGTTAATATCAAGAGCTTGGTTAAAATCCTCTATTGCTCCTTGCCCATCCCCCAAATTGCTGCGGGCAATTCCCCGCTCCATATATGCCTGAGCTAGGTTAGAATTAATACTTATGGACTGGGTAAAATCATTTATTGCCCCCCGATGGTCTCCTAAGTCGCTGCGGGCAATTCCTCGACAAAGGTAGGTATGGGCATCCTCTTCCAGGTCAATTTCTAAAACCGCCTGATTGCCTAGGGAAATAATAGTGTCAGTCTGTCTTGGTGATAGGGCACTACAGACAGCCTGCATTTGCGCTAAATGAACTGAAAATTTAGGTAATGCCTGTTCAAATTCAGTTTCTATATGTTGCAATATTTCCAACTCTGCCCCATAATCAACTGAACTAGAAGGAGATATAAAAGGATTGGGGGTAAAAGTAGTGTTTCCACCAAATGTGCGATGAAACCAGATAGCTAACTCCCTAGCTATCTTTAATATAGTCAAAGCCTGACTAGAATCACTAGTATACTCATAGGCTGCTCTATCACTAACAACCCTAACTTGATGGAATAGAAGGGCTACCTTTTGTGGTAGGATTCCCTTTAGCTCTAATTGGTTCAATAGATCTGCTTGGTTTTCAACAGTGGAATGGAAATTTCCCGTTCTAGCAGCAATTAATTGAGCCAAGAGTTGGCCAAAGTAGCACAATTTAACCAGACAAGTGTTGGGTTGATTCCACACATAGCCCTCAGCCAAAATACCAAGACGTACTAACTGTTGTAAATCCTGCGGTTGTAAAAACTGGAAGTTGACTGATTCTTTTGTCATAACTCAATTTGACCACTGTGACACAAAATTAATGGTAGTGGATTGTGGGAGAGACTTCAATATTACCACACACTACTGATGAGTGTCAATCTTAATCAAGCTCACGCTGGTACGAAAAATTACCTAAAACTTTTCTAGGAGGTGGACATCATGGCTGCTAAGAGTTTTCCTATAAGTAGCCTCTCTATAAAAGGATACAAGTCTATCAAAAACCTTCAAGACTTCCCCATGCGATCGCTCAATATTCTTATCGGTGCCAATGGCGCGGGGAAGAGTAATTTTGTCACATTTTTCGCAATGCTCAGTGAACTGTGGGAAAAGAATATCTTTGGAGGGAGGCCTAGAAAATGATTCGCGTTCACATCATTTGTGAAGGACAGACAGAAGAAGATTTTATCAAAGAGGTATTGTGTCCCCATTTTTCCAAAAAGGGAATAGCAGTCTACCCCTCCCTTATTGGTAAGCCAGGTCACAAGGGAGGTAATTTCAAGATTGAACGCCTACTGGATGATGTGCGGAACCGCATCAAAGGGGATACACATGAGTGTCAGCTTTTTAATAAATGGCTTTGCTGTCTGGAACATTTATCTTCTTAGATTTTCAGATGTTACCCTGGGATAAGAAACTTCGCTGCTGTCTGTACATCTTTATCACCCCTACCAGAACAATTAATCACAATTCGTGGACTACCTACTAACTGGGGACATAAAGTTTCTAAATAAGCGATCGCATGGGATGTTTCCAAAGCTGGTATAATCCCCTCCAATTGGGAAAGTCTTTGAAAAGCCTCTAAAGCTTCCCTATCTGTTACACTATAATATTCAGCTCTACCCGTATCCTTCATATAACTGTGTTCTGGTCCAACACCAGGATAATCAAGTCCTGCACTAATAGAGTGTGGCTCAATAACCTGCCCCTCCCCGTCTTGTAGCAAATAACTCATAGCACCATGCAATACACCCACTTGTCCTTTGGTCAAAGTAGCAGCATGTTTACCAGTATCCACTCCTTCACCAGCTGCTTCCACACCAATTAATCGTACAGAAGGTTCTTTAACAAACTCATGGAAAAGTCCCATAGCATTAGAACCACCTCCTACACAAGCCAAAAGAATATCTGGTAAACCACCCCATTTTTCCATAGCTTGCTCCCGGGTTTCCCGACCAATCACAGCATGAAAATCTCGCACCATCATGGGGTAAGGATGGGGACCAGCAACCGATCCTAGAATATAGTGAGTTGTTTCCACATTAGTCACCCAGTCACGAATGGCTTCAGATGTGGCATCTTTAAGAGTACCTGTTCCCGCAGCTACCCCCCTCACTTCCGCACCCATTAATCGCATTCTAAATACATTTAAAGATTGGCGTTCCATGTCATGAACGCCCATATAAATAACACATTTTAGACCAAACCGGGCGCATACCGTTGCTGTAGCTACCCCATGCTGTCCTGCTCCGGTTTCAGCAATAATTCGCTCTTTACCCATGCGTTTGGCTAAAAGTACCTGACCAAGAGCATTATTAATTTTATGAGCACCTGTATGATTTAAATCCTCACGCTTTAAATAAATTTGCGCCCCAGTACCATCAGGAAGAGCATAATGAGCAGTAAGTCTTTCGGCAAAGTATAGAGGTGTAGAGCGTCCTACATAGTCTTTTAGTAAAGCCTGTAATTCCGTTTGAAAATCCGACTCCTGACGATAACGCTGATAAGCCGCTTCCAATTCAAACAAAGCTGGCATTAAAGTTTCTGGAACATATTTGCCCCCAAAGCGACCAAAACGTCCCAGACTATCGGGGACAGAACTAGCTTGGGATAGGTTAGGAGAAAGGGGAGTAGTAATCACAGATTCATTAAAAAGAGACAACAGGGTTAATTTTAAGAGTTAATTCTAATTCTATCTGCAAGATAATTGCAGATAGATATTAATCTGGACAAGAGCATGAAAAATGCTACTTAATAAGCATCTTGCAACTCGTAGAAATCCGGCGAAATGTAGTCCTTACGCAAAGGCCAACCCACCCAATCTTCAGGCATCAGGATTCGTTTCAAATTGGGATGACCCTCATAAATAATACCAAACATGTCATAGGATTCCCGTTCTTGCCAGTCAGCAGTCCGCCAAATCCAGTACACAGATGGTACAACGGGATTATCTCTGGGTAAGAATACCTTAAGTCTTACTTCAGCTGGTTTATCAGCATCACTACTGACCTTAATCAAATGGTAAACACTAACCAAATCCTGCCCAGGACCTAAATCAATACCTCCTTGAAACTGGAGATAATTAAACCCATAAGCATATAAAGCCGTTGCAGTGGGTAGTAAAAAATCCGGTGCCACCTTAATAATTTCTACCCCATTGACATCAGGACTTAAAGACTCGTGGTCAAAGCCATTTTCCGTTAACCAGGTAGAAACCTGACCTGCAGGAACCAGTTTAGATTCCGCTTGAGACTCCACATCAGCCACGCTTTTGTTCCTCCTTTGTCCTAGATGTCAACAGTGCGGGTGGTACAGGCATACCAATTGCCTGAGTTAATTCCTTGGGTGGATTATAGCGAGTTTCTGATTGTAAATACTTACCAGTTAAAATCTCTGGAACTGGTTTCATACTGTGGGTAGTACTGTAATAGCGATGGGTTTGCTTAATTTGATCCCGTTCCTGCATAGAATCATTAGCAATTTTTTTGCGCAACTTAATAATTGCATCAATAATTGCTTCCGGACGAGGAGGACAACCGGGTAAATACACATCTACAGGAATCAACTTATCTACCCCGCGCACCGCACTAGGAGAGTCCACGCTAAACATCCCACCAGTAATAGTACAAGCTCCCATGGCGATCACATACTTAGGTTCAGGCATTTGTTCATAAAGACGTACCAATTGAGGACCCATCTTCATGGTAATTGTGCCAGCAGTAATCAATAAATCAGCTTGACGGGGGCTAGAACGGGGAATTAACCCAAAACGGTCGAAGTCGAAACGAGAGCCAATTAAAGCGGCAAATTCAATGAAACAGCAAGCTGTACCAAATAACAAAGGCCACAAACTAGAAAGCCTAGCCCAGTTATAGAGGTCATCTACCGTGGTTAAAATGACGTTTTCTGACAGTTCCTGAGTAACTGTGGTGGGCCGCTCAATAGGATTAATAATTCTTTCTTTGTCTTGGGTGGTTAAATTAGAACCTACGACCATTCTAATGCTCCTTTACGCCATGCGTAAACTAGTGCGACTACAAGAATCGCAATAAAAATCAATGCCTCTATAAATGCCAATAATCCTAGACGGTGGAAAGCCACTGCCCAAGGGTAAAGAAAAACCGTCTCCACGTCAAAGACAACAAAGACTAGAGCAAACATATAGTAGCGAATGTTAAATTGAATCCAGGCACCACCAAAAGGTTCCATACCGGACTCATAAGTAGTGCGTCGTTCAGGACTGTAGCTACTGGGTCTCAGGATTTTAGATGCTGACAGCGCCAGGGCTGGAACTAGGCTACAAAGGATTAAGAAGCCTAGAAGATATTCGTAACCGCTAAGGACAAACACAATGGATATCTACCAAACTATGAGGAAAATAAGGCTGTGAGCTTCTTTTACATTATATCTTTTCGGCCTGTCTGAAATCTAGGAAACAGACAGACTAAACTATTGGATTAGGTTTTGACAATTATCGAAAAGTTTTACAAATATAATGTCATAATTTTTAACGTATATTTAAGATTTCCCCTCTAGGAGAATCCGACCATGAGTGAACAAGCTCAAGAAGCTCTGGAGACTCAGGCGCCAGACCGTTATGAGTGTCGCGCCTGCGGTTATGTTTATGAACCAGAGAAGGGAGATGATAAATATAATATCCCAGCGGGCACAGCTTTTGCCGACTTACCGACAAATTGGAAATGTCCAGTATGTAGTGCTAAGAAAGTGGCTTTTGCCAATATTGGTCCTACGGGCACGGCTTCTGGTTTCAAAGAGAACCTAGGTTACGGACTTGGTGTTAATCAACTCACACCAACGCAAAAAAACATCTTGATTTTTGGTGCCTTAGCCTTGGGATTCTTGTTTTTTATTAGTCTCTACGGCTTACAATAACAGCCCTCTAGGGCTAAAACCTGTAAAAATTCAACTCTTGATAAAGACTAAAACATACTGATGAGTTCAATAACAAAAAAGTGGCAAGGATTATTTGCCGTGTTACTAGTGGTGCTGACCTGTATTGCTTGTAGTAAGGTTCCATCTACCAGTTTTAACCCTTGGGAAATAATTAGTGTACCAACAGAGGAAAAACTGTTTGATATTGCCTTTACAGATGAGCCCAATCATGGTTATTTAGTAGGTAGCAATGCTACCTTATTAGAAACTAAAGATGGTGGAAAGACTTGGCAGCGTTTAGAATTAGCAGTGGAAGAGCCAAGGTCTCGTTTTGACTCTATTAGTTTCGCTGGTCAAGAAGGTTGGATTGTAGGTGAACCCTCCGTACTACTACATACCACCGATGGTGGTAAATCTTGGTCTAGCTTACCCCTGAGTCAGAAATTACCCGGTAGCCCTATTTTAGTAAAAGCTCTGGGTGAAAATGCAGCAGAAATGGCCACGGATGTGGGAGCAATATATGGGACTACAGATGGTGGTTTAAACTGGAAGGCTCAAGTAGAAACTGCTGTGGGTGTGGTGCGCAACTTAGAGCGTTCTAGTGACGGTAAATATATCGCCGTTTCTGCTAAGGGTAGTTTTTATTCTGTTTGGGAACCGGGGATGACCGCTTGGGAACCTCATAATCGCAATAGTTCCCGACGTTTGGAAAATATGGGTTTTGCTGATAACGGTCAACGGTGGTTATTAGCAAGAGGTGGTCAAGTGCAATTTAGTGACCCAGGTAAATCGGATGAGTGGTTAGAACCTACATATCCAGAGTTGTCTACTAGTTGGGGGTTATTAGATTTAGCTTATCGCACACCCCAGGAAATCTGGATTGGTGGCGGTAGTGGTAATTTATTACGCACCACAGATGGTGGTCAAACCTGGGAAAAAGACCGAGAGGTGGAAGAAGTTGCTGCTAACTTATATAAGGTTGTATTTTTCAACCCTGATCAAGGTTTTATTATTGCCGATCATGGTGTGTTGCTTAAATATAATCCCAACAAAGAAAATGCCACCCCAGCTAATGCGATTTAGTTGATGGTTTATAGCCAGAACGTCATCAACTCTTTATATAGCGTTCTGGCACAAGCCATGATTCATAAAAATGAACCAAAACAAGGAAAGACAAAAAAGAAGACCAATTGCCATTGATTTATTTTCCGGAGCGGGTGGACTTTCTCTAGGAATAGAATCTGCTGGTTTTGAGGTAGTGATATCTATTGAAATTGATCCCGTTCACAGTGCCATTCACAACTATAATTTTCCCAACTGTGCAAATATTTGTCGAGACATATCAAATGTATCTAGCGAAGAGTTATGGAATATTTTAAATGATAAAGATATAAATGAAGTTGATTTATTAGCTGGGGGACCGCCCTGTCAAGGATTTTCCCAAATGGGATATAGACACATAGAAGATCCAAGAAACAAATTAGTGTTTGAATATGTAAGAGTTGTCAGAGACATCAAACCAAGGTACTTTATTTTTGAAAATGTTCCTGGTATAGTATCTGGCAAGCATAAGGGATTTATAGAGGATCTTTGTCATGAATTTATCCAGCTAGGCTATAATACCATTGTTCCGGTTTTAATTTTGAATGCAGCGGACTTTGGTGTGGCACAAAACAGATCTCGTTTAATTTTGCTGGGTTGGCGCAAGGACATGCCAAAACCAGTATATCCCGGGGTTCTGTTTGAAAAACCCACAGCAAATAGTAAAAGTAGGGAGCTATCTTCTCTACCACCATGGTTAGGAGCATCAGATGTTTTGAGTGATTTAGAGGGTGTTTCAGTTTTTATTGGGAAAGATGAAGGGCTCAGTCCTGATAAATTGGAATATTGTGGACCCCGATCTAACTTTTCCTTTGATCCCAATGGTGTATTTGACCTATGTCACAGAAGAACCTTTACCCAAAAAGTAATTTATGGTCATTTGTCCTCTACCCACACAGAACAATCAATCGTCAGATTTAAAAATGTTCCCCAAGGAGTAGTAGAACCAACAACTAGGCTCTTCAAATTACATCCTTATAGACCCTCTAACACCCTCAGAGCGGGTACAGATAGTAAACGAGGTGCACATACTGCGCCCCGACCCATACATTACTCTCATCCACGTTGTATTTCCATCCGTGAAGCTGCAAGATTACATTCCTTTCCAGACTGGTTTCAGTTTCATAGAACTATTTGGCATGGACATAGACAGATTGGCAATTCCGTACCTCCCCTATTAGCAAAGGAGATTGCCCAAAGCCTAATTGGGCTTTTAGGTTATGACCTGAGCAAGATTCCGGTGGACAATTTACCGCCATCAGATCCGGGACTTCTTTCTTTAACTATGCACCAGGCTTGTAATTTACTTGGCGTGTGTAAGGATGTTATAGGAAAGCGGAACCGTAACAAATTAAACACATAGTTCATTAACAATATTAATTAAACAATATATGTCCCATTCTATCCTTCAACAACACCTAACACAAAAGAAAATTAGTCCAGTCAGCTTTTTTGCCGACCTTCTCTTAGCAGGAATGGTATTGGGTCCATCCTTAGCTCCCTTCTTGGCCGCATCTAATGTGTTTGTACTACAAATTATCAGTAATATAATTTATTTCATAGGTGATCATGTTTGTCCTCAACCTGAAACCGGTTTAGAATTAGCGCCCCCTTACATTATGACAGTTTGTATGCGGTGTTATGGAACAGTTACGGGATTATTAATAACACGTGTTTTGTATGGTCTAACCCAGGGGAAAGGAGTTTTTTGGTTACACCAATATGGTTGGATGGGTGCATCCGTGGCTACGATTTTGATGACAGCTTATCCTTGGGAGTTAGCTGCTGAGGTTTTTGGTTTGTGGGAGTTTAATAATTATGTTGTTACTCCCTTTGGTTTAGTTACCGGTTTGGCTTGGGGGTTGTTTGCTATGCCACTTTTACATTCTAGTAAGAGAACTTTTGAATCTAAATACTAGTCAAATCTATTGTTACTATTTACAAAAAATCTGGAGATCTGCCAATCCTTTTTTAGAGCGATCGGCAATTCTTGACTTATTTGATTAATTAGTCCTTGACCCGTTCTACCATAAGCTAAGGTCTTTCTGTTACGGTGAGCTTACTCCCCCAAGAGATTCACTCCTCAAATATGCAACGCCAGAATTTTTTAGATTTCACTCACTAACATGCGATCGCATAGCAAATTTGTATTTCCTCGGGAACCTCGCAGCCTTGTGGTATAAGGGTTTCAGCCATTATTTTGAGGGTAGTGGAGGTGAAAAAGAGAGAAATTTTGCTGACCTTCGCAAAGTGGGTGTAGACACCAGTCAGGGTAAGGGCTTAAAATGGAATGCAAGACCAAACCCGCTTCGCTCTGCGAAGTGGAATCAATGGAAACACAATTTGGTGAGAGCGTCCTGGTTGACGGCGGAAGAATACCCGCTTCCCTATCATTGAGGAGCCGTGTGAAGGGAAACTTTCATGCATGGTTTTGAAGACCAACGGGGTTGGTGACAACCTCGTTTTACATGGATTGTCAAAATTAAGGAAAAAGTGCCTCCCTTCATAGTGATAGAATTTGCGTCTAAAAATGGGAAGGAGGAAAAAGACAGTTCCCCGCCACCAGAAGGAGATGAGATAGATCCAGAAACTAATAAACCAAAGAAAGCTGGGAAGTTTTGGGTGTATGAACAAGCGGTAAAAGTACCATACTATGCTATATTCAATGGTTTTAAGGGTACACTGGAGGTATATC
>Ga0172372_10001853_pt1 | contig 32470 bp, 26 predicted proteins | sample LakKiv5m_2_FD_114544 | JGI IMG/M metagenome (GOLD analysis project Ga0172372, IMG submission 114544) | Freshwater microbial communities from Kabuno Bay, South-Kivu, Congo - kab_092012_9.5m | ecosystem: Environmental > Aquatic > Freshwater > Lake | place: Democratic Republic of the Congo... | reverse complement strand
GCCGCGGTAAAATACTCCGTCTGCGGTCTCGGCGACACGAGCTACGAACACTTCTGCAAGATGGGCAAGGACTTCGACGCCCGCCTCGCCGCCCTAGGAGCGGAGCGCGTCCACGACCGCGCCGACTGTGACGTCGACTACCAGGCCACCTTCGATGCCTGGCTCGCCGCCGCCCTCAAGGCCTTCCCCGGTGCCGAAGCGCCCGCCATCACCCTCCCCGCGCCGGCTTCCAGCCACGACGGCGGACACGGCGCCTACGACAAGAACAACCCTTACCTCTCCGAGATCCTCGAGAAGGTCGTCCTCAACGGCACCGGCTCATCGAAGGAAGTCCTCCATGTCGAGCTTTCCCTCGAAGGCTCCGGCCTCACCTACGAGCCTGGCGATGCCCTCGGGATCTGCCCGGTGAACCGTGCCTCCGTTGTCGAGGAAGTCCTCGCCGCAACCGGCCTGAGCGCCAATAGCAAGGTCGGCGACACCACCCTGGCAGACGCCCTGAAATACGACTTCGACATCACCACGCTGCAGCCCGCCATCGCCGACAAATACAATGCCGTCGCCGGTGATGCCACTCTCCAAAAACTGCTCGACGAGGAAGGCCGCGTCGCCCTCAAATCCTGGGTCGATGGACGACAACTCATCGATCTGCTCGAGGCCTATCCCTGCAAACACTGGACCGCTGAATCCTTCACCGGCATCCTCCGCAAACTCGCCCCGCGGCTTTATTCCATCTCCTCAAGTCTGAAAAAACACGAGGACCAAGTCCACCTCACCGTCGCCGCGGTTCGTTACCAAAGCCACGGCCGCGACCGCAGCGGAGTCTGTTCCTGCTTCATCGCTGACGATGTCGAAGTCGGCGACCAGGTGCGGATCTATTTCCACCACAACAACAACTTCCGCCTTCCCGAGAACGATGAGACCCCTGTCCTCATGATCGGGCCCGGCACCGGCATCGCTCCCTTCCGCGCCTTCATCGAGGAGCGCGCCGCCCGAGACGCCAAAGGGAAAAACTGGCTCTTCTTTGGCGACCAACATTTCTCCTACGACTTCCTCTACCAGCTCGAGTGGCTCGATTACCTCGAGAGCGGCGTCCTCACCGATCTCAGCCTCGCCTTCTCGCGCGACCAGAGGGAAAAGATCTACGTGCAGCACCGCCTCCTCGAACGGGGCGCCGAAGTCTTTCAGTGGATGGAGTCCGGAGCCCATATTTACGTTTGTGGCGACGCCTCGCGGATGGCGAAGGACGTGCAGCAGGCCCTGATCGATATCATCGCCACGCACGGAGGCAGATCACCCGAGGAAGCCAAGGCCTATCTCGAGACCTTGCGCAAGGCGAAGCGCTACCAACGGGACGTCTATTGATTCGGAGCCAACAGCGACCTTTCTCGGACACCACTTTGTCGCGGACCGGGACAAAATGGTGCACAGCGCATCAGTCGGAGCCACCCTCGCGTCTGGGTCGCGCCATTGCGGATTTGGATCATGCCATCTAAGGTGGACCCGAGATGAGCAGACACCCCATCGCGACCGCGGATCTTCTGATGCAATGCTCGGAGGCGGGAATGCGCCGCACCGCGGCGCTGGAAGCCTGCCTGAGGGTCTTCGCAACCGCGGACCAGCCCCTGACCCTGCAACAGATTGCGGCGAGCGCGGAGTTCGGTGTCTCCTGCGATCCCGCGACCGTCTACCGGCTCGTGAGCAGACTCGAGGAACGGCGCATCGTCCGACGCATTGGTTTTCACAGCCGAGCCGCGCATTATTGTCTGCGGGAGCGCAGTCATCAGGATTACCTGATTTGCCGCGACTGCGGGACGGTCGAGGTCCTCGATATCGCCTGCCCTGTGGAGCATCTCGAGAAACAGATCGCAGAGGAGAGCGGCTTTTCCGACCTCGAACACGAACTTGAATTCTACGGCTGTTGCCTCGCGTGCCAACGCTGAGCGCGAGGGAGGTTCCTCTTTCGCCAAAACGATTCTCAAATCTGCCACTTTTCCAATATTTTCGATTTTGGGATTGAGCACAGAAGCGGAGTTGGTATACTTGCGCTTGGCCTCCGGAGTTCCGGGAGTCGCAACCGCCTGCTCATGAACGCTTCCTGGAACCGCCTAGCCCTGCTCATCGGCGCCTTCATCCTCGCCCTTGTCGTGGTTGACGGTCTCGTGAAGATGAATCAGCAGGCGATGGCAGACTACGGGACGGGACAGAGTCCCCTTGTCGCCGCGGACAGCGCCGCGGCGCTCCTGCTGATCGGCCTTGTCGCTGGGATGGTTCTTGGAATCGGCATCTTCTTTGCCTGTCTCGTGAGTCGCGAGCAGCGCTACGCCGAGGAGCCGGACGAAGTGGCCCTGCTCCTCGAAGAGGTGGCTGCCGAGGAAAAACGCAACGCGTTCCACCGCGAGCGCGAACATCATCACGAGGAGAGCCACGGTGAGGAACACGCGGAGACTCTCGATCCCTGGGAGCGCCCCGCCGACTGGTGGAAGCGTTCCAACGAAGACTGATTTGCGGGCTCTCCGTCCTCCCGCCGATTTCACCCCCGCGGGTGAAATCGTCGATGCACGTCCCGAAGGTGTTTCTGATCGACGTGCGTGTAGATCTGGGTCGTGGCAATGTCGGCATGCCCGAGCAGCTCCTGAATGACGCGGAGATCCGCTCCGTTGCCGAGGAGGTGGGTGGCAAAGGAGTGCCTCAAGAGGTGCGGGTAAACCTTTGACTCGATCCCGGCCATCTTCGCCCGCTCCTTCACGATCTGCCAGATCCGCGTGGTCGTGAGCTTCCTGCCGCGATTGGAGAGAAAGACCTCGCTGCCGCTGTGGCGACTGACGAGCGTGGGCCGCTCGCCCTCGAGATAAGCGGTGAGGGACTCGCAGGCGGCCGAGCCGACCGGAACGACACGGGTTTTCGCCCCCTTGCCCGTGACGCGGATCGCTCCCTCCTCGAGAAAGAGATTCTCGAGCCTTGCGCCGGTGAGCTCTGAGACGCGCAAGCCGCTCGCATAGAGCAACTCGAGCATGGCCCGGTCGCGCCGCGCCAGCGGCATGGTATCGTCGACGGATTCCAATAAACGTGCCACGGTCGGTTCGTTGAGGGTATCGGGCAGGTATTTCTCAAGACGCGGAGGATCGATCGGGTCGGCGGGATCGGTGGCCACCGCCCCCTTTGCGGCGAGGTGCCGGAAGAAGATCTTCAGGGCGATCAGCTCGACGCGGGCGCTCGAGGCGGCGAGGCGGTCCTCGAGCCGACGATGGGCGAGGTAGCCGGTGAGGTGCCGCAACTCCACCGCGGCCGGGTCGGTGAGCCCTTGCTCCGTTTCAAGCCAACCCGCAAAGGTCTCGAGCGAACGGCGCACGGAAAGTTGGTAGTTTTCCGAAAGGCCTTTCTCCACGGCAAGGAGCCTGATGAATCGGTCGATCGCCGTCTCCATGGCCAGGTTCGCGCCCCGCCGGATCCCTCAGCGAAACCAGCCTTCGGTGAGCAGTTCGGAAATGACGAAGTGCTTTACTCCGTGGGCAAAGGGCTTGTTTTCGAGCGTGACGACGACGGCAAGAGGTTCGTCACCGAGGCGGACGAGTCCATCCAGCTTTTCGGCAATCGGCGTGTCTTTCTTTACAAACACATACTCGGCGAACTCGTTGGGTCCGCCATAGGGCGGATTCACCTGAAAGACAGCGTAGTCCTTCAAATCGGTGAAGGCCTCCTTGTCGGTGCCGTAATAGTCGGAGAACCGCTCGACAATGAGGCGGAAAGTCGCGGGAGGGTCCACCTTACCCTCGCGGAAGCGGAGGAAGTGGCGATCGGAGAACTCGGCGAAAATCTCCCAATCGACCTTCAAAATTCCGCCTTCGGTGCGGACGATGAGAGGAAAACCTTCCTCCTCGTCGCTCGTGGAAACGAAGAAAACCCAGTATGGCCCGCCGAGAGAGGGATCGGGTTCGATCTGAAAAAGCTGAAGGGAGTAGCGCTCGAAAGGAGCGTAGGGCCACTTCTTGTGATACTCTTCGATTGCTGCTCGCAAGCTTTCGCCCTGATAGGTGTAGTTCACCCGCGTCGCCCAGTCGGGCGCGCGGAGGAAGGTGTCAATGAGATCGTGGGTTTTCCCAAGCGCTCCGTCGTTGGGACCAGGCGCCGGAAAGGAGGCCGGAGGATTGAAGTTTGGATCCTTGGTGGAGGCAGAATCGAGGGAACGCGGCGCTACCGCTCCGCCCGTGGGCTCGGAAGCAGAGGATCCAACCACGGCGGACGGGGTCGCCATCGCCGCCTCAACAGGTGTTTCTCCTGCGGTTGGAGCCGGGACCTTGGAAACCTCGCCGGAAAAGTCCGTCGCAGGCCTTTCCACCAAATCGAGAGTCGGAACCGAACCAATGACCGAGCCGGTGAAGCCGCGGGGTCCGTTCACCGCCTGCTGGACTTTCTCGTCGAAGGAGACAGCCGGAGGATCCGATGGAACTGGCGCACCGGGCCCACCCGCTTCCGGGGAAGATCCCTCGCGCAGCATTGCCACAGGATCAATCACCGCGGGAGGATCTGCGACCACGGACTCGGGAGCCGACGTGGGAACCGTGACTCCCTTGGGTTTCACCGCGAGACTCCCCCCAGGCTCGGTCCCGGAGAGGACACCGCCACCATCGGGTTCACGATAGGCCTCGGCAGGATCGAGCCCGCCGAGGAAGGAATTGATGACGAAATAGACGCCGATGATCGAAAAGAGGGCCACTCCGACGACGCTGGAGATCGCCATGATCGCGGTTTTGCTGAGACCGCGTTTTTCTCCCTGGGCGGCCGCAGGTGAAACAAAAAGCTCGTCGAGGATGTCGTCTTCGTCCGCCATCGGCCCGGATTGGAGGACCTCCCCAAGAGGCGCCGGAGACACCTTCTTCGTTTCAGCAAGCGGAATCGAATCGAGCTGCTCCAAACGAGGCTGCTCGGCGAGAAGAGGTCCGAACGTTCCCTCGCCGAGCGGGTTCGCCGGCCACGCAGTCTCTTCTTCGTCGACTGCGAGAGGAGGGAGTCCGACGACCGGTGCGGGCATGAGAGGGGTCTTGACCTCAGGCCCTGTCGCGGAAGCGGCAGCCTCCATCGCCGCGACCGGCACAAAGGCCATCGGCCGCTCCAAGAGGTTGTCGTTCAACGGCTCCACGGCCGGCAAACGAGACGGCACGGCTACCTCCTCGAAGGGCTCTGATTCTTCCGGGGCGGACAAGCCCTGGAAATCCTCGGGATCCAAAAGGATCTCAGCCTCGTCGACGACGTCCGGGACTTGGATTTCCCCCTCCAGATCATCGAGCGAGAGCGGCTCGTCCTCTTCAGGCAAAGGCAGGGAATGGAACCGGGGGCTACCATCGGCCATCGGCGGCTCCTCTTCGGGTTCGCGCAGTTCCGCCCACGGCTCCTCGAAGCCTGTGACGGAGCCCTCCGCGATCTCCGCCTCAGAGCTCTGGATTGACGCCTCCAAGGCTGGAGCCACCTCGCTCTCAAGAGCCGGCGGGGGAGTCAGCGGGACCGGGATCGGGACTGGGATCGGGATCGGGGGAACCAACAAGACTGCCGACGAAGCTTCGGAAGAAGCGAGGAAACTCCCCTGGCTTCCGGCGGTGACCGCGGAGCCGGGCTGAGGAAGGACCAACCGGGTGCGCCCCGGACTCTGGGAAAGCTCTCCCAAGAGCGAGGAGGAAGCCCCGGAAAGCTCCTGCCCGGCCAAAGAAACATCCAATCGCGGCAAGCTGCCGGGGACGGCTGCATTTTCTCTTGAGATCGGAAGGTCACCCGGCGGAGGCGAGACCCGAATCGGCTGAGTGATCGGCATCAACGGCGAGACCGGCTCCGGGGCGGCGGCCATCTCGTAGAGACGTTCCTCGACGACCACGGCGTTTTCTTCCCTCAGCAATGGGGGAGGCGCCGAGCGATCCTCCTCTGCCACGGAGACCATGGCGGAGTCCGGGACCGGCGGAGCAAAGGGGGAGGGCGAAACGGCAAGATTGGAGAGGGCGGGCGGCTGGCCCGCTGACTCCAGGATGGGCGAGGTCTCGGGAATTGCCGGGATGGGCGCGGTCGCTGCTTGGGGGACCGCGGGAGCAGGAAGACTCTCGACGCGATTCTCGACCCGAGCAGGCGCTGGTGAAGCGGCAACCGATGCGTTTGGAAACGGGGTGGTTGCCTGAGCAGAAACCTGACCCGAGGCAACGAACCGCTGGCCGACGGGGGAATCCAGCACCGCCGTCGCGCCGCTTTGCTGACCAGCCCGTTGCGGAGCGGCCGAGAGCGCGGAGGTCCTCGAGCGCCGCTCCGCAGGCGGCTCGACCACCGCCTCCGTGATATCGGAGGGGGCAGTGATCGTGGCTCCGCACTTCGGACAGGGCGCGCTCACTCCAGCCAAGTGGGACGGAACACGCAATTTTGCCTCGCAATGGGGACAGGTGAATTTGATCTTTTTCACTTCGTTTCGCCTCTATGTATCGGTTCAGCTCTCTGACGGTGACTCCATGGCCCACATGCCCAGGGTGCAGACGACCGAGCAAGGTGTGAGATTAGACAAAACTGAGGAGTCGCGTCTTCTCCCACGGCAGAGAGCCCTGAAACGATTAATCTTGATACGCAGAAATGCAACAAAACCCTCTGTTTCTTTTAAAATAAAGAGAAGTTTATTATCAAATTTGCAATTTATCGTGAAGTTTAACCGCTTTTGCAGGATTCTTATGCTGAAAACTCAAAGCGAGGCGCCCGAAAAGGTGCCTTGAAGGGGCGTTTGCCATCGCGTGGACACCGCCGAAATGACGTGTTCTCCCGCCATTCACTCGACCCGGCAGGGCACGAGGATCGCATCGCGCATGCCGTGGAGGATTTTTTTGTCAGCAGGACAGATCGTCGCGAGGACGCCGCCGAGGGAGATGGAATCGTCTTTTGCCGAGACGAAATAATAGGGGCAAAGCCGCGCGCGTCCTTCCATTGTTTCCACCCGGCCGGTCGCAGGATTCCACCACGGATGGGTCACCAGTCTCCCGGCATGGAAACGCTGCAGAACGTAGGGTGAGGTGCCAAAGGATGCGAACGCCGCATCGACCGCCTCAGCCCATTCGATCTGGGAGGCGTCTTGCCCCACCGTGACGCTTCGGCTGCCCCAGGCCTTTTCATTGAAGCCGCTCAACTTCAGAACGAGTTCGCGCTCTTTCTGCGTGAAGGCCTTCATTTCGACAAAGCTCCCGATCTCCAGGCCGGGAATGACGGCGTGATGGGGCACTTCGGCCGGATCGACGACCCAACTCTGGGGGAAAACCTCGCGCAACTGCTTCCAGTTCGACTCGCGCAACTCCCGCTTCCAAATTTCGCGGAGCGGATGAGACCAAAAGAGAGCCGACCAAAGCTTTTCCTCAAGCCAGGGTTTGAGAGGCGCGGTCAATCGCACCCGCCCACCAGCGACGGCCGGCATCAATGCCGAAGCGGCAGGTAGGTTCGGCAGATCAAAGAGCTCGAAAAAACGGTAAATGTCACGACCCGAGGCCTCGTAGGTCTCCGCGTCGGCAACGCGCCACTCACCGGGAAGATGGCCCGCAAGCCACTCCATCTCGGGACGATAGTCGGCCGACTCTTGCGAGAGGAGGAGGTCGGCCCCACCGCCGCTGAAAAGGGAGGCAAAACCGTCGAACATCCCGTGCGGCCCGCCGACGATCTCATGAGACGGATCGATCGACGAATAGGTCTGGCCGAGCCAGGCAGTAAGCCCGATGCCACCAGGCACCGAATCGAGCTCGGTCGCGGAGAAACCGGCCGCCGTGAGGATGAGATCGGGCCGGATCACCCGTGGGGTTTCCGTCAAGGTGGCGCGGGCAAGCCCCGCTTCGAGAAGCGTCTCCGGCTTGCCCTGATCGAGATAGCCGGCGATCCAGCGGGGGAGCGAACCGACCCGGCTGCGACGGTAGAGCAGATCACAGGTTTTCTGGAAACGGTGAAAGACCGGACCGAGCCGCTCGAGCCGGCGAAATTCGCTCCGTGAAAGGACAAAGGGCTCGGGAGAAATCCGCCATTCCTTCTCTGCAAAGAGACCTCCGTCTGGCATCGCGGCTCGAACACGTTCGGCTTGGCGAGTCGGATCCGTCATTCGAAGCGGGGCGGGACAGGAGAAACAGAAGGGTTCAACCCTGCAGAAGACGCAGGGCGGCCCGCAACATTTCATCGGGCTTCGACAAATGATCGGGCAGCTTTTCGATCGCCTTCTGGGCCTCGGCCTGCTTGTAGCCGAGCGAAATGAGGGCGAGGAGGGCGTCGTTCTTGGCGACAGCTTCGGGCGCCAGGGTGGCGCGGGCCGACTGGGCCTGCCAAGCATCCTTCACCCCGACCTTGTCGCCCAGTTCGAGGACGATGCGCTCGGCGGTCTTTTTGCCGAGTCCCCGGATCTTCGAGATCGTGTTGATGTCACCCCGCACCACCGCCTCCTTGAAGTCGGCAGCGGCCATGCCGCTCAGGATGGACATCGCCACCTTGGGACCCACCCCGGAGACGTGGTTGATGAGGAGACGGAAAAGATCGCGCGCATCCTCGTCAGGGAACCCGTAGAGAGTTTGCTCCTGCTCACGGATGTGATGATGGGTCAGCACCCGCGTTTTCGCCCCCGTCTGTCCGAACTGCTCGTCGCCGAAGAGCGGCACGAGCACCTCGTAGCCGACGCCGCCGACGTTCAGGACGAGACGGCCCGGCCAACTTTCCTCGAGGGTTCCTTCTAGAAATGTGATCATCCGCGATTAGCTTTGTGAATTTGCATCGAACCCCCTCCCCCGCCCGATGGCAAACGGAAATCCCACGCTTCGGCTCCCCGCGTTCATCCGCGGCCTCATCCTCAGCCTCGCCATTTCATCACTGGACGCGGCGGAGGCCGCCGAAACCAGCGATGCTTCCGCCCGCCGGATCGGTGTCATTTTCGGGGGCGCCTTCGAGGCACTCGACATCAACGGCCCAATCGAAGGTGCCAAAACCACGAAAATGGCGGCCCATTACGAATGGAGTTTCGGGGTGCGCCCCTTCACCAAAAAGACTTGGAAGGAACGCCACCTCGATTGGGAAACCTTTTTCCCGGTGGCCCAGCAAGTCGCCGATGCCGTCGCCGCAAATCTCGAACCGAAGTTGGTGCGCGACCACCGCGGCATCGCGCTCTACGCCATCATCGCCGATGAAGATCCGTTTCTCACGAGCGCGATTCTTTCGCCGAAGTTGCGCGAGCGTTTCGAGGAGTCCCTCGGCGATCGCATTCACGCCCTGCTCCTCGAGCGGAACCGAATTTACCTTTTCCCCGCGACCGGTGGGAGCTTGGCGGATTTTGGGCCCGCGCTGGTCGAGCAATATCGCCAATCCCAGTTTCCCGTGAGCCTCGAGATCTTCCTGATCGATCGCTCAGGCTTCCGCGTCGTGGGGGAATTGGAGCGGCCCGGAGCGGGGGCGGAGGGCTTGGCGGAGTGATCCCTCACCGATATTCCAGCCAAGCCGTCACCGTCGCGTCCAGCTCGCTGCGACAACGCACCCAGTAGGCCTCGTAGCCACTGGGGAAGAGATATTTCGTTTCCTTGCCAGCCTCGAGAGTGAAGGTGCGATAACTCACCCAATCGCCCATGCCGGTGAGATCGACTTCGACGGTGACGCGCGTGTTTTCTTCGGAGAAAAGGGTCAATTCCTTCTCGTCATAGCCAGTCATCAGGTAAGCGTCGGATACCTCGTTGGCCTTGACGGCAGCGTCCTTCCAAGGCCCGCCCGAACCGACGGGTTTGCCGAGTTCCCAGAGATCATCGATCGCCCCGACCCAGAGGCCGGTCTTGCCATCGTCGCTTCGAATGAGGTGGCGGTTTTCGCCCGCCTGCACGAGATCGACTCCGGAAATGACGAGCAATCCCCGGTAGCTGCAGTAATCAACGATGCGCAGTCCGTGCGTCGCGACAGGTCGGACCCGGCTGAAGCCGGCTGCGTTTTCGGCGGGCAATTCGAAGAAGGTGCCGTGGCAATTGAAGAGATCGCGCTCCGTCGCCACCTCGCGGCAGAGCCGTTCGCCGCCAAGCGAGTTGGGCTGGTCGAAGGCGGCGTTCCCCCGAGGAAGCCGGAATCGCTTCCCGGAATCGTCGGTGTAGATCACGGACGCGGCATCGGTGGCGATGACGCCTTCCCGTGGGGGAATCGCGGCGTGCTGCTCGAGCCAGGCGAGTTCGGTGGCGTTGTCTTCTTGTGTCAATGTCAGGGTTCCCTCCCGGCTCGAAAGCGTGTAAAGGCCGATGGCCCCCTCCCGGGTCCGGGCAGCGTAGTGCAAGTCGCGTTTATTCCCGCCGCGGGCGCGGATGACCCCGCCGGAGACGCCGCCCGATGAGGCGGCAGCGATCCCGGCAAATTTTGGAGGCGCCGTCGCGGAGGAGCGCTCATCATCCTCGCCGTTGGTGAAGGCAGCGGTCAGGCCAGTGGCGTCGACCGAGGGTGCGAGGCGGATCCAGACACCGGGCTCACCCTCCTCAAAAGCGGTCCAGAGATACCCCTGCGGCGGAACCACAACCGTTTTGAACGGATCCCACTTGCCTTTGCCATCGCGGTCGATCTCGAGCGCGACACCCAGCTCACCTTCCCCGCCGTGGGCGAGGTGAAGGGCGCGTTGTTTGAATCCGGAAAAGAGATAGGGGTCGGATTTCGCACCAGCGGCAACGTCTTCCCGCAGCCACACCGCCCCCCTCCCGATGACGGGTCCAAAGTGGTCAAGGCGCGACGGTTCAACGAACCAGAGATTCGACTGGGACTGTGGAGCGGCGATTTCGCCCTTGGCCCTGCGCTTGTTGAGAAACTCACTCTTGGCAGTGTCGTCGCACCCGAAAACGAGGCGGTCCTGCCATCGGCAAAAGTCCCCGATGACTTTCAGGTAGCTCGAGCGCGGCGCGATACCGGAACTATCGGCGAGGGAGAAACCTCTCGGGAAACTCCAGAACATCCCGTGCATGGTCATGAGAAGTTCGTCGCCCTCACCGATCTCGCGGATGCGCGGCCATTCCGTGTTCCAACCATGGGCCCCATCGTAGCTATGGCTTGCCTTGGGGAGACGGTAGGGATGCCATTCGCCGCCGTCCCGCATCATGAGAATCAGTGACTTCGCGTCCCAGCCCATGCTCCAGAGAGGATCGGTCGCGGGGTTTTCGTTGCCATAGATCCCACCCGGACCGGTCACCTCGGTGAACTGGCTACGGCGCACGACCTTCCACTCCGATCCACCCCACTCGCCGAGAACGCCCGAGGGAATGAAAGGATCACGTCGTGCTTCCGCGGAATTTTCCCCGTTGTTCGCGTAGACCAGCACGCCCTGACCGGAATACATGCCCTTGCCGTGGTAGCCGGGCAGTCCGGCCTTGGGGCCGGGGGCGTCATCCTGTTCGTCGCGGTAGAGGGTCGTCACCGCGAGAGTCTCCACGTCGATCTCATAGAGCGCCTCCTCCATCGAAGCACAGTAGATCTTGCCGGCCGGATCGGAGAGGTGACGGGCGTTGGCGGTGGGACGTCCGAACATCTCAGCATACGGGATAACGCGGACCTTGGCGGCCCCGTCGATGGCATACGGGCCCATGAAGAGCTGGCCGGACTCGCGATGGATCATCCGGTTCGCCGGAGTCCCGCCAATCGACTCGGGCCTGACGGTGACGACGAGATCGGAAGAAATTTCGTAGAGCTTGTCCGAAGATCCCTTCGGCATATGCGGCGCGTAGGTCAGTGCCCAGAGTCGGCCGGCCCACGGCACCACCGCGCCGGTGCCACATTCGCCCTCGTTGTTGAAGAACGCGAGATGGGGGTAGATCCCGCTCCAAGCTTCTCCAGCACGAACCTCGGGAACCGGAGAAGCCAGGACCAGAAAGGTGAAAGAGCCAAATCCAAGGAGGTTTTTCATCGCAGATGGGAATGACGGAGAACGCAAGCAACCAGGCTGCAACGAAACGTCGCCGATCCACTGGATCTCGAACTTTTTAGCCCTTCTCAACCCAAAACCAGAGAAGAAGGCCTTGCGAACCGTTTTTTTTAATGAAGTTTATGAAAAGTATGAAAAAAATCAGGAAGCGCGAAATGTCGAAGCTTGCTCCTTGTCTCAAGGGGGGCCCGCCCTTGTCAATCGCGATCCGCCCGCTCCTCCCCCGAGGCCTTCCCGCCAAAGCCATCGCGGAAACCGAAGCCGTGGAGACGATCCGGCAGCTCGAGAAGATCGTCTCGGATTTCCTGATTCAATACCCGGGCCACACCCAGCGCATCCCCGCGCTGCGGTCCGGGGAACATCCCTTGGTTGCTTTTGTTCGATCGATGGCGGCCTCGATGGCAGCGAAGCAGGAGCAACTCGAAAGACGTCATGAAACCGCTCCCGATGCCGGGAAGGAAAAGGAACGATTTCTGGCGAACATGAGCCACGAAGTCCGCACGCCCATGAACGGCATCTTTGGCATGGTCAATCTCCTCCTCGAGATGGACCTTGATCCGATCCAGCGCGAGCACCTCGAAACGATCCAAAACTCGAGCGAGTCTCTCCTCAACATTCTTGATGACGTGCTCGAATTCGCGAAACTGAACGCGAAGGAAATGCCTCTGAAGCCGCGTCCTTTCGAATTGCAAAAGCTTATCCGGGAAGTGCTTCTGGTCTACAAGGCCAACGCCGATGCCCGACGGATCGAACTTTCCGCCACGATCTGCGAGACACTTCCCGAACGATTTGTCGCCGACGACCTCCGCTTGAAACAGGTTCTCTCCAACCTCACCAGCAACGCCATCAAGTTCACGGACTCGGGCGAGGTATCGGTGACGGTGCAGGGCCACCAAAAGGCGGGTCGCGGCCAACTGCTCTTTCAAGTCCGCGACTCCGGCATCGGCATCAGCGAGGAGGCGGGCGCGACGCTGTTCGCGCCTTTCCGCCAGATCGACTCCGCCAAGCCCCGTTGCCACTCCGGCACGGGCCTTGGCTTGGCCATCTCCAAAAATCTCGTCGAGCTGATGGGCGGCCGGATCTGGTTCGAGAGTGAGCCGGGCTTTGGCACGACGTTCTTCTTCACCATCGACTACGACGAAACCACCCACAAGCAGGAGGAACCCCTCGTCAGCCGCCTCCTCCTCCCTCCTCCCGCGCTGGGGCAGCTTGCCAGCGCGAACGATCGCGTCCGTATTCTCCTCGTCGAGGACAACAAGGTAAACCAGAAAGTGGCCCGCCTCACTCTCGAACAACTCGGCTGCGATGTCACGGTGGCCAACAACGGCCGCGAAGCGGTCGACATCGCCGAGGGCCCCCTGTCCTTTGACCTCATCCTCATGGATGTGAACATGCCGATCATGAACGGCCTCGAGGCCACCACCTCGATCCGTCGCCTCGATCACCCAAACGCCTCGGCTCCGATTTTCGCGATGACCGGCATGGTCTTCGATGAAGATCGCGAGCGCTGCTTCGCCGCCGGGATGAATGACGTGATCACAAAGCCGTTCTCCCTGCAAGACCTGCGCCAGCGCCTCGCCACGCTCCACAGCGGTCCCGATCCCGAGGGTGTCATCCTCAGTTCTTGAGCAAGTCCATTGCCGTCCTCAGTCGATCCGCCGTCTCACCAGATCGCTGAAAAAGGGTCCGAAGCCGAGCGTTCCATCGAGATCCTTGGCCCGTCGCAACAACGCTGCCTGCCCCAGATCGACCGGATCACGCGGAGCGATCACGATTTGATTCCCCGAACCCACCACCGCAAACCTCGCCAAGCCGGGAAAGACCTCGCGGATCGCGGCGAGATCCTGCTCCGTGGCGGAATCACTGGCGATGAGGTTGAAAGCCACCACCCCACCGGGAGCGAGTCGGTCGCGGACCTGAGCAAGGAACCGACGGGTTTTCAGGCGCCGCGTTTTTTCTTCGAGGCCAGACGACTCGGGAGCGCGGAGAAAGGCGTCGAAATAGATCCCATCGAATGGGCCGCCGCCGGCAATGAAATCGAAGGCATCCGCCGTGTGGATCCGCGCCGCAGCGGACTCTACGAGGCCGAAATGCGACTTCGCGACTTTCACCACCTCAGGATCGATCTCGACGGCCTCGACCACTGTCTCCGGGAACCGGTGGTTCAGAAACCGCACCATGCCTCCCCCGCCAAGTCCCAGGATCAGGACACGGTTTTGGGGATGACGGACCAGAAAGGAGAGGAAGATGCCACGCGAGTAGGCGAGTTCGAGATTGCCGGGATTCGCGAGATCGACAGAAGACTGGCACTGCTCGAGCCCCGCCTCGTCCTTGAAGAGGAGACTGCGCACCGTCCCACGTTCGCGCACCCGGATCAGGGAGAAATCCGATTGGACCTCATGGATCACCGGACCGTAGCGCGACTCCGGTGTCGGCAGGGAGAGCCGGGAGAGCACCACGATCCCAGCCCCGAGAAGGCAAACCACAAGAGCGGCTAAAGATGTCGGCTTCATTTTCGGATTCCAGCAGATCGGGGTTCCCTTCGCCCGCCACCAAGTCTCAAATACGTTCCTGTTCGCTTAATCAGCCAGATCCCGCGGGGACTTTTCGCTGGCGTTTTGTAACGTTTTCGCGAGGATGGGTCCGACATGCACCTCGACCTACGCATCTTCAGCGGATCCGCACACCCCGAGCTCGCCGACGAAATCGCCGGATACCTGGGCGTCCGTCGCTCGGACGCCACTGTCAAAAGCTTCCCGGACGGTGAAACCTTCGTGAAGATCAATGAAAACATCCGCAAACGCGACATTTTCATCGTTCAACCGACCTGCCCGCCGACGAACCAGAACCTGATGGAACTGCTCATCATGGTCGACGCCGCGAAACGGGCCAGCGCCGAGAGCATCACGGCAGTGATTCCTTTCTTCGGCTACGCCCGGCAGGACCGTAAAGACCAGCCCCGCGTTCCCATTACCGCGAAACTCGTCGCCAATCTCCTCACCGCCGCCGGGGTCACCCGCGTCCTCACCATCGACCTCCATGCCGGCCAGATCCAAGGATTCTTCGACATCCCGGTCGATCACCTTCATGCCATGCCGGTGTTGATCAAATACCTGCGCGAAAAAGGTGTCTCCAGCAACTTGGTCGTCGTCTCTCCCGACGTCGGGGGAATGAAAATGGCCCACGCCTACTCAAAAGCGCTCGGCACGCCCCTCGCCATCGTGGCGAAAAACCGGGTCAGCGCCACCGAGGTCGAGGCGATCAGCCTGATCGGAGAGGTTGAGGGCAAAGACGTGCTCCTCGTCGATGACATCTCCGAGACTGCCGGCACGCTCACGTCCGCCGCCCGGCTCCTCCGGTCGCGGGGGGCAAAGCGCATCTTCGCCGGGGTCTCCCACGCCGTTTTGGGCGAACAGGGCCGCCAGCGCATCGCCGAGTCAGAAATCGAGGAACTCATTTCCACCAACAGCACGCCCTATGCCACCGGGGAAAAGGTGAAAACGGTCAGCGTGGCAGAGATCCTCGGGGAGGCGATCCGCCGGATTCACTTCGGGGAATCGGTCACATCTCTCTTTGACATTTCCTGACCGGTCGCCTAGATTGCGCGCCCCCTGACCCCCGGCCGGAACCGGGGAGGGCGATTCGCAATCCAGAAACACACCGGAAAGATGGCCAAACAAGAAACCCTCCAAGCCGAAAAGCGGGACGTCAAAGGCTCCACCGCCTCGAAGCGTCTTCGCCGTGCCGGTCTCGTCCCTGCCGTCATCTACGGTGGCAACGCTGATGCACTCATCCAGCTGGATGCCAAGTCCTTCATGGATTTGTCCCGCAAACATAGCGCCAACTTCCTCGTCAACATCGAGGTCAATGGATCCGGCGAGCAGTCCAAACTCGCCATCGTGCAGGACATCCAGCGCAACCCCCTCAACGGTTCGCTCATCCACGTTGATTTTCGCGCCGTCACCGAGAACGACACCATCCATGCGGTTGTCCCGATCGAACTTCAGGGAGAACCTGTCGGGGTGAAGGCCGGTGGCCTTCTCGAACAACTCGTTCACGAGATCGAAATCCACTGTCGCCCCTCGGACCTTCCCGAGAAGATCGTCAACGATGTCGATTCGATCGGTCTTGGCCAGACCCTCAAGGTGGCGGACCTCAACCTGCCCGCAGGCGTTACCGTGAAAATGGACGGCGAAGTGCTCGTTGCCATCGTGAATCAAACGCGCGCCTCGGTCTCCCAGGGTGCTGGAGCCTGATCAGGGGCCTCCCCGCAACCCAACTGGAAGGGCCCCGGTTTCGACCGGGGCTTTTTTGTGTCGAGTCGCTCTCCTTTCCGTGAACACGCCCTCCGTCTCCGTGGTAATGCCGGCAAGGAATGCCGCCGCGACCCTCGGAGCCGCCGTCGCCAGCCTGCAAGCGCAGGATCTCGGCGATTTCGAGATCGTCCTCGTGGACCACGCCTCGACCGACGAAACCCCGTCCCTGATGCGGTCCCTCGCCCGCGAAGATGACCGCATCCGCCTGCGTCGCTGGGAGGGCCGGTTCGTCGAAGCCGCCAACCTCGCCTGGCGCGTGGCCAGTGGTTCGCTGATCGCACGAATGGACGCCGACGACCTCGCCCATCCGGCCCGCCTGCGAGTCCAGCGCGATTTTCTTCTGGCTCAACCGGATCTCGCAGGTTGTGCCACTCAAGTCAGGATTTTGAAACGGCTCGAGACAGGGCAAACGGGCCCGGCCGACGGCGGCTACCAGCGCTACGAGCGCTGGATCAATGGGGTCATATCCCCGGAGGCGATCCGCAACGAGCGTTTTGTCGACAGCCCGCTCCCAAACCCGTCCACGATGCTGCGACGCGAGGTGCTCGAAGAGGCGGGCGGCTACGCCGATCCCTCATGGGCGGAGGATTACGACCTTTGGCTGCGACTTCTCGAAAGGGGGCATCGCCTTGGCAAGGTGCCCGAGGTGCTCCTCGACTGGCTCGACGGCCCGACCCGGTCGACCCGGTCGCAGCAGCGGTATTCGCTCGAACAATTCCAGGAAGCCAAGGCCCATTATCTGAGCCGGAACACGCTCGTGCGCAAAAAAGGCGCCGTGATCTGCGGGGCCGGGCCGACAGGAAAGGACTTCCACAAACGCCTGAGTCGTCACGGTGTCGCGATCCACGCTTTTCTCGAAGTGAACGAACGCCAGATCGGCCAGCACCTTGCGGGAATTCCCATCCTCGCCTCCGACCGGGCGTCCGAGTTCAAGGACCGTGCCATCATGCTCGCCGCCGCCGGTCGCGAACCCGCCCGAGAGACGATCCGCCAACTTCTCACCACGGCGGGGTTCGAGGAGGGCATGGACTTTTTCGCCATTGCCTGAGGGCGCTCACCTTTAATCTTTGGCCTTTCACGTTTTGCCTTTTACTTTTTCGGATGACGCATCGAGCCCGGTTCCGCCCCTGCATCGACCTTCACGAAGGTCGCGTGAAACAAATCGTCGGAGGCACGCTGGAATCGAGCAAGGAAACGCTGAAAACAAATTTCGTGAGCGATCGCCCGGCCTCGTGGTTCGCGGCCCGTTACGCGGCGGACGGACTCCGCGGTGGCCATGTCATCCAACTCGGCCGAGGCAATGCCGAGGCGGCTCGAAAAGCCCTGGCCGCCTATCCAGGCGGATTGCAACTCGGGGGAGGCATTACGGCGGAGAATGCATCCGAGTGGCTCGAATCCGGGGCCTCCCATGTCATCGCCACTTCATTCCTCTTTGATCGCGAGGGCCGTTTTCAGAACGACCGTCTCGCGCAACTCCTCGCCGAGACGGGACGCGAACGCCTCGTCATCGATCTCAGTTGCCGCCGTCGCGACGACGGATGGATCGTGGCGATGGACCGCTGGCAGACCCTCACCAATCTCCCTGTGACAATGGAAACGCTCGACGCTCTCGCTGAATCCTGCAGCGAATTCCTCATCCATGCGGCGGATGTCGAGGGAAAATGCGAAGGCATCGATGCCGATCTCGTCGCGATGCTCGGATCCTGGGGAAAACTGCCCATCACCTATGCCGGCGGCGCGTCCAGCCTCGCCGACCTCGAACTCGCCGATCGAATCGGTGGCGGAAATGTCGACCTCACCATCGGCAGCGCGCTTGATCTGTTCGGCGGAAGCGGGGTGAAGTATGAGGACTGCGTCGCCTGGAACCGCGGCCACTAAAAGGCACCCGCCGTCCGGGGACCGCGCGACGCTCCATCGCGGGTCGGAGACGTTGGCTGAAGGGAGTCGACGCCGCCAGAACGAGGCGAGACAGGCCTCCGTCGGATTCCCCGAACAACGGGTCGTCCCCCAATTCCGCCCTTGCCGTAACCTTCCGCATCACGGAACGTTCCCACCGTTTCTCATCCCCCGAACCCCGCCCATGACCCTGCGTTTGCTCTCTGCCCTGACCCTTTTCAACGGCGCCGTCTTTGTCCAAGCCACCGACCCCATTCCGCTTCCCCACGAAAACAGCGACATCGTCGTCGATCCGGCGGTGAAGTGGGGGCTCCTCGAGAACGGGCTGCGCTACGCCATCCTCCCGAACCCGGAGCCGCCCGACCGCGTCAGCATGCGCCTCTTCGTCGATGCCGGATCCCTGATGGAAAACGACGACCAGCAGGGGCTCGCGCACTTCCTCGAACACATGGCATTCAACGGCACGAAGCGTTTCCCCGCCGGCGAGATGGTCGAATACTTCCAGCGCCTCGGGATGGGCTTCGGCAACCACACCAATGCCCACACCTCCTTCAACGAGACGGTCTACAAGCTCGAGTTGCCGAAGTCCGACACCGCCATGATCGACGAGGGCATGAAACTTTTCCGCGACTACGCGGATGGCATGCTGCTCGACTCCGGTGAGATCGAGGACGAACGCGGTATCATCCTGAGCGAAAAACGCACCCGCGACTCGGTCGACTGGCGCACCTTCGTCGAGCAGATCGGGTTCGCCTTTCCCGACCAGCGCGTCTCGAAGCGGATGCCCATCGGTATCGAGGAAGTGATCAAGGGCGCGCCACGCGACCGTTTCGTGGAGTTCTACGAAAACTGGTATACTCCCAACCGCATGGCCGTGATCGTCGTCGGCGATGTCGCAGAGGCCGAAGTCGAACCGATCGTGAAAAAGTATTTCGGTGAACTGCCCGCCCGTGAGAAACGCGTCGCCCCGCCCATGGGCGAGATGAGCAAACGCGGCTTCGCGACCCACTACCATCACGAGGAGGAAGCTGGCGAGACCTCGGTCTCGATCGAAGTGTTGAAACCGCGCGTCAACCCTCCCGACAACAGCGAACGGCGCCTCTACGACCTTCACCTCATGATCGCCGGCCAGATGATCAACCGCCGTCTCGAACGCCTCGCAAAGCAGGCCGACTCACCCGTGAGTTCCGCAAGCATGAGGGCCGGAGACTTCTTCGATCTCGGCTTCGCGCTTTACGCCTCGATCGACGCCGATTGCAAGCCGGAGAACTGGAAGTCCGCCCTCGCCCTGATTGAGCAGGAGCTGCGTCGTTCCCTCGAACACGGCTTTAACGACGCAGAGGTGGCCGAAGCGAAGGCGAACATCCGGGTCATGTATGAGGACGCCGCGAAACAAGCCGCGACCCGCCAGTCGCGCGAGCTCGCCGACGCCCTCGCCGATCGTCTCGGCTCGCGCCGCATTTTCACCAATCCGGCCGACGACCTCCCTCGCGTCGTCAGTTCGCTCGATAAAATTTCAGGGGTGAGCTGCCGCGATCACCTCCGCGAGCTTTGGGCCGGAGCGAACGAAACGCTTGTGTTCGTCTCGGGCAACGCCAAGATCGCGGAACCGGTTGCGTCGATCGAAGCCGCTTACGCGGAGAGCAAGGCTGTCGCGGTGACCGCTCCCGAGGAGAAAGCGATCGAGGAATTCGCCTACGCGAAGCTCCCCGAACCCGGCACCGTGGCCGAGCGCAAAGAGGTCGAGGACCTCGGCGTGACACAACTCCGCTTCGCCAACAACGTGCGTGCGAATCTCAAGGTCACCGATTTCGAGGACGCCGCCGTCTACGTCAAAGCTCGAATCGGGGGGGGGCTTCTCACCGAACCGGCTCGGGGGCTCTCGTTCCTCCTCGGCAGCGTTTTCACCAAGGGCGGGCTCGAGGCCCACAGCGACGACGACCTCCAGGCGATCTTCGCCGGCAAGTCGGTGAGCGTGAATTTCGGAATCGACGATGATGCCTTTTCCCTCTCCGGCCAAACCACGCCCGAGGCCCTCGCCGACCAACTCACCCTGATGCGCGCCTACGTCACGAATCCCGGCTTCCGAAAAGAGGCGGAGACGGAGTTCAAGCGGGCCTTCGACTATCTCTACCAGCAGCTTGAGCGCACCCCCGGCGGCTTCGCCCAGGACAAGGTGGCCGCCTTCCTCCACGGCGGCGACCATCGCTTCGGCTATCCGTCGAGGTCCGAAGCCGAAGCGCTGACCACGTCGCAGGCCCGTCAATGGGTGATGCCCGAACTCGAGAAAGGCTACTGCGAGATCACCATCGTCGGCGACTTCGACAAGGAGGCCGCCATCTCTCTCCTCGCACAGAGCTTCGGCAACCTGCCGGAGCGCGCGGCGGTGAAACCTGCCTACGAAGAGGAACGTGTCGTGAAATTTCCCGATGCAGGGGAAAAGGAATTCGCCTTTGAGTCCGAAATTCCGAAGGCGATGGCCGTGGTTCACTGGCCGACCACCGACCTCTTCAAGATCGAGGAGAGTCGCCGTCTCGGCATGCTTTCGGCCATCCTCGACGACCGCCTCCGCATCAAGATCCGCGAGGAACTCGGCGACGCCTACAGCCCTTTCGCCCACAACCTGCCGAGCGACACCTGGAAGGATTATGGTTACCTTTTTGCCTCGGTCACGGTCGATCCGCCCCAAGCCAAAAAGGTCAACGAAGTGATCGCAGCGATCGCGGCCGATCTCGCGAAGGGCACGAGCATCACTGAAGACGAGCTGGAGCGAGCGAAGAAACCCCAGGTCGTCTCGATCGAGGAGATGCGCCGCACCAACCGATACTGGATGGGCAGCGTCCTCGAATCCTCACAGGAATATCCCCAGCGCCTCGAGTGGTCCCGCACCTTCGTCGACGATTACAAGAACATCACCGTCGAAGAGATCAACGCCCTCGCGATGAAGTTCCTGAAGGAAGACACCCGTGTCTCCGTGACGATCCTCCCGAAGAGCCCGGCGAAGGCTCCGACCCCAGGGCAGTAGCGGGGTTCTCGCCCGCTTCGGGGGTGGCTCGAGGTTCCTTCAAACGTTCATCCCGTCATTGAAGTCGAGGCGCGCTTGACGTTTGTCGTCACCCGTCTTCGTGGTTTCCGCCAGAGGGATCGCACTCTGCCTCCCTGACCCACTGCGTGATCAGGTAAAGGAGCAGCAGGCAGTTGACCACCTCGGAGTCAAAGAAGGTGTTTTCAAACATCCCCGAGACAAGGAAGGCGGCGACAGGAGGGGCGAGGAGGAGTCCGTGGCGGCTCCGCCACGCCTCGCGCAACCAGGAGAGAGCGAAAGCGAGAAAAGTAACGCCGCCGGCCACGCCCATCGAGGCAAACGATTCGAGCACGTTGTTGTGCGCGTGCCCCTGGAAGTAGATGACCTGTCGGGGCTGTCCACGCTTCCGCACGACATCTTTCTCAAATCCGTAACGCTCCTTCAGGGCGGCGGATTGAAGCTCGAAATTGCGGTAGCCCCAACCGAAAGCGGGACGCTCCAGGAAGCTGAGAGAGGCAGCGCGCCATTGGCCGAGACGGATGGCGGAATCCGTCTGGAGGTAGCGCGAACCCCGGTCGCCTCTCTCTTCGGTGTCGCGGTCGGCGTTGAGGGCGTTGAGGGCAAGCAGCGCGATCCCGGCAACGCCCGCGAGGGCCAAGATCAATCCGAGTTTCCATGATCGCCGCATCGCGAGCGCCGCGAGGCCGGCCGCCACGCCGAGCATGGCCCCTCGGGTATAGGTGAAGTAGAGGGCGACAACGCTGAGCAGCAGCATGGCCGCGGCAATCCACCAGGGCACCCGGGTCAAGGTGCTCCACACGCGGGGGGCGAAGAAAAAGGCGACGAGGGCAAGAACGGAGAACTGCAGGGAATAGGCAAAGGTCATGACCTGCCCGTAGAGACCGGAGACCCGCCGGATGTCGACGAGATCATCCCCCCGCAGCGGATGGTTCCCCGAGGCAAAGGCGATCAGTCCAACGCTGGCGGCGAAGGCGAGCGGCACGATCCACGCGAGCACCAGCGAATCGCGCCGCCAAGGCACCGGCAGGAGCTCGCGTGCGAGCCAAGGCATCGCCACCAGCACGGGGACAACGGCGAAGTAGCGCAACTTCCCCAAATGCTCAAGAGGTGCTTCGATGACCAGGCGGTTCGCAAGAATCGAAAGCACGGAGACGAAGACGTAGGCAACGAGACACCAAGCACTGGGAGGCAGGCAACCCCACGAAAGCGCCTTGACTCCCCGTTCGAACAAGGCCTTCATGACCGCGAGGAAAACGAAGACCTGCCCCACCGCGATCGGCTTGGCTCCGCCTCCGATTCCGACAAAGAGGCAGAACAGCCCTGCGGCAAACAGATTGGTTGCTGAAAACCATTCCGCGCGCGGCCGGAGGTGGGATATTCCGTTCATTCAGAGGATCGGGAGAGAGTAAGACGGTCGATCCCACCCCTCAACCTCGCACCACTTCGGGATTGAGAAGGAGTGATCCTCGAATCAGGGAATCGGCATAAGCCCGCAGGGCCATTTCGTCACCCTCGTCGATCAGTGCGATGACGCGCCCGACGTCGACCGGCTCAAGTTCTTCGCCCTCGTTCTTTTTCACCACCCAGATCCGGTCGAGATCGGTGCGGACGACATCCTCGTCGTCGGTGAGGAGTTCCTCGTATTCCTTTTCCCCGGGTTTCAATCCCGTGTAGACCAGCGAGATGTCGACATCCGGGACAAGGCCCGAGAGCTCGATCATGCGCCGGGCCATCTCGTCGATTTTCACCGCCTCCCCCATCTCGAGGACGAAAATGCGACGGTCTTCCGGGATCGCTCCGGCAGCGAGAACGAGTTCCACCGCCTCGGGAATGGTCATGAAGTAGCGGGTCACTTCCTTGCTCGTGACGGTGACGGGACCGCCCCGCTCGATCTGCTGGCGAAAGATGGGGATGACGCTGCCGTTGCTGCCCAACACATTCCCGAAACGCACCGCCTTGCACTTCGTGCCACGGCTGGGGCGCTCGATGACAAGGCGCTCGGCAAGCCGCTTGGTCGCACCCATGAGACTGGTCGGTCGGACCGCCTTGTCGGTCGAGATGAGCACGAAATCCTTCACCCCTTCTTCCTCGGCCACACCGATGGCCGTCTCGGTGCCGATGACGTTGTTCTGAAAACAGGATAGCGCGTTGCGCTCCATCAGATCGACGTGCTTGTAGGCGGCGGCGTGGTAAAAAAGATCGATCCCGCCGCCTTGGCGGATCGCGGCGCGAAGCTGCTCGGCGCGCCGCACGTCTCCGGCACAGGCGATGATCTCGACCCCCGCCTCCTTCGCGACCGGCCGCAACTCCCGCTCGATCTCGAAAAGATGGAATTCGCTGACCTCGAAGAGCACGATCACCGCAGGCCGGTAGCGGAGGAGTTGGCGGCCGATCTCCGACCCGATGCTGCCTCCCGCGCCCGAGACCAGGACGCGCTTTCCCCCGATCGCGTGAGAGAGCAGGTCCGAGGCGATCTCGTAGGGCACGCGATAGAGGAGATCCTCGATCGCGACGCGGCGGATCCCACTGACGTCGACCCGACCCGAGGCGATTTCATCGAGCGAGGGAATCACGCGGTAATCACAGGCGATCTGCTTTACCGATAAATCGTCGATGACCTCACGGATCTTTCCTGGGCCGGTGAACGGCGGTAGAAAGAGCAGCGTCGACGCTCGGAGCTTTTCCACGAGTTCGCTGGTGCGGTCGATCCCGGCATAGATCGGCACTCCGCGAAGCTTGGCCCCGCCGTGATGGGGATTGTCCGAGACAATCCCGACGACCTGGCCGAGATCCGCCGCAAATCGCTGCACCCCGCGCAGGAGAGTGTCGACCTCTTCAGGGTCCCCCAAGAGGAGAAGACGACGGTCTTTTTCCTCCCCTCCCCTCGCCTGACGGCGCCGCTGACGCCGGCTGTCGCGCATCACCCGGACAATCCCCCGACCACCGATCTCCCAAAAGAGGAGGAGCATGTAGGTGATCATCAGGACTGACCGGGGGAAATCGGCAAAGGTCAGTCCGTTCCGGATATAGATCAAGAAGGTCGCGAAGACCGTGCCAACGGCAAACGCGATCCCGGTGATGACGCAGTCGCGCAGCGTAAAAAACCGCCAAAGCCCCCGGTAAAGACCAAAAAGGAGGATGCAGGCGAGGTAGCTGGCGACAACGACCCCGAAAGTCCGGTAAAAGCTGTCCCAATGCTTCTCCGGCACTTCGAAATCAAATCGGATAAGGTGCGCGAGGAGGTAGCACCCGGCGATCCCGACCAGGTGGAAGATAAAAGCCAAACACCGCCTGAAGGCGGTGCTTTCCATGAAAAATCTGGCGAGAAAACGCATCCCGTCTTGTTCCGTCTACCCCCCAGGTGTTTTGGAAGGGGCTTCCTCCTTATCAACCATAGGTAAACGAAAGCCCCGTCGCTGTCACGCTGATTTCACCCGGTCTCCCGACCCGCCGCCACAGACCGTCTCCCAGGCAAGGCGCAGATCCAGCCCCAGGGACCGGGCCTGAAGGTATTCGGCATCGACCTTGGCAAGCCGCACGGGCTCGGACATGTCGATGCCCCGGACCTGCCCCAATCCGGTGATCCCAGGGAGAATTCCATAGACCCCGCGGATCTCACGTTCATGAACCAGCTCGGCCTGCGAGGGGAGACAGGGACGCGGTCCCACGAAGGCCATCTCCCCGCGCACCACATTCCAGAGCTGGGGGATTTCGTCGAGTTTCGTCGCCCGGAGAACACGCCCGATTTGGGTGACCGCGGAGGAGCTCACCTCATGGGTCCCGGCCTGTTTCGTCCCGGACGCCATCGTTCGCAATTTATAGCAAACGAAGGGAGTGCGATTCCGGCCAACCCGCTCCTGCCGGAAAATCGCGGCTCCGGGGGAATCGAGCCGGATCAGCAGCGCGGCGACGGCCAAAAAAGGCGACGCGGCGACCAAGCCGAACAGCGCGAGAGTTCGTTCGAGCCAATTTCTCATGAATTGAGGGCGAGGGTTCGCTCCATCGCCTCAAGCGTAGGACGGGCGGGACGCCAGGAAAACGCCTCCTCGAAGGGCTGGGAGTCTAGGAAAAGGTCACCGAAAAGCCCCTCGGCCATGGCCTCGCGCCGGGCGAGGCGGAGGGCCCGGTCGAGGATTCGCGGGGGAAAGTGCCAGAGTCCGGCACTGCGGGAAAGGCCTCGCCTCACCGCCGCCAAGACTTCAGCCAGGGAAGGAGCCTCGCGGTCGGCGATCTCGTAGGTCCCGGAAAGACCCGGATCGCCGGAAGAGGAGAGAACCGCACCGATCGCCCCGCAGAGATGTTCGAGCCCGAGGTAGGAGCGGCGGTTCCGGACCGAGGCAAACGGGAGTGGCAGCGGCATCCGGGCGAGCCTCACGAGGTGCCCCCAATTCCCCGGAGCGTCGGGCCCGTAGATCAGAGGAGGACGCAGGTTCACGCCGAGCTTGCCGGATTCCGCCAGCGCCAGGACGGCGGGTTCGGCCTCGCGTTTGGAGAGCCCGTAGTCTTCGGGCCGCCGTGAACGGTCCGAACCGACCTCGCGCGCGGCGATGCTGCTGAGATGAATCAGCATGCAAACCGACGAGGAAGCGACTTGGCCGGCGAGACGGATCGTCAAATCCCGATTGCCCTCCCAATACTCCCCCGGGGTCGCACCAGGCCGATGAGCGACCCCGGCGGTGTGGATGAGAGCATCGGTTTGCTCGAGAAGAGGCGCCACCGAATCCTCCCCTGACAAAACGACCACGGATGGATCGCGCCCTTCGAAATCTCGCCGCACCACCCCTTTCACCGTATGCCCCGCCTCGCGGAGAAACCGGATCAGACGCGATCCGACAAAGCCATTTGCCCCCGTAACAAGGATCCGCATCGGTCGGTTCATTCGGGAGTCGCGAGCCGCTTGCGGAAGCCGTTGAAGGCGTAGGAGGCAAAGGACAAAAGCTGCCCCATCAGACCGACCTCGCCAATCTCGCGGTAGAGGGCGTAGACCTGCTTTGCCATCGCCAGTTTCGAACCACTGATTTGCCCTTGGCGCACCCGGTAGTGCACGAGCGTTTCCGCGATACCGTGCGAGACGAGACCTCGCCTCAGGAGCACGAGCCAGAGATGCGTGTCCTGACAAAGGCGAATATCCCGGAAGGAAAACTCCCCGATCTGCCCCCGATCGAGCAGCGAGGTCGACATACCGATCTCGGTGTTGCGCATGTAGGTCCGGAGATCAACGCGAGCCGAGGCCCTGACCCCACCGGGGAGAAAATCGCTTTTCTCGTCAATGAAGCGATAGGAGGTGTGGACGATGGGAGCCTCTGTCTCGCGCAGGAACGCGACCTGCTTTTCGAGTTTCTCCGGCAGCCAAAAGTCATCGGCATCGAGGAAAGCGAGGTATCGACCGCGGATGACGGCAAGCCCCGCATTCCTCGCCGCGGCGGCGCCGCCGTTGACAGGCTGATAGACCGCACGGATGCGGGGCTCCCTCCGCGCGTATTCGGCAAGGACAGCGGCACTTTCATCCCGGGAGGCGTCGTCGATCACGATGCATTCCCAATCCGTGAAGGTCTGCGCGATCACCGCATCGAGCGTCGCGCCGAGAAAGGATCCGGCGTTGTAGCAAGGCACGATGATGGAAACCAGAGGCGAGGGTTCGCTCATGTGGAAGGGGGGAAAGGCTCAGTTTTTCCTCAAACGGCGGAGTTTCCGCCCCCCGAAGGCGATCTCCAGAAAGATTTTCGCAAAATGGGAACAGAGTCCCGGAATCACGGCCGCCGCCGGATAGACAAGCCGAACGAAGCGGTAGCGATAGCGGAGGTTGTAGGGACATTTGATGTCCCAGGCGCGGGCCAGGCGCGACCAAAGGGACGTGCTCGCAAGAAAGGTGTCGAACCCGGTATTCTCCTCGACCAAGGCGGCATGGGATCCAGTGAAAAGGACGGGGGCGTAACCGGCGCGACGGAGCCGGTTGGTGTATTCATAGTCGGCGCAGTAGTGCGGCAGTTGCGCTTCGGCGGGGAAATGGCCCTCGCGCAACGCCCGCACCGGCACGAGGAGAAATCGGGTCGGCAGGTAGGTCGCCTCGAGGCAGACATCGACCGGCAGATCCGCGAGCTCCCGCCCCTCGCCGAGATGACGATTGAGCGAAAGCGCCCACGAGCGCACCACGACCGCCGAGGAGGTCACCCGGCCCGACCCTCCCGTAACCGGAATCGCAATCTGATGCCGACCCGGCGATTTCACCTTGGTCAGGATCGCCGCAAAGGGATCAAAGACCGGCCGCACGTCAATATTCGTGAGCAGGAAAAAATCGTCCTCCGCGGCAACGGCGTCGACTTGGCGCAGACCGAGGGCGACGAGCCCGGTCCAGAAGAGATCCGGGTGCCCGTGATGCTCGGTCACGGAATGGCGACCCTGCCATTCCGCCAAAATGGAGCTCGTCTCATCGCCGGGATTTCCATTGACGACGTGGAGATGAACCTCAACCGAGCTCACCCGATCCCAGCTCTCGAGAAAAGGACCGACCAGAGCGCTTTCGCGGAAAGTCGGCACCACGACGTGGACGGCCATGGGAAGGGAGGGCGGCTTCACGCCTGCCAGATCTTTCGGAAGCCGTCGATCTCGGCCGGGGTGTAGAAGTGGCGGCAGACGCGGCTCTGGTAGACCTCGTCGAGGAAGGCCGCGGGCAATTTGAGCGATTTCCGCACCTGTTCGTAGAGCGAAGCCTCGCCGGTGGCCTCACGGGCGCGGCGGCGCGGGATCTCGAGAGAGTGGGGCAACCCGAGAAACCGGCCGAGGAAAGGGCCGCCGTTGTTTGAAAGGAGCTCGAGTTTGCCCGAAAGCAGCTTCACACGGCCCTCCTCCCGGATCTGAAAACCCGCCTCGCGATCGAAAGGACCTGCAAAGAAGTCGAAACCAAAGAGCCCGCTGAGTTCGCGGTCGAACCAGCGCTCGGTGTAATCGAGACTCGAGCGGATCTGCTCGGCGGCGATCTCGACGACCTGCTCCACCGGCATCTTGCGGAGATCTCCGCCATTCTCCCCCAAAAGGAGGACGGGATTCTCGAACAAATTCGAAACGGCCCGGGCCACCGGATCCCGCACGAGGGTGATGACCCGAACGACCTTTTCGGGATGTTCGGCCATGGCGCGGTGCAGAGCCTCACCAACCTTGAGGTGGATCGGATCGCGGTCGTGATCCTGGTGAATGGATCGGGCGTCGGCCACCCCCTGCTCGGAGATGAAATGGGTCTGGAAGGAGCCGAAGCCGGAGAGCTTGTTGATCGAGGTCTGGATCGCGGTCGATCCGACTTTTCCGTAGGTGTGGATGAGCACGGGGTGCAATTCCCCCGCAAAGGTGCGCGCGACCCGGCGCGTCTCGCGCTCGAGACGGCGCTGATAGCCGCGGGTGCCCTCGCGCTCGGTGAAGCGGGCCTTCACCTTGCGAAGGAAGCGCATCAGGGGATTGCCGAATTGCTGGCTCATCTCGTTGAATTCAAGGGCCGCTCACTTCAGCTCCGGAGCCTTGTAGCCGAAGCGCTCGAGCTCGTAGGCGTAAAGATCCGAGACGATCTTGATCGATTTCGGCGTGTAGATGTCAGCAAATCCGACCGATTCGTCGCGAATCCCCTTTTTGAATTCGGGCAGGCGCGCCGGCTCCCATTCGACACCGATGCGCTGGCAGACCTTTTCCATGTCGCCCTGGAGGTTTTCATAGCGGATCACCTCGTCGACGCAGAAAACATCGTCGATGGTATATTTGTCGCGATCGACGACCATCGCGCCGCTCTTGAGCCAGTGCTCAAACTCGTCCCTCACCGAAGTGAATTTCGGCGTCGGCCTGAGCAACCCAAGAATCCTTTGCTTGAGGGACTTGTATTCCGGCTTGCCCCCGGCCGCCTCGCGATATTTCTTGAAGTGGAAGAAAGCCGAAACCGCCTTGTCAAACGGATCGCGCACGACACAGAACTTGAAATAGCGGTTCCAGACCTCGTCACCAATCTGAGACTTGATCCGCTTCGCCGACATGTGATTGAACCAAGGGGTGTCTTTCGGTCGGTTCGAACCGCGAAATCCAATGATTCCGGCATCCGAAACGTGGATGTCCCGGGTGTGCTCCGGCGTCCATTCCCCCTCGGGCATGCAATATGGCTCAAAGTAGGACTCCACCGACGTCCCCGCGGTCTTCGCGGTCTTCGTGTAGATGAATTGCTTGCGGTGACTGACGAGCATGATCGTGTTGGGTTGGAAAAACTAACGGATCCAGCAAACGCGGCGGCTGTGTTCGATCTTGAAGCCCCCGTTCTTCACCTTCCGCCACGAGATGACGGGAATGAGGAGTGGCCTGACACGCTGGAGGAGGATACGGGCGAGCCAGTTTAGTCCGGGAACCTTCCGCGCAACACGGCAGATCCAGGGCAGGGGCTTGAGACATTGGCGAATCCGCCGTTCGCGGTCCGAGAACTGGGCGACGGCCTGATCCACCTCCGCCAGGTAGCTGTCGCGCTGCACAATGGAGCGGTTCGTTTCGTGATAGGAAAACGCGGCGAGGGGAACGGTGAGACGGTAGAGCTCGGCCACTTTCGCGAAACGGGTCCAGAGCTCAAAATCAGCGGCGAGGCGATAGGTCAAGTCGAGAGGTCCGGCCTTTTCCCAGAGGGTCCTTTTCCAGAACATTCCCTCCTGCTGGAGAAATCCCGTGGCCCCGCCGCAGCAGAGCCCGTAGCGGATCTCGGGTTGCGAGACGACCACCTCATGATTTCCGAGGCGACGCAGAGCGAGACCTTCCGCAACGCAGGGACGCCCCGCGATCCACTCGGCTTCGGAGCGGAGTCGGAAGACTTCGATGGCATTCGCGATCGCACCGGGCATGAAGAAGTCGCCCCCGTTGATCCAGCAAAGCACCTCGCCGGTGGCGCGGGCCATACCCTTGTTGATCGCGTCGTATTGGCCGTTGTCGGGTTCGCTCACGAAAATGCCGACGAGATCCCCAAACGAGGCGACCACCTCCGCGATGTGGTCCTTGCTCCCCCCGTCGATCACGATCACCTCGACGTCATCCCAACCACCCATGCGGATGGAGGCGAGCGTCTTGCCGACGAGGTCGGCACATTGGTAGGTGGGTATGACAATCGAAACCTTCATCGGTCTGGGCGGGGTTGAGTCCTCGGGAAAGGCGACTCGAGCGGATGCGGAGGCCTTTTTCACACGCATCCGAACCGGGGTGAAACCGCGACGAGTGATCGCCCCAAACGGCGTCTCTGTCGAATGATCATTGCCCTGCTCCGTTGATTTCGCGGGCGAGACGGAGGAAGTGTCTTCCGAAAGCAAGAGCGCGCTCTCCCGCTCCGCGCCGGGCCTCCTGCTCACGGGCGAGAGACGATTCATGACGCAGGGACAGCACGGCAGCGATCTCATCCGCAAGGGCTCCGGGCGAGCCGGGATCGAAATAGGTCGCGCCGGGAAGATCCTGCTCGCGATGAACCTTCAAATCACTCGCGATGACCCGCTTGCCGAGGGCCCGGCAATCCTCGAGGACGGTGCTCCAGCCTTCGAAGAGCGATGGTTGAATCACGGCGCGGGTTCCGCGCACCAGTTGGATCTGGTCGACCCGGTCGAGCTGACCGAGGACGCGGCATTGCTCCCAAAGCCCCGCCTCACAAAGCCCTTGGAGCACCCCATCGACGATGCCTCCACGACGGTTCTCGGCAAGACTGCCGGTGAAAACGACACAGGGAGCGGTTCCCCGCTCCTTCAAAACCGAAAGCGCGCGGATCACGAGTTGATGGTTCTTGTGCACCCAAAATTGATTGCAGACCATCAGATAATCTTCCGGGATCCCGAGCCTCTTCCGCACCGCCACCGGATCACCCTGGAACCAGGCTTCTTCCGGCAGGGTGAAGAATCGCAGCACCTCGAGACGCCCCGAGGGAGTGCCGTATTTTTGAAGGAAATCCTCCCGCGCCGCCTCGCTGCTGAGCACGACCGCATCCGAAGCCTTGGCGGCTCCACCATACTTGCGATCGCGCACCTCGATCTCCTCGGCACTGAAGAACTGCGGCAAAACCGCATGCTGCAGGTCCGGGATCCACGAGAGGATCGGGCACGGCAACCGATGGTCGCCGATCGGGAAGAGTGGAAAGATCAAGTCTCCACCGTTCTCGCGGACGAGCGCGCCGTATTGCAAGATCTGCCGGAAATGGCGGCGCTCGGGTCCCGCCGGAAGGGCCACGAGTTGCTCTTTTTGCGCCGGTTTCAACGGAAGGTCCTCGAAGTCGGAAAGGAAGACGCGCTTTAATTCCGGGGCCAGGAGGCGGTCGGAGGCAGGCAGGTGCGATCGATCCTCGTAGATCAGGACAACCTCGACATCGACACGATCCTCTCGGGCGGCCTGCCTGATCGAGTTCACGAGATTGCGAAAGTAGATGGCGCCGCCGACCCAGCCGTCGTCGGGTGTCGGGCGAATGAGCAAAGTGAGTTTTTTCACGGGGAAAACAGGGGGGGTGGCGGTCGTGGTCCGGCCTCAATGCAGGGAGCAGTCCTCGTATCCGAGGTAGGCGATGTCCTCCGCAAAGGTCTCGCGCACGAGTTCGAAAAGACGCTCGTTGTAACAGGTGCGCCAGGGACTCCGCTGCGAGGCGTTGAGATGCGGCAGGGAAAGGTTCATTCCCAGCTCCGCGCAGAGTTCCCCAAAATCCTTCGAGAGGGTCTCGAAGCGAAGGAGGCGGTTCACGAGACAGGTGCCGTCAGCGCCGACGACAAAATTCTTCTGGAGGCGAACCTCCTCGCGGCAGCGCCAGTCGAGAAACGCTTCAAAGGATCCGAGCGCCCTCACGAACTCGTGCTGATGATGATTCGGTTTGTCGAGCGTGTAGCGATAGAGCGAGACCTGCCAATCCCACGGATTGCGCACCACCGCGAAGGAACGGTATCCGCGGAAAGCCTCCTCGCCGATGGCGCGGGCGATCTCGGCTGCGGTGGCGTGGCCGTGGAGGCCCCGCTCTTTCGAGTCGTCGACGACGCCGGCCTTGAGAAAGGCCCGGCGGATGCTGGTGCCCGCATTCTTGTAAATGTGAACGAAGAGCAGCTTCGGATTTTCAGAGAGAAGCATGGATTTTGGTGCCAATGTCAGGCTCGCGGATCGGATTCGCCAAGGGCGGCGGCCACGGTCCGTCGGACGCCTTCCTCAAAAGACACCAACGGAGTGAAGCCGATACGCTCCAGCCGACCAATGTCGGCGCGCCAGCACGACGGCGCACCGGGTGCCACCTCACCGGAGAAACACCAGCCTCCGGCGGCGCCCCCGAGCGCCCCGAGCGCCCCG
>Ga0172372_10001851_pt1 | contig 32479 bp, 31 predicted proteins | sample LakKiv5m_2_FD_114544 | JGI IMG/M metagenome (GOLD analysis project Ga0172372, IMG submission 114544) | Freshwater microbial communities from Kabuno Bay, South-Kivu, Congo - kab_092012_9.5m | ecosystem: Environmental > Aquatic > Freshwater > Lake | place: Democratic Republic of the Congo... | reverse complement strand
GCGCGCGCGGGTTATCGCTGTCAGTATCCGGGATGTAGCTCAACATATTGCCTGGAGGTCGATCATCGAAGGCCTATAAGTAAAGGAGGGAGTCATGACATAGCAAATTTGCAGCTATTGTGTAGGCATCACAATAGTTTTAAATTTTAGAAATTTATATTTTGCTGCGAAAGAATTGCATTGTCCCATCGACGCCAACGAGTTCACCAGGGGCCAAAAGTTCCCAAATGTTTTCTCCTTGAAGTATTTCGCTGCTAACAATAAGGTGATTTACTTTTTCATTGAGTTGAACTTTGCGCTCACAGATCGGGTCAAAACTTTTACAGGTGTCCCGTTCAGGACACCGACCTTTGTGAGTTGAGTAGTGCAAGTGTTTTCCACCTTGAAAGGCGATAAGACCTTCTCCATTTGTAAGCATGAAAGTGAGAAAGGTTTCGGTTGGTGGAGCTTCATCTTTGAGCTCGTAGGGTCCAACAATTGAAACCAATGCGTTTATCGCTTGCGATACGGCGGCTATAATTTTTGGGAAGTTATTGACGGGCTGATGTAAATTCATGCTGCGATGGATGTGACTTAAAATAAAGTAGAACATAACTTCACTGTCTGTTTCGCCCAATATAAATCGACGCAAATCTGGTTCGATTAGTTGAACGAGTTGGCTGCGATGCTGGGTAAAATTTTTTATGTTGCCATTGTGGGCAAAGACCCAAGGACCAAATTGAAATGGGTGGGTATTAAGTATATGGTCTGTGCCGACGGTCGCCTTTCGGACATGCGCCAAAACAGTTTCAGAATGGACAACGGCTGACACGCGTTGAAAAAGTTGATCAGTTAGGGCGGTATGAACTGATCGCACCACATGAGGTACTCCTAGAATATAATGGGCCACTCCCCAACCGTCAGGATTGTTTTCGCTTTGAAGTCTGAGCGCATTGTCCGCACCAACCAAGCTTCTATGTACTTGACCTTTTATGACTGAACGAAATCCAAACAAGCGGCACATAGGTAACCTCAAAAAAGGAAAAATTCCTCTGTCGGTCTCAACCTTGTCGAAGACTTACTAAAAAATATGAAAGATTTTGCTGGGTTAGATGCAGTTCCCGTCTAAAAGTGGCCATTATTGCCTAGTATTTCAGGTGGATTTCCAGATACTGGTATAATTGTCATAGAGGTAGTTATGAAAATTCCCGCCATCGCGTGTCAAACATTTCTCCGCTGCAAAGAACATCCCATTTTGGGCAGGTTGTGGCGAAATGTTGTTCAGACTCTTTCACTTATTACAGATAGCATTTCTAGAGCACAGTATATTCATCGCTTAATTGATGAAAAATTAGCACCTGTTGTTTCAAATCCAACCGTAGAAAAATATGTAAGTTGTAAAAAGGGATGTTCGGCATGTTGCCATACTCAAGTAAGCGTGACTGCCGATGAAGCGCATTTACTGGCAATACTCCTTAAACAACAAAAAAATGTAGATTTTAATAAACTTGAAATGCAGGCCCGATCCCAGGATGATGCAGCTTCCTGGTATCGTTTATCCTTTGATCAACGCTCTTGTATCTTTTTAAAGTCAGATCAAACCTGTTCGGTCTACGAAAATCGTCCTTCTGTTTGTCGCACTAATTATGCTTTCAATCCTTCAATATTGTGTGATACGAGAGATGGTGTTGAGCATCCCTTGCGTCTATTGAAAACGGAAGAAGCAGATATGGTCATAGCGGCTTCCTTCGTGGAAGCAAAAGATGCGGGTGCTTTGCCCTTTATGGTTTGGAAGGCCTTGCTTCAGTTAAATCAAGCGCGCAAAAAATCATATGCCAAAGAAAAATTGAAATAAAAAAATTAGATAAAAAAAGGCTTCCAAAATTGGAAGCCTTTTTTATATTTAAACTTGTCTGAAATTTAATTAAGGATTGTCGCCTGTAACACAACCTTTCAAACCTTGTGCAGTCACTTGGCAAATCCAAACTTGTGGACCGCGAAGAAGACCGAAAAGTAAATTGTCGTTGCGTGAAACCGCAACGGTATTTTTTCCAATACGTGTTACTTGTGTGTAAGAAGCGCAACCAGAAAGAACCAACATCATGAGTACGGCCAAAGCGCCGAACGACAATTTCATATAATCTCCTTTTCCGAAATCAAAAAACTTGTTCCTCCATTATCAGGGAGTTAGGAGCTTCGCTCAAGCATGAAATTACTGCTATTGTCTTTTTTTATCTGACTTATTTGGTTTGGTCTTGTTTAACTTTTTCATAACTGAGAATTCAAAAGGGATCATCCTGTCAGTGGGGATGGGGCGTCCAGGATTGTTTTGGTTTTTTTCGACATATTGATGGACTTCATTGGCAGAAATAAATAGATAAAAATATTCTGGCTTTGGGCCAATAGAAATCCATTCTTGAGTTACCCCCCACAATTCACCTTGCGAGCCAAAAAGAGGACCACCAGAGTCACCACCACAGTGTCTGGTATCAAGCTGAACCATTTCAACTTTATGGTTGTAATCTGGTTTATATTCGCCAAGCAATTTGGTCGCAGTAATGAAATGGTAAATATCAGGATAAACAGCTTTAATGTTTCCGTTCACTACTCGGTAAAAATCCTCATCACAATGGCCAATAAACACACCCTCATGCCCTAGCGCGAATTTAATGGGAGCAGAATGAAAATAAGATTTCGGTTTGAAATCTTCAAACTTTAATAGGCAAAGATCAATTTTGCGCTCATCCTCACAGGCCAAAATTTTTGCCTTAGTGAGGGTGCGCTCAAATTCATAGGGGTGGATCCATAACAGAAGTTCATTATCATTTAAGAATTTCTTTAAGACGTGGTAGCTGGTTACAAATAGGCCATCCTTGCCAATAAAAAAGCCAGCTCCTCGAACTTCTGTCTCATCCTCTTTATTTTTGATTTCTACTGTGGACACGGCATATTTTTTTTCTTGTGCGAGCTTATCTAGGTTTTGAACCAAAAAAGTGGTTTGGGCCAGGGTCTGGGCAGAGCCCCATAAAAGAAGCAGGGGCCAAAGAATTAAAAACGCGGTATGACTCATGGTTATAGAGTATACCCAAGTATAAGATATTGAAAATAGGGGGAAAATGGTGCGACCGACAGGAGTCGAACCTGTGACCTAGCGCTTAGAAGGCGCTTGCTCTATCCAACTGAGCTACGGTCGCGTCGTTTTCGGTATGGGGCGCATATTGGCCCTCGCCTAGGCGGTATGTCAAGAAGGATGCAGCCGTTTTTCCCATTAGTTTTGGGCCCAGGTGCAATGGTTCGAGTACAATAAATACGAGGTTAAAAAGCCCTTATGGTTAGTACTGTTTTACAAAACTTATATCCGAAATCGGTTCAGGAATTGCGCCAATTGCTGCTTTTGCCTACGCCAAAGTTCTTTTGCTCTGGTAGGACTTCCACGGTTGTTCCTTACGATGTTATCGCCGAAAAAATAATTGAAATTGAAAACCAATCAAAAAAAATGGGAAGGAATTTTTTCCATGTGGCCATGGTTCATTTAAGTGAATTGCCCCAGCATATGGAAATTGTAAAAAAGGACCAGGAGTTTTTGCTAGAAGTAAGTGGTCCCGTGACTTGGCAGGACGCCAAGAGTTTTGCTTTATCTCAGGGATTTGAAATTCTAACTTCACCGACGGAGGAGTTGGCCTTCATGTTGGGAGGCGTGGCAACTTCTGCGACTGGTGAGCGATGTTTTGGGCATGGTACTTTGCGGGAGCAAGTTGTACGATTGGAATTTCTCACTTCCTCGGGTGAAGTTTTTACTCTCGATGGACAATCAGAGCTTGGTATCCATCCCTTGCCAAGCGGTCTTCAGTTTGGGCCGGAGTTGCAGCATTATCAAGATGCCTATTCTCGCTATAAGCAATTTAAAAATGCGCCATTTCCACGCTTTCTAAAACATACTGATTTATTGATTGGAACAGAAGGCCAATTGGGCGTCATCACAAAGGCTTGGTTTCGAGTGCGGCAACAAAGGGAATCAAGCTATTTATTTTTGTTGTTACCTCGGTGGCAAGAGGATGATCAAACCCACCTTCAATTATTCCACTACGTGCAAAATAAGCGACACATGATTCATGCCTGCGAATTGCTCGATGATGAATCCCTTAATGTACTTGGAGGCGATCGTCCTGGTCGGCCAGGTCAGGATGTTATTTTCTTGGAGGTAGAACAAGAATTTCTTGAAACACTGATTGAAGATCCTCAAGGGATCACTTCCATTATTGATGCTGAAAATATTTTTGAAATGAGTGCTAAAAAATGTCGCGAAGTTAGAATGGGAATCCCCCGTGCGACTTTTGAAATTAATAGCCGAATGGGCGTTATAAAAATGGGAACTGATGTTCAAGTACCACCGGAAAAATTTAAAGACCTGTTGGCCTTTTACCGCGAATGTACCAAGCATGGAATTGCCTATAATTTATTTGGACATTTCGGAGACGCTCATTTGCATTTTAATTTTTTGCCAACCAAAGCAGAGACTGAACGCGCTAGTCAAATGCTTAAAAAACTTTATGATAAAGTTTACGAGTGGCAGGGTTCTCCATTTGCAGAGCATGGGGTGGGAATTATAAAGCTTCCTTATATGAGGAAATTTTATGGTCCTGAACAAAAGAAGATGTTCCATCTTTTAAAGCAACACTTCGATCCTGAAAATAAACTTTTTCCCTGGGGATTCATGAGTTATGAACAATAGGTTTTTGGCGCGCATTGTTCGCACTGATAAGCGCCAGTTTTTGTGCAAACTCCTGTGTCCATTAAATGGTGATTCAGAACAATTAGTTGAATTAACTTTTGATGAAATCAAAAACTTGCTGGGGCAGAGTAGAAATAAAAAGACCAGTGTGGTCATGGCCACTGCTCTGGGCAATTTACTTAAAAATGATTCTTCTTTGGCCATTGGCGACTATGTGACAGTTCAAGATGAAGGTCCTGTTACTGGTTACAAAATAATGAAGCAGTATGAGCGTAAAAATGAGATTTTTCGTTTATTAATTCGGGAGCAAAGAAAAAAAGTTACAGCAGCAAATTGTGATGTCCTCGTCATTGTTTCCTCAATGAGTGTTCCGAGCTTTAAGCGTGGAGTTGTAGACCGTATGCTGGTTCGCGCCTACCAATGGGGTATGATTCCTTATGTAGTTTTTAACAAGATGGATGAATACAGACCGTCAGCAGAAGCCTCAGGGAATTTGGCTTCTCATTGGCAACAATATATTCACCTCGATTTATTTCAAAGCGAAAAAGATGAGGATAGTGCTGGTGAAAATTCTGAAAAAAATTCTGAAGAGGAACAGCAGCCTCAAACGGATTTGTTATTTGAATGGAAACGACTGCAAAAAATGACTGATCTTTATACCTTTGAAGTTTCTGCGATGGATGAAAATTATCGGCTACGCTATTTAAAGGATGGTTTGACCGAATTGAAGGCCGCCTTGAAAGGGAAAACGGCTTTATTCGTAGGTCAGTCAGGTGTTGGTAAAAGTCGGCTGATTACTACACTCTCAGGCGGTGCTGTTGACCTGAAATCAATGGATGTAAGCAAGGTCGGAAAAGGAGCTCATACCACAACGTGGTCGGAGATTATTGAAGTGGGTGATTTTGATTTGGTCGATAGCCCAGGGGTGCGATCGCTTTCGGTCGAAGATATTAATCCCAATGATTTGATTTCTTATTTTCCAGATTTAGCGGAAATTGCTACCCAATGTAAATTCACGAACTGTCAGCACAATGAAAAAGTACCTGGCTGCGGATTTCGACCATACTTTCGCGATCAGTCCACACGCGAAGAAGCCGCTCTCATTATTTCAAGGCTTGATGCTTATCAGCGGATATTGGGAGAAGTATCGCAAATTCCTGAGTGGCAAAAAAAATGGTAAACGGTTTTTAACTTTTTAATTTCCCATTAATTCCCATAGACAAGCTCTACTGGGACAGCACGTACTTCCAGCGCCGCAAAAGTAAAAAATAATTTAATAGCAAGTGAGCGGGCCAACAATGAAGCGTGGGAACGGGCCACTAACAAATCAATAAGAGAGGGGCCGTAATCGAGCTTGGCCTCAACTACTTCTTCAAATTTTTTCAATAGCTCTCCATTTAATTCGTAAAAAGCGGGATCAAATGTGGTTTTTCCGACCATGAGGACGGTCTGTCCATTTTCAAAAATAATTTTCGCTTCGATGCTTTCCCATTCTTTCACGGTTGGAAACCAATCACTTTTATTTTTCTCAACATAGTCAGACCATAAATGGCGTAGAAGTTGTTGCTCCTTTTCATTCCAGGCTTGGTGACCTTGGCCAATCAAATGGGGAAGTCCTGTGGGAGTTTCAACCGTCCATGCTTCTAGAGAACTGGGCCTTCTGCTATTTTCTTGGTGATCGTTCGTCGTGGTCACATCGCGATTAACACTCCAATGGTCCTCAAGTGTTGAAGTTTTTGCAAAACAAAGGGTTTGTCCAAGCAGAGAAAGAAAAATAATAGTTGAAAAAAACAGACAACTTTTAAGATTTTTCATGCTCTATCCCTCAGCAACCACCCATTAGGGGGAAGCATTTGAATCCTGATCGGTAAATTTCACCCATTCTATAGGATTGTGAGATTTTTTTAGGCCCGCGTTACAATGGGCCGATGAGACTTCGAACGCCATTTATCTTGGCCCAAGGAGAGTAGAGCTGTGGATGATAGTAAATTAATCAACTTTAATGACAAAAGAAAAGAATTGATCGAAGAAAAACGCCGCAATTTTGAGCGCGTAATTTTTGAGAACTTCCTTGGCGCTTATACCGTATTAGATAAGAACGGGGTGATCTATCCAATCAAACTTATTGATATCTCACAAGAAGGTTGCATGATCCGTCTGCCTTGGGGGCAAAAGGACCAGGCCATGGAAGTGGGGCAAGAGCTCACTTTGCGCTTTTATTTTACCAAAGATAGCTTTGTTCCCGCGGTGTGTAGCGTAAGGTATTCCCGTGAATTTATTGACCGCGATGGCAAAGACTACCTCAATTATGGGCTTGAATTTGATCGCACCATGGCCAGTTATGCGGCCATCAAGGCCTTCGTCGATTTTTTGGTAAAATTTGCGGAACTTTCGGCCCACGATCGCGGTGACGCAAAGGTCTATTCACTTTAATTATTCCGTTAATCTTGCTATGTAAAGGCCATGAAAGTGGCCATTATCGGTGCAGGTCTTACAGGTCTGCAAACCGCCCTACATTTTAGTCTCATGGAGGCGCAGGTACTATTGCTGTCCAAACCGGGTTCCCTCGGAGGTCAAGCTTTGGCCTGGAGTGATGCCATGGACGCCATCATGACCACTGTCGGTGAAGAAAAGGTCATGGCAGGTAAAAGCGGACCTTTGCCAATCTCTTTTCGCGATATTTTGTTTCCATCCCTGCATTCATTTTTATTACAAGCTTTAAGTGATGATACAAATTTAGACGGCAACGAATTTGAATTATCAAAGAACAAATTGCTAAAATTTTTGCGCGGACATGATGAAGTTGAAATGGGTTTAGGGCAAAAGGATATTTTCTACATAGCTCGCTTGCTCATTAAAGAAATTGTGGCGCGAGGACTTTTCAAAGAGGCACAAGTAACTCAAGTCAAAAAGCAAACTTTGTTACCAATGATGCTTGATCAAACTGGCCAAAGCTTTCTTCCCGGTAGTCCCGATATTCAATCGCCAGCGCGCATGCGAGATTTGTTTCGCCTTCATTACAAAATTTTCCCCGACCAACAGGTTATTGATAATTTTAAGAACAATCCCGAGCTTAAAGATAAATTGGATGAAAAAACCAAGGCTTCTTTAGGGCGACCCTTCGAAACTTTTGTCGATGTTGATATGGTTTTTGATTGTCGCGGCAAGGGAACATCCATGACCATGGGAATTTCAGGGGCACCAGTGCTTGGTGAGCGAGATATTCCCGAACTTCTAAGAGAACAAAATTTGGCGGATGGAACTTCGAATCTTGAAAAAATTTATTATGAGATTCCTAATGTTGAAGTTTTAAAAAAATTGCAAGAAACACTGACGGTGAGGCAAAAACCTTGGCGCTTCACTTTGATTGGACAGGATTTTCAAGCGGCTTTGATATTTAATCTTTTGGCAGGCCTAGCAGAAAAAACCAAGGCTGATATTCAGGTGACAGTGCTTGGATTGGAACAATCATTTTTTCCAACTAAGCGTGCCTTTGTGGAAAACTCCATAAAATATTTTGAAGATAAACACCATGCAAACATGGAAAAATTCAAACAAGAATTGGCAGCGTGGGAAGAATTGGAAGATTACGAGAAAGTGAAAATTAACCGGCCCATTGCTCCCAATCCCAAATTGTTTTTTGTTCCACGCGCACAAATTCAATCTCTCGATACATTACTTGATCGCCAAGAACTATTTTTGACTTATGAAATGCCTGATTGGACTGAAGGTAAGTTGAATTTAAAAGGTCCCTTTACTGTGGCCAGCGATTTCATTTTTGTTGCCAACCAGCGCCAGCGGCTCCCCATCGCTCCATCTCTAAAAAATGAGCAAGGTGTAATCACCGAGCCTGGTTTTTATGCTCTTAATTCCGAAAGCACCTCTTTGAAAACTGCCGTTGCGGGGCTAGAATGGGCCTTGCAAGATTTAGGGCGTTTTTTCAGTAAACAATAAGTGGAGTGAGAATTGATCTTTCGATTAATTGTTTTAACTTTAATTTTTCAGGCCTGTTCCAATAGCCATAAAACGAATGCCTCCAATGCACGTCGAAATATTGAAGAGTATTATCAATCAAGCGGAGTCGTTCGCTACATGCTCACAGAGTTGCCTGTGTGGGCGAATGGCTCGGTAAGTGGTGGCTGCCAAAGACAATTTAGTTTTAATTATTTTAATTTTTTTGAATTGACTAAGAATTTTGCCATGGAATTTTCAAGTGCCTGGCAGGCGCAAATGCATTTTAACTATGAAAAGACCGGTATGATCTTAATGGCGCGTGAAGCCCAAGCCAAAATGCAGAATGGGAATAAAGAAGATGTAAAAGACTTGGTGGTGGGACCAGGACGTGAAGAACAAATTTTTTATCAATCTATGGATAAAGTTAAAGCTAATTTCCCAGCAGTCAATATTCCGACTTATAAACGGGTGAACATTCTCTGGATTGACCCTTTGTTGGATTTTATTGATAAAAAGTGGGTCATGAAGCCTGGAGTGGCCAACAAATTTAAGGGCCATTCATTGCTTAATTCGGGTCATCCTGCCATTGTTTCATTTTGCTTATCTGCTCACGAGTTAGAAAATTTATTAGAGTCTGAACGATTGGCAGAAAATAATATTAGGCTTTTCGCAGCCGAAGGAATGACAATTTATCGCACTAATTTCCTTCCAAATTACGGATTATATTATCCGTTAAGAGAATTGTTTGAACCAACACAGAATTTATATTTGTACTCGCCAGGTAAGGTCGTCCCAGCTGAAATTGGGGCACTTACGGCAGTTGAAAATTTTTAATTATTTTTTTCTAAAATAGGGAGTATTTATGTTTGGATTAGGTGCAAAGAAAGTTGATTACACAGAAGCAAATGAGACGCGGCCAGTGGCCCACTTCAAAACAACTCATGGCGATTTTTCTATAGAGCTATTTGCCAGCGAGTGCCCTGAAACGGTTTGGAATTTTATTAATTTGGCAGAAGGCCGCCAACCTACTAGCAAAGAAGGTCCATACTATAATGGCATTAAATTTCACCGCGTGATTGAAGGATTTATGATCCAAGGTGGATGTCCCCAAGGAAGTGGCATGGGTGGGCCAGGCTATAAATTTAAAGATGAATTCAATAAAAATTTACGCCACGACGGTCCAGGTGTTTTATCTATGGCCAATGCTGGGCCTGGTACAAATGGTAGCCAATTTTTCATTACTCTTGCGGCCACACCTCACTTAGATGGCCGTCATTCAGTCTTCGGCAAGGTTATCACTGGAATGGATGTCGTTAAAAAAATCGGTTCGGTCCGCACTGGGCCCATGGATCGTCCTGTTAATGACGTAGTGATTGAGCAAGTGACCATCGAGCGAAAGGCCCAGTAGGCCATCAGGCCGGTATGACCGGGTTGCTTATTGCTAAAAGTTGTTTAGTTTTTTTAAACGATTTCTAGTTTTTTTACTTGCAGCTGCAGGAATTCGCGGCCGTTCCAGCGATTAATCCCCAATTCAAATTCAGTTTGAAGGCGATTTAAATTATTGAGACTCGCCTTTACTAATTCCTCGGGATGAAGAACTTCAAAGCGCCCAATATAATTAAAACTTACTCCGCGAAAGCGTTGTGTGGCTCCCGCGCCTGGGCGTGTGACAAAATTCCAGCGAACGTGGGTATCCTTCATAATTTCATAAGATTCGAGAAGCAAATCTAGAGTGCGAAAAACGGGGCGTTCATTGCCATTGCCGAAAGGCTCAATCGCCTCTAAATCTTTGGCCAGCTTGGCAGTTAATTGGTCGGCATTGACTTCTAAATCGAAACTATCAGTTTCTGTTCGAATGACTGCAGGAATTTGGCGCAATAATTTTTTCATCTCCTGCATCACCACGGGCAACATTTCTTTTTTCATGGAAAGGCCGGCGGCGGCCTTATGGCCTCCGAAACGGATGAAATGACCTGACAATTTTTGCAGGATTTCAAAGATATTCAGCTCACCAGCAGAGCGAGCGCTTGCTTTAATCACGCCTTCTTCTTCCGCATTGGTGAAAACGAGCGCAGGCACTTTAAAAGTTTCTACTAATTTTGAAGCTACAATACCAATGACACCTTCGTGCCACTCAGGAGAATAAACAAAAGTGACAAGTGGGCCTTCGGGGGAAATATCCTTCAAGGCCTGATCACGTGCAGCTTCAAAAACTTGCGATTGGATTATTTTGCGCTCACGATTTGAAATTTCTAATTGATTAAAGCATAGACGGGCCTGTTCTTCATTCTCAGAAATAAGGAGCTCAAGCGATTTTTCAGGATGCTCCAAGCGGCCTTTAGAATTAATCATCGGGCCAATATAAAAACCACACTTTTCACTTAAAACTTTTCCGAGTTGCCTTTCTTCAGGTGTAAAAAATGCGCGAATGCCATGAAATTGTCCTTCGGTCATTTGTTTTAAACCATGGCGAACAAGTTTGATGTTCATGGGATTGAGGTAGGCCAAGTCGCATAGGGTGCCGATGGCCACGAATTGTAAAAGTGGATAAATGCTTGGGACTGCTTGGCCACTTACTTCTAGTTGTTTTTTAGTTTCGAGCGCTAAGGCAAAAGCAACGGCAACTCCAGCTAAGGCCTTTAAGGGAGACGAGGTATCCTCGTCGCGACGATTGGGATTAATGACAGCATAGGCTTTGGGCATTTCCTCTCGAGCATCCTTGTGATGATCTGTAATGATGAGGTCAATACCCAATTCACTGGCGCGGCCCGCGGCTTCACAAGCCGTGATGCCACAGTCGACAGTAATTAATACTTTAATACCTTTGCTATGGGCCGCTTCAACATTGCTTGGGTGAATACCGTACCCTTCAACGAAACGTGAAGGTTGAATTAAATTAATCGATACGCCCACAGATTTAAAAAAATAATAAAGGAGTGCACATGAGGTGGTGCCGTCAACATCATAGTCGCCAAAAACTGCAATTTTCTCTTCTTTTTTGATGGCGTCTAGAATGCGGGCCGCCGCTTTGGATAGATCTTTTATTTTGCCCATGTCGGGAAGTTTTCTTAGGTCAGTTGAAAAAAAATCAGAAAGTTTTTCTCGCGTATCATAACCGCGTTTGTGTAATAAATTTAAAAGCACTGGATGTATGTCAGGGATCGGAAAATGTTGGTTGTTGTTTTGTAGGCGGCTGGCGACAAAATTTTGGGCCTTAAGCATTTCTGGTGATAGATTTGTTTCTGTCGTTTCGGCCATTTCATCCTCCGTTTTCGAGTAAAATACTCAAGATAAAATTGTGACATGGTCCATTCCTGCTTGGCAGGCCAAAATCGCGGATTTTAATGACTAATTGGATTTTGAAGCGGCGCTCAATCCCAGATGACGGTAATGCCAACAATGAGGTCTTGTTCTTCGATTTCTTCAGACCTCAAAAACAAGCACTTATACTCTTTAGAAGTTTTAGCGGATTCTGACTGGGAATAGGTAATAGGCAAGAACCACTTTTTGCAAGCGCTACACTGGCCCATCTCTTGACTAGACTCTTCAACATGGCCGCACCGGTGGCACGCCCGGATGAAAAGCTTAGGGGAATTTTTTACCTCTTTTTCCATCGTATGCTTATTCGGCAATCACCAAAAAACATTAAGGAAAAAAATGCCTTAAAAAAACAAGACCAACCGAAAAAGTTGGTCTTGTTTCACTTCATTCATTTTCGAGATTTATTTTATTAGCTACCAAAAGTGAAGAAAGCAGAATTATCTGATGGCGTTCTTCTCGGTAAACTTTGTGGCATGCTCTGGTAGCGCGGAGACATCATAGGAGAGGACATGTATCCACCATTGTCCATGCCGTTACCGTATGGTGAAAAGTTTTCGCCGTAGTAGTAGGGACTCATACCTGGCATTGAGTAATAGCCGCCTGGATTAAAGCCACCAAAACTGCTGCCGCCACTTCTATTCATTAGCATTTGGCTCATGAGAAGCTGAGTTAGAAAACTATTGTCACCATTGTTGAGTGGATTGGTGAGGAACATGCCCGACATATAAGGATTTTGCATTCCCATTTGGCCCATGCCGCCCATTTGGCCCATCATCATAAAGCGCATTGCGCTCATCATACCGTACATGCTCTGCTCATATTCTTCCTGAGCACTGGCAAGTTCTAACTTATGTTTCTTATCTTCTTCTTCTAATTTTTTCTTATGCTCATCTTCCTTCTTCTTGATTTCATCGTCCTTGCCTTTAATTTCTGCAACAACTTTTTCTTTATCTTTAATTAGGCCTTGAACGTCTTGACCCAACTTTTCAAGATCAAGTTTTTGCTTACAGATTTCCTCCGAAAGCTTTTTCTTTTCTTCTTCTTGTTTTTTAATGGCCTCTTGATTGGCCAAAATAGTGCGATCGCGCTCTGCAATCGTTTGGTCTTTTTGAGCAACGATACCTTCTAATTCAGTAACTTTGGCAATTAAGCTAGCAATTTGTGCCTGAGCTTGTTCAAGATTTTTTTGCGCAACATCGAGTTGAGCACGCAATTCTGTATTTTGTGCCAAAGCTTGTTCCACTTTTTTCTTTTCTTCTACGATTGATGCTTCAGCAGATGTTAGGCGAGACAAAAGGTCATCGCGTTCTACTTTTAGTGCATCTTTTGCTTTGATTTCATCAGATAAAGATTTCTTGGTAGATTCTAGATCACTTTTAGTTGATGCAAGTTCTTGCACCACTTGCTCTTTTTCTCTTGCTAGAGCAACTTTATCGCTGTCAGCTTGAGTCAATTTACTTTCGATCTCAGCTTTTTTAGCTTCTAATTCTGATTTTTTGCTTTCTAATTCTGCTTTTTCACTTTCAAGCGTTGTGACTCTTTGAATCTTTTGATCAAGTTGTGCGCGCTTTTCTTCTAAACTAGAAACTAATTCAGCATTTTGAGCATTGGCGGCCACTAATTGATCGTCAACTTTCTTTTTATCTTCTAGCAATTTTTTTCTTTCTTCCTCAAACTTGATTTTTTCTTGAGTCAATTCTGAAGAGGCCTGTTCTGCTCGCGCTTTTTGTTGTTGTAATTCCGTTTGAACATTGGCCAATTGTCCTTCTACTTCAGTTAGACGCTTGCCTTTTTCATCGCGCTCTTTAATAAGCTGTTCAATCTCTTTTTGCTTTTTTTCTAATTCAGATGCCGATTCTTGGATAATCGTTACGTTTTGTGCTTTGATTTGAACTGAAGCTACACCATCGCCTTCACTTGCAATTCCGCGCACTACTTTGGCCGAATTGGTGTGGAAAGCATGATATTCCATATAGTGGTAGAAGGCATTAAAGGTCGCACCGCTTGCAAGGGACAGGAATCCCACTGCCGCAATTGTTTTTCTCCAAGACCATTTAGGTGTTGGGGATGGTTCATTGGAAGAAAATGGTTTTTTTGTGGACTTCATAAATACTCCTCTCACATTTTTACCGGCATCCCCATGCCGGAACGATCATTAAAATAATGCGAGTTTCTTCTATACAAACTTGATGCCGGCCAGGGGCACAGAAAGGGCAGCTAGAAATGCCTTTGGAATCAAGTGGTTATGCTGTTGACTCTGTTTTTAGGTCAGGAATAGGGTATTTTTAGGAACGACAGAAAACAACGGCCGTCTAAAAATCAGTCATAATTGGCCTTGGTTTGGAGCTTGGAGGTCATAAGAAGATAAGCTGGAAAAAAATATAAGGCGGCCAGCATTAAAACTATTTTACCTTATGATAGAACCCATGCGTTTAAGATTATCCATTCTTTTTGTAAGCTTCCTCATGGCCATTTCTATGCCATCATTAGGTGGATCATGTATAAATAGTCTGCGGAACTTGATGGAACAAAAAATGCTCAAACAGGAAAAAAATTTGAAGCTTGGCCCTCAAACAATTGAAATGTCCTCTGGCGTTCAAATTGAAGGCGATCTTGCGACATTAAAAAAGGACCAGAATCAAAAGCCGTATTATTATGGTACCAAGGGTCCAACGAGACTTATGCTTAAAGGGGAAACTATAAGTGGTCAGGGACACGGGCAACATCCCCATGGATTTGGCTCTCCTGTTGGAGAAGTTGTTGGGAGTCCCAAGCGATTGGAAGATTTAAAGGACAGTGAGTTAAAACAAATTGGCATTGGGCCTGAAAGCGATTTTACCTATACCTCTGGAGTTCATGTTGTTGGAAAGCTCACCAAAGTTACACGTAGTGAATTTGGAAAAATTGTCATCCTGACTTTCGAAAATGCCACAGTAAAAGATGCTGATGGTTCCATTCTTTTTGATCCGGCTTGGGGAACTTACGATATGGCAGTTGGTTCCGCTCTCTTTTCTGTCCAGTCTGTTCAAAGCAATTAATTGGCAAATCTAAGAAAATTGTTTAAAAAAGTTCTCAATCATTGTTACTTATTGGGAATTTTTTATGTCTACATTTTTTAAGTATTTTAAAGGTTCACTATTTTTGTTTTTTGTTGGTGGGGTACTGGCCTTTTATATCGGGCACTCCTACTCAGGAACAATGGCGGGTGCATTATCTGCCCTCTTTTTGGCCACGGTGCTAAGCGTGCTTGAAGTTTCTTTGTCATTTGATAACGCAGTCGTAAACGCCATTGTTTTAAAAAAAATGACTCCAGTGTGGCAGCATCGATTTATAACTTGGGGAATTCTCATCGCCGTTTTTGGAATGCGGTTGGTGTTTCCATTATTGTTAGTCGGAGTCATGGCACAAATTAATCCCATTGAAGCTTTAGTAATGGCGGCAACGAAACCAGATGAGTACGCTAAAATTATGTTATCCGCTCATGTCAGTATTGCTGCCTATGGTGGAGCATTTCTCATGATGGTGGCCCTGAAATATTTTTTTGAAGAAGGTAAAGAAGTGTTGTGGATTTCAGTTATTGAAAGACCCATGACTAAACTTGGTCGCATGGAAGCCATTGAAATCGGTATTACTCTTATTGCCATTTATTTTTTCTCAACACTGCAATTGCCTCATGAGAAAATGAATTTTCTTATTTCTGGTGTGTGGGGCTTGGTAACTTATATTGCCGTGGATGGCATCGGTGCATTTTTGCAATCACCTGATGAAACAGAGCAGCTAGATTTGAATCGCGCAAGTCTTGGAATGTTTCTTTACCTGGAAGTTCTAGATGCTTCTTTTTCTTTCGATGGTGTCGTTGGCGCCTTTGCTGTGACCAATAATTTATTCATTATAATGATTGGTCTTGGAGTAGGTGCGATGTTTGTTCGTAGCTTAACCATTATGCTGGTTGATAAAGGGACACTAAGTGAGTATCGCTATTTGGAGCATGGTGCTTTTTATGCCATCGGCATTCTTGCTTTCATTATGTTTGCAGGAACTGTGCAACATATACCTGAAGTTGTGACTGGTTTGCTTGGGGCCACGCTGATCGTCATTTCACTTTTTTCTTCGATTTATCATAACAAGAAAAACGCGGCCTAATTACTCTTTAAAGTAAGGTTGTGTCCAAGCATGAAATATTCGATAGCTTGATCCAACTTTCCGGCAAAGGGAAATTTTTGCACGAACAAAAGGCAGTTGAAGTGTTTTTAGATCGAAGGTCGCACTCGGCTTATTTTTGCTTCTTGCTAGCACTTTTAACTTAGGTCCTAAGAAAATAATATCACTGTATTGGGCCTTTATTTTACATGGTTTTCCTGCGGGATTTTCATTTTTGAGAACCGTTGCCGATGCTTCCTCATCTATTTCAACTTTATAAGTTTGTCCTTCTGTACTGACATCCTTAAGCATGACTCCGTTGGATGCATAAAAGTGACCCTTTCCTAGCGATTCAAGGAGTGCATTAGCTGATAATTCACTTGCTTTAACCATAATCCATCCTCGACCAGGATTGGAAAGTTCCGGTTTTATACTGTGAAAGTGGTGGGCATCATCTGAGGCCACGGCATACATTTTTTTACCTGAGACTAAGAGTTGGTCCCATATTCGTTCGGTTGATTCATGCTTTTTATCGCCAGCATTGTTGACGTCGGGATGGCCATTATAAAGCTCCATCATTTCGACTCGATTGACCTGCAACAATTGCTTTCCAGAGAGAGCATAAATCCAATTAGGATGATTGATGATCGGTTTTCCGCCAAGGCCCAAAATGAGATCAACGTGGTTTTGAACTATTTCATGTGGATGCTCACTATCAAAATTGGGATTTGGAACTTCCTTCACATTTAAGGCGGTTGTATGAATATTTTTTTTGCCGGTCAACTCCAGACCGGGCACTAAAATAAAATCCTGGCGAAGTGGTGTAGGGAGTTCAACTTTTTCGGGATCGATAAAACGATTATGTTCACTAAGCACTAAAAAATTATACTGGTGAGCGTGATACCATGCGACGACTTCTTCAGGAGTGGCGTCGCCGTGGCCAGATAATTTAGTATGAGTGTGGGTATTTCCTCTATACCATTTTGATTGGGCAAGGACAGCATTGGATAGGAACACAACACACAAAGAAATAAAGATATAACATTTCATAAGACCTCTCCACTCTTATCGAAAATGATCAACAGCATAGACAGCGCCATCATTTTCACAATGGGCGCTTGCAGGTTGAGGATCATCGTAACAAGAATCTTCCATAGTATCTAACTGCTCGGCTCTTTCTGGACAAACTTATTCATGTCCGATGGTGAAATTAAAATTTTGAAACTGAGACGAACTTTTGTTATTTTGAACCACGTTGGAAATTATTTGTTTGAAATGCTTCCTCTTTGGCTTGGTTTTGGCCCAATCATTGGACGATCTACCAAAGGACGATTGATTTCCAGAAAATCCCATTAACGAGTCTTCGTTTTCTGATGTTACGTCTGCATTGCAACGGGAGACGTGGTGACTATCTGAGCTGTTGTATTTATCAATTAACCCAAATAAATGTCCGACCTCATGTCTTAAAGTAAAAAAATTAAGATCGCCATAATAGCTTGAATCGCCAAGATACCAGTTGGTATAATCACTTCGCTGATTGAACGGATGTAGTTTGATTATGCGATCAACTTCACCGCACTGACTGGCCTTTTCTTTGATAAGCATCGTGTAGCTAGAACGGAACTGGTAAGGTTTCGTGGAGCGCCAAGTAGAAGTCAGTATTTTATTCCAGCGAGAGAAAACTTGCTCCCAGCTTCCACCGAGCTTACTTAAAAAATTCTGAAATGATCCCGCTGGTTCTGCAAGCACAAAACAAAGATTTAAATGGGCATGATAAATGCCCTTCTTGTCTCGGCGTAGAGAATATTGAAAGGGATGTTCATAGGTTCGATTGCACGCTTTGCGATCGCGACCGATGAAACCACGTACAATTTGTTTTTGACCGTAGCGAATGGGGTCCTTGCTACAGATAAATCGACGGCCTCTCTTTTTAAAATACGTGTCAACCAATTCGGCCATTTCAAGTACCAGTGGTTGTAGCTTCGGTAAATTTCCCCACTCATTTTGGATTTTGGCCAAACAATTATTCCAATCCAGGCAATGAAGAGTTGCATCTTGTTGCAATTCCAAAAGGTATTCGCCCTGACCTTCAGCAAGTGCATCTCCGCTGAATGTAATTAGCATGAAAAAATTCACAAGGAAGAATTTTTTAAAACTATAGATAATAGAAGGAAAGGCGCTTTTGTATCCCACACCAACATATCGGAATTTATATAGTTATTTAATCAATTCGCAGGCCTTGTCGCGAAATACCCGGTTATCCTGCATTTGGCAGACCTGAGAAAATAGTTTCCTGGCCTTATCAACTTTTCCAAGTCCTTGATAGGCCAATCCACGGTAATACCGATACTCGACTAAGTTGCTAGGGTGAAGACCTTTTTCTCGTTCTGACCAATCCAATACATTTTCCCATTGGGCAAGGGCCACATAGGAACGCAAAATTCCGGCCGTCGCAGATTGGGCCAAAATGGGAACTTCAGCATGGTCACTAAAAACGAGTGAGTAGAATTTGAGGGCACGCTCTGCTTGGTTATTTTCTAAATAGGCTCCGGCCATCTTATAGCGCAATTGTGCCTTATCGTTCCCGTAAAAATAGGCCGGAATAAGAATGGCCTTCTCATATATTCCAGTTTCAACTTTTTGGTAGGAATTGATTAAAACTGAAATCGCCAAACCCGCATCCAAAGAATTTTGTTTTTCTTTATCACTAAGATTTACATTTAAAATTTCCTTGGCCAAACGGGTTGAAGCCACATAGTTTCGGGACTTGTAATCAGAAATAAGCAATTTTAATTCAGCAGATAAATGATCAGTTTGTTGGGCCAAATATTGGTCTGCAAATAGTTTCGCTTCCTTTATAAAATCGGATGCGCTCAATCCCGTTAATTTGGTGATACTTTCTTCCCAGCTTTTGCCTTCAATCAGATCTTGTAGAAAGTTTAAGTCAGCATTAAAACGTTCTTTTAAAAATACCAAGGCCAAAGAGTCTTCATAATAATCTTTGAAGGAGTGTTTTCCGTCCAATCCATTAAGAGGGTTTTCATTTTTTAGCCAGAAATTAAAAAGTGCTTTGCGCTCTTTTTCTAATACTTGATTGGCCAAATAGACAGCGCTTCCTTCTCTAAGCCAGCGCGGAATCCGACTATATTCCCCCATGGAAAGTTTGTAGCGATAAAATGCATGGGCGGTCTCATGGCACACGGTCATTTTCAAATCAGCCGTTCCGTTAATAAAAGGTGCCGCATTAAAAGTCATGCGTACAAAAAAATCACCTGATGTTTCGGCATGGCCTTCCAGCTGTAGCTCCTCCGCGTTTTGAACGAAGTCAATCTTTAAGCGCTTGGGCCATCCATTTCTTTTTCTTGGCCATTCAGTTAGTAATTTTTGCGATAACATAGTGGCACAGGTTGGAACTAAATTGCGGATGTCATTTTCCAATTGCTCAACAGAGTTTTTATTTATTTCAGTGAAAGGTGCTGTGGGAAAAAGATGTTTTTGCCCAAACGCATTTGATGCAAAAATTAATCCGATAAAGACCGCAAGAAAGAGGCCTTTTTTTGACCATGCCATAATTCTATCCTTTCACCCTAACAAGTGATACTAGGTGAGAATGAGGAGGAGTGGGGGAGCCTTGTAAACTTTTCAAATGGCTGGTTGGTACCCATAGCATGGTATTTAAAAAACAATTACTTATTGGGTCGTTTGTCACCCATATCTTCCAGAATATCCCAGCTCATATCCATCATCATGGAAGTGGCCGGTTGTTTGCTTAAAGCCTGGCCCTGCTTGGCATGTAAATCCTCACCAGCATTGACCAAGATGGATTCTCCTCCCTTGGAGTTTTGGGCCAGAACGGCACCCTCGCAAACACACAAATAGCTCGACTCAGGTTTTACCTGTACATAGAATTTGGTTCCTCTCACTCCAAAACTTGCCAGCGGAGTTTTGATTGTAAGTGTTTCTGATTCAGATTTTTTCTTGTCCTTTTTCCCTTTATTATCGGTAGCCAATTTTTTTATTGAGACCATGGCCTCTCCAATGGCCAGGTCAAAGATAGATGGTGATTTTTGGTCGGGGATACCAGAGAGAGTCATTGAACCATTTTTTAAGCGCAATATTTCTTCTCCATGTTGTAATTCAACCCAAGATGTTTCCCCATTGGCTTCAATTAAATCTCCCACTTTGAGTGGAAATTCTCCCTTCTTAAATTTAATTTTTGTGGGAACTTGATTTAGATTGATAAAGATATTTCCATGACCACGTTTAAAATACCATGAAGTTGCCTCGGCACTGGATATGAGGGAGAAAAATAAAAAAGAAAATAAAATGGCGAAAGGGCGTGACATAGGAAATCTCGTTTCTGTAGGTAAAAACGAGATTATTTTATCGCTATTTTAAAAAATAGGAGAATTAAAAAATTAGATTAATGTTTAATTAATTTTGTCCAGATTTTGCATGGTTTGATTCATGGCGCGTTGGATTTTTTGCATCATGAGCAATTCTTGCTTTAAACGCATTTCTTCAATCTTTCTTCGCACGATCAATTCATTTTTTCTTTCTAAAGCCGCTCGCATTTTGCGCATACGATCACTGGCCGTTTCTTTCTTTACTGGTCTTGGCAGATCGACGTCACCTTGAACATTCATCATATCCATTCGGACTTCATTATTAGCAACTCTATTTCTTCCAGTATCATTTAGGGGTTCCAAAGCTGGTACTTCCCCAGAATCAGTCGCTCCACTAGTCGTTTCCTTAAGTTCACTTTTAGTTTCAATGGCATTCTGTTCAAGTGCGACTTGCTGGTCTTGCTCAACTTGTTCATCTAGGCCGGATGGTAAACTATCATTAGACCAGGCAAAATTCTGAGTCATCGTTAATGCCATAAAACTCAATGCAGTTGTCACCATCATTATATTTTTCATATCCAGCTCCACTAACAAATAGGCCTTCGCCCATAGAGGTTATAGGTACTGTCATAGGAAAAATTGCTCAGACTGCCAAGCCCCTCTATAACAAGGTAATGGTTTTGTCATTTCATGGGGTTAGATAAGCTAGGCAAGGGCAAAATAGATGAAGTGGGCGGCTTCCAAGGCCTTTATAAGCAGAGTCGACTCACCGAAGGCCGCATCCCTAGCAGAAAGGGTTTGTCCCTCAGTTTCCAAAGACCCTTCAATTAGGTGGAGGTGAAAACCTTCGCGTGGTGCTTTAGGAAGGGACAATGAATCACCAGATTTAATTTTAGCGACATAAATTGTTGCCTCAGCATTTAACTTTAGTGGTGGCACTCTTTGTCCAGATGGAATGGGGTGATGAGAATGGTGTTTGTCGATATTACTCCTTCCAATTTGAACTAGAGGTAACGTCTTTAACTCCTCTTGATAGTTAACTTGTTCGTATTCAGGTTTCAATTTGGGAGCAGCAGGTAGAATCCAGATTTGTAGGAGATGAAGCCATTCGCTTTGGCGATTATGTTCCGAGTGGGCCACACCAGTGCCCGCGGTCATGCGCTGAGTTTCGCCTGCCTTTATTTGGTATTTGTTCCCCATGGAGTCTTCGTGGCCAACAGCTCCGGCCAAAACATAGGTGATAATTTCCATATCGCGGTGAGGGTGAGTTGGAAATCCTGTGTGTGGTGCAAGGTGATCATCATTTAGTACGCGTAAGTTGCGCCAATGAAGGCGATCGGGGTTGTAATATTCTCCAAAAGAGAAACTATGAAAGGTGTTGAGCCACCCCAAATTAACATTGCCTCTTTCATTTGATTTTAAAATTTGCATAATTTTCTCAATTAGTATTGGGCAAAAAAAAAGCCCCCTTTCGGGGGCCTTTTTATTTTTTACTTTTCTAAACGGCGACGGAGTTCTTTATCCAATTCATCGAGGAATTGCTCGGTGTGGAGATACTTGTTACTTTCTACTTTGTCGCCATAAATACAAACAGCTAAGTCTTTTGTCATTTTGCCGGCTTCAACGGTATCGACGCAAATTTGTTCAAGTGTTTCGCAAAACTTCACCAACTCTGAATTGTTATCTAGTTTTCCACGGAAGGCCAAGCCGCGAGTCCAAGCAAAAATGGATGCAATCGGATTGGTAGAAGTTGGTTTTCCTTGCTGGTGCATACGGAAGTGACGAGTCACAGTTCCGTGTGCCGCCTCTGCTTCCATCGTTTTACCATCTGGAGTTACTAATGTTGAAGTCATTAAACCAAGAGAGCCAAAACCCTGCGCAACGGTGTCTGATTGAACGTCACCATCATAGTTTTTACAGGCCCATACAAAAGCGCCATTCCACTTTAAAGCGCTTGCAACCATGTCATCAATCAATCTGTGTTCATAAACAATACCCAAGCTCTCAAATTTTTTCTTGAAATCTTTTTCATAGATTTCTTGGAAAATATCTTTGAAACGGCCGTCGTATTTTTTCAAAATGGTATTTTTTGTCGATAGATAAAGAGGCCATTTTTTAGACAAGGCAAGATTAAAACAAGACTGAGCGAAGCCACGAATCGATTCGTCTGTATTATACATGGCCAGGGCAACACCATCACCCTCGTAATTATAAACTTCATGAGTTTGGGCAGGTCCGCCTTCTGGTTGATAAGTAATAGTTAATTTACCTTTGCCCTTGGTAACAAAATCAGTGGCCTTATATTGATCTCCATGAGCATGGCGGCCAATACAAATCGGCTTTGTCCAATTAGGAACTAGGCGTGGAACATTTTTACAAATAATAGGCTCGCGAAAAACAGTTCCATCAAGAATATTTCGAATGGTGCCGTTGGGAGATTTCCACATTTTTTTCAAATTAAATTCTTTGACTCGCGATTCGTCGGGAGTGATGGTGGCACACTTAATACCGACGTTATATTTTTTTATTGCTTCAGCCGCATCGACAGTCACTCGGTCTTCAGTTTTGTCTCGATGCTCCATCCCTAGGTCATAATATTTAATTTCCAAATCGAGGTAAGGTAAAATCAATTTATTTTTAATAAAATGCCAAATAATCCGGGTCATTTCATCGCCATCAAGCTCCACGACAGGATTGGCAACTTTAATTTTTTTCATAATAAATCCTTTGCTAATAAGTCACTATGGGTCATTAAAAGATAGAATAAGCTAAATTTATAACAGACCTTTGATGGCCTTTAAAAGAATATTTTTGTTAGGATAATCTGGCATATAGAGATCACAACCAACTTCTTTGGCATAATCCTCTTCAATCTGATCGGGCAAGCTACTTAACATAATAGTTTTAGTGTCCTTTTCAGTGCTCTTGATTAGCCCTATTAATTCTTGGCCAGGCATATCTTCCATATGATCGACAACAATCACGAGTTCAAATTTCTCCTCTTGGAGTAAATACAAGGCATGAGTTCCCTCATCGACTAATGACACTTGAAATCCATTGCGCCGAAGAACCGAGGTGAGGGCCTCGCGTTTTGAAGCACTGTGTTGAACAATCAAGATGGATTTCTTTTTCATAACGGTGAAATTTAAAGGCAAACCTTTCTTTTGCCTAGCAAAATCTATTTTTGACTCAAGGCAGCTTAGGCTTTCTTAAGGACTGCCAGGGTCTTTTGGGCAAATGAGAGAAGGTCGAATTATTTCTTTGAGGTGTCGTGGGTAAATTTTATGGCAATTACCTCTAGTTGAGGCCATGGTGCTGTTGCAAGAAAGATTGCCATCCTCACCGAGGGCGTGGGCTGGATAATAATCTGCAGTATATTCATCGGCCAATCCTAATGCATGACCAGTTTCATGCATAATGGTCGCGTCATCGGTGTCGGCAGTATAATTACCGGCATTTTGCCAGTTCCCGTAATCGCGCACACTTCCACATTGCGAACTTTCAAAACTTTCACCTGGGTGATCCACCGAAAATGATGATGGTTCTTCACGGCGATAGCACTCAGAAACGTTTATAGTGGGCTCATAATCATCGTCACAATCTTGGCATCGTTGAATATCAAAAACGACTGACGGATCTTTAACTTTATCAGCGGTTTTCTTGTAAAACGCATTCATCTTAGTGATCCATTGGGCCACTTTTGTATTAAAGCGCCGTTCTTGTGCTGCTCGGTTATGACGAAGATTGGCAGGAATCCGGCCATTTCCCTTGTAGTCGCCATGGGAGGGATCAATCGAGGGGTCATAGACAAATTTATAATTGATCTTCGATGTTATTTTAGTTTTATTGTTTGGAAGTTTTTTTAAGTTGTAATTAATTCCAGAGGCGAAAGGGAAACCGACACTTTGGCGTTCAACCTTCATCCCATCGGCACCATCGACGCTTCCTGTGACTCCTTCGCAAGAAAAAGTTGGATTATATTTCTGGTATCGATTTAAAAGATTTTTTTTGCATAAAAAGGTGAGCGTGGCTTCGCGCGATTTGCTCTCCGAGTCCATATCTAGGACAGCTTGCTTGAACACAGTTGGATATTTGTCTTGCAAACCTTTGAGCTCATTGGGACTAGCTCCGCAAATTCGACCGGCTTGTTGCAAGACTTCAACCCGGTAAACATCCTTCGCGTCCTTAATTCCTCCATTAAGTGCCTCGCGTGCCTCTACCATGCGTGAATCAGAAACGGGATCATTGGCAAAAATTTCGGTAGTGTCGGCGATATAATTAGCTCGGTTAAATGCTCCATCAGGTTCATTATTACCGTCGTCATCGCTGGAGGTTACTAAAAGGGGATAGCCGTGATCATCGCCATAGGCTTCATTTAAAACTTTTTGACCGCGTTTGATGGCCAGTTCTTGTTGCCCGTCTGTCTCTGGGCAGGCACGATTTTTTCCTGCCACAGGAGACACTCCGGCAGGGGCCGCTGCCAATGGTGGTGGTGCAACCATTGGCTTAGGGGCTCCAATCAGACCAATCATTCTGGCCATGGCATTTTCCATTTGTTCAACAGGCGTGTTGCCACATTTATCAAGATTATGGGTATCAATGGCCATGCTTCGCTTGGTTTCCCACCTTCGACGGCCATCGACCGGTTGGGATTTTTCCTCGTCCAGTCCTCCAGGAAAAATAACTGGGAAGGCCATGCGTATGCGGTCGCGGTTGGAGCGGATTGAAAGACAATACTGGCCTCCTGGATCAGAACCACAGTATTGCTCTTCACGATTTTTAAGTTGGCGATCTAAGAGCATTGCTTCGCCAAGTCTCTCAGGAGTTTGAGAGGCGTGAACGGCCCTTTGTTTGGTTAAAATTGAAGCTTCCCACTTTTTATTGGCCAGTGCTTGTTTCTGGGCATCATTTGGTTCTTTAATTCTTCTTAATTTTCTCAATTCTTTTTGGGCTTCAGAAATAAGGTTATCAATTTCATAACGATATTTACCTTTAAGAGTTTTTAAAAAACGCTGTTCTTTTTTGGCTTCTTCATCATTGGCAAGGCAACCCGGCAGATCAAGTGGTTCAAGACCTAATCCTACCCGTTGCATGGAAAGATACTCATAGAGACGTCGTTGAAAAATAGTGGTGAAAGCTGTTTCAATATTGCCGCTTGCAAGTTCCAAGGCCCTGCCAAGTTCTGAATTTTGATTAACACATGGGTAGATAACGTTGCCTACATTGTCCCTGGGACAGACATGAAGAAAGACGCTCTCGGCCTCTGCCTCGCTCGTTTCCCCCAAAGTTCCATAACCCGCGCGATTCTGTTCTGAAATGCCTTTGACTCCTCGGACATAATCGACTGGGCGATGGCGATTAGTGTGGGCCAGAACTGGTGGAGATGTTAGCAAGGTTACTGCATTCACCAAGCACATTAATTTTTGTAAGGCATATATTTTATTTTTCATAAAACTGGCCCACATAAACGAACTGAAGGTTTATTTTTTAACAATTTGCCATTGATTTCGACTTCAGGATGGTTATCAAAAATAAGTATTCCACCCTTTGCGTTTTCATTTGGTAATTTAATTAAAAATGAAATTTTCTCATCAGGTTTGAGTGTCTTAACTTCCGCAATAGGTGGTTTTACGTACCGAACTGGAAAATTCTTTTCTTCAAAAAAATATGAAAAATGCTCAGACGCAATGCTTGGCAGTGCAATCGCCTGAGGTTTTAAGCCCTGATTAATAATACTGACCTCGGCCTGTCCTAATTTCGCGGGGCCAATCTCAATTTTTAAAACATTCCTGCGAGATTCTTTTTTGGCAAATAATTCTTCGGAGGCAGTTTGGATTAGTTGCAGGAACTCGCGTGTATGGGGGCCCATGTGAGACAACTGAATGAGAGAAATTCTATCGCCAACTTCTAGCATCAAGCTGCGTCCTTGATTTCCTGGGCCGCGCTTAATTTTTTTCCCATTTTTATTCTTGTCTTCTTTGCTATTCTCCACATTTTCCTGGTGGGATTTAATGGCCGCAATAATAAGTTTGCGGCGCAATTCAATATCGAGAGTCTCTTTTGGTTGACCACTGTTGACCTCTCCGCCTTGGTCGTTGCAGCCCTGGCCTCCAATACCTCGATAGAGACCTTGAAAATAAATATCGCCATTTGCTTGAAGCCAAAATTGATAGCTTTCTCTTTTTCCTGTAATTGAACGACTTGTGTTGCTTAATCTAAAACTATAATGGGCGATTTCAAAATTTGGATCATCGGGAAGAGGTAATAATTTACTCGAGTCATTGGCCCCTAATTGGAAGCAGAATACTAGCTGACTCAGTAAAAAAATAATTTTTAACTTTTGACCCATTGTAATTAATCTCCCCAATAGGCACTTATCGGTATCTTGGGCTTCCTTATTAAACTAATTAAGTAGCTGGAATTAAACTGTAAATTAGCAACTTTTATTTCAAAACATCCATAGTTTATACCTGGTTTCATGATAGTTTATGGCCCAGGGACAAGGTGAGCAAAATTGAGTAGACTGCGCCTTATTCAAGTTTAGAGTAGAGGTGAGTATGAAATTTATAGATTCCGCGATTGATGCTTATGCGGTGAAAAATTCCAGCAGTCCTTCATCAGTATTAAATGACCTTGAACATTATACGAAGGGCAATATCACAGGCGCGAATATGCTAACGGGGGCCCTGGAAGGTTCTATTTTAAAAGTCCTTGTCGCGGCCATTGGTGCTAAAAAAATATTAGAGATTGGAACTTATACTGGATATTCTGCTCTGACGATGGCCGAGGCCATGCCCGCAGATGGTAAAATATTTACCATAGATTTCCAGTGGAAAAGCACCGAAATCGCAAAAAAGTTTTGGGATAAGTCGGATCATGGCAAAAAAATTATCTCCCATTTAGGTAAGGCGCTTGAGATTCTCCCCACTCTTTCTAAAGAAGGGCCCTTTGATTTTGTATTTATTGACGCTGATAAAAGTAATTATCCAACTTATCTAAAGTGGTCCTTTGAGCATCTCGCCCCCAACGGAATAATCGCCATTGATAACGTCCTTTGGTCAGGGAAGGTGTTAGATCCAAAGGTGGATGATGAGGACACTTTGGCTATTATCAAGGCCACTCTTTTGGCCCAAGAGCTGCCAGTTTTTAGAACGCTTCTCCCTGTAAGGGATGGGTTGTTGCTCCTAACTAGAAATTCCGACCTTTTAGGTTAGGAATTATTAAGTTTGGATCTTGGTATTTCATTATAGAGTAGTTTTCAACTATAAATCTTTTCCCTCTGCTTCATGGCAACAACAAATTGCCTGAATTCCGGTGAAGGTAAAAAGGATAGGCCATGAAAACCAAAATGCTTAAGGCCGCAGCGACTTGGTTGATATTAACCATTCCAGCGGTAACCTTTAGTGTAGAACAGACCCAACCTGAATTATTATTCCTAGAAAGCTCTGATTCCCCAAGTGATGCGAGAAAAGGCATCCTTTCAAGACAAGAAATGAAGACAAAAAAAATGGCCATATTTGTATATCTTTTAATATCCCTTATTGTTTCAGATATTGGTTTTGCATCTCAGCCTTTGGTTTTGGATAAATCAACTCCTTCACTTTTCGACTCCCTCATAGTTGGGCATCGGTTTTATAAGGATCTTGAAACCTACCAAAACCGGTCTACCGAATTGGCCGATGCTACAGAGGAAATGTGGGAAGAGCAGCACAAGTGGTTCAGCAAAGACAGACCATGGAAAGATCGTAAGTAGGATGATCAGTAAAATTTTTTTCATAATAAAATTATAAGTGAAATTAGAATTTAAGTTTGAAAAATTTTAAGGGAGCTTATTTTGGAATTGGTCTAAATAGAGGCAGGTCCAGTGTGCTGCGCTTTTTCCGAAATCCTGTGCAAATTTTTCCGATTCCATTTCAAATCAGAGAATACAATCAAGTCTGTCCAGCATATGCCGACGATAGGGGAAACGATTCGCTATTTTGGAGGCCCCATTGAGACTACTTCTTCCAATCTTAGTCCTTATACTCAACGCTTGTGCTCAGGTACCTAGTGGACTTTCACGGAAGCCTGCGCAGGAGGATGACAGTGCTCAAAAACAGATTTATCAAGTTGGAGATATTAAGGTTTCTTTACTCTCACCTAAAGTATTTCAGGAAGTGCATGGGAATGTATGGGCACTACTCGATGGTGGTGTGGTCGTTGAAGGTTCCGAACTTGCAGGCTTGACAGGGTTAAGTAAACTCCCTGATGCAAGAGGTGCCTTTTTGCGAATGCAAAACAATGGACGTTCAGATGGTAAGCAGAATCCTGACAACTCTGCCCTTGGGCATTGGCAACAGTTTGCTTCCGTTGACCACTCCCACAATCACTCCGGTGGTGACCAGATGTATGGGAATGGTTGGCAACGTTATACGGTTCATAGTGTGGGTGGAGTAAATCCAAACTCCCTAAGTGGAGAAGTTCGTCCCAACAATATTACTGTGAATTTCTATATCAAAATTAATTCTTGTAGGGCCGGCGACCAGAATTGTTTATAGGAATTCTAATATATGGTTAACTTCGTATCCATTATATTGTTTGTTTTCACTTTCCAGGCCATAGCTGCCTCTCGTGAAATCGAAGCAATAGTCGCTGCAGAAAAAGACGGTGGGACTGAGAGTTTTATCTCGACGCTCACGACGATTAAGCGTGAAGTTGATAACTATAATAACCGCGAGCTCGCTCGTCGTGGAATTCTTAATACAGTCCGTTACGGAAAAAATGCCATTGCTTCATATGTCGATATGGTTCCAGGCGGGGGTACCATTTTAAAAAGTATTGTTGGGACCTTGTCAAAAAATATGACTGTGGTGGCTGATCTCGCAACCGATGCTATCATTGATGGTTTTGATTATCTCACCGAGGCGGGAGTAGAAAACCAATACAATGAAGCAGTCAAGGGTGCTCTTTTTCAATTCTATGAGAGTGACAAAAAACGTTTTGAACGCGTTTTTTCCATACAAGACCCACGTAAAAGATCAGTTGAAGTTTATAAGGCAATTGATGAACTCGATTGCTTTAACCATGTTGCACCAAGAAATACTGATGAGCGTGCCGTCTTTAATTCACGCGCCATTATTTCTTTAATTGAAATAACCAAAGGTCTTACAGCACAGGTATTTAAAAATACTGAGGAAATCGAAAAACTGAAAGAAGGCCAGAATGCTTTTCGTGCTTACCTGCAAAGTAACGGAAAGGAATTCAGACTTTTTCTCAAAACGAAGGCAGAGGAAAGAAAAGCGGCCATTGATGTAACAGACCGAGGGGTGGAAATGAACCGCTCGATAGCCTCCATTGCAGAAGAAGGAGAAAATATTTCAGCAAATCCACGCAGCGGGCATCAGTCGACCTTTGCAAAAGATGAACAGTCCACAAAAGAATTTAAAGAGCAATTCACTAAATTTATGGAGAGCACTACCCGCTGGGTTGAAGCCGCCAACAAGACTTACCAGGTAGCGCTCAACCTGGGCATGAAGGGACAAGATGCAGAGAGGGCGGGGAAGGTCATTCGTTACGTCAACGTTGCTGCTCAAACCGGAATGGGAGTCGCTCAAGGTATGAACGGAAATCCAATGGGGTTCCTGGATGCGGCCGTCAGTATTTCCTCTCTGTTTGCCAAGCAACAAAAATCACCAGAGCAAGAGCGCCATGAACAAATGATGGAAATGTTCGGTGAAGTTTTTAGAAGTCAAAGGCAAATTTTGGAAAATCAAAGGGTCATGTTTGATCTGCAAAAGGAAACTTATAAGCTTCTGACTCAAATTTATAAGTTAGAACAGGAGCAAACGATTTTCTTGTCTGAAAAATTTAAAACAGTTTTGGGTAATCAGGCCGCTTTACTTAGCAGTGTTGTGTCTTTTTCCGAAATTCATGGCGACTTAAAAAAATGCGAATCATTTCTCAATTCTAGGTTTCGGTGTAATCCAGCTTTTTTATCGAGCGAGTCCGATCTTAAACGATGTTTCGAAGAAATTAATGCTACTCGTGGTCTCGTACAAAGCTATCATAACGATTTTGTTGCTGATTCAAAAAGATATAGCTCAGTGCTAATAACTGGAAATTTTTCTAGCTATGTTTCTTTAGGGAAACATTTCAATGAAATTACAAATAAAAAGAATTATGTCCTTTGCAAACGGGGTCTCGATGCTGTTTTTAGCAATAGCACCCATGATATCCTCTTAGCAAAATCACACGTTTCTCCACGCGACCACTCAACCATTTACGAATCGATTGTTGAACCGATTTATGAACCGCTGTGGAATTTGGTAAAAAAAGTATATTCAAAAAACCCTGTTGGCATCAAGGCATTTTACTATGCCCTCTTATTTCCCACAGATCATTTTGATGGAATCGAATATAAGGTTACCTCCGCCATAACCCATCTGCGCAAAGAGGATAGCCGCTTGAGTACAGAGCAGGTTGAGAAGGCCCTTAACCATATGAATATGTTGTATGTTCCTGCAGTGGAGAGATATGCCACTTACTTGCTGGAAATGATTTCTTATTTTGATATTGTAGATGAAGGCTGGTTTAATGGCATACCAACACTCTATACAGCAGATCAGGTTTTAGAAAGTAATACCACTGAGGTATCCTCAGAAACTCAAAACAAACTTTATGCAGCTGTAAAACTTATCAATGTCGCAATTGCTCAGCAAAGCATGATCAGTGGTGACACAACAATTGGGATGATAAGCTCAATCCTAGAGCGTGGGAGCACAGATCGACTTTACTATGATGCTGTTGATGTTCTAAAAAATAATGAATATCTGGCAAGGAATCTTCTTGTTTATCAACTACGCAAAAGTTTGGTTTATAGTCGCGGGCCTGGCGAAGGGGCTTTAAGTTATGACGCAATCTTTACCAAAAGATTGGCCGAATATAATCGCTTTGATGATAAGCGCCTTCAAGAATTGATTGGCTTCGAAGCAAAGGTAGAGAACAAACACATCACCTTTAAGGATCTGCACCAACGTTCTTTTACTTTTGCTCTACCGGACAGCAAAGAAATTAAAGACGGTGAATTGCTTCATACGCCATTAATGTATAAATTAATCTCTATTCGCAATGAACTTATGCAAACGATATACCTTATGCCAGATGCCTATAGGTTTTCGGTTGGTTCCAATCTCTATCGATAGAATATTTCCTACAGATGGCCAAAAATAAAAAGGCCACCTAATGGTAGCCTCTTATATTCATGGTCTAAAAAAATTATGCCTTTCGGTCAGCAATATATTACAGACAGCCTACAGAAGAATCGCCAGACACGAAAAAAGTGTTGGGATTTTGTGGGATTGCTCGGAACAGGGTGATGCCTGATGCACAAGGAGCAATGGTAACTGCTCCACGGGTTACCGTAGAACCACTAAACTGACCGCCATTGATAATGGTCATGTTACGGAAATTGGCAAATTGTAAAACTGGACGGCCGGAACGGACATCCAAACTGACGCCGGGTAAAACACCATCAGCGAGACCACATTGACCTGGCAATAGGTTTTCACCTTTTGCACCTGCCGGTGTGGCAATTGCTTGAAACTGCTGCTCAACAGTTGTCATGATTGGCGCATAAACTAATCTGGTTTCGCCAGAGTTCGTAGTCACCGCTGTTTGTTGAATTTGGATGCTATACCCATTGTAGGAAATTGAACCTCCTACAGCCATAGAAAAACGAAAATTTTTGCACATTAACTGCACCGGTGTAGCCTGGCCATTTGCGACGTTGGCAACGATTAGGGCCAATAACATTAAAGCTGATTTCATGTTTGTTCTCCTTAATAAAACAAAATGTTGGAATAGCGCATAACATACACACGCTGATCGTCGCAAGAAAATAGACGCGGCCGAATGCCTCGGCCAAGCGCTCGCCTTCGCTTCCAGCTTCGGCTCCGCCTGGCCACCTCGAATTGCTTTCGCGCCCATCGTGGGCGCTCAGCCTGCTTTGGCAGGCCGCAATTCTCACTTC
>Ga0172372_10001848_pt1 | contig 32508 bp, 25 predicted proteins | sample LakKiv5m_2_FD_114544 | JGI IMG/M metagenome (GOLD analysis project Ga0172372, IMG submission 114544) | Freshwater microbial communities from Kabuno Bay, South-Kivu, Congo - kab_092012_9.5m | ecosystem: Environmental > Aquatic > Freshwater > Lake | place: Democratic Republic of the Congo... | reverse complement strand
GCGCTTGCAACCGTTCAAAAGAGCTTGAAAGAAATGGGCCTGATGTACGAGGCGGGTTTTGTGGACCTCGTGGATGTGGAGCAACTCGAGCTTGCGGCGGCTGAATGGGAGCGCCAAGCAGCGGAGGCGCGCACCTCCGAACTGCTGGCACGCCGCGTCCTCGGCTTCCAATGCGGGTTGCCCCTCGAGACTCCGCCCACGGTCGCTGAAGACGCTGGGGCGTTGTTGGGGTCCGTTTCGGGAGCAGACTTGCTCGGGCGTGCATGGAATCCTTCAGGACTGCCCCAAGTGCAGGAACAACAGGCCCTGGCGGACCTCGCGGCGCTGGACGTGAAGAACAAGCAGGCGGCTGGACTGCCCGTCGTTTCAGCTTTTTACGTGAACCGTGCGAATGCGCAGCGGGAGACCTTCGACTTCCTCAAAAGCGACCGCGACTGGTTTCCCGTCCAACTCGTCGGCGTGAACATGAGCGTGCCGCTCTGGACCAGCACCGGCGGCAAGCAGCGGGTGGAAAAGGCCCGCATCGAGCAGGAGCGCGCCGTTGCGGGGCTGGAGGAGATGAAGCGCGGCCTGGCGCTGGAGCATGCCGCGGCGCGGACGGAATTCGAAAACGCGACGGCGGCGCTGGGCCAGCGCTCTTCCGAAGTGGCGCTCGCCGAGCGGCTCTACCTGCGCACCGAGGAGTCGTTCCGCGCCGGGGTCCGCTCGAGCTTTGACCTGACCCAAGCGCGAAACCGCTGGGTGGAAGCCCAGGGCGGGGTCGTGGCGGCCCAACTCGCGTGGTTGAATGCGCGGACGCGCTTGTTGGACACCTTGAACTGAAATTGAAATCCACAGCAATGAACCGGTTTCTTCTGGGAGTTTTTGCAGCTGCGGCTGCGGTGATGACGGGCTGTGGGCCCGGAGGCGAGGACGTGCAGACGCCCGCGGAGGCAACGACCGATTCGGTGGCGGCGCTTGCGGTGACCGCCCTCGAGGTGGTGGCAGGTCCGTTTGCCCACGACTTCTCCGTCCAAGGCAACGTGGAGACTGAGCAGAATGCCCAGATCACCAGCACGTTTTCAGGTGCAGTTGAACGCATCGTGGTCCGGGAAGGCGACCGGGTGGCAAAAGGCGCGCCGCTCATGTACCTCTCCACGGAAGTCTTGAAGCGCTCCGAGGCGGAGCTGCAGGTGCAACTCGATTTGGCCGCGGACATGCTGCGCCGTCAGGAAAAGTTGTGGCAGTCGAAAATCGGCAGCGAAGTGGACCTCGTGGCCGCGCGCTCGCGGAAGGAGGGGCTCGACCGCAGCATGGCGACGCTGCGGGAACAGCTCGCCCAAGCGGTGGTGCGGGCGCCGTTCAGCGGGGTGGTGGACCGGATCTTCATCAAGCAGGGGGAACTCGCCGCTCCGGGCGTTCCGCTCGGCCGCATTGTGAACCTCGGGGGCCTCTTTGTGCGGGCTGCGGTCAGCGATCAGGCGGCGCCGCTCGTGAAGGCGGGGACTCCAGCACGCATCGTGGTGGCCGGCATGGACACGGTCCGCACGAAGGTGGGCCGCGTCGGACAGTTCATCAATCCGGCGAACCGGACGGTGGACATCACGTTGCCGCTTCCTGCGGGCACGAAGTTGTTGCCCAACATGTTCGTGAGTGTGTTGGTGACGGATTTTACGCGGGCAGACGCGGTTACCGTGCCGGCCTCGTTGGTGCAGCAGGATGTGGAAGGGGTGGACTTTGTGTGGGTGCTGGAGGGGGCAGGCGAGGAAGCGGTGGTGCGGAAGAGGACCGTGCAACTCGGGATGGCCTCGGGCAACCGGATGCTGGTGGAAACCGGGCTGGCCGCCGGCGAGCGCATCGTTGCAAAAGGCGCTGCCCGCGTGGTGGAGGGCCAAACCGTGCGCATCCTCCCGTCATGAGCGCACCGCAGAGCAACCTCCGGGAGTTTGGCCTGACCACCTGGAGCATCACAAACCGGACCACGGTGTTTGTGATCACGGCCATCGTGGCGCTGGCCGGCATCTACAGCTACCTCTCGGTGCCGAAGGAGAGCTTTCCGGAAATCGTCATCCCCGAGGTGTTCATCGGCACGGCTTACCCGGGAAACAGCCCGACGAACATCGAGAAGCTCATCACCCGGCCGCTCGAAAAGGAACTCAACACCCTCAGCGGCGTCGACGTCATCACGTCCACTTCGGTGCAAGGGTTCAGCAGCATCGACGTGAAATTCACGTTCGACGTGACGCCGGCGGAGGGCCTCCGGAAGGTCAAGGACGCGGTGGACAAGGTGAAGGCCGACCCCGACTTCCCGAAGGACCTGCCCGCGGAGCCGAACGTCTTCGAACTCAACTTCTCCGAGCTGCTTCCCGTCATGAACGTGAACCTTTCGGGCGACTATTCGCTCGAGGAGCTCAAGGAGTACGCGGAACTGCTGGAAGACCGCATCGAGGAGCTTCCCCAAATCTCCAAAGTCGACATCCGGGGCGTCATGGACAAGGAGGTGGAAGTGGAAGTGGATTACCTGCGCGCCGAGGCCATGCAGGTGAGCTTCAACGACATCGCCGGTGCGCTGGCTTCGGAGAACCTGACGGTGTCGGGCGGCGACTTGCTCGTGGACGGGTTCCGACGTACGGTGCAGGTGGTGGGCGATTTCGCGTCGCCCGCGGACCTCGAGTCGGTCATTGTGAAGGCGGAGAACGGCCGTCCGGTCTACCTGCGGGACGTGGCCACGGTGGCGTTCGTGGAGAAGGAGAAGACGAGCTTTGCGCGGGAGTTTCACAAGCCGGTGGTTTCCCTCGACATCATCAAGCGGGCCGGTGAAAACCTCATCGAAGCGTCGGCAGGCATCAACGGGATCATCGCGGACGCCCGCGCGAACGACTTGCCGGCGGATTTGTCCGTGACCATCACGAACGACCAAAGCGACCAAACGCGCTCCCAGGTCGACGAGCTGCAGAACTCCATCATCTTCGGGGTGCTCCTCGTGGTGGCGGTGTTGCTGTTCTTCCTCGGGCTGCGCAACGCGATGTTCGTAGGGATCGCCATCCCGATGTCGATGTTCCTGTCGTTTATCGTGCTGTCGGCGCTCGGCATCACCTTCAACACGATGGTGCTGTTCTCCCTGGTGCTCGCCCTCGGGATGCTGGTGGACAACGGAATCGTGGTGGTGGAGAACGTCTACCGGTACATGGACGAAGGCAAGTCGCCGTTTGAGGCGGCGAAGCACGGGGTGGGGGAAATCGCTTGGCCCATCATCTCCTCCACCGCAACGACGGTGGCGGCGTTCATCCCGCTTGCACTTTGGCCCGGAATCATCGGCCAATTCATGCAATACCTGCCGATTACGCTCATGGTGGTGCTGAGTGCGTCGCTGTTCGTCGCACTCGTCATCAACCCGGTGTTCGCGGTCATTTTCATGCGCGTCGGGGCAGCGGTGGTGAACCGCCGCCGGACCCTCATCACGGCCGCAGGCCTGGCGGTCGGCGGCGGCGGCTTGCTCGCAGCGGGCGCGACCTCGGTGGGCAACCTCTTCCTCGTAGCCGCGGGCTTTACGGTCCTCAACCTGTACGTGCTGACCCCTGCGGCCAACCGCTTCCAAAACGCCTTCCTACCGCGGCTCGAGAACGGGTACGAGTCCCTGATCCGCACCGCCTTGCGCGGACGGAATCCGTGGTACTTCTTCTTCGGCACGGCGGGCCTCATGGTCGCGTCGTTTGTGCTGCTCGGGGCCGTTCCGCCGAAGGTGGAGTTTTTCCCTTCGAACGAGCCGCAATACGTCAACATCTTCATTTCGAAGCCCATCGGAACCGACATCGGGGAAACCGACCGCATCACCCGGGAGGTGGAAGCCCTGGTGGACGAGGTGCTTGCCCGCGAGGAGTTCAAGCGTCCGAACCCGGAAACCGGCGAGAACGAGTCGTTCATCGTGAACTCGGTCATTGCCCTCGTCGGCAACGGAACGAGCGATCCGGCGGAAGGCCCCCAACTGGGTGACACGCCCAACAAGGCCCGCATCGCCGTGAACTTCGTCAAGTTTCCGGACCGCCGCGGGCTTTCGACAAAGGAGGTCCTCAACGCGCTGCGTGAACAGTTGAAGGGCTATCCGGATGCGGAAGTGGTCGTCACGAAAAATTCAGACGGCCCGCCGCAAGGCCCGCCCATCAACATCGAACTCCGCGGCGAAGACTACGACGCGGTGCTCGCGGCGGCGACGGGCATGCGGCAATTCCTGCGCGACCTGAACGTGGCCGGGGTGGAGGAGCTGAAAATCGACGTAAACAAGCAGAAGCCGGAACTTCCGGTCATCGTGGACCGGGAGCGCGCCCGCCAGTACGGCCTTTCGACGCAAGACGTGGGCTTTGCAATCCGGTCGGCCCTCTACGGCCGCGAGGTGAGCACCTTCAAGGACGGCGAGGACGATTATCCGATCAACCTCCGTTTTTCCGACGAGGCCCGGTACAATGTGGATGCGTTGATGAACCAAAAAATCATCTTCCGCAGCCCGAGCGACGGCCAAATCAAAGAAGTCCCCGTCAGCGCCGTGGCGACGCCGGCCCGCGGAACGACGTTCAGCGCGGTGAAACGCAAGGACCTCGACCGGGTCATCACCCTCAGCTCGAACGTGCTCGAAGGAGCGAACGCGAACGAAATCGTCGCGCGCATGCAGGACGAGCTCGGCCGCGGCTACCCGGTACCAGAAGGGGTTTCGTGGGCCTTCACCGGCCAACAAGAGGAACAAGCAAAAGAAATGGCCTTCCTTTCAAAGGCCTTGCTCGCGGCGCTCTTCCTCATCTTCCTCATCATCGTCGCCCAGTTCAACTCGGTCTCGCGGCCGTTTATCATCGGCTTCAGCGTGGTGTTCAGCCTGATCGGGGTGTTGCTCGGTTTGGTCATCTTCCGCATGGACTTCGTCATCATCATGACGATGATCGGCATCATCTCCCTCGCCGGCGTGGTGGTGAACAACGCCATCGTGCTCATCGACTACACCGACCTCGTCACGACGCGGGCGGCCACCGAGCAGGGCGTAGAGCGCATTCACTTCGCGGAGGTGACCCGCGCCATCATCGAAGGCGGAAAAACCCGCCTCCGCCCGGTGCTGCTCACCGCCATCACCACTGTGCTCGGCCTGTACCCGCTGGCCGTCGGCTTCAACATCGACTTCGTCACGCTCATTTCCGAATACGACCCCAACATCTACATGGGCGGAGACAACAACGTGTTCTGGAAGCCCATGAGTTGGGCCATCATTTACGGGCTGACCTTCGCCACGTTCTTGACGCTCGTCATCGTGCCGGTCATGTATTGGTGGATGTTGCGGATGAAGTACAAATACCTCTGGAAGGAGGGGGTGTGAGGTCGCGGCTGCGCCGCTCCCAAAACAGGGACGAGGCGCCGCTGCGCGGCGAGAGACAGGGATGAGTGTGGAGGGATCAGGCGCCGCTTCGCGGCGAGAGACAGGGATGAGAGTGGAGGGATCAGGCGCCGCTTCGCGGCGAGAGACAGGGATGAGTGTGGAGGGATGAGGGCGCCTCATTCTGAGGGATGAACTGAAGCTCTATCGGACGGCACGCCCCTCCTTTTCAACCTCAACCCTTCGCGGCGCAGCCGCGTCCCCAACCTCGTCCCGCGACGCGCAGCGTCGCTTCGTCCTCAACCTCAACCCTTCGCGGCGCAGCCGCGTCCCCGACCTCGTCCCGCGACGCGGTAGCGTCGCTTCGTCCTCAACCTCAACCCTTCGCGGCGCAGCCGCGCCTGTTCCTTCGCGGCGCAGCCGCGTCCCCGACCTCGTCCCGCGACGCGGTAGCGTCGCTTCGCCCTCAACCTCAACCCTTCGCGGCGCAGCCGCGTCTTTCCCCTCGCGGCGCAGCCGCGTCCTCTACCTTGGTTTGTCAGTTTCCTTTGTGGATTCGGGCGACCCGCGCGGGGATGCGGGTGAGGAGTTCGTAGGGGATGGTGCCGGCGGCTGCGGCGACGTCTTCGATGCGCGGGTGGGTGCCGAAGAGGATGGCTTCGTCGCCGGGGGCGGCTTCGGGCAGGGAGGTGACGTCGATGAGGGTCATGTCCATGCAGACGCGGCCGACGACGGGGACGAGGGTGCCGTGAAGGTGGATTTGGCCTGCGCCGTTTGAGAGGTGGCGGGGGTAGCCATCGGCGTAGCCGACGGGCAGGACCGCGATGCGACGATCGTGCGCCGCCACGTCGGTCGATCCGTAGCCGACGCCTTCGCCGGCGGGTACGGTGCGGATTTGGGAAAGGGTGGTGCGGAAAGTGACCGCAGGCGTCCAGGCCCACGGAAGGCCCGTGCCCCCGATGCCGAAGAGCCCGATCCCGAGGCGCACGTACTCGAAGCTGGCCTCGGGAAAGCGCAGGAGTCCGGCGGTGTTGAGGAGGTGGCGCTTGAGGGGGTGGTAGCCGGCGGGGTTTGCGGCGCGCAATGCGTCGACGGCGTCTTCGAACCGCTGGATTTGGCGGCGCGTAAACGCATCTTGTTCAGGCACATCCGCGGAGGCCAAATGCGAAAAAACGGTTTCCACCCGCAGCAAGGACTGCCAATCCGACAACGCCGCACACAGCCCGGGCAAATCGGATTCCGAAAAGCCCAACCGGTGCATGCCCGTGTCGAGCTTGAGGTGCACCGGCCAAGGCCGACGCGGGGCAAGGTGCTCCACGGCCGCTGCGAACGCGGCCGCATGGCCCGGGCTGTAGAGTTCCGGTTCCAGCCCGTGCGCGAGCAAGGCCCCGAAGGTGGCGGGATCGGGGTTGAACACGAGGATTCTGCCCGTGATGCCCGCCTCGCGCAATTCCACCCCCTCTTCCGTGCACGCGACCGCGAGCAGTTCCGTCCCGTGAAATTGAAGCACACGGGCCAAATCGGCCCCGCCCACCCCGTAGCCCGATGCCTTGATCACCGCAATCAGCCCGGTTCCTTCGCCCGCCGTGCGCCGCACATGCCTGCGCACCTGCGCCAAATTCGCCGCAATCGCCTCCAAATCCAGCTCCAGCACCGTCACATTTCCGCGCCGCAGCAGGGGGTCGAGAAAGCGCTCAAACTGTTCATTCCGAGGGCCTTTCACCAGCACGTGGTGCCCATGGAACGGGTTTTCCTCGCGCAAGGCGGCGAGGGCGGCTTCGGTGGACGGGAAGAGGGTGGGGTTGGGGGGTGAGGGTTGGGGGGCGCTTCGCGCCGAGGGGACCGGCGCGGCTTCGCCGCGAGGGAACAAGGAGGGGGCGGGGGGTGCGATGAGCCAGAGGCGGGAGAGGCCGGCGGCTGCGGCCAGGGCGACCAGGCGTTCGGTGGATTCCGCTGCGGTCAGGCCGGGCAGCGGGCCGAGGATGGCGGCACGCGGGGCCTCCCCCGGAAGCCGCTTCAAGTCGTTCAACGCCCATTCGAGGGCGCTTCGGTCGTTCGTGTAGGCGTCCGAGATGACCCACGTGCCGCCAGGAGTCCGCAGCCGCTGCATCCGCAAATCCACCGGGGTCAGCCCGCCCATGCGCGCGGCGACCGCGTCCAGCGACTCGCCGAGGAACAGGGCGCACACGGCCGCGGTGAGGGCGTTGCGAACGGCCAGCTCACCGGGGATGGGCAAGGCAGCCACTGCCGCAGTTCCGTCCCAGGCCAAATGGAGCGCGGTGGAGCCGTCGGGCAGCGGGTGGGCGGTGACTTCGAGCGCCGCCCCCGATCCGGTGGGCCCCCACATAAGGAGCGGAGTGCCCCGGGCGGCCAACAGGGCACGGCCTTCGTCCAAATCGCCGGGGAGCAGGACTTGGCGGCAGCCTTCGAAGAGCTGGGTTTTTTCTGCGTGGAGGTGGGCCGGGCTGTCGAAGTGTTCGAGGTGGGCGTCGCCGAGGTGGGTAAGGCAGCCGAAGTCGGGGCGGATGCAGGGCGCGAGGCGGGCCATTTCGCCGGGGTGTGAAATGCCCGCTTCGATGAGGGCGACGCGGTGGGTGGGTCGGATGCCGAAGAGGGAGACCGGGACGCCGATTTGGCTGTTGAAGCTGCGGGGGCTGCGGTGGACGCCGGGGCCGAGCAGGTGGGCGAGCCACTCCTTGACGACCGTTTTGCCGTTGCTGCCGGTCAGGGCGAGGACGGGAACGCCGGCGGCCGCGCGCCAGGTTCCGGCGGCGTGTTGGGCCGCGGCGACCGGGTCGGGGGCGGCCACCACGTCGGAACCGGGCAGGACCTCCGGGCCGGGGTCGCGGGCGACGATGAACCGGCGGATGCCGGCGGCGTGGGCCGCAGCGAGGTAGTCGTGCCCGTCGTGCCACACGCCGCGCAGGGCCAAAAAAACCGCAGGCGCCCCGGCCAGCGGAAGCGCGCGCGTATCGAAGACGAGGTCGAGGAAGGCCGCGTCGGCAGCGGGGTCCGGGCCGTCGAGGCGGCCCCCAGCGGTTGCGGCCCAGGCCCGCCAAACCTCCGGACTCATCGCTCCCCGTCCTTGGGCCGCGCGGCGCGGCGGCGGGCTTCGACGAAGGCTTGGCGCGTCAACGGGATGTACCGGTCTTTTTCGCCGATTTCGACCGTGTCGTCTCCGCCCGCGATGCGGTGGGAGAAGTGGGCAGGACGGCCTGTCTCCACGCAGACCGCGTGGAGTTTGGTCACCTCCTCTGCCCGCGCAAGCAATTCGGGCATGCAGCCGAACGGGCGCCCCGCAAAATCCAAATCCAACCCCGCCGCAATCACCCGAATTCCGCTGTCGGCCAACTCGGCACACAGCGCCGGCAGGGCGTCGTCGAAGAACTGCACCTCGTCAATCGCCACCACGGTCACCGGCGCCGCCAACCCGGCCACGTACGCCCGCAACGCCGCACTCGAATCCACGGCCACCGACGGCAACGCATTCGCATCGTGCGAGATAACGGCATCGGCATCGTACCGCACATCGACCGCATGCTTGAAGATGAGCGTGGGTTGGTGGGCAATGCGCGCCCGCCGGATGCGGCGCAGCAGCTCCTCCGTCTTCCCGGAAAACATGGGGCCACAGATGACCTCGATCCGGCCTTCGCCGAGGCCGGAGTGCTGCATGGGCGCGTGCTCTTCGTGCGGGACAGGGGTCACGCTGCCGAAGGTACGGCGCTGCCTACATTCGTGGCATGCAGCAACGAATGCACAGGATCATGGTGGGGGTGTGGGTCGCCTTTGCCGCAGGGGGGTGTCAGGAGCTTCCGGGAGAAGGGGGAACAGCGCGGATCGAGGGGAGCGTGGAGATCGAGCGCCGGGTGGTGGTGACGAATCCGGCGAGTGCGGTGGACGTGGTGCCGGGGGCCGATGTCGACGTGTTCATCACATACGGCGATCGGGTGGGGCCGGATGACCGGGTGTGGACGAATCCCGAGGGCAGGTTCGCGTTCGAAGGGCTGCGGCCGGGGACGTACACGTTGTATGTGTACAGTGCGGATACGGTGGGGGGGACGGCGCAGCCGGACGTGGCGGTGAAGCGGACGGTGGAGATTGAAAGGCAGGGGGCTGAGGTCGATGCCGGGGTCATCCGGGTGGTCGACGCATGGTGAAGCGGGCAGGGGCGTGCGCGGTCGCGCTGTGCATCGGGGGAGGGGTTGCCTTCGGCCAAACGTGGGACGCGGGCTCGTGGACGTCGTTCACCCTGACCGCGCCGCTGGCGTCGCGGTGGGATGCCGGAATCGGGCTCGAAGCCCGCTACGAAGCCCGCAGCCCGGCGCTGGATGCCGTGCTGACCGAGGGCACGTTGAAGTGGAAGGGGCCCCGCGTGGATTGGGCGGGGGGGCTGCGCCTCGACGCATCGCCGGCCGAAGCGCGGTTTTCCACCCGCGGCTCGCTGCGCGCTTCGACGTCCTTCCCGTTGCCCGGCGGGGCGCGGCTCGGCCTGCGGGCGGGGTACCAACGCTCGGCCGGCGTCGCCTCCTGGTGGGACGGTGCGGCGGCCGACCAAGCCCGCGAGGCCGCCCGGTTTCGCCTGAGCGCGGACCTGCCGCGGGGGCGCAGCGGACTCCGCCCCGGGGTTTCAGCGGAGTTCTTTTTCCGTCCCGTGGCGGCGGCTCCTGGGGCGGTGGTTTGGACCCCGACAGACCTCCGCGCACGCGCAGGCACGGACCTCAAACTGCGCGACGGATGGGGCCTCACCGTGGCCTACCAACTCGAATCCACCTTGCGCACTCCGGACCCGGCGCTGGCGCATACCCTGCTGCTGGCCTGGACCCTCGAACGTCCGGCCCGCGATTCGCGCGCCCGCCCGGTGCAGGAGGAGGTGCCGCCTGTTCCTGCGGCGGCGGTTTTCGGCGCGGACGGGCTGCCCGTGCCCGTGCCGCTGCCCCCGGCGGCGCGGTGTGCGCTGGAGGCGGTGCGGCTGGAGGCGGTGCATACGGAAGGCGTGCCGGGGGATTGGGTGCTGCTGCGCAATGCCGGCCCGGAGGCGTGTTCGTTGGAGGGCTACAGGCTCGACGATGCGCTGGAGTTCAGCGATCTGACGTTCGGGGCGGTCGTGGTTCCGGCGGGAGGGGCATGGCTGGGCTACCGGGGCGGTGCCGGGGGGTTTGGGTCGGGGCTGTCGGCGGAGGGGGATGCCTTGCATTTGGCCCACCCGGACGGCGGGGTGCGTTCCTGGGTGTTGCAGCCGAATCCGGATGGCTTGCCCGAGGGGTTCGACGCCGCAGGAAACGGGCGGTGGTGGCCGGCCGGGTGGAGGCCCCCTGCGGGAAGCGCGCAGTAAGTGCGTTTTTTTGTTCACAGAGAAGTTGGGGTTGTGAACAAGCCGCCCTATCTTCGCACCCCGAATTTTCGGGGAGAATCATCTGTACGACTGTGGACACGTTGACCTACAAGACCATCTCGGCGAACAAAGAGAACGCCGGAAAGCAGTGGTTGCTGGTGGATGCCGAAGGCCAAACCCTCGGCCGGTTGGCCTCTGAGGTGGCCAAACGCCTCCGCGGCAAGCACAAGACGAACTTCACGCCGCACGCGGACTGTGGGGACTATGTGGTGGTCATCAACGCCGACAAGGTCGTGCTGACCGGCAACAAGTGGGACGAGAAGGAGTACATCCGCTACACGGGTTACCCGGGCGGCCAGCGCACTCGGACTGCCCGCGAACTGCTCGCAAAGAAGCCCTTCGCCCTCGTGGAAGAGGCGGTGCGCGGCATGTTGCCGAAGAACAGCCTCGGCCGCGAAGTCTTCCGCAACCTGCACGTTTACGCAGGTGCTGAGCACAAGCACGCGGCACAGCAACCGATTTTGACCACCTTCTGACTTCCGTCTCCGACATGGAAATGATCAACACCTCCGGACGCCGCAAGACTGCAGTCGCCCGCCTTTACATGAAGCCGGGCAGCGGCAAGGTGACCGTGAACAAGCGGGACATCGACACGTACTTCACGACGGACGTCCTGAAGTACAAGGTGCAACAGCCGTTCCAGTTGACGGAAACCGTCGGCCAGTACGACTTGAACATCAACGTCGACGGCGGCGGCATCACCGGCCAAGCGGAAGCGGTCCGGTTGGCCATCGCGAAGGCCCTCGTCGAGGTCAACCCGGAGTGGAAGCCCATTTTGAAGCAAGAAGGACTGACCACGCGGGACCCGCGGATGGTCGAACGCAAGAAGTTCGGTCTGAAGAAGGCCCGGAAGCGTTCGCAGTTCTCGAAGCGTTGATTTTCAAGGGCCGGATGTTCCGGCCCCTTTTTATACAGGCGTTTAGCATCCAAACCCGCAGGACTCAAGCTCCTGTTTGGCTACCGGCGGGTTGCATCACACCAGGAACGTAAACAACCATGGCACGTACAAATTTCGAGCAGTTGCTCCAGGCCGGCGTTCACTTCGGCCACCTCAAGCGCAAGTGGAATCCCCACATGGCGCCGTACATCTTCGCAGAGAAGAAAGGCATCCACATCATCGACCTCCACAAGACGGTGGTGAAACTCGATGAAGCGGCGGCAGCGATGAAGCAAATCGCGAAGAGCGGGAAGAAAATCCTCTTCGTCGCGACGAAGAAGCAAGCAAAAGACGCGGTCTCCCAGCGCGTGGCGGCCGTCGGCATGCCGTACGTCACGGAGCGTTGGTCGGGCGGCATGCTCACGAACTTCGCCACCATCCGGAAGGCCGTTCGGAAGATGTCCCAAATCGACAAAATGGAGCAGGACGGAACCCTGGCCACCATGTCGAAGCGGGAGCGCCTCCAGGTCAGCCGCCAGCGTGCGAAGCTCGAAAAGAACCTCGGCTCCATCTCCGACCTCAGCCGCATCCCGGCAGCCATCTTCATCGTCGACGTGCTGAAGGAGCACATCGCCCTCGCAGAAGCGAAGAAGCTCGGCATCCCGGTGTTTGCGATGGTGGACACGAATTCGGACCCGCGCCCGGTGGACTTCCCGATTCCCTCAAACGACGACGCCAGCAGCTCCATCGTAGCCATCCTTGACACGGTCGTGACGGCGGTGGCGGAGGGCCTGAACGAGCGGAAAGCAGAGAAGGAAAAGGGCTTGATTGTGGACGAGGCGGACGCAGAGACGGAAGTGGAAGAGGCAGAAGCCGCTCCGGCAGCGGAAGTGGCGGAGGAAGCCCCGGTCGCAGAAGCCGTGGCGGAGGAGGCTCCAGTCGCTGAAGAGGAAGCTCCCGCGGCGGAAGAAGGAAGCGAAGAAGCCTGAACCCCACCGATCTAAATCGCAATACGATGAGCACGATTACTGCATCAGACGTGAACAAGCTCCGCCAACAGACTGGCGCGGGCATGATGGATTGCAAAAAGGCCCTCCAAGAAGCGAACGGCGATTTCGAACTCGCGGTGGAGGTGCTCCGCAAAAAGGGCCAAAAGGTGGCGGCGAACCGCAGCGACCGGGAAGCCGGGGAAGGCGCCATCCTCTCGGGGGTCAATGCAGACGGCACCTTCGGGGTGTTGCTGGCGCTGAACTGCGAAACGGACTTTGTTGCGAAGAACGAGGCGTTCGTGGCCGTGGCAAAGACCCTGCTCGACCTCTCCATCGCGGAGGGAATCACCGAGAAGGAGGACTTGCTGGCGCGCACCTTCCCGGGTGCTGCGATCACCGTCGCTGAGAAAATCACCGAGGAGGTGGGCAAAATCGGCGAGCGGATTGAAATCGGCACCTACTCGACGCTCTCAGGCGCCCAGGTGGTGGGCTACATCCACCCCGGCAACCGCCTTGCAACCCTCGTGGCGTTTACCGCACCGCTGGGCGCAGAGGCCGGACGTGACGTGGCCATGCAAGCGGCGGCGATGGCCCCCATTGCCCTCGACGAGTCGAGCGTGGCACCGGAGCTGATTGCAAAAGAGAAGGAAATCGGCATGGAACTCGCCATGCAGGAAGGCAAGCCTGCAGACATGGCGGAGAAAATCGCGGACGGCCGCATCAAGAAGTGGTTCAAGGAGGTCACCCTCGTGCACCAACAATTCATCAAGGACAACAAACTCACGGTTGCGGAATACGTGAAGTCGGCGAACGCAGCGGCAGCTGTTTCGGGCTTCTGCCGGAGCGCCCTCGACTGAGGAACGCCGTTACCGCTGTGAAAAAGGGCTCCGCAAGGGGCCCTTTTTGCGTCCTGCGCCCGGGTGTCCTGCCGGGGCGTTGCGGGAAGTTTCGGATATTCGCGGCACCATGAAGTACAAGCGCGTGCTCCTCAAACTCAGCGGCGAGGCGCTGATGGGGGAAAAGCAGTTTGGGATAGACAACGGGCGCCTGATGCAGTACGCCCGGGAGGTGGAGGCCATTGTACACGCGGGGGTCCAAGTGGCCATCGTCATCGGGGGGGGCAACATCTTCCGGGGGGTCCAAGCGGCGGAAGGCGGAATGGAGCGGACCCAAGGCGACTACATGGGCATGCTCGCGACGGTCATCAACTCCATGGCGCTTCAAAGTGCGCTGGAATCGCTGGGCCTTGAAACGCGCTTGCAGTCCGCCATCGAGCTCAAGCAAATCGCGGAACCCTTCATCCGCCGCAGAGCGGTGCGCCACCTCGAAAAAGGGCGCGTCGTCATTTTCGGGGGCGGCACCGGCAACCCGTTTTTCACGACGGATTCGGCGGCCTCGCTGCGCGCCATTGAGATCGAGGCAGAGGTGATTTTGAAGGGCACGCGCGTCGACGGCATCTACTCCGCCGATCCCGAGAAGTTCCCCGATGCCGTGCGGTTCCGCCACATTTCCTTCACAGAAGTGTACGAGCGGGGCTTGCAAGTCATGGACATGACGGCTTTCACCTTGTGCAACGAAAACCGCTTGCCCATCGTCGTGTTTGACATGAACACGCCCGGAAACCTGATGCGCCTTGTGTCGGGAGAGGAAGTGGGCACGTTGGTTCGATTTGACGAAGCTCAGGCAACAGCATGACCGAAGAAATTCAATTCGCCCTCGATTCTGCGAAGGAGGGCATGGACAAAGCCCTGCGCCACCTTGACGCGGAGCTCGTGAAGGTGCGCGCTGGCAAGGCCCACCCGGCCATGTTGGACAGTGTCAAGGTGGACTACTACGGCACGCCCACGCCCATCGGACGGGTGGCGAACATCAACTCCACCGATGCCCGGACCCTCGTCATCCAACCGTGGGAACGGAACCTGCTCGACGCGATTTCGACGGCCATCATCAACGCGAACCTCGGCCTGAACCCGATGAACAACGGCGAGGTGATCATGATCAACGTGCCAGCCCTCACCGAAGAGCGGCGCCGCGACCTGATGAAGCGGGCGCGGGCAGAAGGCGAACACGCAAAAGTGGGCATCCGGAACGCCCGCAAGGAGGCAAACGACTACCTGAAAGAAGCCAAGGCAGACGGCTTGCCGGAGGATGCAGTCAAAGTCGGAGAAACGAAGGTGCAAGACCTGACCGACGCCTACATCCGGAAGGTGGACGAGGTCCTCGCCGCGAAAGAGGCGGACGTTATGACGGTTTGACCGTCAGCGGGGTCCATTCGGCGGCGTACCGGCGGGCTTCCGCATCTGCTGCGAGCAAGGCCTCCAGGTCCGGAGCGGCTTCGAAGGGCACCCGGGCCAGCGCATCTTCCACGATTTCTGTCAGTTCGAGGAACTCGATTTCATCGCGCAGGAAGCGGGCGACCGCAACTTCGTTCGCGGCGTTCAGCACGGCCGGGGCGGTTCCTCCTCGTTTTCCGGCTTCGTACGCCAGCGCGAGGTTCCGGAACGCAGCGAGGTCGGGCGGTTCGAAGGTCAACGTGGGGTAGGCCAAGAAATCGAACCGCTCAAACGGACTTGGCACGCGTTCCGGGTAGCCCAGGGCGTAGGCAATCGGGAGCTTCATGTCGGGCAAGCCGAGTTGGGCTTTGAGGGAGCCGTCGCGGAATTGCACGCAGCTGTGGACGATGCTTTGGGGGTGGACGACGACCTCGATGGCGTCGTACGGCACCCCGAAGAGCCAGTGCGCTTCGATGACCTCCAAGCCTTTGTTCATCAGGCTGGCGCTGTCGATGGTGATTTTTGCACCCATCGACCAGTTCGGGTGTCGCAGGGCTTGGGCCTTTGTCACGCCGGCGAGGTCCGCACGGCTGCGACCGCGGAACGGCCCGCCCGAGGCCGTCAGCAGGAGTTTCTCGATGGGGTTGTGCCACTCGCCGGCCAAACATTGGTAGATCGCGCTGTGCTCCGAATCCACGGGGTGGATGTCCACGCCTGCAGCCCGCGCTTCCGCCGTGACGAGGGCGCCGGCCACCACGAGCGTTTCCTTGTTCGCCAACGCCAACTGCTTGCCGGCGCGGATGGCGCGCAGGGTGGGCACCAACCCCGCCGCCCCGACCAGGGCCGTCAGAACGGTGTGGATGCCGTCGGACTCGACGATGGACGCCAGCGATTCCGGACCGCAGTAGGTTTTGATGCCGGCATCGAACAACGCGTCGCGGACGCGGCCGTGGGCGGCAGGGTCGCCGATGACGACGGCGTTGGGGCGGAATTCCAGGGCTTGGGCGATGAGCAGGTCAGCATTTGCATGCGCGGACAGCACTTCGACGTGGAGCCGGTCCGGCGCGCTGCGGATGACCTCGAGTGCCTGGGTGCCGATGGATCCGGTGGAGCCGAGGATGGCGATGCCGCGCGTCATAGGAATCCGAGTTCGAGTTTTGCCTCCTCGCTCATCAAGTCGTGCGACCAGGGCGGGTCAAACACCACTTCCACGTGGGCGGAAGTCGCTCCTGACACCGCGGCCACCTTCTGTTCGACCTCGGCAGGGAGCGATTCCGCGACCGGGCAGTTCGGCGAAGTCAGCGTCATTTGGACGTCGATGTGGCCCGTCGGGGCGATGCGCACCTCGTAAATCAGCCCGAGCTCGTAGATGTCGACCGGGATTTCCGGGTCGTAAATCGTCTTGAGCACGGTGATAACGTCCTGCTGGGTGGGGAGGCTCATGCCGGGGCGTGGGAGATTTCGGGGCGCATTTGGGGAAAGAACAAAACGTCCTGAATCGATGGCGCGTCGGTCAGCAACATGACGAGCCGATCGATGCCGATGCCCACGCCGCTGGTGGGCGGCATGCCGTACTCGAGGGCGCGCAGGAAGTCGCGGTCGATGAACATCGCCTCGTCGTCGCCGCGTTCGCTGAGCCGCAGCTGGTCTTCGAACCGGGCGCGTTGGTCGTCCGGGTCGTTGAGCTCGCTGTACGCGTTCGCGATTTCTGTTCCGTTGACCAGCAGCTCAAACCGCTCGGTGTAGCCCGGTTTGTCCCGGTGGGCCTTCGTCAGCGGCGACATCTCGACCGGGTAGTCCGTGATGAAGGTGGGCTGCACGAAGTGGTGCTCGGCCTTCGCGCCGAAGAGCGTGTCGATGAGTTTTCCGCGGCCCATGCTCGCGTCGCAGTGGACACCCAGCGCGCCGCAGGCCGCCCGGAGTCCGGCTTCGTCCAGCACGTCGATGTCGACGCCGGCATGCTCGAAGATGGCATCGCGCAGGGTGACCCGGCGGAAGGGCGGGGTGAAGTCGATGGGCGTGCCTTGCAAGGTGCACGACGTGCTCCCGTGGACGGCGGTGCAGACGTCGGCCAGCAAGTGCTCGACCGTCTCCATCATCCAGTGGTAGTCCTTGTAGGCGACGTAGAGCTCGAGGACCGTGAATTCCGGGTTGTGGGTGCGGTCCATGCCCTCGTTGCGGAAGTTGCGGCTGAACTCGTAGACCCCGTCGAATCCGCCGACGATGAGCCGTTTGAGGTAGAGCTCGTTCGCGATGCGCAGGTAGAGGGGGATGTCGAGGGCGTTGTGGTGCGTGACGAAGGGGCGGGCGGAGGCGCCGCCGGGGATGGCTTGGAGCACGGGGGTGTCCACCTCGAGCCAGCCGGCCGCGTCGAACGCGTTGCGGATGGTGCGGATGACGGCCGAACGGGCTTCGAAGGTGCGGCGCACGTCGCGGTTGACCACGAGGTCTACGTACCGCATGCGGTAGCGGAGTTCCGGGTCGGCGAAGGCATCGTGGACGACGCCGTGCTCGTCGGTTTTGACCGCGGGCAGCGGGCGCAGGCTTTTTGAGAGGACCGTGAGGGTCCGCACGGAGACGCTCGGTTCACCGGTTTGGGTGGTGAAGGTGACGCCGGTGATCCCGATGAAGTCGCCGCGGTCGAGCAGGCGCTTGAAGACCTCGTTGTACGCGGTTTTGTCTTCGCCGGGGCACAGCTCGTCGCGGTTGACGTAGAGTTGGACCGTGCCGGCGCCGTCTTGCAGCGCTGCGAAGGAGGCCTTTCCCATGATCCGGCGGCTCATGAGCCTGCCGGCCAAACGGACTTCGAGGCCGTCCTGAAACGCCGCCGCCAACTCCTCCGCTTTGTGCGTAACGGGGAAGGCAGGTGCGGGGTAGGGGTCGATGCCGAGTTCGCGCAGCCGGGCGAGCGATTCGCGCCGAACGCGCTCCTGTTCCGTCCATTCCATGGGTGCAAAGGTAGCCCGGGGCAGCGGCAAGCGCGCGTACCTTCGTGGCATGGAGCAGATGCGACAGTTGATTGCGGATTTTCCGGACCAAATGCGCGCCGCGTGGCGCCTGACCCAAGCGCACCCGCTGCGCTACGACGGGTTCACGCCGTCCGCCGCGCTGATCCTCGGGATGGGCGGCAGCGGAATCGGCGGGGCGGTGGCGGCCCGCCTGCTCGCTCCCACCTGCCCCGTGCCCGTCCTGACGTCGAGCGACTACGCCCTCCCCGCCTGGGTCGGCCCTTCCACCCTCGTCGTTGCGTGCAGTTACAGCGGCACCACCGAGGAAACGCTCACCGCCGTCCGGGCGGCCCATGCCGCGGGCGCCCGCATCGGCTGCATCACGTCCGGTGGAACCCTCGGCGCACTCGCTGCGGAACACGGGTGGCCCACCCACCGGATTCCCGGCGGTCACCCGCCGCGCTCGCAGTTTGGCCACGCCCTGGCCGGCGTGCTCCACCACCTCCATGCCGCCGGCCTCGTTCCGGACGCCCTGCACGCCGGCTTGGCGCACATCGGCGACTTCCTGTCCGAACGGGCGGACGACACGTGGGCGCGGGCGGAAGAAATCGCCGACGCGGTGGCGGACCGCCAAATCTGGCTCTACGCCGACACCGCCCTCGAAGCGGTGGCCGTCCGTTGGCGCCAGCAACTCAACGAAAACAGCAAGCTCCTGGTCTGCCACCATGTGTTCCCCGAGATGAACCACAACGAGCTCGTGGGCTGGGAAAGCGGCAGCGAACACGACGTTGCGGTCTTGCTGACGTCCACCGACGACCACCGGCGGAACCGGTTGCGGATGGACGCGTGTGCCGAGTTGATCACGGAAACCGGGGCCGATGTGGTGCTGGTGGAGGCGGACGGGGCGGACCGGCTGGCCCAAGTGTTTGACCTCGTGCACCTCGGCGATGTGCTGAGTTGGGTGCTCGCGGACCGCGCCGGGGTGGACCCGATGGACATCCGCAACATCGACTTGTTGAAGCAGACGCTCGCGGCGGTTCCGGACGGGGAATGAAGCCGCGGGTGCATTTCCGGGACTTCGGGCGGGCGGCGTACCGGCCGGTGTGGGACGAGCAGGAGCGGCTGTTTGCGGCGATGCTGGAGCGAAAAAGTGCGCGGCGGAAGGCCGGAATTGACGGGGGGGCTGGCGACGGGGATTTGGCCCCGCCGGACGGGCACCTCTTCTTCGTCGAGCACAGCCACGTGTTCACGCTGGGCAAGAGCGGCGATGCCGGGCACCTGCTGGCGGACGAGGCGGTGCTCGCCGCCCGCGGGGCAGAATACGTCCCCATCAACCGCGGCGGAGACATCACCTACCACGGTCCGGGCCAACTCGTGGGCTACCCGCTCCTCGACCTCGAGCAGTTTTTCACCGACATCGGCCGGTACATGCGGACCCTCGAAGAGGCGATCGTGCGCACTTGTGCGGACTTCGGCCTCGCGACCGGGCGCATTCCGGGGTTGACGGGGGTTTGGGTCGAGCCAGACCGCCCGAACGCCCGCAAAATCGCGGCCCTCGGCGTGAAAAGTTCGCGGTGGGTGACCATGCACGGCTTCGCCTTCAACGTGGACCCCGACCTGAGCTACTTCGGGATGATCGTGCCGTGCGGCATCGTGGACCGCGGCGTGACCTCCCTCGCCCGGGAAATCGGCCGGCCGGTGACCGTGGCAGAGGCAGCCCCGCGGGTGCGGGCACATCTGACGGAGTTGTTTCAGTGGGATTTGGTGGAAGACACGCTACCTTGCTCTGAATGAAGAAGGTTCTGCTCACCGTCGTCGCGGCCCTTGTGTTGGTCGTAGGCCTCTCGTTTGCAACGGGGTACGGGTACGTTTGGGGCGGCATGCGCGAGACCTATTTGCGCGGTTGGAAGAATTCGAACATCGACGACCTCCCGTTTCGCGAGGTGCGGGTGCTGACGAAGGCTCCGGCTCCGCAGCCGTGGCCGGAGGCGCTGCGGCCGGAGGAGGCGCTCGCTGCCGAGGAACGGGCGGCGCTGGACGCGGGCGGGGCGGCGAGTTTCCTCGTCATCCACCGCGACACGTTGCGGTACGAGCGCTACGCCCACGGGCACGACCGGACGACCGTGACGAATTCGTTTTCCATGGCGAAAACCATTACGGCCCTGGCGTACGGGTTGGCTGAGGACCGCGGCTACCTCCACATGAATGAGGAGGTGGGCAAGCACCTTCCTCGGTTCTCTGGCACTGCTGGTCAAGGACTTACGATTGAAGAGGTGCTCCAAATGCGGTCCCACATCCCCTTCGGCGAGGACTACAAAAACCCGCTCGGATTCATGGCCCGGGCCTATTACCGGGAGGACCTCCGCGGCTTGATGCAGCCCTACTTGCCGACCTCGGAGCCGGGCTCGGAGTGGGAATACCAGGGCGGCAACACGATGTTGCTCGAAGAGCTGGTCGTCGAGGCCACGGACGTGCCGGTGGGCAAGTGGGTCGAGACCGAGCTGTGGCATCGGATGGGGGCCGAGGCGGATGCGTTTTGGGGGTTGGATGCGCCGGAAGCGGAAGGGGGAGTTGAGCGCAGCTTTGCGCAGTTCTATGCCACGTCGCGGGATTACGCGCGCTTCGGCCAACTCCTGCTCGACAGCGGCCGGTGGCGCGGCACGACCCTCGTCGGAGAGGACTTCGTGACGCGGCTCTTGACGCCCATTGCAGCGCGGACGCGCGATTGTGAGGTGCAGCACTACGGGTACCAAATTTGGCTTGGAACCGACAAGGCGGGCCACGGATTTGCGGTGATGCAAGGGCACCGCGGCCAGTACATCATCATCGTGCCGGCGCTGGATTTGGTGGTGGTGCGGACGGGGTATGAGGTGGACAAGACGAAGGAAAACCACATCCCGCTGGAGGTGCACCGCTGCCTCGACCGCGCGCTGGCCGTCCTCGCGGCAGGTTCGTGAGCAGATTGCGTGTACAAATTGAAATGCACCGCACGTAAAACGCTCAGCGACGATTATCTTGGGGTTGCTTGTTTTGGCAGAACCAAACGGTTCCCCATGAATGAAAACCTTGCCCCGGTCCTCTCGTGCCTCGTTGTGGACGATGAGCCCCATGCCCGCCAGGCCTTGTGCCGCCACATCGAGCGCCACTGTCCCGCCCTGCAGGTGGTCCAAACCGCCAGCTCGGCCGCAGAGGCGGCCCACTTCATCGACGCCCTGGCGCCCGATGTGGTGTTTCTCGACGTCCGCATGCCCCACGAAACGGGCCTCGAGCTGCTCGACCGCTTCCCCGACCGCACCTTCGAGGTGGTTTTTTGCACGACCTACCACGAATACGCGGTGGATGCCCTGCGCCGCGAGGCCTTCGACTACCTGCTGAAGCCGGTGGATCCGGAAGAGCTGAAAGCCTGCGCCCACCGCATGGTGCACCGCTTGAAAGGCGATGTGCGACGGGTGGAGCTCCAAACCTCAGGCCACCGCTTTTTTGTCCGGCACGCCGACATCCTCTTCGTCGAAGCTTCAGGCAGCTACGCCACCTTCCACCTCCTGTCCGGCCGCCGCATCACGGTCTCGAAAAACCTCCGAAAGGTGGAGGAATTGCTGACGGACGAGCGGTTCTTCCGGGTCCACAACAGCCACCTCGTGCACATGGCCTGCGTCGAGAGTTTCAACCTGCGCACGGGGACGCTGACGTTGCGCGGAGGCAAGCAGGTGCCCTTTGCGGTGCGCAAACGCGATGAGGTCCGCAGGCGGCTCACCGCCCTGATGATCGCCCCGGATGCGGATCCGGCAGCGTGGACGCAGGCAGCCGAGGCGGCTCCGGCGCCCGTGCACTGACCGCGTATCTTCGCGGAATGCGCAAGGACATCCGGACCCTGGGTCGGGAGGAGCTCGAGGCCGCGGTGGCCGACCTCGGTGCTCCGCGCTTCCGCGCGCGCCAACTCGAAGAATGGCTCTGGACGAAGGCGGCCGACTCCTTCGACCGCATGACGAACCTGCCCCAGGCCTTCCGCGAACAGCTGGCCGAGCGCTTCGAGCTCGGGCGCATCCGCCTCGTGGACAAACAGGTCAGTTCGGACCGCACGATCAAGTGCGCATTCGAGGTGGGGACGGGCATGGTGGTGGAGGGGGTGCTGATTCCCACCACCGACCGCATGACGGCTTGCATCAGTTCGCAGGTGGGCTGCAGTTTGGCCTGCGCGTTTTGCGCGACGGGCCGGCTGAAAATGCTGCGGAATCTGTCGGCCGGGGAGATGTACGATCAGGTGGAAATGATCCGGGCGCTGGCAGAAGGCCACTACGGCCAAGGGCTCTCGAACATCGTGTACATGGGCATGGGCGAGCCCCTGCTCAACTACCGCAATGTGCTGGAATCCGTGGAGCGCATTTGCGGGACCCCCGGACTGGGCATGTCGCCCCGGCGCATCACGGTCAGCACAGCCGGCATTGCAAAGGCCATCACCCGGCTGGGAGACGACCGCGTCCGCTTCAACCTCGCGCTCAGCCTGCACGCGGCGAACGACCAGAAGCGGAGCCAAATCATGGCGATCAACGACACGAACTCCCTCGAAGTCCTTGCCACGGCCTTGCGCCACTTCCATGCCTGCACGGACACGCGGGTCACCTTTGAGTACATCCTCTTCGACGGGTTCAACGACGGACTTGACGACGCGCGGGAACTCGCGGCCTTCTGCCGCAACGTGCCGTGCAAGGTGAACCTCATCGAATACAACGCCATCGAGGGCGGGGCGTTTCGCAAGGCCAGCGACGAACGGGTGGCCGATTTCGTCGCGTTGTTAGAAGACCGCAACCTCGTTGTGAACGTGCGGCGCTCGCGCGGCAAGGACATCGACGCCGCCTGCGGTCAGTTGGTGAACAACAACGCGTGGGGGGCGCAAGCGGTCCGCAAAGAGCCCGCCGCGTCCGACGGCCTCAGTCCAGCTTGAGGACGGCGAGGAAGGCGCTCTGCGGCACCTCCACATTTCCGACTTGCCGCATCCGCTTCTTGCCCTTTTTCTGCTTTTCGAGCAGCTTGCGCTTCCGCGTGATGTCGCCGCCGTAGCATTTCGCGGTCACGTCTTTGCGCAAGGCCGAGATGGTCTCGCGGGCGATGATTTTCGCGCCGATGGCCGCCTGCAAGGCGATCATGAACTGCTGGCGGGGGATGAGCTCCTTGAGTTTGAGGCAGATCTTCTTGCCGAGCTCGTAGGCGTTGTCGCGGTGGATCAGCGCACTCAAGGCGTCCACTTGGTCCCCGTTCAGGAGGATGTCGAGTTTGACCAGGTGCGAGGCCTTGTATTCGTCGGGGAAGTAGTCGAACGAGGCGTAGCCGCGGGAGACGCTTTTCAGCTTGTCGTAGAAGTCAAAGACGATCTCGCCGAGCGGCATGCTGAAGCTCAGTTCGACGCGGTCGGAGGTGAGGTAGACCTGGTTTTGAAGGACGCCGCGCTTCTCGATGCACAGGGTCATGATTTGGCCGATGTACTCGGATTTCGTGATGACCTGGGCTTTGATGTAGGGTTCTTCGACGCGCTCGAGGTGGTTCGGGTCGGGCAGGTCGGACGGGTTGTTCACCACGGTCATGGTCCCGTTCTTGAGGTAGGCATGGTAGCTCACGTTCGGGACCGTCGTGATGACGGTCATGTCAAACTCCCGCTCGAGGCGCTCCTGCACAATTTCCATGTGGAGCATTCCGAGAAATCCGCAGCGGAAGCCGAAGCCGAGGGCCGCAGAGGATTCCGGCTCGAACACGAGCGAGGCATCGTTCAACTGCAGCTTTTCCATCGCCGTGCGCAGCTCCTCGTATTCGTCCGTATCGACGGGGTAGATGCCCGCGAAGACCATCGGTTTGACGTCCTCGAAGCCTTTTACGGCTTCCGCACACGGGTTCGACCGCAGGGTGATGGTGTCGCCGACTTTGACCTCTTTCGCGTTCTTGATGCCGGAGATGATGTAGCCCACATCCCCGGTGCCCACTTGGGCCCGGGGGATGAGGTCCAAACCCAGCACGCCCACTTCATCCGCTTCGTATTCCCGCTCGGTTGCAAAGAACTTGACCTTGTCGCCCTTCTTGAGCGTGCCGTTGAGGATGCGGTAGTAGGCGATGATGCCGCGGAAGGAGTTGAAGACGCTGTCAAAGACCATCGCCTGCAGCGGGGCGTTGGGGTCGCCCTTCGGAGGCTTCACCTTGCGCACGATGGCTTCGAGGATTTCTTCGACGCCCAGCCCCGTTTTGCCGCTGGCCGGGATGATGTCTTCGGGTTTGCAGCCGAGGAGGTCGATGATTTGGTCCCCCACCTCTTCGGGGCTCGCAGAGGGCAGGTCCATCTTGTTGAGCACCGGAATGATCTCCAAATCGTGCTCGAGGGCGAGGTACAAATTCGAAATCGTCTGTGCCTCAATGCCTTGAGTTGCATCAACAATGAGCAATGCCCCCTCACAGGCCGCAATGGAGCGCGACACTTCGTAGCTGAAATCCACGTGGCCCGGGGTGTCGATCAGGTTGAAGACGTACTTCTTCCCGTCGTGGGCCGTGTAGTTCATTTGGATGGCGTGGCTCTTGATCGTGATGCCCCGCTCGCGCTCGAGGTCCATGTCGTCGAGCGTTTGCTCCTGCAACTGGCGGTCGCTGATGGTCCCCGTCACTTGCAAGAGGCGGTCTGCCAACGTGCTTTTGCCGTGGTCGATGTGCGCGATGATGCAGAAATTCCGGATGTGTTCCATGGTCGGCCGCCCTGTCCCGCGAAAGTACGGCGCTCCGCGGCGTTCAGGCTTCAAGGCATGCAACTTTCGCGGCTGTCGGGCTGTTTCTCCTTTGCCTATATTTACGCCCCTTCATGGCCGTCCGAAACCCCGTGAGCAGTCCCATGCAACGACGCATTCTTCTTCCGCTGGTGGTGATTTTTTGGGCGTTCGCTGCAGGCGCCCAGGCGCAGCAGAACCCCGCGCAAGGCCCGGTGATGCTGAAGCCCGCGCACGGGACCACGCCCGAGGAAATCCTCGCGCTGTACGGATCTTTCGCCGGGGCGGTCATCAACATGTCCCGGGAAGAGTGGGACATCATGCGCGCGTGGGAAGGCTACGACGAGCAAGCAGTGCGCGAAATCGTCCACGCCTACAAGGAGAAGAACGAGCAGCGCCGCGAAGAAGCGGGGTTGAACGTGCGCAAACTGATGCCCCCGGGCGGGTGCGATTGCTGGATCGAGCCGGATGCGAGCTACACCACCATTACCACCTTTACGTGGAACTTCACGGGCGGCGCGGGGGTGAACGTGGATTGTTCCCACGGTCCGGTCGATTTGCCGTGGAACTTCAGCATGTACGGCCAGACGTACGGGGAATTTTACATCAACTCGAAGGGGACGGTTTCGTTTGGGGATTACATCATCGACTGGACGCCGGAGGAGTTCCCGAACACGGTGGAGCAAACCGCACAAATTGCGTTGTTCTGGGCCGACACGGACTTGCGCAACAGCGGTTCGGTCAAGTACAAGGTCACACCGGAAGCGGTCTACGTGAATTTCGTGGACGTCGGGTACTACAACAACCACGACGACTTGCTCAATTCGTACCAGTTGATCTTTACGCCCAACCTGAATGGGGGGGTCCTTCCGGCGGGCTACAATGTCCAAATGTGCTACCGGGACGTGGACTGGGCTCACGGAGATGTCGGCGGTTCGGGGGGATTCAACGGCACCAATCCCGCGACGGTCGGCGCAGACGACGCGCCGACCACGGGGGCGCACATTCAATACGGGCGGTTCAATTTGGCCGACGCCACGTACAACGGTCCCTACGGCACCGCCGCAAATCAGCAGGACGGGGTCGACTGGCTCGACGGAAAGACGTTCAACATCAATGTGACGACGTCCACCGGCAACACGCCCCCACTTCCCACAGGGAGCGTAGGATGTGACACCATCTACCTCTGCCAAGGCGGGGAGTACGAAGTGGATCTCGGGTTCCTCGGACCGGAGGCGAACCAAATCATCACCATCACGTCCTCGGCCGCACCCGGTTGGACGTATTCCGTTACTCCGGGCAGCATTCCTTCGTTGCAAGGGCTGTTCACAGCCTTGCCCACGAACATCGGGACCCAAACCATCACCATCACCGCCACAGACAACGGTGCTCCGGCAGCCAGCACGGCCATCGAGCTCGTCATCGAGGTGCTGCCCATCGAAATCCCAGACATCAACGTCACCGGGAACTTTTCCATTTGCACGGGCGGCACCACCACGCTGACCGTAGAAGGTTCGGGCTTCGACAGCTTTGAGTGGTCGAACGGGAACTTCAGCACCTCGAATACGTACACTTTCGGCGGTGATTTCTTCGTCACGGGGTATGTGGCACAATGTGAGGCGGTCGAATTCTTTACCATCGACCAAACGCCCTACTTCCTCCCCGACGTGACCATCAACCCGACCTCGGTTTGTCCGGGGCAGTATGCAACCGCCACGGTCGATCCCACGGAGCAACCCGGGTACTCGGCGTACAATTGGATCGGCAACTGGAACAACTTGGGAGGCACCATCGCTTCGGGCCAAGGGACCCCGGTGGCCCAAGTGACGGCGGGCACCTTTGCGCTGGTGGTGACCGACCTCGACGGGTGCCAAGGCCAGCGGGTGTTTGTCATCGAGCCGAACGGTTCGTACATCCCGGAGGTGGCATTTGAGCCCTTCTGCGATGTGGTCCCGGATTCGTTGGTGTTCGAAGGGGGGTATGCGAACCCTGCGGAAGGCAACTTGGTGCTCTACCTGCAAAGCACCCAAGCGGGGGGGTGGAACGGAAGTTACCTGTTCGTGACCGTCACGGGTCTCGGCGGCACAACGGAGACCATCGTGACGTCAAACGGGGCTTTTTCGCAGTTCAACATCCCCATCGTCGCAGGAGACAACATCGAAATCGAGTTCATCCTGTCGAACGTCACGAATCCCGACTTTTTGACGGTGACGATGTACAACTGCGGGAACTCGGCGGCGTTCCAAACGGTCTTCAACGACCCGGTCCCGGGGGTGCTGTACAACGGTCCTGCAGGGTGCCTCGCCTCGCCCGCACTCGGGCAATGGACGGTGGCCTCCGGACCTTCCGGAGGTACGTTCTCGAACACGGACGAATGGGACACGGTCTTCTACCCGCCGGGCTACGGGGTGTATGAGATCTGCTTTGCGGACGCGACGTGCGCGGTGGATTACTGCTACGATGTGGTCATTACGGAGCCGCCGACCATCGAACTCAGCTCGCCGCCTGCCGTGCTGTGCAACGGAACGGCCGCGAACCTTGTGGCGACGATCGAAGACGCGGGCGGATCGGCGACCATCAATTGGCCTGCACCAGGGCTCGACAACGTCACGGCGAACAGTTACAGTTGGGCAAATCCGACGACGACAACGTTGACGGTAACGGTGACAAACGAATGCGGTACGGCGTCGGATGCGGTCAATATTTTGGCCCAAAACACGCCCGTGGCAAACATTGACGACGAAAGCCTCTGCGAAGGCGGCACGGTGGTGCTTGATCCCGTTTCCCCGGATCCGCCGGGCCTCACGTACGCGTGGCAAATCGACGGTGCGGGCACGGGGGTCATCACCCCGACGTACACCGCGACGGAATCCGGCAACTACTGTGTCACCGTGTCGAACCTCTGCGGAAACGACGCAGACTGCGCGGTGCTGGTCATTGTGGGGGACATCCCGGTGCCGCTGGAGTCCATGACCATCGACTGCCAAGGCGACGGCGAGGCGGTAGTGATTCCCGATGTGCCGCCGGGGTACGTGGTGGTTTGGCCGGACGGAAGTGTGGGACCGACCTGGACGGTGGCGGACGGGGCCCCGTACGACGGCACCGAGATTTGCATGACCTACACGGATCCGTCCGGATGCGAAACGAACACGGCGTGCACCTACTTGTACATCGGCGTGCCTCCGACGGTCAACCCTTACCCGGTGCTCGATGCCCCGCTGACCCTGTGTCCAGAGGTGGAATACGACTTCGATTTGAACGCGACCATGGCGGGCGAGTTCACTTGGTACCTCGAATGCAACGGGGAAAACATCTACTTCGAAGACCCGGATGAGGCGGTCAGCGTGGTCAGTGCCATTTTCCCGATGGAATGCTGGGGGCAGCAGGTGACCTTGACGGGGCTTGCCATCAACCCGTGTGCGACGGCGGGCATCCCGGGCTCTTGGGACGTCGTTATGGACGCTTGCGCCATCACGATTCCGAACGTGTTCACCCCGGGCAACGGCGACGACCAGAACCCCAGCTTCCAAATCGACGGCCTGAACGTCTACGACGATGTGCTGTTGCAGATCTTCAACCGGTGGGGCCAAATGATCTACGAGAACTTCGATTACCGGAGCGGAGATTGGCTGGCGGACGGGGTGGAAGACGGCACGTACTGGTACGTCCTGTTGCTCCCGAACGGCATCGACCACAGCGGCCACTTGACGATCATCCGTTAACACCGACGCGGGGCTGTGGCGAAGGCAAAGCGGAGGTTCGTCTGCACGGCGTGCGGACATGCGGCGGCGCAATGGGTGGGCAAGTGTCCGGCGTGCAAGGCGTGGAATTCCTTGGAAGAAGAGGCGATCGCGGCGGATTTGCCTGCGGTCCTTGCGCGGCGAACGGCGGGAACTTCCGCGACCCTCATGCCGCTCCGGGAAGTGGATGCGTTGAAGGTCAGGCGGTTGCCCAGTGGCGATGACGAGTTTGACCGGGTCTTGGGCGGCGGCATGGTGCCCGGCGGCGTGGTGCTGCTCGGCGGCGAGCCGGGCATCGGAAAGTCCACCCTCATGCTCCAAGTGGCCATGGCGGTCGGGGCGACCGGGCGCCGTGTGGTGTATGTCGCCGGCGAGGAAAGCCCAGAACAGGTGAAGTTGCGCGCGGAGCGGCTGGGCGAAGTGGCGGCCGAGGTGCTCATCTTGCCCGAGACCGATGCCGCGGCGGTGCTGGACCAGTTGCGCGTGGCGGAACCGTCGCTGGTCCTGGTGGATTCGGTCCAGACCTTGTTCCTGGCGGATGTGGAATCAGCCCCCGGCAGCGTGTCGCAGATCCGGGAAACCTCCGCAGCGCTGACGCGCTGGGCCAAACAAACCGCCACCCCCCTGGTCTTCATCGGCCACATCACGAAAGAAGGATCCATCGCCGGCCCGAAGGTCCTCGAACATTTGGTGGACGTGGTGCTCACCTTCGAGGGCGAGCGCAATCACGCGTACCGGATGTTGCGGGCGGCAAAGAACCGCTTCGGAACCACCTCGGAATTAGGACTTTACGAAATGCAAGGCACGGGGCTGGTCGCGGTCGACACGCCTTCAGACGTCTTGCTTTCAGACGGCGGCCGCGATGCCGCCAGCGGCACGGCGGTGGCGGTGGCCGTTGAAGGGGCGCGGCCCTTCTTGGTCGAGGTGCAAGCGCTCGTCAGTTCGGCAGTCTACGGAACGCCCCAGCGTTCGTGCACCGGATTTGACGTGCGCCGCCTGAACATGCTGCTCGCCGTGTTGGAGAAGCGGTGCGGCTTCAAGCTCGCCACCCGCGACGTGTTTCTGAACATCGCAGGCGGGCTGCGCATCGCCGACCCCGCCCTGGACCTTGCGGTGGTGGCGGCGGTGCTGAGTTCATCGCTCGATGTGCCGCTGCCTCCGGGGCTCGCGTTCGCGGGCGAAGTCGGGTTGTCGGGGGAAATCCGTCCGGTGGCGCGCTGGGCGCAGCGGTGGGGCGAAGCCAGCCGGATGGGTCTCGAGCGGCTCATCGTCTCCGGGCACACCCGGGATGCGGCCGAAGTGGCGGGCATCGAACGGGTGATGCGGGTGGCTGAGCTGCATCGGCACCTCTTTTGACGGAGCTTTTCGCGCTTTCGTCGTACTTTCAGGCATGATTTTGCAGAATCTCCTGCGCGCGGTGCTGTGGTCGGGGGGAGTCCTTTTGGCCGTGGCAGGGGCCACGGCCCAAACGCTCGCTCCGCGCACGGCGTTGGTCGCCCCCCCGGACCTGTGGGTGCGCGCGGACATCGACCGGCCTTATGGCGACCCCCTCGTCTTCTCCACGTGCCCCGAGCCCCTCGATGTGGCGGAACAACGCACCACGTTGCCGGCGGACGCCTCGGGTGCCGTCACCGTGGTGCGCCGGTTTACCGCGGTCTGCCCGTGCACCCACCTCGAAGTATCGGCCGAACAATCCATCCGCATCCTCCCGGCGACGCCGCTTCCGGGGGCCCTTGCCCCGACGGGCTGTGCGCCGGTCTTTTCTGTGACGCCGGGAGCGATGGCCGTGGCCTTCGGAGCGCCTCGCATCCAAGCGAGCGCCGGAGCGGCAGCGGTGCGGGAAGAGGTGCATGTGCTGTGGCGCGATGCGTGTGGACGTGGGAAGGATTGGGTGGTTTGGGAAGCGGTGGGAGCCTGTGGGGACCGGGCGCGGCATGCGTTCCCCGTCGAAACGGTCGTGGCCCCGGTTCCTGCCGCCGCATCCGCTGCGGCGTCCGCCCCGCCCGCGGTGACTTCCGTGGATGTGGACGATTTCGATCCGGCCGCGTGGGGGGTGGGTCCGCTGCCCGTGGAGGGGCAGCGGGTTTGGAACGGGCTGCAGCCCGTGCAGGTGTACCGCACGTGGACCGGCGCCACGGGTTCCGGCGGCACCTTCGCCCGGGTGGAGGTCGGGTGCGGAGCAGCCCGTACCCTCGGAACCGAAGCGGTGGAGGTGACTGGAAACCGGCCCCCGCGGTTGCGCTTCGCCCCGGAAGTCACGCTGGCCTGCGGCACCGCCCTTGAAGACCTGCCCACAGTCCGCGCCCGCGACCGGCGCGTCGGCAGCTTCGCCCCCGGCCCCGACATCGTGGACCTCCCGGTGGAAGAGCACTTCGACACCGTCCCCGGCCCCTGCGCCGGCCGGTTCACCGTGCTGCGGCACCTGCGCGCCGTCGACGAAGCCGGCGCCGAAGCCACGGGCACCCAAACCCTGCACTTCGACGACACCACGCCCCCCACCTTCTACGCCAGCCCTGCGGAGCTCGTCGTGACCGGAACCGCATGGCCGCCCGACGGGCCGACGGCCTCGGCACAGGACGCCTGTTCCGGTCCTGTGGAACTCGTTTCAGCCGACAGCACCGACTGCGCGACCGGCCGCATCCACCGCATCACCACCGCCCGGGATGGCTGCGGCAACGCGGCCACCCTGCGCCAAACCCTCATCCCGGCCTCCTCCCTCCCCACCCCGGTCCTTGCGGTCGGGTGCGCAGACCCGCTCGCCCTCAACTTCACCGGCGAAGCCTGCTTCGAAACGGCGCATTGCCTCTACCCGGGCGCTCCGCACTGCGTCGGCGACCTCGACGGCAACGGCGTCATCTCCACCGGAGACCTGCTCGTCCTGCTGGGCATCTTCGGCACCTTGTGCCCGGCGCCTTAACGCGTTCCTCCGACCACCACGACGATTTCGCCCCGCGGCTCCACGGCCTCGAAATGCGCACACAAGGCGCTCAGCGGCCCGCGCAGCACCTCTTCGTGCAGCTTCGTCAATTCTCGGCAAACAGCGGCCGGGCGCTCCGGCCCGCACGCTTCCGCCAGTTCGGCAAGCAGCTTGCGCAAGCGGTGCGGGCTTTCGTAGAGCACGAAGGTCCGCTCTTCCTGCGCCACTTCCCGGATGCGCGTGGCACGGCCCTTCTTGTGGGGCAGGAAGCCCTCGAACACAAACCGGTCGCACGGCAGCCCAGAGGCCACGAGTGCGGGCACAAATGCCGTAGCCCCCGGCAAGCACAGCGCATCGAGTCCAGCATCCAACACCCTGCGCACCAGCAAGTAACCCGGATCTGAAATGCCGGGCGTGCCGGCATCGCTGCACAGGGCCATGCGCTTGCCCGCCTGCATTTCTGCCACAAGTGTATCGGCCGCGCGGTGTTCGTTGTGCGCGTGAAAGGCCCGCAGCGGCGTGCCGATGCCGAGGTGGCGCAGCAAAAAGCCCGTCGTGCGCGTGTCTTCGGCCAAAACCACATCGGCCAACCGCAGCACCTCTACCGCGCGAGCGGTGATGTCGCCCAAATGCCCAATCGGTGTGGGCACCACCACCAAGGAACGCCCCGCAAACGCATCCATCTCAGCGTCGTACACGGTCCATCCACTCAATAAAGCGCTTCGGCACCCCGTGCGGATCCTCCCAGTTCACCGGGCATTGCGCCCTCAACCAGCGGTGTGCCTCGTTCCGATCTGCCAAGGTGTCCAGCACTGCACACGCCTCCTTCAGCGCCTCGATGTTCCCGCCAAACAACGCACCGGCATAGCGGATTCGGTCGTTCAGGCCGAGCAGGGGGAAGAGGGGCTGAGGCGCGGCTTCGCCGCTCCGGGACGAGGGTTGAGGGTCGAAGCGCGGCTCCGCCGCGGAGGGTTGAGGTGCGGCTTCGCCGCTCAGGGACGAAGGTTGAGGGTCGAGGCGCGGCTCCGCCGCGGAGGGATGAGGTGCGGCTTCGTCGCTCAGGGACGAGGGTTGAGTGTCGAAGCGCGGCTCCGCCGCGGAGGGTTGAGGTGCGGCTTCGCCGCTCCGGGACGAGGGTTGAGGTTCGAGGCGCGGCTCCGCCGCGGAGGGTTGAGGTGCGGCTTCGCCGCTCAGGGACGAAGGTTGAGGTTCGAGGCGCGGCTCCGCCGCGGAGGGTTGAGGTGCGGCTTCGCCGCTCCGGGACGAGGGTTGAGGTTCGAGGCGCGGCTCCGCCGCGGAGGGT
>Ga0172372_10001847_pt1 | contig 32521 bp, 30 predicted proteins | sample LakKiv5m_2_FD_114544 | JGI IMG/M metagenome (GOLD analysis project Ga0172372, IMG submission 114544) | Freshwater microbial communities from Kabuno Bay, South-Kivu, Congo - kab_092012_9.5m | ecosystem: Environmental > Aquatic > Freshwater > Lake | place: Democratic Republic of the Congo... | reverse complement strand
ATCAAACTCGAACCCGATGTGTTTGTCATCGGCAATGTGGTCACCCGCGGCAATCCGCTGATGGAGGAGATCCTCAATCGCGGACTGTCCTATGTGTCGGGTCCGCAGTGGTTGCGTGAACAGGTGTTGCTCGGACGCTGGGTGCTGGGTGTTGCCGGCACCCACGGCAAGACCACCACCAGCGCAATGCTGGCGTGGATTCTGGAGCATGCCGGCATGAATCCCGGTTTTCTGATCGGCGGTGTGCCGCAGAATTTCGGGGTGTCGGCGCGGCTCACGGATACGCCGTTTTTCGTCATCGAGGCCGATGAATACGACACCGCCTTCTTCGACAAGCGTTCGAAATTCGTGCACTACGCACCGCGCACCGCGGTGCTGAACAATCTGGAATACGACCACGCGGATATTTTTCCCGACCTCGCCGCGATCGAAACCCAGTTTCATCATCTCGTGCGCACCGTGCCGGGCAACGGCCTGATCGTTGCCAACGGCGCCGAGACCGCGCTGGATCGTGTGCTGGCGCGCGGTGCCTGGACGCCGGTCGAGCGTTTCGGCGGCAGCGGCGCGTGGCAGGCGGGGGAGCCCGATGCCGAGGGCGCATTCGATGTGCTACATGCCGGTACCGTGCAGGGCCGCGTGTTATGGAAGCTGCTGGGTGCCCACAACCGGCAGAATGCGCTGGCGGCGATTGCCGCCGCGCGCCATGCCGGTGTGCCGGTTGCGCTGGCGATCGAAGCGCTTGGCTGTTTTGAAAGCGTCAAACGGCGCATGGAAGTGCGCGGCACGCAGCGCGGGGTCACGGTTTACGATGACTTCGCTCACCACCCGACGGCGATCGCAACCACGGTTGCAGGCCTGCGCCGTCGCGCCGGAAAGGCACGCATTCTCGCGGTCATCGAACCGCGTTCGAACACGATGAAACTCGGCGTGATGAAACAGGCGCTGCCGGGCAGCCTGCAGGAAGCCGACCATGTTTATTGTTACAGCGGCGGACTGAACTGGAACGCGGCCGAAGCGCTGGCGCCGCTGGGCAGCAAGGCGGAAGTGCATGCCGATCTCGATGCGCTGATCAAGGCCATCGTCGCCGCTGCACAGTCCGGTGACCAGGTGCTGGTGATGAGCAATGGCGGCTTCGGCGGCATTCACGAAAAACTGCTGAAGCAACTGGAGGCACAGTAATGGCCGCAATTCCCGATGACGCACTCGGCGCGTTCTGCCGGCATACCCACGTCGCGGTCAAAGGCTCGGGCGAGGGTCCGCTCGCCGGAATGACCTTCGGCGTCAAGGACATCTACGATATCGCCGGTCACAAAACCGGTTTCGGCAGTCCGGACTGGCTGGCAACGCATGACGCCACGGCGCGCACGGCGCCGGTGGTCGAAGCGCTGCTGGCAGCCAGCGCCGACATGCTCGGCAAGACGCAGACCGATGAACTGACCTACAGCCTTAACGGCGAAAACGCGCATTACGGCACGCCCATCAACGTCAACGCGCCGGGACGCATTCCCGGCGGCTCATCCAGCGGCTCGGCGGCGGCGACGGCTGGTAAGTTGGTCGATTTCGCGCTGGGCAGTGATACCGGCGGCTCGGTACGCGCACCGGCGAGTTTTTGCGGCATCTACGGCATCCGTCCGACGCATGGCCGTGTATCGCTGGAAGGTGCCTGCGCACTGGCCAAAAGTTTTGATACCGCGGGCTGGTTTGCCCGGGATGCAGTGCTGCTGGAGCGGATCGGACAGGTTCTTCTCGGTAATGCTGCATCAGTGAAGCCGGGCGCTGCGCTGCTGGCGGAAGATGCCTTCGCCCTGCTCGGCAGCGTTGCCGCTAAGGCCATGCTGCCTGTGGTCGAAAAAATCAAAGCCGTGCTTGGGCCCTTGCAGCCGGTCACGGTCAGTGCCGAAGGATTGCCGCAATGGTTCCAGGCTTTCCGCGTATTGCAGGGCGCGGAGATTCATCAACAACTCGGCGCATGGGTCGCGCAGGCGCAACCCAAACTCGGGCCGGGCGTGCGCGAACGCATGCAGTGGACGGCAACAATTACCGCAGGCGATATTGCCGGTGCGCAGACTGTGCGCGATGCCGTTTGCCGGCGCATGGATGAACTCCTCAAAGACAACGCAGTAATCGTGCTGCCGACGGTGCCTGACATCGCGCCGCTGTTGAACACGCCTGCTGCAGCGTTGGATGATTTCCGTGCGCGGGCGATGAGCCTGTTGTGCATCGCCGGGCATGCTGGTCTGCCGCAGGTCACACTGCCGCTGACGACGCTGCAGGGTTGTCCATTGGGCATCTCGTTGATAGCCGCGCGGGGCAACGACACGATGTTGCTGGCGCTGGCGCGCCGTGTTGCGGGTTGATTGAGACTTGCTGATCTACATTCACGGTTTCAACAGTTCTGCGTTGTCATTCAAGGCTGGTTTGCTGCGTGACCACATGGCTCGCCTCGGTTTTGCGCAGCACTACGCCTGTCCTGAGCTGCCGCATCATCCGGCAGCGGCGATGCAGTTGTTACGCGAACTGGTGCTGCAGCACGATCCGCGCGGGGTGACGCTGGTGGGTTCCTCGCTGGGCGGGTATTACTCGACCTGGCTGACCGAACATCTCGACACGCGTGCGGTATTGGTGAATCCCGCGGTGCGGCCGTACGATCTTTTGGCTCCGTATATCGGGCTGCAGAAAAATCTTTATACCGGCGCCAGCTATGAGTTCACCCAGTCGCATATTGATGAACTGCGTGTGCTCGAAGTGAATTCTGTGACGCCATCGCGTTATCTGCTGATTACGGCGACCGGCGACGAGGTGCTGGACTACCGCGCCGGCGTTGAACGGTATGCCGGATGCGAGCAGATCATCGTGTCCGGCAGTGATCACGGTCTGGGTGATTTCGCCGCCCATATCGACCGCGTCGTCTCCTTCTGGCAGGCCGGGCGCGTATAATTCGCGGCCCGATCTGCACCGCGCGGCAGTCCCGCGCCATCCCCGGTTTATACCCACCCGATGAATGTATTTTACGAAGAAGACGGCGAACTCAAGGTCGGCGCGGTACTCGCCGATAACGACTCGTCGCTGCAGGTCGAAGCGCCACACGGCAAGCGCTCAAAGGTAAAGGCTTCGGCGGTGTTGCTGCGTTTCGAGTCGCCGGCGCATACCGCGTTCATGCCGGCGGCGCAACAGCAGGCCGATGCCATCGACATTGATTTTCTGTGGCAGTGCTGCGCAGCTGATGAATTCGGCTACGACACGCTGGCACGCGAATACTACGGGCACACACCGGATGCGGTGGAGTCAGGTGCTGTTTTGATGCGGCTGCATGGCGCGCCGATGTACTTTTACAAAAAAGGGCGAGGTCGTTACAAGGCCGCGCCCGAAGATGCGCTGAAGGCGGCACTCGCCAGCGTCGAACGCAAACGACTGCAGGCCGTGGCGAAAGCGACCTATATCGAGGAAATGGCTGCCGGCCGTCTGCCCGAAGCCTTTCGTCCGCAGCTCGATTCGCTGCTCTACAAGCCTGACAAAAACAGCATCGAATGGAAGGCGCTCGAAGAGGCCAGTGCGACGGCGAAACTTTCGCCCGCGCGCCTGCTCGAAGGCTGCGGCGCGCTGCCTGACCTGCACCAGTACCACCTGCGCCGCTTCCTGTTCGAACATTTCCCGCAGGGGCCGGGGTTTGCGGAATTGCCTGCTGCAGAGATTCCGTCAGATCTGCCGCTGGCCGAGGTGGTCGCCTACAGCATCGACGACGCGGAAACGACGGAGATCGACGACGCGTTTTCGCTGCAGGATCTGCCCGGTGGCAACCGGCGGCTGGGCATTCACATTGCAGCGCCCGCATTGGGCATCCTGCCGGACTCGCCGCTGGACGCAGTCGCGCGTGAACGGCTGTCGACGGTTTATTTTCCCGGCGGCAAGATCACGATGCTCCCGGATCACGTTGTCGCGGCATATACCTTGGCGGCAGGGTGTGAGTGTCCGGCGCTGTCGATCTATTTCGATATCGCTCCTGATTTTAAGGTGCTGTCGCATGAGACCCGTGTTGAACGTATCCGCATTGCCGGCAACCTGCGTCACGACACGCTGGAGCCGGTATTCAACGCTGCTGCGCTGGCCAACGGGGCGATTGACCATCCACAGGGTGCTGCCTTGGCCTGGCTGTGGCAGTTCTCCGGACACTTGCTGATCACACGCAAAGGCGATGTGCCGCGCGGTGAGGACCGGCCTGAATTCGTATTCCGCGTGGATGACGGCCGGATTTCCATCACCCGCCGCCAACGCGGCACTCCCATTGACCAGGTGGTGGCTGAATTGATGATCCTCGCCAACAGCACCTGGGCAGGCGAACTGCACCGCGAAGGCCTGTGCGGGCTGTTCCGCGTTCAGAGCGGCGGCAAGGTTCGCACCAGTACGGCAGCCGGTCCGCACGACGGTCTCGGCGTTGCGCACTATATGTGGGCCAGTTCGCCGCTGCGTCGTTACACCGATCTGGTTAACCAGCGCCAGTTGATCGCGCGCGCGCGCGGCGAGCCGCCCGTGTATCAGTCCAAGGACACCGCACTGCTGGCGGCGATGCGCGATTTCGAGGCTGCGTATGACGTTTACGGTGAATATCAGCGGACCATGGAACGCTACTGGAGTCTGCGCTGGCTGAAGCAGGAGGAAGTGGCAGTTGTTAGCGGGGTGGTGCTGATGCGCGAGAATATGGTGCGGTTGGATTCGCTACCCTTGGTGCAGCGTGTATCTTCGCTGCCCGCGACGGTGATGCCGGGACAAAGGGTAGAGCTCGCGGTGGGTGCGGTCGATTTGCTGGATCTGACCCTTGAGCTTGAATTCAAGTCGGTGATTAATCCTGACTGACGTCAGTGATCACTGACGGCGCGGCCTATCCCAGATTCAGCTTTAAACAACTCGTATAATTTACTGATAAATAAAGTTTTTATTGATATTTCCCCCGGCGAGTCTAGAATAAGGCCATGAGTGCAAAACCCTCAGCCAATGTGCTGCCGCTGCCACGCCGGGCGCGGCATCCGCGTCGCGGTTCCTGGGGTGGTGCTGTAGATCGGCTTGACGCGCGGGTCGCTGAACTGGAGCGACGCATTGCCGGGTTTGACCGGCGATATGCCCAACTGACCGTGAGTACCCGCTTCGGTGCTGCCGGAGCTGTGTCGGTGTTGCTGCACGCCTTCATCATCTTTGGTCTGACTTTTACGGTTCCCAAGCTGCAGGAACTGCAGAACATGGCGCCGCCGCTGGCGGTGGTTCTGGTGAACGCCAAATCGCAGTCCAGGCCGCAGACTGCTGACACAATGGCCCAGCACAATCTTGATGGCGGCGGTAATACCGACGCAAAGCAGCGCGCCCAGAGTCCGCTGCCGGCGATCACCAAAGACACCGAAACCACAGAATTGCAGGTGGCGCAGAAGCGGGTGGCTGAACTGGAGCGGGAGGCAAAGCAGGTATTGTCCCGTGCCGGTGCAACAAGCCAGATCGACAGCTCACCGACCAAACCGGCGCCGCAGCCTGTGCCGGAAAATGCACCAGCGGTCGACGGTGCAGATTTGGTGCAGCGCAGCCTGGCCATCGCCAGACTGGAGGCGCAGATCAGCAAGGACTGGAACGCCTATCAGGAGCGCCCCCGCCGCAAATTCATCGGCGCCCGTGCTCAGGAATACCGGTTTGCACGCTATGTTGAGGATTGGCGGCAGAAAATCGAGCGGATCGGTGAGCTGAATTATCCCCAGGCAGCGCGTGATCAACGGATCTACGGCACGTTGGTGGCCACGGTCTCAATCAAGTCCAACGGCAGCCTGGAACGCGTGCAGATTGAACGTTCGTCCGGGCACAAGCTGCTGGATGACGCAACCATCCGGATCGTTACCATGGCGGCGCCCTATGCGGCTTTCCCGCAAGACATCGCCAAGGACACCGACATCCTGCATATCACGCGGACTTGGACGTTTACGCGGGCGGACCAGTTCGTCAGCCAGTAAGGAATCTGTCGTGAGCGATCGATACGCAGTCATCGGCAATCCCATCGGTCACAGCAAATCACCGCAGATTCATGCGGCATTTGCACGTCAGACGGGCCAGGACATTTCGTATGACCGGCTGCTCGCGCCACTGGATGCTTTCGAAGAAACCGTGCGCCGGTTTTTTCATGACGGCGGACAGGGGATGAACGTCACGGTGCCGTTCAAGCGCGAGGCCTGGGATCTGGTGGATCGTTGCGAGGGCAGTGCACTGGCAGCAGAGGCGGTGAACACCATCAAGCGCAAAGGCAATGAGCTGGTCGGCTACAACACCGACGGCGTGGGATTGCTGACGGATCTGGAGCATAACCTGGGTGCAATCATCACCGGCAGCAGAGTTCTGCTGATGGGGGCCGGGGGGGCGTCATATGGCGTATTGCAGCCATTGCTGGAGCGCCGACCTGATTTGCTGGTGGTTGCCAATCGCACGCTGGACAAGGCCGAAAGTCTTGTGCGGCACTTTCACCGGTTTACATCGCTGGCACCGCACGGCGTGACGGCAAAACCGTATGACGCGCTTTCCGGATTCCAGTTTGATTTGGTCGTCAACGCAACTTCCGCGGGGCTCGCAGGCGAAATGCCCTTGTTGCCCGATCAGCTGTTTGCACCGGCTGCGGTGGCTTACGACATGGTTTACGGCAAGAATACGCAATTCATGGCCTTTGCACGCGCCCGCGGCGCGACCTGCGCTGATGGCCTTGGCATGCTGGTTGAGCAGGCGGCGGAATCGTTTCTGATCTGGCGTGGCGTACGTCCGCAGACCGCCTCGGTGATGGCGCAACTGCGCAGCGAATACTGACTGCGCCACTTCATTCCGGATTAAGGTTCGATGATGTTCAAATCATTGCTGCGCTGGAGCTGGCGCGCATTTCTGCTGCTGCTGATTGTGCTGACAGCGATCCAGTTCTGGTTTCTGGTCCATGTCTGGTACTGGGTCGGGCATAACCCGGAATCCACTGCATTCATGCGCAACCGGCTGGAGATCATGCAGGAAGACAACCCGAAAGCCAGGCTGCGCCAGCAGTGGGTGCCATATCAGCGCATATCGGGGCATCTAAAACGAGCCATTATTGCTGCAGAAGACGCCAAGTTCGTCACTCATAATGGCTTCGACTGGGACGGCATCCAGAAGGCTTATGAAAAAAATCTGCGTGAAGGTGAGATTGTCGCCGGGGGATCAACGATCACGCAGCAACTGGCGAAGAATCTGTTTTTCTGGGGTCAGCGGGCCTGGTGGCGCAAGGCGCAGGAAGCGGTTGTTGCCGTGATGCTCGAAACGGTGATGAGCAAACGGAGGATTCTCGAGATCTATCTGAACGTCATTGAGTGGGGTGATGGTGTTTTTGGCGTGGAAGCTGCTGCCCGTCATCATTATGGCGCCAGTGCGGCGGGTTTGTCGGCAGAGCAGGCGGCACGCCTCGCGGCGGTCGTCCCCAGCCCGCGACGTTATGGTCCGGCCAGCGATACCCAATATTTGCAGCGGCGCACGCAAACCATATTGGCCCGGATGAACGGCGCGCAGATTCCCTGAACAGAACGAGATTTGCGGGCTTGAGCCAGTGAATTTTCAGGTGCATGCGCGGGACGGTCTGCGTGCGCGATCAAGGACCGCGGCAGGCGGCAGTTTTCAGTTGACCGTTGCCGGGCGCCAGCATAATCTGCCGGACGGCGTGTGCAAACGCGGCCCATCGCAGCATCAAGACTGCGAGGGTGGTGCCCGCTGCGAGGAGGTTCGCGGCCGCAATACAAACGAACAACGCATCATAATTTCCGAATCCAGTTGAGGAGAAGTCATGGCCCAGTTGAACATCAATGGTCGCACGCATAACGTCGACGTGGAACCCGATACCCCGCTGCTGTGGGTAATCCGTGAACATGTCGGACTGACCGGCACGAAATTCGGCTGCGGCGTCGCGCAGTGCGGCGCCTGCTCGGTTCACCTGAACGGTGAAGTCGTGCGTTCCTGCTCGATTCCGTTGAGTGCAGTCAAGGCCGGCGACAAAATCACGACCATTGAAGGCTTGTCGCGCGACAGTTCCCATCCGGTGCAGAAAGCCTGGGCTGCCATTGATGTGCCGCAATGCGGTTACTGCCAGTCCGGCCAGATCATGGCTGCAGCAGCATTGCTGGCGAAAAAACCGAAGCCGACTGACAAGGACATCGACGAAGCGATGACCAATATCTGCCGCTGCGGTACCTATCATCGCATCCGTGCCGCGGTGCACATGGCTGCCGGCAACACCAAGGTGGGCAGCGCCGACGCGACCCTTTCCGACAAAACCACCGTCTAGGATCAAAACCCATGGACATGAACAACAAGATTTTGAGTGAACTGCCGAAAATCTCGCGCCGTAAATTCCTGGTGGGCACTGCCGCTGCGGGCGGCGGTCTGGCACTGGGCTTCAGCCTGCCTTTCGGCATTGCTCCGGCCGCTGCGCAAAGCGGCGCTGCCGCTGCCGAGGTCAACATCTGGGTGGTGGTTCAGCCGGACGACACCTGCGTGATCCGCATTGCCCGGGCCGAGATGGGCCAGGGTACGCTGACCGGTCTGGCGCAGCTGGTGGCGGAGGAACTGGAGTGCGATTGGAAAAAAGTCAAAACCGAACAGATCACCGCCGGACAGAATCTGGCGCGCAAACGCGCTTGGGGCGATATGTCAACGGCGGGTAGCCGCGGCATACGCACTTCCCAGGACTATGTCCGCCGTGGCGGCGCTGCGGCGCGCATGATGTTGATGCAGGCGGCCGCCAACGAGTGGAATGTTCCTGTCGGCGATCTGACGGTCGCTAACGGCATGATCAATCACGCCGGGTCGGGACGCAAAACGTCCTACGGCAAGGTCGCCGCCGCTGCTGCAAAGCTGACGCCGCCCGATCCCAAAGCCATCAAGCTCAAAGATGCCAAGGACTGGAAAATTGCCGGCAAGCCCTTGCGTCGCCTGGATACGGCCGACAAATTGAACGGCCAGAAGATTTACGGAATCGATCTGAAAATGCCGGACATGCTGCATGCCACGGTCAAAGCCTGCCCGGTTTTTGGCGGCAAGCTGGCCAGTTACGATGAGTCGAAAGTGCTGGGCATGCCCGGCGTCAAACGCGTGATCAAGGTTAACGACTCCACCGTGGCCGTTGTCGCCGATACCTGGTGGCGGGCGAAAAAAGCCATTGATGCGCTGCCCATCGTCTGGGATGAAGGCCCCAATGCCAAGGTCAACAGTGCATCGATTGCCGAGCACCTCAAGTCAGGCCTGACCGGCAGCGATGCCTTTGCCGACATTGATACCGGCGATGCACCGAAAGCGATTGCCGCTGCGGCGAAAAAAATCGAAGCCGTTTACAGCGTTCCTTTCACTTCGCACACCACCATGGAACCGATGAACTGCACGGTGAAGCTGTCGCCGGACAAATCGGAAATCTGGATTCCGACCCAGAACGCCGAAGCTTCGCTGGCGGCGTTGTCGTCGGCTTCGGGGCAGCCGCTCGACAAATGCGAGGTTTACAAGATGGATCTCGGCGGCGGTTTCGGCCGGCGCATCGGCAACCAGGATGTGGTACGCCAGGGCGTGGCGATCGCCAAGGCCTTCCCCGGCCAGCCGGTGAAAATGGTGTGGAGCCGTGAGGAAGATCAGGCGCATGATTTCTACCGCCCGATCGCGCAATGCCGGTTGTCGGCAGGCGTCGATGAAAACGGCAATCTGGCCGGACTGCATCTGCGTGTTTCAGGACAGTCGATCAATGCCTTTGCCAATCCGGCCGCCATCAAGGACGGCAAGGATCGCCGCCAGCTGCAGGGCCTGTGGCCGCAGCCGAACGATGCGCAGATCGGCTATACCCATGCCAACCTGCGCACAGAATACGCTATGCGCAACACCCATCTGCCGGTAGGGCCGTGGCGCGGCGTCAACACCAACCAGAACGGTATTTTCCTCGAATGTTTCATGGATGAGGTGGCGCGGCTCGCGAACAAGGATCCGTTGGAATTCCGCCGCACGCTGATGAGCGAGCGTCCGAAGCATCTGGGCGTGCTCAACGCCGCGGCCGAGAAGGCGGGCTGGGGCAAACCGCTGCCGAAAGGTGTGCATCGGGGCATCGCGCAGTTCATGGGCTACGGCAGTTACTCCGCCGCAGTGGCCGAGGTTTCGGTCAGCCCGAAGGGCGAGGTCAAGGTGCACCGCTGCGTGTTTGCGCTGGATTGCGGCAATGTGGTGAATCCGGACCAGGTCGCGGCGCAGATCGAAGGTTCGGTGGCTTACGGCATGACCGCGCTGCACAGCGAAATCTCGGTGGACAACGGCCGTGTCGTCGAAACCAATTTCCACAATTTCCGGGTCATGAAAATCGCGGAAATGCCCAAGGTTGAAGTCGTGCTGGCGCTGACGCATGATTTCTGGGGTGGCGTCGGCGAACCGACGATCTGCGTGGTGGTGCCAGCGATTCTCAATGCGATTCACGCGGCGACCGGCAAACCGGTGCGCAGCCTGCCGTTGTCCAAGCAGGGTCTGACGCTGGTCTGAGCATCGGCAGGTGCGTCGAGCAGCTTGGGGAATACTGTTGGCCGCGATGGTTTCTTATGCCGTCGCGGCCTCCCCAGCGCTTGAGACTTACCGTGTCGAAGGCGATGCCATCGATGCCCCTCTGGGGGCGCTCTCCGGCGATCCGCTGCGCGGCCGTGCTGTTGTTTCGGGGCGCGATGCCAATTGTCTGTTGTGTCATGCCGTTCCCGAAACCGGTGCCCGATTCATGGGCGATATTGCGCCTTCGCTGTCCGGTGTCGGTTCCCGATTCTCTGATGGGCAGTTGCGATTGCGCATCGTTGATCAATCGCGGTTGAACCCTGATACCGTAATGCCGTCTTACTACAAGATTGAGGGGTTGGTGCGCGTTGCCCCTGCCTATCGCGGCAAGCCCGTGCTGACAGTGCAGCAGATTGAAGATGTCGTTGCCTACCTGAAAACACTGAAGTGAAGTGAGCATGTCTTCTGACCGCCGTCGTTTCCTGCTGTCGTGTTCGGCGTTGGCGCTTTCCCCGGCGCTGACACCGCTTGCGCAGGCTCAGCAAAATCAGCAGCGCGTGGCATTGCTGCGTGAAGTGACCGGCGGTGAAGTTCCGAACATGGGACGCGTCTTGGTGGATACCCCGCCGCTGGCGGATAACGGCCACTCGGTAGCGCTGCGGATTGTTGTCGACAGCCCGATGACGCCTGCGGAGCATGTACGTCGCATCACTGTATTGGCGGAACGCAATCCCCGACCTGTCGTGGCCAGTTACCTGCTGGGCCCGTGGTCGGGGCGTGCTGAAATTGCAACCCGCATACGGCTCGCCGACATCCAGGACGTACTGGCCGTGGCGCAACTGTCCGACGGCACATGGTGGATGGGCGGAGCGCATGTCGTTGTCACCGAACTTGCCTGTCTGGAGGGCTGATGAGCATGCTTTCCCGGATACAGGTTCCCGCCCAGGCCCGTCGAGGTGATGTTGTCCCGATCCGCATTGCGATCCAGCACCCGATGGAAACCGGTTATCGTCCTGACAACTTCGGCCGGCGGATTACGAAAAACGTGATCAATACGCTGACCTGTCGTTACAACGGAGTGGAAGTGTTTCGTGCCGAGATGGGGTCGGGCGTGTCCGCCAATCCGCAACTGCAATTTTATGTGCGCGTCGAAGCTGGCGGCGAGTTTGTCTTTGATTGGGTGGATGACTCCGGTCAGCGTGGCAGCGAACGTGCGTTGATTGCGGTTACCGGCTGACTGCGGCGTGTCCAGATTTTTGATATGCGCCGCCGGTGTGTTGCTGGCGTTTGGTTTGTTTGCCGCACAGTTGCCCAAGCCGGCGCCAAAGTCAGGACTTGCTTATGCCGGAGCCGATGTCCGTTCATTGCAGGCTGACGATTTCGGCAACCCGGGCATGTTGTGGGTCGCGCGCGGCGAAAAGTTGTGGAATATGCCTGCTGGCCGCAGCAATCAATCCTGCGCCAGCTGTCATCGCGATGCGCAGGTGACGATGAAGGGCGTTGCCGCGCGTTATCCCGCCGTCGATGTCAAAAACAGATCATTGCTCAATCTTGAAGGCCGCATCAATCAGTGTCGCGAAAGCAATCAGGGCGCAGAGGGTTTTCGTTACGAGTCAGAGGAACTGCTTTCACTGACTGCATATGTTGCTCATCAGTCACGCGGCATGCAGCTCAGGGTGGAGATCACTGACTTCAATCGCGCGCATTTCGAGCGTGGTCGCGATACTTACTATCGCCGCCAGGGTCAGATGAATCTGGCCTGCACCCACTGTCATGAACGCAATGCCGACCGCAAGCTGCTGGCCGATACGATCAGCGAAGGTCATGGCAACGCGTACCCGATTTACCGTCTGGAATGGCAGTCCGCCGGATCGCTGCATCGGCGTCTGCGGGCCTGTTATTTTGGCGTGCGCGCAGAACAGCCCGCTGCCGGTTCGGCGGAATTGATCGATCTGGAGTTGTATCTGGCGTGGCGGGCGCAAGGCCTGCCGGTGGAAACGCCAGGTGTGCGGCGCTAGAAATTAATCATTAAAAACAACAATTTACATAATTTCTGCGCCGTTACCGATGTTTCTCAACGCAGTGATGCGTTGATTTTTTCCAATGCCGCCGTGCCCGGGCAGAGCTCTTTCGCACCCAGCTGATTCAGCGGGGTGTCGACAGTGTTGATGTGCTCGTGCAGATCCTCGGAATCCGGATCGATATAGAGCAGGCCGGTGATGACTTCGCCGCGCGCGGCGTGTTCCTGCAGGTAGTTCATCACCTTGACGCGGTCGGTGGCATCGTAATCCGTGGCGATTTTTTTCAGGCGCAGTGCCGAGCCGTCGTGCTGGTGTACCGTCACGGTCTCGCCCGGCGCGTAGTCGGCGGTGATTTCCTCGCGGCCTTCGATGAAGTCCAGGCGGTTCACCGCTTCGTTGTGCTGGCGCACGTATTCGTAGGACTTGGTCGAGCCGGCGTGATTGTTGAAGGCGATGCAGGGCGACACCACATCGATGAAGGCCGCACCCTTGTGCTCGATCGCGCCCTTGATCAGCGGCACCAGTTGTTTTTTGTCGCCGGAGAAGCTGCGCGCGACATAGGTCGCGCCGAGCAGCAGCGCCATACCGATCATGTCCAGCGGCTCGTCCGAATTGACGACGCCGCGCTTCGATTTCGAACCCTTGTCGGCAGTGGCGGAGAACTGGCCCTTGGTCAGGCCGTAGACGCCGTTGTTCTCGACGATATAGACCATGTTGACGCCGCGGCGCATGCAGTGCGCGAACTGGCCGAGGCCGATCGAGGCCGAGTCGCCATCGCCGGACACACCGAGATACAGCAGGTCGCGGTTGGCCAGGTTGGCGCCGGTCAGCACCGAGGGCATGCGGCCATGCACGCTGTTGAAGCCATGCGAGTTGCCGAGGAAATAGTCCGGGGTTTTCGAGGAGCAGCCGATGCCCGAGAGCTTGGCGACGCGGTGCGGCTGGATGTCGAGTTCCCAGCAGGCCTGGATGATCGAGGCCGAGATCGAGTCGTGGCCGCAGCCGGCGCACAGGGTTGAAATCTTGCCTTCATAGTCGCGGCGCGTGTAACCCGCCTGGTTTTTCGACAGCGAAGGGTGGTGGAGTTTCGGTTTGGCGAGATAGGTCATGTTTCTGCTCTTTCGCTCAGGACGCTTTTTTCAGCGGCACGACGCTGTGCGCGCTGATGTGTTTGGTGATCTGGTCGACGATGAAACGCGCGGTGATCGGCGTGCCGTCGTAATGCAGCAATGAAATCAGTTGTGCGGGATTGATCTTGGCATCAGTCACCAGCAGGGTTTTCAGCTGGGCATCGCGGTTCTGCTCAATGACAAAGGTGCCGGAGTGTGCGGCGACAAAATCCTTGACCTGGTCTGCGAAGGGGAAGCCGCGCACGCGCAGCGCATTGATGTGGACGCCCATTTCGGCGAGGACATCCAGCGCTTCCTGCATCGCCGGGCTGGTCGAGCCGTAGTAGATTGCGCCGAAGCTTGCTGGTTTCGCGGCCTGGTGCAGTACCGGCTGGGGCAGCAGCGTTTTTGCGGTTTCGAACTTGCGCATCAGCCGCTGCATGTTGTCGACGTAGTCGGGGCCCGCTTCGGAGTAGATCGCGTAGCGGTTCTTGGTCGTGCCGCGGGTGAAATAACCGCCCTTGGTCGGGTGGGTGCCCGGTAATGTGCGATAGGGAATGCCATCGCCGTCGACATCGAGGTAGCGGCCGAATTCGGCACCGGCCTCGAGTTTTTCGTAGGTCATCAGCTTGCCGCGGTCATATTCCTGCTTGTCGTCCCATTTGAAGGGACGGCACAGCCGCGTGTTCATGCCGATGTCGAGGTCGGTCATCACGAACACCGGCGTCTGCAGGCGTTCGGCGATGTCGAAGGACTGCGCGGTCATTTCGAAACACTCGGTCGGATCTTCCGGGAACAGCAGCGGGTGTTTTGTGTCACCGTGCGAGGCATAGGCGCAAGCCAGCACGTCCGACTGCTGGGTGCGGGTCGGCATGCCGGTGGACGGTCCGCCACGTTGCACATCGACCAGCACCACAGGGATCTCCGCGAAATAGGCGAGGCCGATGAATTCGGTCATTAGCGAAATGCCGGGGCCCGAGGTCGCGGTGAAGGAGCGTGCGCCGTTCCAGCCGGCGCCGATGGCGATGCCGATGGAGGCCAGTTCGTCTTCACCCTGGATGATCGCGTATTTGTTCTTGCCGGTTTCCGCATCGCCGCGCAGCTTCTTGCAGTAGCCCATGAAGGCTTCGGCCACCGAGGACGACGGCGTGATCGGATACCAGGCACAGACCGAGGCGCCGCCGTATACGGCGCCCAGCGCCACGGCGCTGTTGCCGTCGCTGAAAATGCGCTCGCCGACGTTGTTGGCGGGTTTCAGGCGCAGGCCCAGCGGGCAGGGCAGATTCTTCAGCGCGTAATCGCGACCGAGGTGCAGCGCCTTGACGTTGGACTGCAGCAGCGCTTCCTTGCCCTTGTACTGCTCGGAGAACAGTTGCTCGATGACTTTCGGATCGATTTCGAGCAGGGCCGACAGCGCGCCGACGTAAATGATGTTCTTGAACAGCTGGCGCTGGCGCGGATCGGTGTAGGTCGCGTTGCAGATTTCGGTCAGCGGCATGCCGATCAGCGTGATGTCCTTGCGGAACTTGCTCTCGGGCAGCGGCTTGGAGTTGTCATAGAACAGATAGCCGCCCGGCTCGATTTCCTTGACGTCGTTGTCCCAGGTCTGCGGGTTCATCGCGACCATCAGGTCGACGCCACCGCGGCGGCCCAGATAACCTTTTTCCGTTACGCGTACTTCATACCAGGTGGGCAGGCCCTGGATGTTAGACGGGAAAATGTTGCGTGGGCTGACCGGCACGCCCATGCGCAGGATGGAGCGCGCAAACAGTTCATTGGCCGAGGCGGAGCCGGAGCCGTTGACGTTGGCGAACTTGACGACAAAATCGTTGATGGCGCTGATTTGATTCATGACGGGTCCGTGATCAGGCGGCTTTGCGTTGGGGTTTGCGGCATCCGGGGCCGGCGTGGGTCATTTGCACGAGGTACTTCTGCATGTCCCAGGCGCCGGTCGGGCAGCGCTCGGCGCAGAGGCCGCAATGCAGGCAGACATCCTCGTCCTTGGCCATGATGCGGCCGGTCATGCGCAGCGGCTCGGAGGTGTACAGGCCCTGGTCGGCATGCAGCGACGGTGCGGTCAGACGTTCGCGCACCTCGGTTTCTTCGCCGTCCGGCGTGAAGGTGATGCAGTCCATCGGGCAGATGTCGACGCAGGCGTCGCATTCGATGCACAGCTTCGGCGCGAACACCGTTTGTACATCGCAGTTCAGGCAGCGCTGGGCTTCGGCAAAGCCGGATTTCGGATCAAAACCGAGTTCGACCTCGACCTTGATGTTCTTCAGCGTCAGCTTCTGGTCCTGCCAGGGCACCTTGTGGCGCATTGCGGCGGAGACGTCGTTGTCGTAGCTCCACTCGTGGATGCCCATTTTCTGCGACATCACGACGACGGCCGGCAGCGGACGCTCCTTCAGTTCTTCACCGGTGAGCATCTTGTCGATCGACACTGCGGCTTCGTGGCCGTGGGCGACCGCCCAGATGATGTTCTTCGGGCCGAAAGCGGCGTCGCCGCCGAAAAACACTTTCGGATTGGTCGACTGGAAGGTCACTTTGTCGACGACCGGCATATTCCATTTGTCGAACTCGAGGCCGGAATCGCGCTCGATCCAGGGGAAGGCGTTTTCCTGGCCGATGGCGACCAGCACATCGTCGCATTCAACAAACTGGTCGGGTTCGCCGGTCGGCACCAGATTGCGGCGGCCCTTCGCATCGTATTCCGCCTTGACCTTTTCGAAGGTCATGCCGGTGAGTTTGCCGTCCTCGACCTTGCACGATTTCGGCACCATGAAGTTGAGGATGGGAATGCCTTCGTGAATCGCATCTTCCTTTTCCCAGGGGCTCGCTTTCATTTCTTCGTAGCCCGAACGGACGATGACTTTCACATCCTCACCGCCGAGGCGTTTCGCCGAGCGGCAGCAGTCCATCGCGGTGTTGCCGCCGCCGAGCACGATGACTTTTTTGCCGATCTTGTCGATGTGCCCGAAGGACACGCTGGCCAGCCAGTCGATGCCGAGGTGCACGTTTTTCGCCGCTTCGGCGCGACCCGGCACATCAAGATCGCGGCCGCGCGGGGCGCCGGTGCCGACGAATACCGCGTCAAAACCTTCGGCGAGGATTTTTTTCAGGCTGTCGACTCGCTGGCCGGTGCGCATCGTGATGTTGCCGATGCCGGTGATGTAGCCGACTTCCTCGTCGATGACCGCTTCCGGCAGACGGAAGCGCGGCACCTGCGAGCGCATGAAGCCGCCGGCTTTCGGGTCGGCTTCATACACGGTGATGTCATAACCCAGGGGTGCCAGGTCGCGGGCGACGGTCAGTGAAGCGGGGCCGCCGCCGATGCAGGCGATGCGTTTGCCGTTTTTCTGCTTCGGTGCTTTCGGCATGCGGGCCGCGACGTCGTCCTTGTTGTCGGCGGCGACGCGTTTGAGTCGGCAGATCGCCACGGGTTCGGCTTTCGGGCCGTCTTCATGCGCGGTCGGCTTGCGCATCTCGACATTGCCTTCCTCGACACGGCCGCGGCGGCAGGCGGGTTCGCAGGGGCGATCGCAGGTGCGGCCGAGAATGCCGGGGAATACATTCGATTTCCAGTTGACCATGTAGGCGTCGTCATAACGGCCTGCCGCGATCAAGCGGATGTATTCGGGGACGGGGGTGTGGGCCGGGCAGGCCCACTGACAATCGACAACTTTATGGAAGTAATCGGGGTGCGAAATATCAGTCGGCTTCAAAAAATGCTCCTGCTGCGGTGATCGCCACAATTCTTTGTTTTTATTCGCCTATTTGGACCTCTGGGGGGCGTGCCCAAAAGTGCCGAAAGTCTACCCCTTTGGCAGGGGAAAAAAAAGCGAAAAACACCGGGGTTTGCCGCAGATCAATACCCCTGCAAACGACGCGGGCAGCGGGTGTGTTTCTTGCCGGCAAACGACCGCCCCGGAGGGCGGTCGTGAAAGGTTCAGGATTCGGCGGTTTTGCCGTCGATCACGCGCAGTGAAGGGCGGTGCGCCGGTGCGCGCAGTTCATGCTTGTCGGCGAACAGCAGGCATTGCGGCCCGATTTCCTCAATGGTGTTGCAGCCCAGAAGGGCCATGTTGCGGTGGATCTCGTCGCGGTAAATCGCCAGTGCGCGCGCTGCGCCTGCCTCGCCGCCAGCGGCCACGCCATACAACGTCGAACGGCCGACCATCACCGCATTGGCGCCCAGCGCCAGCGCCTTGACCACATCGCTGCCGCGGCGGATACCGCTATCCATGAAAATGGTGGTGCGCTTGCCCACCGCATCGACGATTTCCGGCAAGACTTCAATCGGTGAGACGATGCCGTCAAGGTTGCGTCCGCCGTGGTTGGAGACGTCGATGCCGTCGGCGCCGTGATCGACTGCGGTGATCGCATCCTGCGGGTCGAGAATGCCCTTGACGATCAGCTTGCCCGGCCAGATCTTGCGCAGCGCATCGAGGTCATCCCATTTGATCGAATCGGTGCGCAGGCTGGCACGTCCGGGCGGTCCCTTGGTCATTTTCGCCTTGGCGGCCTCGGGGTAGTTGGCATACATCGGCATGCCGGTGGTCATCAGATAGCGCGCCATCACGCCCATCAGCCAGCGCGGGTGGGTGGCCATATCCCACATATTGCGTGCGTTGAAGCTGAACGGCAGCGTGAAGCCGTTGCGCAGGTTGTATTCGCGGTTGCCCGAGGACACACCGTCAACGGTTACCACCAGTGTCTTGTAGCCGGCGGCTTTTGCCCGATTCACCAGTTCATGCGACATCGAACGGTCCGGCCAGAGATACAACTGGAACCAGAGGTCGCCGCCGGCTTCATCGGCGACACGTTCCATCGCGGTGATCGAGCCGGTGGCCAGCGTGAACGGAATGCCCGCCGCGCGCGCGGCCTTGGCCAGTTTGATTTCACCTTCATGCCACAGCAGGCCGGCGACGCCGGTGGGGGCGATCACCAGCGGCATCTTGTATTTGGTACCGAAAATGGTGGTGTCCTGGGTGCGCTTGGACACGTCGACAAAGGTGCGGGTGCGGAAGCGGATGCGGTCGAATACGGCGCGGTTATTGCGCAATGCGATCTCGTCCTCGGTGCCGCGGTCGACGAATTCAAAAAAACCTTTGGGCACGCGCTTCAGTGCGATATCGCGCAGGTCGAAGATGTTGTAGGCCTTCAGGTTGTCGCTCATGGAATTGCTCCTGGATGATCAGTTGCGTTTGAAGTCGTTAAGGGATTTTGCCAGAGTACCGTCGGCGCGTTTCAGCACGCGCGTCGCCGCGCGGGTGTTGCCGAAAGTCGGCACGTATTGCGAGTGTTTGCCGGCGCCGCCGGTGACGATGACCACCAGATCCTCCGGTTTGGCGAACATGCGTACCGGCGCGTCCAGCGGGGCGTCGGCGTATTGCGCGGCCAGCTTGCGGCGGAAACGCCGCTCGATGGTGTCTTTGGAGAAACGCGACAGCGGCAGTGTGGCGTGTTCGAAAAGCCATTTTTTGACATCAGCCTTGCTCATGCCGTCATTGGCCACGGTTGCAGCGTGCTCCGGACCAAACGCCACGACCGGCTGGCCAGCGTAGTAGGGATTGTTGGAGCCGGTGATGGTCATGGTGCCTGCAACCATCGTCAATATGCCCTCGGCATTGAGGCTCTCATGATCATTGACGTTGTGCGGGCTTTCCGCAGCGATGACAGTGACCGCTGTTGATTCGCGCGGGAAACCCAGTTCGACATGCAGCGGGTCCCACGGGCTTTGTTCTTCGTTTTCGGCGACGCAGAAGGTGAACTTCGCCGGCGTGCCGGTCGTGGCCATGTCGCCGGTGCCGGGAATCGCGGCGCCGATATTGACCAGCGCCAGTCGCACCGCGCGGCCGATCACGGCATTGGCGCGGAAGTAGTTGCCCATCGCATTCTGGCCGGCGTTGAGTCCGGCTTCTTTTGCGGCAGGCCCGTTGAAAATCAGCATCGGCGTGCAGGGATGCGTCGTCGCCTGCGTGCCGTAGAGGTTGTACTGTTCGTCGGCCAGCGCTTCCAGCGCCAGCAGCACCAGCGGGAAATGTTCGGGTTTGCAGCCGGCCATTACCGCGTTGGCGGCAATGCGTACCGGCGTCGCCGCGCCGAAACGCGGCGGGATGTTCAGCACCGGCTGGTCGAGGTCGCGGTCGCACCAAGCGAGCATGCGTTCGACGCGTTCGGCGGTGGGCGGAATGACCGGCAGGCCGTCGCTCCAGCCCTTGCTGCACATCAGGTCAAAGACGGCTTCGGGATCGTCGTCGCAGGCGACCAGCGCACCGGGTTTCTGTTTCAGTGTTTCGAGTAGGCTCATGCCTGCTTTTCCTTGATCGCCTTGATCGCGCGGATCAGTTGCGGCAGCGCCACGTCAGCGCGTTCACGCACTTTTTCCATGCTCAGCCCGCCCAGCGGATGTTTGATTTCGAGCAGCGGCAAATCGGGCACGCCGAACACCTTGGCCTGCGCGCTGCCCAGCTTCATGAATGTATCGGAACAGATCACGGCGGTGATCAGACCACGTTTTCTCAGTTGCGCCATGTCGTGGACACTCCACGACGTGCACGACCCTCAATCGGCCATGGCACTGACAACGAGGTCGGCCTCCTTTGCCAGTTTGTCGAGGATGTCTTCGGCGGCAGGACGGCTGGACGCAGCCTTGCGGGTCATCACCACCGAGTCGACCTTGAATTCTTTTTTCACGCCCTCAATGATCATGTTCAGCAGATGATCAGCGTTGCCCTTGGTGTTGTCGAGGATGCCGAGGCGGATGCCGGACTCGCCGAGCTGGCGATTGGCATTCAATTGCACTGTCTCTTCGAGGGGCGCATCCGGCACTACAAGAAAAATCTGTCCCATTGCCGTCTCCTGTTGCTTCATGGTGCTTGCGAAAGCACCGGTCAATTGACTTTGATGCCGGCGGCCTTGAACACCGGCGGCCATTTCTGCAGTTCTTTTTTGACAAAATCCGTGAATTGATCGGGTCCGAGCGCGACCGGATCAAAGCCGCTGGCTTCCATCTGCGCGTTGACATCCGGCAGCTTGCTGATGCGTGCCATCTCCGCATGCAGACGGTCGACGATCGGCCGCGGTGTTTTGCCGGGCGCGAGTACGCCATAGAACCCTTCGACGGCGTAACCGGGCAATCCGGCCTCGGCCACGGTCGGTATTTCGGGCAGCGCCCTGACGCGGTTCGCCGAGCCGACGGCAAGTGCGCGCAGGCGGCCGGACTTGATGAAGGGCATGGCTGCGCCCGGCGCGGTCATCAGCAGTTGCACCTGGCCGCTGACCAAGGCGGCTGTGGAATCGCCCGCACCTTTGTACGGCACATGCACCATCTGGATGCCCGCCATGTGCTTGAGCAGTTCAATCGACAGGTGGCCGCCGGTACCTGCGCCCGATGACGCGTAGTTCAAATCACCGGGACGCGACTTCGCCAAAGCAATCAACTGTTTGACGGTTTTGACGGGCAGCGAGGGATGAACGACCAGAACGTTCGGTGAGTAAGCCAGCAGGGTAATGCGCGCAAAATCGTTCAGCGTGTCGTAAGGCAGCGTTGCATACAGGCTGGGGTTCAGCGCGTAACCAGTGGCAACGATCAGGATCGTATGGCCATCGGGCGGCGCCTTGGCGACGATCTCCGAGCCGACGATGCCGGCTGCACCTGGGCGCAGATCGACAATGACTTGTTGTCCCCAGTTCTGCGTGATCTTGGCGCCAAACAGGCGCGCGAGCTGGTCATTGCCGCCACCGGCCGAAGACGGCACCACCCAGCGGATCGGTTTCGATGGATAGGTTTGTGCCAGCGACGCCGAAGCAGCAAAAGCCAACGCCGTGGCGATGGTCAGGACGAGCTTCAATGGATGTTCCTTAATGTGGACGCATGCAGCGGTGGAATACGCGATGCTAACGCCAGCGGGGGAGTGCGGCAACTGGGGAAACGCGGCAAAGTCGGTGGGCGGGAGTCCGTCCACAATATGCATTACTGAAAAGAGTCAGCGGTACAGCCAGTCGGCGACCGCGCGCGTGTAGCGCGGCATGATCACGTAAACCATCAGCCACACAATGATGCCGGCAATCAGAAAACGGCTGATGAACAGATCGCCCAGAAGCGGTATCGCATCGATCGCCGGCGACAGGCCGGCCGGTACGATCAGCGTCAGCGGATAAATGGCCGAGAAGGTAATCAGGAACTGCTTGAAGCGGTTGGGCGCGCGCACGCCCGGTGGCGTGAACCAGAAATCCAGCCCCGATTTGATTTCAATGCGGTCGCCGCCTTCGAGGATCGGCTCGACCTGGCGCACATAGTTGCGGCGGATGTCCGATTCCACCCAGGCCTGCAGATGATTGTAGTGGTCGAAGCGGATGATGATGGTGTATTGACCGGTTGCATCCAGCGGGCGGATGACATTGGTGCCGAGGTGCCCGGGATAACGCTCGGCTTCACGGCCGATATCACGCAGCCACTGCTCGTATTGTTCCCGGTGCGCCGCGTGCACCTTGTGCTGGATGATGAAGGTGACGATGTTGTCGGGATTGACGGGCATGTCAGGTGGCTTGCGGTTCAGGCCCGCATCAATATCAATGTCACTCGACGCGGATGCCCGCCGTCTTGACGACCTTTGCCCAGCTTGCCGACTCCTGGCGGATCAGATCGGCGAGTTGCTGCGGGCCGAGAAACGCCGGGTCCATGCCCTGTTTGATCAGCGTGTTGCGCATTTCATTGCTGCCCATGACTCCGGCGAGTGCCTTGTGCAGTTTGTCGACGGCGTATTTCGGGGTTTTCGCCGGCACGAAAATGGCGCCCCAGGAATTGACGTCGAACCCCTTCAGCCCCTGCTCGTCGAGCGTGGGCATGTCGGGCGCACCGGGTGAACGTTTCAGGGTGGTCACGCCGAGCGCACGCAGTTTGCCGGTGTTGACGTGGGGCATTGTTGCGGCGAGTCCGGCGCAATAGGCCTGGGTCTGGCCGGCGATAGTGTCGATGACGGCGGGTGCGCCGCCCTTGTACGGCACGTGCAGCAGGTCGATGCCGGCCATCATTTTGAGCATTTCGATGCACAGGTGCGGCGTGCCGCCGATTCCGGAAGAAGCAAAAGACAGCTTGCCCGGGCGTGCCTTGGCGTAGGCAATGAACTCCTGCAGGTTTTTCACCGGCAGCGATGCATTGATCACCAGCAGGTACGGCACCACCGCGACCAGTGCCACCGGCGCGAGGTCCTTGTCGGGGCTGTAGGCCAGATTCTTGTAGAGATGCGGTCCGATCGAGAACAGCCCGCCGGTGCCATAGAGCAGCGTATGGCCGTCGGCCGGTGATTTCGCCACCAGCTCGGCGCCGATGTTGCCGCTGGCGCCGGAGCGGTTGTCGACGACGACGTTGTGTCCGAGCAGATCGGTGAGTTTCGGTGCGATCTGGCGGGCGAGGATGTCGTTAGAGCTGGCCCCCGACGGATATGGAACCACCAGCCGCACCGGGCGGGTCGGATACTGCTGCGCCAATGCGGTTTCCGTCGTGGCAAATACGACAAGGACGCAGCCTGCAAGCGCCAGCCAGCGGCCAACCGTGTTGTTGCCCATGCTCCACCTCCCCGCAGAGAACGGAAACCTGCGCGGACAACATGACCGCGCGGGGTGCTGCCTGGTTTACGGACTTACTTTTTCTTCGGTACTTAAAAAACCGTGATCTTGCCTTTGGCCATTTCTGCAGCAAAAAACAGGAAGGACGGGATTTTATTTTTGATCAAAGTGAATTAGTTTTGTTATCTTTTTTGCTAAGAGCACTTCGAATAGCTTTCTCATATGCGCCCGCCTCGGGTAGATTGGTTGGAGAGCTAAATGCAATTTGCACTTGTTGGATTGTAGTGGTTTTGGGTTTTAAGGCCTCAATTGCTCTTGGGGTGCCGAAGTTCTGCAATTTGTGAAGTCGTATCGGGATGAAGGTCAACGAATTATTTTTTAATGGGTAGTCAGCCAACTCACCACCTAGTCGGTCCATAATTTTGTTATGTACTGCCTCTGGGCAAGCAAAGAATAATCCACTTTGACAAAGCGCTTCACGTTCCAGCAAATGTCCTTTGTATATGAGTTGCGGAAGTATCCTTTTGTTAACATTTTCCCAGTTTGGGCCTGCAGATTTCCCGACGTGAGAGCGACCGCTCAATAGTGCATTTCGTTCAGCTCGATAACTGCCAATGGTATCCATTGTCTGAACTTCCAGAGCGGCAAACTCCATTAGTTTTTTGTTTTTGTCTAAGCGCGCAAGAATCCAATCCACAGAGAAACTACTGCTTTTACGTCCCTGAAGCGGACGACCAGGCACTTTCAACTCACCACCCCAGCCTTTACCAAAAACAGCGATTAGTTGATGGTTTACTGGCCGTGGATGAGTCGCGGCTTTTCGACCATCAATTAGTTTGATGGCATCAACGTTAAATGCAAGTTTTGCTACGGTTGATAAAAGTGAATAGTTATTTGCATATAGTCGTATAGGGCAAATGACTACGGGTTCCCCTGCTTTGTCTACGATAGTGCATACCCCAGAGCGGATGCGATTGTCGGCACTACCTATCTCTTTGGTGCATAACCCGCCAATGATCGGGCAGGTATGCATTTTTCGTGCTTGAATGGCAATGTCCGAATTGTCGTCGGGCGGATACCCGAACAATTCAAGAATTTTCTCAGCCATTAGCTGCCTGATAGTTGGCGCTGCTGCTGGTGTTTGCTGACAAGTGCGACCTCACTGCTTCTGCAATTGCATTGGCCATAAGCACGGGTACTGCGTTGCCGACTTGAACGTACTGCGAAACACGGGAACCCAAAAAACGATAGTGATCGGGGAAGGATTGGAGTCGAGCCGCCTCTCTGACTGAAAGCGCGCGGTCTTGATCAGGCAAAAGTACCGTACCCCAATGCGGATCGCATTTGGTCAGAACTGTTCCGGATAACCCATCAAAAGTGAGTCTCCCATACCGCTTGGTGTGATCGGACTTGCGGGCTTTTTGCATGCCGCGCGGTAATAACGCATGAGGAATGTCGCGCCAAGATCCGCCGGGTGGAACATGCCTCATTCTCTCCAAATTCTGTTTAGATAGTTTTGATGCGAAATGATTAAATGTAATGCCTTCGGGGTTGCGCAGTCTCAACGCATAAGCGCTTGCTGCATCAACTGTGTAGCCAACTTCCTCCGCCCCTTCCCCCATATTTAATCTTGGTAAATCACTGATCGCATCGCCTACTGTAACGGCGGGTAATAATCGTTCAGCATCTATTGGATACAGCGGAATAGTCATAGTGCCGCCGCCTCGGAAATTTGCTTTACCTTTTGCGAAATGCGTCGGCATTGGGTGTGCTATCTCTCCATATTGTGACCCTAGTAAGATTAAGCGCCAGCGCTCTTGTGGAATTCCGTAATGCGGGCCAAATAAAATTTTTACGGAGAGGTAATATCCTTGTTCAGTAAAAACTTGGAGTATTTTTTTGAATATCGCGCCATCAGCCATAGACAGTAATCCCGGCACGTTCTCAAAAACAAAGGCTTTGGGCGAAAATTCTTCGATAAATCTGGCGTAATGAGTGAAAAGACTATTCCTAGGATCGTTTAGGAATCGGCTAGGAGCGTTAATAGAAAATCCTTGGCATGGTGGACCGCCCACTATTACATCTAGTTGTCCTTTCTTAAGGCCCAGTTTTTTTCTTAGAGAAACTGCATTTACCTTTTCTATCGGATTGCATTCGGCAAGTGTTTCGGGATGATTGTGGCTAAAAGTCTGAATTGCCTCAGGCATGAAATCGTTGGCGTACAGACAGTGATAACCCGCTTGAAGAAAGCCCTGCGTGATTCCGCCAGCACCACAGAAAAGATCAATGCTGGAAAGTGACGAGCGATAAGGTTTTGGGCTTGTTTCAGACGCAACCAGCCGAATATTCTTATTTCTTTCTAGGCGTCGTTTTTCCATTTGCCCCTCAACTGTTTAAATATACAGTATTTGATAATACATCACGCTCAAAAAAACAACACAATTTATCTCTATTTAAATGGCGCATACAGCATAAACATCTGGTAAATGGCTTAGAGGGCAAAAGAGCATTTTTCACGCTGGATTTATTTTTTCGGCACGTACAGGTCGGTAATCGACCCTTCAACCATTTCCGCCGCGAAGAACAGCGTCTCCGACAACGTCGGATGCGGATGGATGGTGAGGCCGATGTCGTGCGAGTCCGCGCCCATTTCCAGCGCCAGCACCGCTTCGGCGATCAGCTCGCCGGCATTGACGCCGGTCATCGCCGCGCCGATCAGGCGCCGCGTGTTTTTGTCGAAGAGCGCCTTGGTCATGCCTTCGTCGCGGCCGGTGGCCAGTGCGCGGCCGCTGGCGGCCCAGGGGAAGGAGGCCTTTTCATACTCGATGCCCTGCGCCTGGGCCTGCGCTTCGGTCAGACCCATCCAGGCGATTTCCGGGTCGGTGTAGGCCACGGATGGAATCGTGCGTGCATCGAAAAAGGCTTTGTGGCCGGCGATGACTTCGGCGGCGATCTTGGCTTCGTAAGTGGCCTTGTGCGCGAGCATCGGTTCGCCGCAGACGTCGCCGATGGCGTAGATGTGCGGGACATTCGTGCGCTGTTGCTTGTCGACCGGGATGAAGCCGCGTTCATTGACGGTGACGCCGGCAGCATCGGCCTTGATCTCGCGGCCGTTGGGCCGGCGGCCCACCGCCATCAGTGCGGCATCAAAGATATCCGTGGTGGTTTTGCCGTCGGTGCTTTCGAAGGTGACCTTGAGGCCATCCTTCTGCGCTTCGATTTTGGCGACCTTGGTTTTGAGCAGGATTTTTTCGTAGCGCTTCTCGATGCGTTTCGCCAGCGGCCGCACCACATCTTTGTCGGCGCCGGGAATCAGGCCGTCCATCAATTCGACCACGGTGATTTTCGAGCCGAGCGCGTCATACACGGTGGCCATTTCGAGGCCGATGATGCCGCCGCCGATGATCAGCATGCGTTTCGGCACGGTTGCCAGTTTCAGCGCGCCGGTGGAATCGATGATGCGCGGGTCGTCGTAGGGGAATCCCGGGATTTTGGCGACCGAGGAACCGGCGGCGATGATGCAGCTGTCGAAAGAAACAGTTTTCACCCCTTCAGCGGTTTCGACGCGGATGGTGTTGGGGGAGGCGAATTCGCCGCGGCCGGTGACCACCTGCACCTTGCGCTGTTTCGCGAGTCCCGACAGGCCCTTGGTCAGCTTGCCGAGCACGCCGTCTTTCCACGCGCGCAGCTTGTCGATTTCGATTTTCGGTTTGCCGAAGGTAATGCCGGCATGCGCGGCTTCATCGGCTTCGGTGATCACCTTGGCCATGTGCAGCAGCGCTTTTGACGGGATACAGCCGACATTGAGGCAGACGCCGCCCAATGTCGGATAACGTTCGATCAGCACGACCTTCTTGCCGAGGTCGGCGGCGCGGAAGGCCGCGGTGTAACCGCCGGGGCCGGCGCCGAGTACCACCACTTCGGCGTGGACGTCGGCCTTGATGCCGGACGTCGCCGCGGCGGGTGCCGCTGCAACCGGTGCGGGTGTCGCCGGTTTTGCCGCGGCGGGCGCAGGAGCGGCTGCAGGTGCTGCCGGCGCGGCCGCGCCGGCGGCTTCAAGCGTCAGGATCAGCGAGCCCATCGATACCTTGTCGCCGGGCTTGAGACTGACCGCCTTGACCACGCCGGCGCTCGGCGCGGGAATGTCCATCGTCGCCTTGTCGGATTCCAGCGTGACCAGCGGGTCTTCCGCGTTCACCGTGTCGCCGGGCTTCACCAGCACTTCGATGACCGGGATGTTCTTGAAATCGCCGATATCCGGGACTTTGACTTCGATGGTGGAGGCCATGGTTAAAACTCTTTTAAAAACAAATAGTTATGATTAATCCCCGAATGGGATCAACCGCGAATATGACCGTCGCCGAACACGACGTATTTGAGCGAAGTCAGGCCTTCGAGTCCCACCGGGCCGCGCGCATGGATCTTGTCGGTGGAAATGCCGATCTCCGCGCCGAGGCCGTACTCATAACCGTCGGCGAAGCGTGTCGAGGCATTGACCATCACCGAACTCGAATCGACTTCGCGCAGGAAACGCCGCGCGCGGCTGATGTCTTCGGTGACGATGGCGTCGGTGTGCTGCGAACCGTAACGCGCGATGTGGTCAATCGCCGCATCCAGTCCGTCGACGATGCGGATCGACAGGATGGCGTCGAGGTATTCGGTATGCCAGTCTTCTTCGGTCGCGGCTTTCATGCCGGTCACGAGGGCACGTGCGGCATCATCGCCGCGCAGCTCGATTTTTTTGTCGGTGTAGATCTTGCACAGCGGCGGCAGGATTTTTGCCGCGATGTCGCGCGCGACCAGCAGCGTCTCCATCGTGTTGCAGGTGCCGAGGCGCTGGGTCTTGGCGTTGTCGGCGATGCGCAAGGCTTTTTCGACATCCGCCTTGTCGTCGATATAGACATGGCAGACGCCGTGCAGGTGTTTGATCATCGGAATGCGCGACTCGCGCATCAGCCGTTCGATCAGGCCCTTGCCGCCGCGCGGCACAATGACGTCGACATAGTCCTGCATCGTGATCAGTTCGCCGACCGCGGCACGATCTGCCGTCGAGATGACCTGCACCGCGGTTTCCGGCAGGCCCGCTGCTTTCAGTCCGGCCTGCACGCAGGCGGCGATCGCCTGGTTCGAATGCAGCGCTTCCGAGCCGCCGCGCAGGATCGCGGCGTTGCCTGATTTGAGGCACAGCCCGGCGGCATCGGCGGTCACGTTCGGCCGCGATTCGTAAATGATGCCGATGACGCCCAGCGGCACGCGCATCTGCCCGACCTGGATGCCGGTCGGGCGGTATTTGAGTCCGCTGATTTCCCCGATCGGGTCCGGCAGTGCGGCGATCTGGCGCAGGCCGTCAGCCATCGAGGCGATGGTTTTGGAGGTCAGCGTCAGCCGGTCGACCGATGCGGCATCGAGGCCCTTGGTCTTGGCGGCTTCAACGTCACGGGCGTTTTCGCGCAGCAGCGTCGCCGCCGACTGCTCGATGGCATCGGCCATGGCGAGCAGCGCCGTGTTTTTGGCGCCGGTATCGGCGACGGCCATTGCGCGCGAAGCGGTGCGTGCAGCTTTGCCGACGGTGATCATGTAGGTCTGGACATCCATAGGGGGGATTCTAGCAGGCGGCGGGACGTAGACGCCTGCTCCGCAGGTATCCGGGAATGCGGCGGAAACCCTACAATCCACCGGTGCAGGGATTGCGTCATGGCGACGCTTACAAGGCCAAGGGCGCGGAGCCCGGTCAGCAGTGCGTTGTGAAGGGGGATGATGATGGGGAAGAAATCGACTCCGGTACCTTTGAACGGAGGCTCGGCATGGGTGGCTTAGCAGTTTTTACTCTGATCGGGCTTTATATTTTTGCGGGTTACAAGTTCGTCAAAACTATCAAGCCGGGATACCGCAAGTGGCTGGCCATTGCGGCTCTGGTGTTGATTCCTACTGCAGATGCGATCGTGGGGCGGATTTATCTCCAGCATTTGTGCGCGACGGAAAGCGGACTGAAGGTGTATCGGGTGGCGCAAGGGGTGGAGGGGTTTATAGGTGCGTGGGGTAGCGAGCCGGATGCCATGCCTGTAGAAAAATTTGGTTATTATTTTTCCGAAGGTATGCCGATGAATGGGCAAGTGAAAAGATTTTCAAAGAAAAATGGACAGCCCATGATGGAAAATGATGCGCTACCTAAAAGTAAATTCCGTGTGCGTCTAACGCGAGATGCAGAAACAGGTACCATTTTTCCGCGCAGGGTAGTGAGAGTAGAAACTTTTCCCATAGGAGAGGTGCTGGCAGCAGATATCCAGCTTGGTTTTAGCGGTGGTTGGGCAGAACGATTCCTCGGGGGATTCAGCGATGCTGGGGTCGGGGTTGTTGCTCAGTGCAAGGCAGAGGATTCGATTGTGCGATATGAGAAATTAATTTTAAGCACATTAAAGCGCTAGCATTAAAGCGCCTTCCAAAGGTACTGGAGTCGAATTCTTTTCTCAAAAACATGCCCGCATTGACTTGAACTGATCAATGCACCATGCCCCGCCGAAAGCATTGAGGGGTCACAGCATTGAGGGGTCAGGTCTAGCACCATAGCATCCGCAACGAATATCCATCGCGATCCTCATGGCACTACCTCAAGCGACGACCCGTGGATGGGGTGGGCTTAAAAAATGGCTGAGAGCCTTGTCTTGCTCACGCCGGACGCGCATGAAGTGGATGACTTTTATCTCTTGAAACCCGCCTCGCGCTGACCGCGCAACGCCAGCACAAAAATCGTGTCGATTTCTTCAAGGTAACGATACAAAGCCACGTAGCCGTGTGATTCGCGCCCGATAACCAATTCCCTTTTGCCATCCGCTGAAGGCCTTCCGATCAAAGGGTTTTGGGCCAGCACATCCAGCGCCTGAATAATCTCATTGAGCCTTGACGGCGCATCCTGAACATCGTGTCCGCCCAGATAATCGAGGATGCGATCCAGATCATCGCCGACCTCCGGCAGCAATTCGATGCGCGTCATCTTCAGCGTGCAAATTTCCTGGCGACCGGGCGCTTGGGCGTCTTGCCCGCTGCGCGGCCTTCAAGGTAGCGCTTCATTTCATGCCATGGTATCGATTTGCCTGACGCGGCGAATCGAGCATACCGTTTGTCGGCGACGTCATTAAAATCCGCGCGCCGTTCTTCCAGCGCCGCTTTTTCTGCAATCGCCTCCAGAATAAAGCTGTGTGCGGTAGTGCCCGTGCGCTCCGCCACGGCTGCGATACGCGCTTTCAGTTCTGCGGGCAGGCGAACAGTCGTTGTGGACATGGCTGAAATCCTTTTCCGGATAGGGTCATCGTTTCAATGTAGCACATCTGTGCCACAAAACACTGCGATGGTTTTTAAACCAAAAACCAAAGTGACCGGGGTCGAATTATTCTCCCAGTTAATTGATAAAATCATCAATAAAAACAATTGCTTACATAACCTCCTGTTTTTACCTGCACCAATCATTACTGGATGACCGGATGCCCCGAACCCCGCCATGCCGCGCCGCCCACGCATCAACTTGGCTGATCTCCGCCGCCCATTGTGCAGCGTGTTTACAAGCGCGCGGGCTGGTTCAAGGTGGAGTCGCGCGTACGGATGCACGCGGACGAGGGTTGTGAAACCCAGGACAACAAGTAACTAGAACAGCGCCAGATGCGCCGCAAACGCAGCAGAAGATGTGCGCCGCGGCGCCTGCGCCTTTACCGTGCCCGGATTGTTCCGCGCAAAGCGCAATGCAAGCTGCAGCAATTCATCCCTGACATCGCTGCGAACGAGGCCTTTGACCATGCGGTCGATAACCTAGAGCGCCAGCTGGCTCAGGTGCATCCCGTTAAGGAACATCAGGTCCTTTCGAGGATATGCAATCCGCGCACGCGGTCTAGCAGATAGATCAGTCCGCGGTCATCGATAGTGACGTCGTTGCTTTGAACTCGGTCTGAACCGGGTGGGACATCCGGCATGTAGTGCGCCACTTCCTTCAGCGAATGCGGGTTCGAGAAATCGATGATGCGCAGGCCGTAGGCAAACCAGGCGACCGGGATTTCCGTGCCGGTGACGATTTCGCAGGGCTGGTGGCAGCCGGTCATGCGCGGCTGGGGACCATCCGGCATGTCGGGGATCTGGTACGTCGAGATCGGTTGCGGGTGCTTCTCGTCGGTGATATCCACCATCCACAGGAATGCGGCCGGGTAGGGGAAGTAATCTTCCTGACGGAACACGTCCTCATCCGATACCAGCATGAAACTGCGGTTCTTGATCTTGAACGGAATCGGCAGGGCTGTGTGCGTGGGCCAGGGGAAGGGGGGACTCCAATCCAGCCCCGACACCAGCTTGGGCTTGCTCATGTCGTCGATGTCGAGAATCACCAAGCCGCCCTGCCAATAGCTGGTGTAGAGGCGGTTGCCCATACGCAGCGGGTGATGGCATTTGTGGGCGTCGTTTTTCCAGGTCGGCGTCTCGCCTCCTGCAATCCACTGTCCCGGCATATGCCAGCGGCCGACTTCCTCGGGCTTGGCCGGATTCTTGAGGTCGAGGATGACCACGATATTGCCGAAGTAACCGTCCATCGTCGGTGACAGGTAGGCGTAGCGGCCGTCGAAGTCGAAACGGTGGACGCCGCGGGCATAACGGGCTGGGGATTTGTCCGTGGCATCCCAGTCGGTGATGAGTTTGGGTTTTGCCGGATTGGATACGTCGTAGATGCTGATGCCGCCGGTATAACCCTCCGGCGGCACCTCGCCGTGCAGCGCGTGGGCACCCAGCACTTCGCGATTGGTGATCATCAGGTCGCCTTCCACACGCACCTTGTGCGAATGGGTGCCAACCGGCATCTTGATTTCAGCGATTGTCTTGGGCTTTTTGGGATCCTTGACGTCGATGATCAGCGTGCCGTAGGGATTGCGCATGTTGCCGACATAGGCGATGTGGTTTTTTACCACCACCTGTCCGCCGCCGGCGCAGTCGAACCATCCGGTCTGCTGCAGGCCGCAGCCTGAGGCATCGTGGGCCTGGCTGCCGCCGCTGCCTACATCCACATAACTGACTTCTTTGATACCCTTCGCGCTGGCCATGAAGAAAATGTCCTTAAATGGTGAATTAAAGTTTGGTAATTAGGGCGTTTCGTAACCACAGGTATAAGGTAAGTACCTATGGTTATTAGGAAAAACAGTCATTTTAGTTGTGCGGCCAACTTTTTGAGGGGTCGCAAGTGCATTTTCTGCGGTTCGTTCAAGGTGCTGCGCACCTCGCGCGGGTATGTGAAATGCCGTGGCTGCGGCAAGT
>Ga0172372_10001846_pt1 | contig 32524 bp, 17 predicted proteins | sample LakKiv5m_2_FD_114544 | JGI IMG/M metagenome (GOLD analysis project Ga0172372, IMG submission 114544) | Freshwater microbial communities from Kabuno Bay, South-Kivu, Congo - kab_092012_9.5m | ecosystem: Environmental > Aquatic > Freshwater > Lake | place: Democratic Republic of the Congo... | reverse complement strand
GCTGCACGTCGTGCCCGGCGCGGACTTCGGCTGGCGGCGCGGCACCGGGCGCTGGCCCGCGTGGTATCCCGACACGCTGCCCAGCGTGGTGGACATCGGCCTCGCGTCGCCCACCGCCGTCACGTTTGGTCACGGCGCGAAGTTCCCGGAGGAGTATCAAAAGGCCATGTTCATCTGCGACTGGGCTTATGGGCGAATCCTCGCGGTGCATCTATCGCCGCAAGACAGAAGATATTTGGGCTACACCGGCAAAAGTGAGCTTTTCGTCGGTGGCCGTCCGCTGAACGTGACGGATGTGTGCATCGGCCCGGACGGCGCGATGTGGTTCACGACGGGCGGAAGAGGGACGCAGTCGGGCTTGTATCGGGTGACGTTCGGTGGGGAGCAGGCGCAGCGCTCCATACGCGTTCGCACTGAACTCAACCCAATTCGGCGGACGGATAGCGAGCGTCGGACACACATCCAAACTGGTGGAAATGAAGCCCCTCCATCGCGCATGAGTATGCTGACAGACGACGAACGACAGTGGCTTTTTGAGTCCACCCACACCACGCCGAAGCTATCGAACCAGCTTTCGCTTCAAGACCAGGCAAACCTAGCCGTGAAAGGGCTGAGTGCGGGCCACCGTTGGATTCGACACTCAGCATCCTTCATCCTGGACGGACTACCGGTGACGGAGTGGCAATCCCAGTTCGCAACCATTCTGGACAGCTCAACCCAAGCACGGTTAGCGCTCACGCGCGCCGGAGTGCTTGAGTGGAAGCAACCGTTGCTTACACGTTTCTTTCAAGAACGTTATGTGCAGGAAGAAGCGCAAATCGCTTCACTACGCGTCGTTGCCCTCACCTTCATCCGACTCGGGGCACCCGACGAGATGCAGCGGCAAGCGGCTTTGAAATGGTTAGAGCCGCAGTATCCCAACGCCAGCCCGCGCGTGAACCAGATGCTCGTCGAGCTGCTGGTCTATCTGCGCTCGCCGCAGGTCGTGGCCAAGACCGTGCCGCTGCTGCGCGCCGCGACCGCGAGCGAGGACTTGCTGCACTACCCGTTCTACCTCCGCTACGCCCGCGACGGCTGGACGCCCGACGCGCGCCGCGCCGTCTTCGACGCGCTCGACCGCGCCGAGCGCCTGCCCGGCGGCCGCACCTACTTCACGTCCATCGCAAACGTCCGCAAGGAACTCCTCGCCTCGCTCACGCCGGAGGAGCGGACGGCTTTGGCCCGGAGCGCGGGTCTGCGACCCGCAGCCAGCGCGAAGTCGGACCTGCCCACGTCGCCGCCGCGCTTCGTAAAAGACTGGAAGCTCGCCGATCTCGAACCCCGCCTCGCCGAAGTCGGCAAGGGCCGCAGCTACGAGGGCGCGCGCACCGCGCTCGTCGCCGCGCAGTGCGTCCACTGCCACCGCGTCAGCAACGACCCCGCGTTTCCGAACAGCGTCATCGGTCCCGAGCTGCTGGCCGTCGGCGCGCGCTTCAGCCGGCGCGATTTGCTGCTGCACATCATCGAGCCGAGCACCGTGATTGATGAGAAGTTCCGCCAACCCCGCCTGCTGTTGAGTGATGGCGACGTCGTCTCCGGCACCATCGAGCGCGAGGAAAACGGCAAGCTCTACGTGCGCCCGAACCCGCTGGAGGAAAAGCTCATCGAGGTTCCACTCACCAGCATCCGCGAGCGCCGCGTCTCCGAGGTTTCCCCGATGCCCAGTGGCCTGCTCAACGGCCTGCGCCTCGAACAAGTCCTCGACCTCCTCGCCTACCTCGAAGCCGCCGGCGACCCGAAGCACCGCAACTTCCAGCCGTGATTGGGTGGCACCCGCTCCGCACAAGGGCGAAACCAGCGAAGCCGATGGCTTGGGGAGCGCGCCCGCCCCGGGCGCAGCCAACCGCGCCCTCGCGGTTGGCGTGGGACGTTCGTCGCACTGTGTCGTTTGATTTGGCCGGCCGCGCCCGAGTTCGGCGCGAGGGCACGCCGAACAGCAGCCGGGGCGGCTGCGCTCCCCGCCGCGATCCGTGGCGTTCGCCGCGCAGCCACCTTTTCCTTGCCACACCCGCGCCGGCTTTCCACTCTCCCCGCGTCACCGCTCAAGCCATGAACACTCCTTCCTCCCTCTCCCGCCGTTCGTTTCTCACCGCCGCCGCTTCCACCGTCGCGGGCGTCGCGGCTGCCGCTGACCGCGACTGGACCGGCAAGATTCCCACGCGCTACCCGGACCCGGACATCATCGCGCTGGACAAGCGCTTCAAGGCCAAGCTCGGCAACACGCCCATCCTGCGGATTCACCACAGCGCGAACACGCTCTGGACCGAAGGCCCGGCGTGGAACGCCGTGGGCCGCTACCTGCTCTGGAGCGACATCCCGAACAACCTCCAGCAACGCTGGATCGAGGACGACGGCCACGTCAGCACCTTCCGCAGCCCGGTGAACAACACCAACGGCAACACCTTCGATTACGAGGGCCGGCAGCTCTCCTGCGAGCATCTCACGCGGCGCGTCGTGCGCCACGAGCACAACGGCACCGTCTCCGTGCTGGCGGACAAGTTCGGCGGCAAGCCCTTCAACGCGCCCAACGATGTGGTGGTCCACCCGAACGGCGACATCTGGTTCACCGATCCCGGCTACGGCGGCTTGATGAACTACGAGGGCGAGCGGGTGAAGTCCGCGACCGTCCTGCCGCACCAGAAGGAGGCGGTGTATGTGATTGATGGCAAGTCCGGCAAGATCGAGAAGGTCACGGACGAGTGCTTCAAGCCCAACGGCCTGTGCTTCTCGCCCGACTACAAGAAGCTCTACGTGGCCGACACCGGCGCGAGCCATTACGACAACGCGCCGAAGAACATCAAGGTGTGGGATGTGGATGGGAAGAAGCTGAAGAATGGGCGGGAGTTTGCTTCGATGAAAGCGAGAATCTTCGGAGGAAGTATCGTCAGCAATGAACCCCTGCGAGATGGAAAGGCGACTGGCACCTTCGGGGGCACAGAAGCCGCCGGCTTCGCCGACGGCATCCGCTGCGACACCGAGGGAAACATCTGGGCCAGCGCCGGCTGGGTGGGCGCGGGCTACGACGGCGTCCACATCTTCGCGGGCACGGACGGCCAGCGCATCGGGCAGATTCTGCTGCCGGAGATTTGCTCAAACGTCTGCTTCGGCGGCGCGAAGCGGAACCGCCTCTTCATGACCGCCAGCACCTCGGTGTATGCGGTGTATGTCGAGACGAAGGGCGCGCACATCACGTAGTCCCGTGCCGGCGACTTGCAGTCGCCGCGTTACGGTTGGGAAATGCGACGCGGCCTCGAGCTGATGGAACCCACGGACGGCGGTTACAAACCGCCGGCACGGGCTACTTGAACATCGCGTGCTTCGCGTCGCCGCCGCTGAGGACGTAGGCCACGAGGTCGAGGATTTCCTCCTGCTTGAGCATGTTGATGAGGCCCTCGGGCATCGGCGAGACCTTGGACGGCTCCATCTTCACGACCTGTTTGCGGTCCACGGGCACGCGCTGGTTTGGGTCGGTCAGGTCGGTGTTCACCTGCACGCTGTCGTTGGCGAGGTTCACGATGATGCCGGTGACGGTCTCGCCGTCGGTCTTGGTCAGCACCACGGGGACGAACTGCTCGTTGATCTCCTTGCTGGGGTTGATGACCTGGTCGAGGAAGTCGCGCGCGTTGTAGCGGCCGCCCGCGCCGGTGAGGTCGGGGCCGGTCATGCCGCCCTCGTTGCCGAAGCGGTGGCAGGCAAAGCACGCGGATGCGCCGAACATCTTGCGGCCGTTCTCGTAGCTGCGGCCCTTGAGGCCCTTGTCAGCGGCGGCGGCGAGTTCGTCGAGCTTCCACTCCTTCACGTAGCTGCGGCCCGCGAACGCTTCGGCGAGCGCTTCGAGCGGGGACTTCTTCACGGGCTTCTTGGCGAGCAAGCCGGCGAGCGTGGTCTTTTCCGCGTCGGTCAGCGTGGCTTCCGCCCCGGTGCGGATGAACTCGATGAACTTCTCGAAGCTCGCGCCGCCCCGGTAGTTCGCGGCGCGCAGGAACCAGTTGAACTGGTCGGTGCGCAGCGCGGTGGTCCAGCCGGCCTTGAGCATCCGCAGCGAGCGGGCGTATTCCATCTGCTCCTCCTGGCCGGGCGCGTTCTTGAGCGCGGCGATGCCCTTGGCGGCGATGGTCGGCGACTGGAGCGCGACAAGCGTCTCGCACAGCACCCAGTTCAGCGGGAAGTTCTCGGCGGGGAACAGCGGGTCGAGCTTTGCAATCGCGCGCTGGCGCGTGGCCTCATCAGGTTGGCCGAAGCGGACGAGGCTGATGGAGTAAGTGCGGACGAAGGCGAGGCGTTGGTCTTGGTTCAGCTTCTTCCAATCCACCTTGTCGAGCGCGGCGAAAATCTTCGCAGCCATCGCCGTGTCCACGGGCGGGTCGGTGGGCTTGCGGTGCTGCGGGTCAATGCCCGTGACGCGCGCGAGGGCGAGCAGGGCTTCGACCTGCCTGCCGCCGTCCTTCTCCGCGAACGCCTTCTCAGCCCACGTTGACGCGGGCTGCCACTCCAGCGCGGTGCGGGCGGCCCAGCGCAGGTAGCGGTCGCTGCTGGTCAGGTGCGGCCATGCGGCGGCGACGGCCTTCGGGTCAGCTTTGCCGTGGAAGGCTTCGAGCGAGTGGCGCAGCGCGCGGGCCTTCGCGGCGACAGTGTCCGTCACCGGCTTCGCGGGCGCGGTGGATTCCTTGCCCGTGTAAGTCACGCGGTAGAGACCGGACTGCACCTTGCGCCCGCCGATGGCGAAATACATCGCGCCGTCCTGCGGGTGAATGATGGCGTCGGTGAGCGGCAGCGGCGCGCCGGAGAGGAATTCCTCGCGCGTGGCGGTGTAGCTGGAGCCGTCGGGCTTGAGGTGGACGGCGTAGAGCTTGCCCCAGCTCCAGTCGAGGATGTAGAGCGCGTCCTGATACTTGGCCGGGAACTTCGCGCCGTAACCGAAGGTCACGCCGGTGGGCGAGCCGGGGCCGATGTTGACGACCGCGCCGAGGTTGTCGGGATACCACTCGGGGCGCTTGCCCGCGCCGTTGCGCCAGCCGTATTCGGAGCCGCTGGTGACGTGGTTCACGCGCGTCGGGCGATACCACGGCGTGTTGAAATCGTATTCCATGTCGGCGTCGTAGGTGAACAGCTCGCCGTCGCGGTTGAGCGCGGCGTCGAAGATGTTCCGGTAGCCGGACGAAACCGGCTCGAAGTTTTTCCCGTCGAGCGACACGCGGTAAATGATGCCGCCAGGCCCGAGCACCTCGCGCATGAAGCCGCGGCCGTCGGGCATGCGCGGGAGAACGTGGTCCTCGCCCCAGATGAGCGGCACCTTCGAGGAACTGAAGGCCGTGGGCTTGGTGCCGTTGCCGGTGATGAGGAAGAGCGACTTCGCATCCGGCGCCAGCACGATGGCGTGGACGCCGTGGTCGCCGCGCGCCTGCATGTCGCGGAGCAGTTCCACCTTGTCGAGCACGTCGTCGTTCTTCGAGGACGTGACGCGGTAGAGGCCGCTGGGGATTTTGTTCTCGTAGTCGTTCACGGCGCAGTAAAGGCCGTTGTTGAACCACAGCAGGCCGTTCACCGCGCGGATGGCGGCGGGGATTTTCTCAATCTTCGCCGGGTCGAGCGCCTTGCCTGGCGCGGGCGGCGCGAAGCGGAACAGCCCGCCGTATTGGTCGCTGGCGATGATGCGGCCCTTGCCATCGGTGCAGAGGTTCACCCACGAGCCTTGGTCGCCAATGGGGACGGAGTGAAGCAGCTCAACTCTGAAGTCCTTGAGCGCCTTGATGCGCGCCACGGGCGTGGCCTTGTTTTCGTTGACCGCCGCGCCGGCGTTGGGCGCGGGCGCCTTCTTGGCCGGCTGTTTCTTCTTGGTGTCCTGCGCGCTGGCGGAGGCGAGGCCCAGCGCGAGGACAAGGGCGGTGCAACGGAGCAGATGTTTCATAAAGCGTGCGGGCGATTAGAGCAGAAGTGGGGCGGGGGAAGAAAGTGATTAGTAATTAGTGATTAGCCGGCATCGGTGGCAGGAGCGTTTCGGCCAGCGCGCACCGCTCACTAATTGCTAATCACTTTCCCCTTGCCTCACTTCTGCCCCGGCTGCTTCGTGTAGGCGGTGACGGCCTTGATCTTCGCGACCTTCGCGGCGTCCATCACTTTCACGAGCTGGCCGACGGGTGCCTCCGTGTCCGAGCGGATGGCGAGGGTGACGTTCGGGTTTTCGCGCGCCTTGGCGGCGAGTTCCTCCTGCAATTTCTCGGCGGTCACGGGCTTGCCGCCGAAGTGCAGGTGCGGCGCGGTCTTGACGATGTCCACGAAGAGCGGCGGCACTTTCTCGCTGACGCCTTCCCTGGCCTGCTTGGACTCCGGGAGCGTGAGCTTCACGGCGGGCTGCTGGCGGAAGGTCGTCGTGACCATCAGGAAGATGAGCACTACCATCAGCACGTCAATCAACGACACGATGATGACGGCGGGCGGAGTGCGGCGTTTGCGGACAGTGAATTGCATCGCAGCCGGGCTTCAGACGCGTCCGGCAGCGCGGTATTGCCGTTGGAGGAACTCGTCGCAGAGCGTCTCCAACTCAACGGCGAGCGACTCCACCTTCTTGCTGAAGTAGCTCCACGCAATGAGCGACGGGATGGCGACGATCAGGCCCATCAACGTCGCCCGCAAGGCCAGCGCGATGCCGGCGGCGAAGAGCGTGTTGTCGCCCGCGAGCGATTGCTGGCCGAGGCCCGTGAATAGCATGATCAAGCCATACACGGTGCCGACCAGTCCGAGCAGCGGCGCGATGCCGGTGATGATTTCGAGCACCACCAGGCCGCGTTCCAATTGCGCCATCTCGTGCCGGGCCTTGGTTTGCAGGGCGTCTATGTTCTCGCCCTTGGGACAATCAAGATGGTTCGCGGCGACGAGCAGCAGGCGGCCCAGCGGCGAGGGGTGCTGGTCGCACAGGCGGCGGAGCATCGGCAGGTCGGCGGCGGCCTGGCAGTTCTCCACCGCCTCTTCGAGGACCGGTGGGAGGACGCGCGCCATGCGCAACGCGAGCGCGCGCTCAATGATGAAGGTCAGGCTGATGACCGAGGTCAGCATCAGGATGAGGTAGATGGCATTTTCCATTTGTCGGGCGGAATTGATGCGCTGTCCGCGCGGGCGGAGCAAGCGGAGAACTCAGTTGTAGTAAAAGGAGAAGCGCACGTCGCGGTAGTCGGCCTGCATCTGGCGGCGCATGTCGCTGGGCCAGCGCGGATATGGGGCGGGATCTTGAATGGCCTTCTGGCAGAAGAGCGCATAAAGCTCGCCCACGTCCGCGTCGTTGACTTTCAAGCCGGTGACGCGGCCATCGAAGTGCATGCGAAACTCGACGACCACTTTACCGCGCGGCGTCGGGCGGGACTCCAGCAGGCTATACCAGCGCTGCTGGATGGCCTGGATGATGGCGGCATCGTAAGCGCCAAAGGACATCCCGCGCACGTCCAGCGCGCTGACACCGAGGTTTTTCACGCCTCCATCCTGCTTCATCTTCTCGCCGACCAGGCCGCTCTCGGCCCGGCGCGCAAGGGCTTCCTTGATGGTGCGCGGACGGGAAATCTTCGCGTCGGCATCGCCCGGCTCGGGTGGCGGCGCGGGCTTGGCGGTGCTGGGGTTCAACGTCGGGGCGGAGTCCGGGGCGGGCGTCGCAGCTTTGGCGACCAGCACGGGCGCGGGGGAAGGCGGCGCAGGCGGGGTGGCTTTCGGTTTGGGCTGGGTGTCGCCCGCCGGCTTCGGGGTCGGAGTGGGGGTGGGCCGCAAGGGTTGTGGCTCGGGCTTGGGCGGCGGCGCAGCTTGAGGCGCGGGCTTGGGTTGCGGAGCCGGAGTGACCTTCGGAGCGGGAGGCGGGGGCTGCGGCTTGGGGTCGGGCGTGGTCCTGGCCTCCGGTGGCGGCGGCGGGGCCTTCGGTTTGGGCGCGGGTGGCGGCTCGGCGGGCGGCAACGGCTTGGTCACCTCAGTCAACTTGGCGAACTGCTCCTGCTTGCCGTCAATCTTCGGGACGTTCGATTCGATCTTGGTGTCCGGGTTCGCGGCCTTGGTGCTGACGGCGGAGTAGTGTTTCGCGTCCTTTGGCGGCTCGCTGGCGAGCGCCGGGTCCACGTCCACGAAGGTGAGCTGCGGCATCGGCGGCTCGTCCGGGGGCGGCTGCGTGGCGAGGAACCGCTTCAACTCCGGCGGCAGGGGTTTTGGCTCGTCGAGCTTCATCAGCAAGGCGGCGGGATTGAGCCTGGCCGCCTGCGTCTTGAGCCAGTCGAGGAACGCCAGTTGCGGCAGGCTGGCGCGAAACTCCCAAGCCACCGCCATCACGACGTGCAGGACGATGGAACAGACGAACGCGAGCACGAACAGGCTGGCCTGGTCGCGTCGCGGTCGTCGGGCTTTGTAAGCCGCCAAATCCACTGCCATCACGATAACAGCGGACGGCGGACGGGCAAAGCTTGTTCGTGGCCGGGCTGAAGGGCGGGCCAAGTCGCATGACGTCGACCGTGGAGAAGCCGGGGAAAAGCGGCGCTGAAGCGGCCGCAGTCCAAACGCTTCGCGCCGCAGCGAACCGCTGGCGTTTCGCGCTAGCGTCTGGACTGCGGCCGCTTCAGCGCCGCTTTGTCGGCACTTGCGGTAGATTCCCGCGATCATCTTCGCAACCTGTCCGCCCCCTGCCCTTTCAAAACCTGACTTGCACCCCAGCCTTTGTCCGACGGCACTCCGCGCTCGACGGGGCGCAGGCTGAATGCTTGCCTTGCGGCCCGTGAGCAAGGCCGCCACCGACGAATCCTTCCTGCGCCGCGCGCTGCAACTGGCGCGACGCGGCCTTGGCCGCACGTCGCCGAACCCGATGGTCGGTGCGGTGCTGGTGCGCGGCGGCAAAGTCATCGGTGAAGGCTGGCACCGCCGGGCGGGCCTGCCGCACGCGGAGGTGGAGGCACTGCGGGACGCGGCGCGGCGCGGCGAACAGGCGCGCGGCGCGACGCTCTACGTCACGCTGGAGCCGTGCTGCACGCACGGACGCACGCCGCCCTGCACGGAGGCGATTCTGGCGGCGGGCATCCGGCGTGTGGTCGTGGCGGCGATGGACCCGAATCCGAGGCACGCGGGAGAAGGCTTGAAGATTTTGAGGCAGGCGGGCATGAAGGTGGTTCTTCGGCAATCGGCAATCGGCAATCGGCAATCGGCAACCAAAGGGGCCACCCGGCTCAACGAGGCGTTCAACCACTGGATTGTGCGGCGCACGCCCTTCGTGACTGTGAAGGCGGCGATGACCTTGGATGGGAAGATTGCCACGGCCTCGGGCGAGTCGAAATGGATTACCGGCGAACCGGCGCGGCGCGTGGGAATGCAACTGCGCTTCGCCTCCGACGCGTTGCTCGTGGGCATCAACACCGTGCTGGCGGACAACCCAAGCCTCACGGCACGCGGACCGGGTGGTCGGGTGCGCAAGCCGCTGCGGCGCTTCGTGCTCGATGCCCACGCGCGGACGCCGCTGGACGCGACGGTGGTGAACGATGAATTCGCGGCGCTGACGACGGTGGTGGTGAGCCGCGCAGCCCCGGCGCGGCGAGTGAAGGCGCTGACGCAACGTGTGCGCGCCCTGGTGGCTCCGGCCAACGGCGGGCGCATCAACTTGCGCTGGCTGATGCGGCGGCTGGGCGGTGAGGGCGTGACGAGCCTGCTGGTGGAGGGCGGCGGAGAGGTCAACGCGGCGTTTCTGGAGGCAGGCCTGGCGCAGCGCGTGGCGTTCTTTTACGCGCCGAAGATTCTCGGCGGACGCGACGCGCGGCGCGGAGTGGCCGGAGAGGGAGCGCGGCGGCTGGCGGATTTGATCGAGCTGCGCGAGGTGGAGTGGCGGCGGGTGGGGGAGGATTTGATGCTGTCGGCGCAAGTCGGGAAGGAGCAGGATTAGGATCAAGATTACGAGCAAGAGGAAGAGACAAAATGTTCACGGGCATTGTTGAGGAAACCGGGTCGGTGACGGGCGTGCGGCAGACGGATGCGGGCATCCAACTGACCGTGCGTTGCCGCGTGGTCGGGCGCGGTCTGAAGTTGGGCGACAGCGTCGCGGTGAACGGCTGCTGCCTGACCGTCGTGAAACAGACGGCGCGCGGGCGCGACAAGCTGGTGCGCTTCGACCTGCTGCGCGAGACGTGGCAGCGGACGAATCTACAGTTCGCGGCGGCTGGCTCGCTCGTGAACTTGGAGCGCTCGCTCGCGGTCGGCGGGCGGCTGGGCGGGCATTTCGTCACCGGCCATGTGGACGGCGTCGGGCGCATCACGCGCTGGGAACGCGCCGGCGCGGATCATGTGCTCGACATTGCCGCGCCGGCGGAAGTGCGGCGCTACGTGGTCTTCAAAGGCTCCATCGCGGTGGACGGCATCAGTCTGACCGTGGCCGGCGTGACGAAGACGGGTTTCCGCATCTGGATCATCCCGCACACGTTCGCGGCGACCGCCTTGCGCGAGCGCAAGGCGGGAGACGCGGTGAATCTGGAGGCGGATATGCTGGGCAAGTATGTGGAGCAGTTTCTCCGTGCCGGCCGGAAGCGAGGGTGAGCCGGGCACGCACGGGGAATTCACTCGACGCTGAACTCAGCCGATAGCAGCCTTGGCCCGCCGCCCGCGCGGGCGGAAGTGCCTATGAAAATCCTCATCGCCGATGACAGCCTGGTCGTGCGCAAGCGGCTAGGCTCGTTGTTGACCGAGTGGGGGCACGAGGTGGTGGAGGCCAAGGACGGCGAGGAAACCTGGAAAGTGCTCTGCGGCGAGGTGGTGCCGCCCATCGCCATCCTCGACTGGGTGATGCCGGAGCCGGACGGCGTCGAGTTGTGCCAGCGCATCCGCGAGACGCCCGCCATCAGGAAGACCTACGTCCTCATGCTCACCGGTATGTCCAGCCCCGAGGACATCGTCAAGGGGCTGAACGCGGGCGCGAACGACTTCATCGTCAAGCCGTTCAACGAGCCGGAGCTGCAGGCGCGCGTGAACGTGGGCGTGCGCATGGTGGAGTTGCAGGCGGAGCTGACCAACCGCGTGACCGAGCTGGAGCGGGCGATGGCGGAGATCACCGAGCTGCGCGGCATCCTGCCCATCTGCGCCTACTGCAAGAGCGTGCGGGACGATCAGAACTACTGGCAGACGGTGGAGCAATACATCGGCAGCCACGCGGACGTGAAGTTCAGCCACGGCGTCTGCCCCAAGTGCCTGGAAAACGTGGTCAAGCCGGAGCTGGAGAAGCTGGAACGACAGATGAAGCAGCGGCGGCCCGCGATGTGAAGCCCCGGCCAAGGAAGGAGAGGTGGAGTGCGCACGGCAGGACTTGAACCTGCACACCTTTCGGCACTACCACCTCAAAGTAGCGTGTCTGCCAATTCCACCACGTGCGCAACGAACGGCGCGTATTGAATCGGTTTTGACGGACGGTGCAAGGGGAATCGGGCCGGGTTGACATTTTGCATGGATTTTTCGCCCGCCGGTTCATAGCCTTTTTGCCATGCCAGAGAAGAGTTTGACCGAAATCCCGCGCACGGTGCGCGAGCAATATGAGAAGGGCGTCACCGCCCTGGAGCGCAACAACCTCGACTACGCCATCGAGCTGCTGCTCGCCGTGATGAAGAGCGAGCCGGCCTTTCTCGCCGGACGGGACGCCCTGCGCCGGGCGGCGCAAAAGAAGGCCGGGGAGAAGACGGGCCTGTTCAAGAAGCTCGTGAGCAGCGCCGGCAGCAGCCCCGCCCTTGCGAAGGCGAAGTTTCTCGTCGAAAGCCAGCCGCTGGAGGCCCTCTTCGTCGCCGAGCAGGTGCTCGCCGGCGATCCGCGCAACAATCTCGCCCACGACATTTTCGCGCAGGCGGCCGTCGCCGCCAGCCTGCCGCGCAGCGCCATCTTCTCGCTGGAGGCCCTGCGGCAGGAGGCTCCCGCCGACAAGAACGTCTCCATCCGGCTCTCGGAGGCTTACAGCGCCATCGGCTTGAGCGAGAAGGCGGAGTCGGTCTTCACCGCGCTGCTCAAGCATCATCCGAACGACCCCCGCCTGAGCGAGATGGCCAAGAACATTTCCGCCAAGCGCACCCTCAACGAAGGCGGCTACGAAAGCATCGCCGACGGCAAAGGCTCCTTCCGCGACATCCTCAAGGACAAGGGCGAGGCCAACCGCCTGGAGCAGGAGTCGCGCATCACCAAGGACGCCGCGCAATCCCAGAACCTCATCGAGCAATATCAGGCCCGCCTGGCCACCGAGCCGGGCAACCTCCGCCTCCTCAAAAACATCGCCGAGCTTTACGCCCAGCAGAAGGACTACTACCACGCCATCGAATACTACAACCAGATCGAGGCCATTCCCGGGGCCTTTGACGCGGCGCTGGAGCAGGTGCGCAATGACATGATCGTCAAGCGCTACAACCAGGTCATCGAGCAGATTGACCCCGCCGCCGAGAACTACGAGGAGCAGAAGGCCGCCATCGCCGCCGAACGCGACGCCTTCATTCTCAGCGACTGCCTGGCCCGCGTGGAAAGGTATCCGACCGACAAGGCCATCCGCTTCGAGCTGGGGGTGCTCTACTTCAATCAAGGCCGCCTCCAGGAGGCCCTGCCCGAGTTCCAGCAGGCGGAGAACAACCCCCACCGGCGCGTGCAGGCGATGCTCTACAGCGCCCGCTGCATGGCGGCCCGCAACATGAACGACATGGCCGCCCGCAAGCTCCAGAACGCACTCAAGGAAAAGCAGGGTTTCGACGACGAGCGCAAGGAGCTCCTCTACACGCTCGGCATCGTGCTCGAAAAAATGGGCAAGGGGGACGAGTCCATCAAGCAGTTCATGGACATCTACGAGGTGGACATGAAGTTCCGCGACGTGGAGGAACGGGTGAACCGGCATTATTCCGGCCAGGGATGAGCCGCGCGTCCGCCGTGTGAGCGAGGGCAAATTGCGCCCGCACCGGAGGGTTGCATCCCCCGCGCCGGTTTCTAATACTCCCTCCTGTTCCACTGCTTGAAGGATCAGGGAAACCAACCTTCCGCCCAGCCTGCCAGCCAGCCAGCGACGGCTGGCCTCGTCGCCTTCGCGCGCCGCCTTCCGCTCGTGCCCGTCGCGCTCGCCTATGCGGCGGGCGTGCTGCTTGGCTGGCAGATTCCAGGGCCGCTGCCGGTGCTGTTCGGCGTGGCCGGCGCGTTGGGCGTGGCCGCCCTCGCGCTGCCCGACAGCCGTGGTCCCCTGCTCTGGCCGCTGCTGGTCGGCGTCGGCTGGTTGAACGTGACCTGGCACGACGCAGTGATTTCGCCGTGGGATTTGCGGACCATCACGACGGGCCAGCCGGAACTCGTGACGCTGCGCGCACGCCTCACGGAGACCCCAACCTTGCGGGTCTTCGTCCGCGATGAGCAGGCGTCCTGGCGCGCACACGCCCTCATTGATGTCGTAGCCGTCCGGCGGCGCGAGGAATGGCAGCCGGCGTGCGGCCTCGTCGCGGTGACGACGCCGGGCGTGATCACGTCGAACTACTTCGCCGGTCGCACCGTGGAACTCACCGGCATTCTGCGCGCGCCACCCGGGCCACCGGCAGCCGGCCTGTTCGACTACCGCACCTTCCTTGCGTGGCAGGGCGTTTACCGCCAGCTCCGCTGTGCTGATACGAACGACTGGCAGCTCATCGAGACGGCGGGTGGGCCGGCGCAGCCGCCGCTGGCCGACCGCTTCCTTGCCTGGTCGCAGCGCACGCTCGCGCGCGGCCTGCCAGTTCAGGACGAGGAGCTGCGCCTGCTCTGGGCGATGACGCTCGGCTGGAAAACGGCGCTCACCGACGAAGTCTCCGAGCCGTTCATGCGCTCGGGCACCATGCACATCTTCGCCATCAGCGGCCTGCACATCGCCCTCATCGCCGGCATCCTCGTCGCCGTCCTGCGTGCCGCGCAATTCCCGCGCCGCGCGTGCGGCGCGGTCATCGTTCCGCTCATCTGGTTCTACACCGCTGCGACCGGTTGGCAGTCCTCGGCCATCCGCTCGACCATCATGATGACCGTCATCATTGTGGGCTGGTCGGTGCGGCGACCGAGCAACCTGCTCAACTCCCTCGCCGCCTCCGGCTTCATCATCCTCCTCTGGGAGCCAGGCCAGCTCTTTCAAGCCAGCTTCCAGCTCTCGTTCTTCGTCGTCCTGAGCATCGCGCTGTTGTTGCCACCGCTGGAAAACTTCCGCCAGCGCGTGCTTCAGACCGACCCATTCCTGCCCGACGAACTGCGCCCCCGCTGGCAACGCTGGCTGGACTGGCCCGTGCGCGCCGTCACCACGAGCCTTGCCACCTCGCTGGCCGCGTGGCTCGGCTCGCTGCCGCTCATCGCCCACTACTTTCACCTCCTCACGCCCGCCAGCCTGCTGGCGAACCTCGTCGTCGTGCCCCTGAGCAGCCTCGCGCTCATGTGCAACCTCGGCGCGCTCGTCTGCGGCGACTGGCTGCCGTGGGCCACCGACGCCTTCAACCACTCCGGCTGGCTCTTCATGCGCGGCATGATGGGCGTCAGCCAGTGGACCACCACGCTGCCCGGTGCATTTATGTATGTCCGTGGCCCGGCTGGTTTCGAGTTCTTCGCCTTCTACACGGCGGTCTTCTTCCTCGTCGCCGGCTGGCTGTGGACTGCGGGCATGCGCCGCTGGTCATGGGGAATTCTCCTTGTGCTCGCAGCGGTCTGGTCACTCGGGGAATTCCGCGCTCGCGACGAAGTGCGTCTGACCGTCCTCAGCCACGGAGCCAACGCCATCTACTGCGACGCGCCCGGCCGCGACCGCGATTTGCTCGTGGACTGCGGCAGTGAAGCCGCCGCCAATTTCCTCGTGAAGCCCTTCCTCCGTGCGCAGGGCGTCAACACGCTCAGGCACCTTGCTCTGACCCACGGCGACCGGCAACGCGTCGGCGGCTTCAGGCAAATCAACGATGACTTCCGGCCTGGGCACACCTTCACCAGCCCCGCCCGCTCGCGCTCGCCCGCCTACCGCGACGCGCTCAAGCAACTCGAAGCCGCGCCCTCGCAGGCCAGGACCGTGTCCGCCGGCGACCATCTGGCCGGCTGGGAAATCCTGCATCCCGCCGCCGCCGACAAATTCGACCGTGCCGACGACAGCGCGCTCGTCCTGCGCGGCGAGTTCCACGGCGTTCGCGTGCTGTTCCTCTCAGAACTTGGTGCGGCGGGACAAACGGCACTGCTCGCACGCAAACCTGATCTGCGCGCCGATTTGGTCATCGCCGGGATGCCCGAGCAAGGCGAACCGCTCAACGACGCGCTGCTCGCCGCCATCCGACCACGCCTCATTGTCCTGACGGACACGGAATTCCCCGCCGGCAAACGCCCCAAGCCCGCCCTGCTCACCCGTCTCTCTCGCCCTGGAGTTCCCGTCCTTCGCCTGACTGAAACAGGCTCCCTCACCGTGCGCTTTTCCTCGCGCGGGCTTTCACTGACGACCGTGGATGGTGCGGAAATCGCCGCACTGCCATCGCGCTAGTCAACCACAGTCACTCGGACCTCCGCGCCATTGCAACGAATCTCGGGGACATACATGGCGTGGCCGAGGACGGGCAGGGCGTGGAACTGGCCGGGGACTTCCGCGCGCATGTCATAGCGGAGCTGCCAGACGCCTTCGGGGAGTTTGTCGAGGAAGAGGGCGACCTTGCGGTCCCGCAGCTCCTGATAAACCCAGCGCGTGCGACCCGTGAAGTCCGGCTCGCCGATGCCGATGGGGCGGGGCGGCAGAAGGCCGATGGGGCGCGCGGCGGCGAGGCGTGTCACTTGGGCCGCCGCCACGTCCAGCGCGGGCGGGAAGGAAGTGGTCACGGCTCCATTGGGACCGATGGCAATCTCGGTAACGACGGCCACCGGGGCCGCACCGGGCAGATTGAGTTGCTGGCCGATTTGGAGCTTCTTCGCGTCGAGGCCGGCGTTCGCCGCAGTGATGGCGGCAATGGTTGTGCCGTGCCTCTTCGCGATTTGGGTCAGCGTTTCACCCGCCAGCACGGTGTGAACCGCCGGCGTGGCCCCGGCCTTCTGCGCGCCCATTTTCATTTTGCCCTTTTCATTTTGCACTGGCGGAGCCACGCCAAACTTCCGCTCCACCGCGCCGCTCTTGAGTTCGCGTGCATACAGGCTTTCGCCGCTGCGCACGGCCACGGCCTCGAAGCCGGCGGGCTTGAGGTCCTCGAAGAGCAGATACTCATAGTTGTTTTTCGCCTCGATGGTCAGGACGGTCTCGATGCGCTCGCCGCTCGTCACCGTCTCGCCGTCAAGCAGCGGCACCTTGTCGTAGAGCAGGCCCTTCAGGAGCGTCGGGCGGCCGACCAGCTTGAAGTATTCGCGCTTCACGAAAATCTCGTTGCCGCTGGCGGGAATGGGTTCTTCGAGGCTGAAGAACTTGGCCTCGGCGGCATAATAAACCGGCCCCTCGCCCTTGCGCCGGATGCGGATGTCGTTCGCGCCGTCCTTGATGAACCTCCGGTCCACGGCGAAGCGGCTCGGCGCGGCGAAGACTTCCGCGCCGCTGACTTTGCGCTTGGCGATGCTCGTGCCGTTCACGGTCACTTCGTATTCCAGCTCCGGCGACAGCTCCTTCGTCACGCGCAGGTAGTCGTTGAGCGCGAGCACGGTGATGGCGGTGTCGCGGGTGTTGCTCCACTGCGCGCCGCGCCGGCCCTTGAGCAGCCAGTTGGTGACCGGCTCGATGAGCTTGTTCTGCGGGTCAATCGTCAGCAACGCGCGCAGGGCGAAGGCCGTCGCCTCCACGCCGCCGTCCGACCAGCGCCAGTAAATGCCGTCCTCGCCCCAATGCGCGGTGCCCATCACGCCGGCGTTCGCAGGCAACTGGCCGCCGATGAGCACGCTCGCGTCCGGGCGCTCGTCGCGCTTCACGCCGTTCTCCAGGTTGGCGATGAGCGTCTTCGCCTCGGCCGCCTTGCCCATGTGGTGCGCGGCGAGCGCGAGCAGCGCGCGCGTGTAGGCGTTGTGTGCCTCGCGGTTCTTCCAGAGGTTGTCAAAGGCCTTGGCTTGAAACTGGGAAACTGCGGCCAGTCTCGCGTCGGCGCGCTGCACCGCGAGCGCGTGCAGCATGAAGGCCTGCATGTCGTGGTTCAGCTCCTCCTCGACGAGCGTCTTGTCGAGGAAGGCCGCGCCGCGTTCGAGGACGTTCGCCTTCAAGTCCACACCGGCCTGCTTCGCGAGCGTGAGGCCCCAGACGACGTAAGCCGTCATCCAGCGGTCGCTCTGGCCTTCCTTCCACCAGCCCCAGCCGCCGTCGCCGTGCTGGAAGTCGTAGAGGCGCTTCAGGCCGGCGTCGGTCATTTCGTTCAGCTTTGCCAAATCCTTCTTCGCGCCGAGATTCGGCGGCGCGGCCCCGCCGGCACGGGCTTCGATGCCGCCGAAGACGCGGCTCATCACGTCCTCGGGCTGGAGGCCGAGGTCCTTCAAGGTCTTCGCCGTCACGACCGACGGCAGGAAGCGGCTCATGGTCTGCTCGGTGCAGCCGTAGGGGTAATCAATCAGGTAGGGCAGCGCGTCGAGCATCGTGACCGCGAGGCTGGGCGCGACCTGCACGACGAGCGTGGTGGTGTCCTTCTTGCGCGCGGCGGGCACATCGAGGCGCACGGTGATGTCCGAGCCGCGCACCTTGCCGGCTTTGGTGAGGAAGCGTTCGATGCCGTGCTCGTGCGACAAATACGACTTCTCCATCGCGTCGCTGAACTTGCCGCCGACAGCGGTGGTCTTGAGGCGAACTTCGCCGGGCGAAACGACGCGGGCCTTCCAGTCGGCGCGGGCTTCGGAGTTCGCCGGAACGCGGAGCGTCAGCTCCGGGGAGCGCACGCCTCCGGCGTGCTGTTGCTGGCCTCCGGCCGGCAACTCGTTCCTCTGATTTAATTTGTTGGACGGGGCGGACGGCGTGACGCCGTCCGCAGCACGCGGGACGCGTGCGCTCCCCTGCGCGACTGGCGTCGCGCCGAGAATTGCCAAGTTGCCCGACGCATCCAACGAAACTTTCACCGACAACTCGGCCTCGGTGTTATTGTTCACGACCGCGCTCAAGACGACTTCATCGCCGACGACGAAGAAGCGCGGGGCCTGCAACCGCACGATGAGCGGCTGCTTCGTGCGCGTGGTCGTGTTCGCGATGCCGAACTGCGCGCCGCTGCCGACCGCGCGGGCGGTGGCCTTCCAGCCGGTGAGCGAGTCGGGGAACTTCACGGGCACCTTGGCCGTGCCGTCCGCGCCGGTCTTCACGTCCGGCAGCCAGATGATGGTGGAGCGGAAGTCCGACCGGACGACGACGGTGGGTTCCGTGCCGTCTTCGCCGGGAACCCGCTTGGCCTTTTCGTCACGGTCAGCTCGGGCGTCAGCGGCATACTTGGCAGCAGCCATCGGTGCTGCGGGTGCGTTCATGGGCATGGGCGCAGCCGTGGCCGCCAAGGCTGACAGCCCGCGCATCCGGTTCATGCCCGCACCACCGGCAAAGCCAGCGGATTGCTGTTCAGTCAAAGCATCCATGGGCACGCCCGCCTTGCGCAATTCCTCCCGTTCGGCCTTGTCGCGGCCCTCGAAGGCCCACTGTTTCTTCCGCTCCTCGCGCTCCAGCGCGTCGCTCAACTCCAGCACCATCTTCACGCCGTCTTCCTCCCACTCCACGAGCTTCGCGTAGCTCTTCTGGTTGAACGTGCTCTGCGTCTGCGTGCGCTGCTGGCGTTTCGTGCCGAAGTAGAATTGCCGCGGGTCGCCCGCGTAATCGCTCTGGATGTAATAGACCGACTCGTCAACGAGGCCCACGGCCACCTCGGCGGCGACGGGCTTGCCGTCGTGGTCGCGCGTGGTGACGAGCAGCGTGCCGTCTTCGCGCGGCTGGTATTGGGTGCGGTCGGGCTTCACGTCCACGGTGAGAAAATGCTTCGTGGGCGGCACGATGACCTGCTTGGTGTCGGTGTGAATCTGCTTGTCCGCGACCATCGCCGCGCTGAGGAAGACGTTCGGCACATGGGCGTCACTGAGTTGCAGCTCGACGAGCTTCACCGTGCCGGTCAGATGCACGACTTGGTGGCTGATGAGTTCCTCGGCCTCGACGGTGAAGAGCACGTAACGGTCGTTGCTGTTCGCCACGAGCATGACCGGCGCGCGCTGGCCGGTGCGGAAGGTGTCGCGGTCCACGATGATTTCCACGCCGCCGTGCCGGTAGCCGAGTTCGGTGCTGGTGTTGTTCGCAACCCACAGCGTCGTCTCCGCGCGGATGGGCTGCGGCGGGCGGTTCGGGAAGGCGTCTTCCGTCAGCCAAGTCACCTTGTAGTAGCCTTCGCGTTCGGGCGTGAAGACCAAGTCCACCTTGCCCTCGGCGTCGGTCTTGAGCGTGCGCGTGAGGATGTCGTCGCTGTGGTAGCCGCGGAACTTCAGCCGCCACGGGCGCTGGCCAACTTGCGGCGCGGGCGGGAACTTGCCGTCGCTTTGCAGCGCCTTGAGCTGCGGCCCCTTCACTTCCTTGCCCGCCGGGTCGAGCCAGATTTCCTCCCAGTAATCGCGCGTGACCTTGACGACGCCCTCGATTTGCGCGGGCTGCTCGTTCGCGTCCTGCGCGCGGAAGTTCACCGTCGCCTTGTCGCCGGGCTTGTGGAGGTTGTGCTCCGGCTTGGCGTGGACGTAGTAGCGCTGGCGCGTGACGCGCACGGTGCCGCTGCCGGTGATTTCGCGGCGGCTCGCGTCCACCACCCGCGCCTCGATGCGGAACTCGAAGTCCTGCCCGTAGTCCTTCGGCGACTCGAACTCCAGCCGCGCCTTGCCCGTCGCGTCGGTCTTCAAGGTCTCGCGCTTCAAAATCTGTCCGCCGCCACCGCCGCGCCAATAACGCCCGCGACCGAAGCCCTGATTCTCCTCGTAGAACCAGCCGAACTCGCGCGGCTCCTTCCACGCGAAGTAATACGCGTCCTGATGCACGATGACCTCGACCGTCGCGTTCGCCACCGGCCCGCCGAAGTAGTAATCGGCCTGGATGTTGACCTCGACCTTCTCGCCGGTGCGGAAAGCCTTCTTCTTCCCGCCGTCCTCCGGCGTCTGCACCGCGACCTTGAACTCTGGCAGCTTGTATTCCTCCAGCCGGAAGAGCGTCGCGTTGCCGATGTGATTGCCCTTCGCGCTGTCGCGGAACTGCACGCGATACTCGCCGAGCCGCTGCTGCTCGGTGAGTTCGAGCGAACTCCAGCCGGTGCCGAACTCGTTCAGCTTGAGGTCGCCCTCCTTCACCTTCGCGCCGTCCGGGCCGGTGATGGTGTAGGCAATCGTCGTGTTCGCGGGCGTGGAATAGACCGAGCCGTTGTAGCGGCGCACGACGGCCTTCCACTCGACCTTCTCCTTGGGGCGATACGCCGGGCGGTCGGTGAAGGCGTAGATGCGCCAGCTCTCGCTCGGGTCGCGATAGGAGTAAGAATTGCCGGGGCTGAAGGCTTGTTTGTCACCGAGCTTCGCGGCGGCGAAGACCTCCACGCTGTTGTTCACCACCCGCGTGACTTCAAACACCGCGAGGCCATCCTTGTCCGTCACCTTGTCCTGCGAGCGCGCCTCCCAACGGTTGTTGCCCACATGCCAGCGCTCCCAGATGCGGGTCTTCGCGTTCGCCAGCGGCTTGCCGGTGAGCGCGTCGGTGACGAACACGAGCGCGGTCTTACCGGAGGTTTTCAGCAGGAGCGCCGCGTCCGTCACCAGCACGAGATCGCGCGCGGACTTCCCGCCGCCCTGCGCTTCGAGCACGTAGGCGCCGGGGCGCAGTTTGCCGTCCACGCGCAGCATGCCGTTGCCGGGCCGGTGGTCGTTCTTGTCCTTCGTGTCGTGCGCCCACGACTTCACCTTCTCGCGGCCCGCAAGGTCAATCGAGTGCAGCCAGTCAATGCGCCGGGTGCCGTCCACTCGCGCGAGGTTCACGTCCTGCGTCAGGTCCACGGGATACAGCGCCAGCTCGACGCGCTTCACGTTGCGCCAGTTGAGGCCGAACTGAATCTCCGAGTTCGGCAGAAAGACGTGCGGAACCCCGACCTGAACCCGGACCTCGATGATGTTCCGAATCTGCGCCTGCGCCTGTTCCCAGTAACGCGTCTCGCCCTTCTGGAACTCCGCGACGAGCCGGCGGAAGAGCGCGAGGGCCTTCACGTAATCCTGCTCCTGCCGCCAGTTGCCGTCCGCCAGCGGCACCGCGCGGCCCTGGTTCATCATCCACTCGGCGTAGTGATACAGCGCGTCGTCATACCAGTCCGTCCCTTTGCCCGGCTTGAGCGCCGCCTCGAAATGCTCCGGCACGCGGGCGCGCGCGTCCCAATCGCCGCCGTGGTAGTTAAACGAGACCGCGAGGAGGTAATGCGCGTGGGCCTTGTCGTTCTCCGTCACGGCTATCTTGAGGACACTTTCCAGAATGTTCAGCGGCAGCGCGTTGCCATAGCTGCCGTAGCGGTAGTAAGGCTCCGCGCCCGGCGGCTTGGCCGCGCGCCAGACGATTTCGAGATACCGCGACCGCGCCTCGTCCGTGGCGCGCTGGCCCGCCCACCAGTCGAGCGCGGGTTGGTAATACTGCCATGCCGCGTGCCAGCCGCGCTGGTTCCGGGGCAGCCAGTAGGAATCCGCGATGGACTCCTGCGCCTCGACCCAGGTGCGGTCCCTCTCCTCCTCGCGCTGCACGTCGCGCACGAGCACGTTCAGCTCCTGGCGTGCGCGGTCGAACTTCGTCGTGTCCGCGCGCTGCGTGCTGGCCTCCGAGCGCCACAGCGTGTCCGCGCGCCGGAACAGCACCCACCGCTGCTCGGCGGGCGGGAGGTTCGTCACGTTCACCGCGCGGTAAATCTCGTTCGCCTTCGCGAACGACTTCTCCGAGATGAACTTCTCCGCCGTCTCGCGCTGCATGGCGTAAGTGACCGGCGCGCCTGCCGTCGGTTCAGCGGCGAGGAGGGAGCAGGCGACGGAAAGAAAAGCGGCGACAACCAGCAGCGGTTTCATGGCGGCAGGTTAGACGGCGCGACCGGGAAAACACTCCTGAAATGGAATGTGGCGTTCGTGTGCAAGCGGCGCATTTTTCTCCCTCACGTTCTGAGCCGGAACGATGCAGTCGGACACTGCAGCATCCCGTTCCAACGCAGAGACGCAGTGCGGCGAAGCCACAACCAAACTGTCCGGGCGACTTGCTTTAACGCAGAGGACGCAGAGGGCGCAAAGGGTGGCGGAGATAGGCAACTTCAGGAACACCCAACGGTGAAGGATTCTGAGTCAGGTTTTCTTTGCGTTTCTCCGCGTCCTCTGCGCCTTTGCGTTGAGGAGAACGCCAGAAGTTCTGCATCGTTCCGGATCGCCGTCAATCGCCGCTCCATACCTGCAAAAAGCCGTTCCTCGACTTCCCGGAAAGCTCCTTTGCGTGCCAAGGGCCAGGCCGCAACTTCAAGGCCCTGCTCTTTGCATGAAAATGGGGTCGCCTCGGCTTCAAGGCCATGCCCTTTGCGTGCAAAGGGTGCCGCCTCGACTTCAAACCCCCTCCCTTTGCGTGCAAAGGGAGCCTCCTTGACCTCAAACCCATGCCCTTTGCACTGCCAAAACCGCCCTAACCATCAAATAAACAAGGACTTGCAAACCAAACCTCACAAATGGCGATTTTTAGCCACTTTCCAACTCGCGGAAACACCATCGGCGGTCTGATTTGGGAGGTGTCCGCCCCCCAAGTGGTGGTGGCCTGCTTCCGCCGGGAAGGCCGGTCATTCACCGCTGTTCGGCGGCCTGGTGCGGTAGGGCACGGGATCTTCCATGACGTGGAAGTGGCGCGTGGCGTCGAGCGGCGGCTGGGCGGGATAAGGAGCCGGCGCGGTGGCCGAGCTGGGCTGCTTGCGGGAGATGCGCCTGGGCTTGGTGGCGGCGGGGATGAGCGGCGCGGTGAGCTGCTCGTAAAGGGCGAAGAGATGCTCCACCCGCGCGCGGTCGCTGGGGAACGGCTCCTTGCGGTAGCAGCGGTCCACGGCGCGGTCGAGCGCGGTGTGGGCCTTGGTGAGCGCGGGCGGCGTGTCCAGCGGGTTGTAGAGTTTGGCCAAGGTCAGGTTGGGGAACCTGGCCCGCGCGTCGAGCACGGCTTGAGCGGCGGCGTCCACGGCGTCGCGCGCCTTGTAAGTCACGTTCACCGGCCAGGGAAAGTTGTTGTAAACGATGTTGTTGGAATACTGGTAGTCGCTCTTCATCCGCCCGGCGACGCAGCGCATCCAGCCGTTGTGCATCGCGGAGGACAAGACTCCGAAGTGGAACAACGTCGCGCCCGGCACAATGAGCGTGCTTCCGCTGGCAATGTTGTCAGGAGCCAAGAACCCGATGGGAAGATAGCGGCGCGTGTGCGCTGAGACTTTCGGCACGAGGAGATACTTCGTCGCTGGCTGCCGAATCTCCCCGAAGAGCGTCGGCGTGAGCGCCAGCTCCTTGGTTTGCGGCCGGCTGCTCCCCTCGCGGAACGCCTTCACGCCCCGGATGCGCGCCCGCAGGAGCGGCGACTGGTCGAGCAATTCCGGCGGAGCGTCCACCAGCCAGAGACACCAGCGCTCGGTGTTGTTCAGGAACTCATCGCCGCCGTAGAGCCGGCGGATGAAGGGGGCCAAGGCCGGGCACTCGGACAGCAGGGCGGCACGATGTTCCGCCGAGAGAATCAGGCCGGCCTCGTCGCCGTGCTGCCGGTCCTTATCAATCATCATGCTGCCATAAAAGATGGCGGGCGCGCCGTTGAGCGGCGTGGTGCGGGTGCGAACCGTCGTGTCCGCGCCTTCGAGCAGATACGGATTGATGTTCGTCACCGTGGCGACGGTCGCCGCCCCGTCCGGGCGGTCGTATTCGTAGAGGTGCTTGGGCGAACGGTCAAACGCGCCGAACCCAATGATGACGACATGGACGTGGGCCTTGCCGCGCGCCTCGCTCATCCAACTGAAGGTGCGGTGCGCGAAGTGAATCTTAAGATGCCAACGGTTGAAGAGTTCGCTCCACAGCACGCCGACTTGCTCTCCCTGGCTGATGCTGTTCGTGGAGACGAAGGCGCAGCGGATGTGCGTGCTTTGGATGTATTCCGCAGCTTTGCGATACCAGCAGGTCACGAAGTCGAGGATGCCGGTTCCCTTCACGTCGCCCCAGACGACTTCCATGTCGGCCTTCTGCTGCGCGTTTTGTTCCTTCTTTCCCACGAACGGCGGATTGCCGAGGACGTAGCTGCATTCCGCCGGCGGGAGGAATTGCTTCCAGTCTGTGCGCAGGGCATTGGTGCAGCGGATTTGGGGCGACTTCGTGAGTGGCAGGCGCACCAGCCGTTCGCCAAAGGTCTCGCTCACCAGCAGGTTCATCTGATGGTCCAGCAGCCACATCGCCACCTCGGCAATCAGGCTGGGCCACTCGGAGATTTCCAGGCCGTAGAACTGGTCCACGTCCACCCGGCAGAAGGCCTTGAGGTCCAGCTTGAGCGTCTGCTCCCCGCGAAACAGCTCCTTGAGCACCTGCAACTCCAGCAGCCGCAGCTCGCGATAGGTCAGGATGAGGAAGTTGCCGCAGCCGCACGCGGGGTCGAGGAACCGGAGCGTGCCGAGCCGGGCGTGGAAGGCCTGGAGCTTCTCGCGCTGGTGGCGGGTGAGGCGGGGTGCGGGCTTTTCCCCGCGTCCTCCCTCACCCCGGCCCTCTCCCGCTGGGAGAGGGGGAGACGCTGTCCGCGCCGGGCTGCGGCCGGCACTTGCGGACAACGTGGCCTGAGCCGTCGTGCCGCTGGACGCGCCCGCAGCCGTTCCCTCTCCCAGCGGGAGAGGGTTAGGGTGAGGGAGAGCGCGCCGTCCGACGATGGCTTCAAACTCCTGCTGCAAGCCATCGAGGAACAAGGAGCGGACCACCTTCATGATGTCGCGCTCGCTGGTGTAATGCGCGCCCTGCTGGCGGCGCTCGCGGTCCTCCATCACGCCCTGAAACAGCGAGCCAAAGACGGCAGGCGAAATCTTCGCCCACTGGAAGCGGCAGCAGCCGATGAGGGCGTTCCGCATGTCGCTGTTGAAGTCGGCGAAGCCCAGACGCTCCTCAAAGAGCCGGCCATTGACGTAGGGGAACTCGGCCAACTCTTCGTCGAGCCGCGAGGAGCGGCGGTCCCCGGGCGTGTTGAGCACCTCGAAGAGCTGGTTGAGCCGCGCGCCGAGGTCGGAGCCGTCGGGATTGGTGCGGTGTTCGAGGAAGGAGAGGAAGGCGTTCGGCTCGAAGATGGAGGTGTCCTCGGCGAACAAACAAAAGAGCACGCGGACGAGGAAGCGTTCGAGTTCGTGGCCGGTCAGGCCGCCGTGCGCGAGGGCATCGTGCAGGTCGGCCATGACCTGGTAGGCTTTTTCATTGGCCGGGTCCTGCGGGTCGAGACGGACGGCCTGCTCGCCCTTGATGAAAGCAAACTCGCGGACGTGCTTGTGCAGCTCGTGCAGCGGGAACTCGACGCGGTTGAAACAAACGCGGTCGAAGAGCGGCAGGTCGCGCTGGTCATCCGGCTCCAGGTCAAAGAGGGCGATGCGCGCGAAATCGCAGAGGATGAGATAGCGCGGCAGTTCATCGGCACGACCGTCATTGACGAGGGACTGCATATAGTCGAAGGCCTGTGCCTGTGCGCGGTCGAGGTTTTGCCCCTTGGACTTGTGCTCGACCAGGAGCGTGCCGCGCCAGAAGAGGTCAATGAAACCGAAGTTGCCAGCGAGGTTGCGCACCGGTTCCTCGAAACTCGCCACAGCGCGGCGGGAAAGGCCGAAGACATTGAAGAACTCGTTCCAGAAGGTCTGCCGCTCCGCCTTTTCACTGCCCTCGCCTTTCCAATCGCGAGCGAACCTGACCGCGCGGTCACGGACTTCGTTCCAGGAGAGGCTCATTGCGGAGGGAGGCTAGAGAGCGACATCGAGTGGGTCAATTACAGAGCGCCTTTTCCGCTTACGCATATTGCGCTCCTTCGCGCCAGTTCAAAACACCTTCAACGTCTCCAGCACGGCCTTGACGCGGGGGACTTCGTGCGTGCGGAAAAGGTCGGTCCTGCCCAGGGCGGCGAGCACGGCGAAGAAGGGTTCGGCGCAGCGCACTTCGTCGCCGAAATACTCGAAGGCGTGCGGCAGGGCGTGGCAGGTGGGGAAATGCTTCAACTCCCGCCATGCCGTGACCGGCCCCCGGTAATCGAGCAGAATCCAAAACCGGTGATACCGCGCGCGCCAGCGCCCGGGGTCATGCCGCCACGCGCGCAGAATCAGCCGCATCCCCAGCCCGCCCGCGCCGAGATGCCGCGCCAGCCTCCCGGCAAGAATGAGCGCGTCCGTGTCGCGCCATTGCTCCAACGGCCCGAACGGCTGCGCCGCCTCCAGCGCGGCAGGAAAGCGACCGTCATCGTAAAGCTGCTGGAGCGTTGCCAGTTCGGCGGCGGAAGGAGATAGCGATGCCATGCCTCAGTTCCTTTTCCTCAGATTGTGGTGGCATGGTGAACAGGCGCACTCCGACTGTCAAAATCTGTTGTTCCACATCCCCCTGCTGGGACGACAGAAGGAAGGATTCCGACAGGCAGGTTTCGGGGAGCGTATGCAAGGCGGACGGGATCGTCCGCGCGCCCGTCTCAGCGGCGTCACAAACCTACTTCCTCAGCGCCTTGGCCTTGGCGACGAGGTTGAGGAACTCGGCGCGGTAGCCGTGGGCGTCGTCGCCCCGGCCTTCGCCGGCGAGTTCCAGCGCGCTGTCGAAGGTGGCGGTGCCCTTGAACGGCGAGTCCTTCAGCAGCATCCCGAACTCGGCGACGGCGCAGGCGAACTTGAAGTCCGCGCTCGCCCGCGCGAAGGGCGCGCGGGCGTCGGTCAGCGGGAATTCCAGCAGCTTGCTCGTGTCGCCATCGGGGGCTTTATAGCGGAGTTTCAGCGTGAGCAGTTCAGTGCGAAGACGTCCAAGTTTTCCAATGATGTTGTCCGTTAACCGGATTTGCTCCTCGTTGCTTGCGACGCGTGCGGCATCCACTGGCTTCGCTCGTTTTAACTCCTCAACGTGCTTCACCAGCGCCGCGCGAACCTCCTGCCACTCGGCTGCCGTGGCAGTGGCTATCTTCTTCTCAGTTGGTCGCGCCTCCCTTTTCGCACGCTCCGCCTCCAACGATTCCAACTCGGCCAGCTTCTGTTTTAGCCTCCCAGCCAATTCCTCAGCCTTCGAGCGGGCGGTGTTGTCCGAGTTTCCCTGATACTTCAGCGGATCCACCGCGCCGCGCACGGGCACGCCGGCGGGCACGACTTCATACAGCACCGTGACCGTGTGGCCCGCGCCGATTTCACCCGCGTCCTTGGCGTCGTTGTTGAAGTCCTCCTTCGCCAGGATGCGCTTCTCGTAGCCGATGAGCCGGTAGGCCGCCGCCTGCGCGGGGTTGAACTCAATCTGCACCTTCACGTCCTTGGCGATGGCCACGAGCGTCGCGTTCATCTGCTCGACGAGCACCTTGTGGCCCTCGGCGACGGTGTCGAGGTAGTGGTAGTTGCCGTTGCCCTTGTCGGCGAGCTGCTGAAGCGTGGCGTCCTTGAAGTTGTCGTCGCCCACGCCCAGCGTGGTGAGGAAGACGCCGCTCTTGGCGCGGTCCTCGATGAGCTTGAGCAACTGCCCGCGGTCGGTGATGCCCACGTTGAAGTCGCCATCCGTGCAGAGGATGACGCGGTTGACGCCGCCCTTGATGAAGTTCGCCACCGCGAGGTCGTAAGCGCGCTGGATGCCCTCGCCGCCGTTGGTCGAGCCGCCCGCCTCCAGCCGGTCAATCGCCGACAGGATGACCTCCTTGTTCACCGCCGACGTGGACTCCAGCACGGTGCCGCTGCTGCTGGCATAGACCACCATCGCCACGCGGTCGTTCTCGGTCATGCGCTTCACGAGCTGCCGGAGCGACTGCTTGATGAGCGGGAGCCGCGCGGCCGGCGACATCGAGCCGCTCACGTCAATGAGGAAGACGAAGTTGCTCGGCGGGCGCTTGTCGGCCTTCAGCTCGCGGCCCTTGAGGCCCACGCGCAGGAGCCGGTGCTCGGGCGCCCACGGGCAGCCGGCCACTTCGAGATGCGCGGCGAACGGCTGGTCGCCCGTGGGCGGCGCGTAGGCGTAGCTGAAGTAGTTGAGCAACTCCTCGATGCGGACGGCGTCGGCGGGCGGGAGTTGGTTCTGGTTCAGGAAGCGCCGGACGTTCGCATACGACGCGGTGTCCACATCGGTCGAGAACGTGGACAACGGCTCGCTGGCGACGAGGGTGAAGGGGTTTTCGACGTAGCGCGGGTAGGCGGCGGTGGTGCGCGGGTCGGGTTGGAAGGCCCAGCCCGGCTGAGGTGTGAAGCTGTTGGTGCTTCTGCCAGCGTAGTAATGGCGTGTTTGTCCAAGCGCAAACACGTCGTTTGGGTCAGCCGCAGTGACCGCGTAGCCCACTGAGATCGAATCGTGAACGGACGACTGCAAACCGGAAGCAAACGTATCCGGATTCACTTTGAAGTTCCGCTGAAACTGAGTAGGCGCGGTTGAGTCGGGGACCACTGCCACGCTGTAAACTGTGGTGTTCGCTCCCGGAGGGGAGGCAGATTTAGCGGAGTTCAATTTGTTCCTGTCACCCGGAACAACCAGCCTGCGGGACTCAGGGTCGAACGCCGCATCTACTGTTCCGTCCGCTTTCAGTCGCACGGTTCGGTTTGGCGCTACGCCATTGTAGTTGATGAAGTCCCCCCCGATCACAACTTTGCCGCTGAAATCAGACCCGGCCACAGCGGTTCCATCCACGGTTCTGAAATCCACTGAAACAACACCTTTACCGCCATTGGTTCGGATGACGGTGACAAGGCTGTTCGTTGAGAACAGCGTCATGTTCAGGTTCGACGCTTGGATAATCGTGGCCGGCGCAGGATTGGATGACCGATTCAGCGGCATCAGTTCCCGCTTTTCCACCCGCGCGAAGGGCTTCGGTTGCTCCCGCTGCCACACCTTCGCCACGATGAACCCCATCACGACCGCCGCAGCCGCCGCCAAGCCGACCGTCCGCCACTGCCGCCACGGGAGGAAGATGACCTTGCCCGCACCCGGCGCGTCCGCGACCGCCGCCAGTGCCGGCGACTTGCAGTCGCCGTCGGGCGTGCTGGACATTGCGGACGGCGACTGGAAGTCGCCGGCACGGGTCCACGGCTCCGCTGTCAGAGAGGCTTTCGCCATCGCTGCGTCCTGAGTCAGCTCCGTCGTCAGCTCTCCGGCCAGCGCGCGGATTTCCTCCACCGCGCAGCGGCATTCGGGCGAGCGGGCCAGCGCGGCCTCGACGGCGGCGCGTTCCGTCGCGTCGAGTTCGCCGAGGGCGTAGGCGGTCAGTTTCGGGTCGTCAGGGGTGAGGTTCATGGGTGCTGGTTGAAACCACGAATGGACACTAATGAACACGAATGGCAGGCACGCCCGGACGGGCGTCTGGCTCCTGATTCGTGTCTATTCGTGTTCATTCGTGGTTTCCTTTTTCTTCGCGTTGCATTTGCCGCCGCAGGGTCTTGAGCGCCGTGTGCAGGAGGAAGCCGACGTTGCTGACCGAGTGGCCGGTGACGCGGCTGATCTCCGCGTAGCTCAGGCCGGCCTGGAACTTCAGGCGCACGACCTCGCGCTGGTTTTCCGGCAGCGCGGCCAGCAGGCGCAACGCGCGCCCGGCGGTTTCGCCCGCCTCGGCCTGCGCGTCTGGCGCGGGGCCGGCGGCGGGGCGCGTGTCCAGTTCCACTTCGGTCAGAGCAGTCATCCGGCGTTCCTTCCGTTGCACGTCCAGCGCGCGATGGCGGCAGACGGTGAAGAGCCACTCGACCAGACAGCCGTTGAGCCGGGCGGGGTTCTCCCGCCAGAGGCGCAGGAAGACATCCTGCACCACGTCCCGGGCGCGGTCCGCGTCGCCGACGATGCTGGCGGCGTAGCGGGACAGGGCGGGGCCGTGCCGCTGGTGGGCGGCGTGGAGCCAATCCGCGTTGTCTGCGCCCGGTTCGTTCATGGTCCGGCTGGGTCGGGCCTTCGAGGGAGATAACGTGCGAGTGGCAAATTCCTTAGCGGAAAAATGCGGCGAAGGCGAGCTTCGCGCGGAACCGTGCTGCAGGAACAAGTTTGTTGAAGCCGGGCGTCGGCGGAAACTGGGCAGCGCGCGAGGAGCGCGCGCGGCCTGACTTCCATTTCTGCGGCCCTCGAGCTGCGCCCACTACTCCCGCCGGCCAGCGCCGAACCGCTTGTCCAGCTCGGCCTTCTGCTCCGGCGTGAGCAACGCCATCAGGCGCTCACGAATTTGCTGGTTCAGCTCGCGCAGACCCTGCTCGACCTCGACGAGCTGGGCCTTCTCAGCGGCGGTCAGACCCAGCGCGGCATCCACCGCGTCCGCCGTTGCCTGACGGTCCTTGCCGCTCTCGCGGGCATCCTTGTAGGCGGACTCCCGCGCCAGACGACGCTCGTCGGTCAGGAGGAGGGCGTGCTTCTCGCTTAAGTCCGCGAGCTTCGGGCCAAGCTCCGCTTGCAGCGTCTTCAGGCCGGCCTGCTGGTCGTCCGTGGCGGCGAGGCCGCCGGGAATCGTGAAGTTTCGCGCCACCCCGGCGGCAATCGTGAGCTTGCGCAGCGTGCTCCGCTGCTCGTCGGTCAGAACGGCCTGCTTCTTCGCGGTGCCCTCCTGGTAAAGTTGCCGGGCTTCGGCCTCCGTCGCCTCCATCTGCTGCTTCTGCTCGGGCGTCAGCTTGAGCGCCGCAGCGAGCAGGTCGGCGGCCTCCTGCCGGCTCAAGTTGCCCTCACGGAGCTCCTTCATGGCCTCCGCTTGGGCCGTCTTCTGCTCTGCGGTGAGGATGCCGTCCCGCTGCTTGGAAACCTCGGCGTGCTTGGCGGCCAGGTCCGCGCTGATTTCCTTCAACTTCGCCTGCTGCTCGTCCGTGAGTTTGATCTCGGCGGGAAACTCCGCGCGCGCTCCGCCGGACCCGGGGTTACGCTCGGCTCCGGGCCGGCGCTCGCCACGCGGGGCATCGGGATTCGGCACGCGCTCGCCCCGGGGAGCACGGTCGGACGGCTTTCGTTCCCCGTGCGGCGTGCCATCTGCGGGTCGGCGCTCCTGCGCGGCCAGCGACGCGGTCAACAGCAACGCCGAGAACAAGGTCATCGCGTGCCTTGAAACGCGGGTGAGAGGCCGGGACATCGTCCGGTGAGTGGGGGAAGTTTTCATAACCTGTTTAAGTGCGTTGCGCCGGTTGATCCACGCGGCTTTCACAGTTGAACGCACCAGTGGAGAAATGGTTCGCGGCTTCAGCCATCAGCAGACGCTCCCAACGCCGGGCTGATGCAAGGAACTTTCCCGCGTGCGAAGGGAACCGGCAAGGCCGGAGAGCAACCGTTCAATAGACCTTCAACGTCTCCAGCACGGCCTTGACGCGGGGGACTTCATGCGTGCGGAAAAGGTCGGTCCTGCCCAGGGCGGCGAGGACGGCGAAGAACGGCTCGGCGCTGCGCACTTCGTCGCCGAAATACTCGAAGGCGTGCGGCAGGGCGTGGCAGGTGGGGAAACCCAGCGTGCGCAGGCGGAAGGTGTTCAGGAAGGTGGTCATCTGGTGCCGCACGCGCACGGCGCTGTCCAGCAGGTTGCGGTAGTAAAAGCCCAGGCCGGGGTCAATGAGGATGCGCTCCACGCCGCAGCGCGTCGCAGTCTCGATCTCGCGGGCGAAGAACTCATACATCGCGGGGACGGGGTCGGCGGCGAGGTCGAAGTCGCCGACGGCGCGGACGTTCGCGCCCTGGACGTAGCAGAGGATGACGGCGGCCTGGTGCTCGGCGACGAGGCGATAGATGTCCTCGCCGCGCTCGGTGCCGGTGAGGTTGAGGACGTTCGCCCCGGCCGCGAGGCAGGCGCGCGTGACTTCCGGGTGGTAGGTCTCGACGGAGACGAGGATGCCGGCGGCGCGCAGCGCGCGGACGACGGGGAGGAGCCGGGAGTTTTGCGCGGCGGCCCCGACGAGGTCGGTGTTCGCGAGGGTGGATTCCGCCCCAAGGTCAACGATGGCCGCGCCCTGGGCGGCGAGCACCTTCCCGCGCGCAATGGCGGCCTCGGCAGAGAGGCAGACGCTCTCGCGATACCAGGAGCCGGGAGAGAGGTTGATGACGCCCATGATGGCGGGCGCAGTGTTGAAGCGGAATTCGCGGTCGCCGAGGGTGAACTCACGCACGCGCGCCTGCGCGGCGGGGCGGTTTTTCTCCACGAGATCGGCGAGGTGTTCCAGCGTGAGCATCGTGGGAGCTTGGCGGGAGACGAACTGCTCGGCAATCGGCAAACCGGCTGCGGGACAAGAGTGTCCCGCCCACGCGCGGCGGGGCAGTGGCGCGCTTGGCGGGAGTCGAACCCACGACCGTCCGCTTAGAAGGCGGATGCTCTATCCAACTGAGCTACAAGCGCGAGCTGCCGCAACCCATCAGCCGGCGCAGTGTGCGCCCGTGCCCGGCGCGCCGGCAAGCTCCGCTGGCGTTGGCAAGCCGGGCT
>Ga0172372_10001845_pt1 | contig 32524 bp, 21 predicted proteins | sample LakKiv5m_2_FD_114544 | JGI IMG/M metagenome (GOLD analysis project Ga0172372, IMG submission 114544) | Freshwater microbial communities from Kabuno Bay, South-Kivu, Congo - kab_092012_9.5m | ecosystem: Environmental > Aquatic > Freshwater > Lake | place: Democratic Republic of the Congo... | reverse complement strand
CGCTGCTGATGTCGCTGCTGATGCTGTCATTACTATCCGCGCATGATTGGCAGGAAGTAGTGACGGTTGTGGCGGCTGAATCGACTTGTGAAGAAAAATATTCGTTGATTGAAAACACGCATGTTGTGCGTTATACGGTATCTCGTATTTTTCACACCAAGCGATACATTTATTTACATTCGCGCGTTTATACTGTTCGAGCTTCTCCGCATTTCTATGGTTCGTAATGATGGAAAGGGTGGATGTGATATTCTCGATTTGCTGAAAACTCACCATCGCGTTCATCTCTTCAATTCGATTCAGATAATACAGGTCATGCTGAAATGGAAGAAACGAAGATAATACACCGTTTAACAAAAATGGAAAAATATTAACAAATTGTTGGATGATGGCATGAGAATCCGCCACCTTGAACCCCTGACAAATAATGTATTTTTCCGAATTCGCCACACGACTTGTATATGGCTTCATAATCGAAACGTTATAATAGTAATAACTCAGTATGTATAAAATATCAACAGTCGTTTTATGAAAAACATCGAAAATTTTAAGGATGAATGACCCGCCTTGTTTTTGAATCGCAAGCGCATAAAACACTTCACAGAAGATGAGCTGTGTTGCCATATTTTCTTGTTGATTGAAGTCCAACGAAAAATCGAATCCACCATCCGCAGTAACAATATCCATCGTATTTTTATACTTTTCAGCACAATAGATAAAATTGTCCAACGAGATTAAGTTGCCGGTTTTATCCGCACCGTTTTCAATCATAACATTCGGATGACTTTCCAGAAATGCGCGTGTTTTTTTCCAACCGGGGCAAATCGGGTCGTCATTCACTAATGTCATGCCGTAATATCTGTCGTTGGCATAGACCGTCGCTGTATTCGTATTCGCATTCGCATTCGCATTCGTATTCGCATTCGCCCCTTCCTTTTGACTATCAAAAATGCGACGCGAGACCTTTAAATTTTCTTGTTCTTTCATATACTCGTCGTGAAATTCGGTATTACGTTTGAGAATTTGTATCGGAGATGAAGTAGAGTCGGCGCTGCCACCGACGACGCCCGCACCCGCACCCGCACCCGCACCCGCATTCTTTTCATTCAATGTATAACGTTGATACCCCAATCCACGTAAATATGCGAGTGCCTCAATAAACCCGCCGGGTCCTTCCGCCAAATGGAATGTTTTCAGCCCCATTTTCAAATCTGGTTTGGTAGCATACATTCTTTCGTATCGCGATAACATATTCGTATTTTTCATAATTTCAATCATCTTATAAAACGACCGCGATAGAGGACGCAACTTACTAATATTTGTTTTATTCCCAGATATGTTCGAATGGATGTATTCATACGGATTCGTAAATTTCTTTATATTATCCCATGTATCTTGATATTGTTCAATCTGATGTTTGATATCACATAAATGGGCGTAAATCGATGATGACACATATACTTTTTGTTCATCGTTCGTATGTGTAATTGTCATATCAAGTGGTATATAATCGCCATTTTCACACATCTGGATATCGACCTGTGGTAATAAAAAATAATTGAAGTAAGACAAAATTGGCCCGCCGTTATTTGTTTTACTTGAATCAGAATGATTGCCTCCTCCTCCGGCCGAGGCGATGGCGGAAGTAAGTGAGGTTGTAGATGTTGTTGAACATGCCGCTGCCACCACCACCCCCACGGATGCTGATGCCGACGCCGAGACTGACGCGGATGACTGTAATGATGGTTTAAAACAATTTTTGGGCGATTTTTTATACATGGCTCGTTATATTCATTATGAAAATCTTTATAAGTCACTTTTTTTCTTCGTTTGACGTTTGGGCTTCGCTGGTGCCGCAGCCGCCGATGCCTCCCCTTTTTCTTCTACTTCCGCCCCCGCAGCAGCTGCCTTTACCTTTTTTGTTCGTTTTTGTATTTTCTTCTCGATTTGCTCGATTGGTGCGGAAGGAGCCACAGCAGTAGGCACAGCAGATTCAACGACCTCAGCTGTTGGCGCAGGTGCCTTTACGGTAGCGACTCTTTTCAGTTTTGGTTTTGCTTTTAATGTCAGCGACGACGATGCCGACGATGCCGATGCCGCAGCAACCACCGCGGGTTCTTTTTGTTCTTCAAGAATATGCGCTGCGATGGCTGGCTTTGACGCAACATCAATCGGTCGCGACGCCTTTGCTATTTTTTCAAGTGCGATTGATTCTAATGTGATATCTCCCGTTTCTGCGGGGCCTGATGACGACGACGCCCGATGTTGTTCCTCTTGTAATCCGGCATAACTAAGGAAACTGCTCTTCAATTGCTTTGCGTTGATATTTCGGTTCTTTCGAAAGATGAAATACCGATTATAGAACGAAATTTGTTTCTCTTCTGTTGTCATCATCATCGCAGAGCCATATTCATGATGGCAGTGACGCTCCCATTCGCCCGCACCCGCACCCGCACCCGCACCCGGAGCGCCGCCGCCACCGCCGCCTTCGCCGTCACGTTTCTTCTTACACTCGATTTCCATCTCATGATACATCGTTTCAAACGTAGCAGTTCCATCCGGCATACGGAATTGTAATGTCGTCTCAGCTTCTTCCGGAGTAACAAGGTCAAACCCGTAATTTTCAAGAAGTTGTGTCAGGTAATCAAAATTCACAAGATATTCACGTGTCGGCTTATTGATGGAGTCCTGATACACTTCGATTTCATAACCAATACTACTGCTATCTGGTTCAAATTCCTCTTGATGATACTTCTTACGAACAGACCACATCTTTTGCGGGTCTGCCGATGCTCCACCAGACGAGAGAATACTCAACTCCGAACCGCTTTCAAGACGAGCCAACGCGTGAAAGATACGCGCACCATCAAAGCATGTTCCGATGAAGTAGCCACCCAACTTCGTGCATTCAGAGACATTTTGAAGAAAGGTATGGACTTTCATGATGTTTTCGAAGAAGTAGTGGATGGCAAACTGAACAGAGCAAATATCGAAACCATCCGCCGCACGACCGTAATGCGGATAAACACCTCGACCAAGCACACTCGCATCTTTCGCACCCTCACCGAAAACCGCACGTGATATCAATCGATAACGCTCGCTGATTGCGGCTTGACCCGCGCGTATTTCTTTGCTGCTATCTCCGTGAATGAATATCGCGTCCGGAATATTGCGCTTGCGTTTCTTCGTATCAAGATACCGCGCACAAACTCCGTCAAACTTATGTTCTAGGTTATCCTTCGAATAATCAATACCGAACACAAACCCAAGTTTTGCGGCGATCCATTTCGGCAAGTCGCCGCCTTTTCCAACCGCAAGGTCGATAAGCGTCTGACCGGGGCGCGCAACACTCATGATAAGCTTGCGTTTGACAAATAAGTTGTGGAAGTCGCGCATTCCTTTTGTAAGCGTGCGAATCTTCGTCCCGCCGCCGATGTCAATGCCGCCGCCACCTCGCCCACCACCGCCCCCAGCATACGATGTTTCCGCATTATTGTAATAAATATCGTCGCTTGTAAGGTCATCGGGAATTCCTTCTCCCGTCATTATCATCTCGGGTGTAATCGCGTTATGGATGGAATGCCAGTTATTGTTGGCGACGTGGTAAGCGTTGCCGTAATTCTTGCCTCCTGCGCGATATTCGGCGGTTTTATCATGGCGAACACGTAATGCCGACCAACGCCAATTCACCGGTTGCGATGGGTCGTAGCTGAACTCAACAATCGTCTCGTCTTGGATAATATCGTTTTCAAGCGTCATCATCTGGCTTACTCCGGCTTCATCTGGACGTAACATGATGTGACAAATATGGGCGTCGTTGTCATAAGGGTATGTTGGATAAAATGGCGCTGGTTTATACGTGTCAGTATTCTCGCCGTGGATGCCTGTCGTTGTTGTCGTTGTCGTCGCACTGCTGCCGCTTCCACCCCCCTCAATCATCGTAACACACGGATTCAAGTAGCCATGTTTTCGTTCATCGTATCCAACACGCAATACTAATGTTTTATATTGTTGAATCTGCACACACCGCGACATATCGACACCGCTCTTGAATATATTACTGACAAGGTCTTCGTTGTCCTCACCTTTCTTCGTTGTAACCAGAAAGTCGATTGTATTCATATGTGCGGGTTTCCATTTGAAAGAATACTCCCATGTAGTTTTGTATAATGGTCCGGCCGCCGTTGGATCATTTCTCTCGACACTCCCAACTCCGAAATCAATCGGAGTGAAGATGAGACCGTCGGTATGATATTCGAATTGATGTTCAGCAGCTTTGCGCAATATCAACGCACAACAATCAAAGATGGATTTCGATGATGTCTGCGACGCGACTTCAAACTTCTTTGTTTCGATACGAATCGGTGCCAGCGAATCCGCGCCTCCACTAACACATTTCAGTTGAAGATTCTTGACAACACTTTCCATTAATGGAAGTCGAAAATTGGTGAGGACTTCATCTTCGTTCATTGGAAAGAAGAGTCGCGACCGCACATCCGCCTTATGAACGAAATAGACATCAAATACGAGGAAGAGGTTGATGAAATCGCCGTTTTTGTTATGAAGGATATGCTCGCCATCTAAGAGTGTATTATGTAATTTGGTATTGAGTGATACGGCACCCGTAAATTGGAAGTTCATATTCGTGTCGATAAGATAGACATGTCCTGTTTTGGGTGCGACAAATAGAAGCTTTCTCTGTCCATCCGCTTTTTCGGTTACGGAATAATTCAGCCGAATGTTTGGCACTTTTGAATCAGGGTCGATGGGTTGAATGTTTTGCATTTGAAGTGTATAAGAAGCTGGGCCGATAAAATGCTTCGGGCGAAGTTGGATTTCTTGATGTCGCAATCGTTCGCGTTCGCGTTCGCGTTCTTGCTGTCGCGCTCGGTCATCTCGTTCGCGTTCTCGTTCGCGTTCGTCGTCGTCTTTTCCTGCACCGCCTTTCCGTTCGCGTTCGCGCTCACCACGCTCACGCTCACGGTCGCTCTCGCTATCACTGTCACTGTCGGCGCCTTGCTTCTCATCCGGATATAATAACTCATAATACCGGCGCTGAACACTGCGCATATCCGATAATGAAACAGGATAGTTGGTTCCTTGTAATCCCGACATGATAATCTTAATCATCTTGCGCAAATTATCCAATACATGTTTCGGATGGTTAAACGCGGTCCCAGGCCCGACCATCTCGTTGATGACCTCGATTTCAATTTCATACCGAATCGGGCTTTCAAGCACTTTCGCGGCATCAAACGTAGATGCTGAAATATATCCGGTATGGTCTTTATGCGACTCCTTGACAACACTCATATCGATTTGAAACGGGAAATCCGGATGTTTCAGCGTGCTCCGATTGATATAACGAAACGTCTTCTTATTATCGTTCCATGTTTTCAAAATCGACCTTGCGAGTGTGGATGTATTCGCCACCCGCTTTTCACGTTGATAACTTACCTTGAAATTGAAGTCGTCGAATATAACTGGGTGGATGGTCGCACCGCCGGTGCTTCCGACTGTCCCTTCGCCACCACCACCACCACCACCGCCGCCTGTCTTGGCATACATCTTTTGAGTAAATAGAACGTATTTTTCATCCGGCATGTTTGTTTTACAGTAATTCTGGACTTCGTTGATACCATGGATTTCAGCGCGAATGAGCGAGAGTTTTGTTTGTCCGGTTTTTTGGTCGATGAATTCATTCTGGATTTTCAAAGCATACGCATTTTTCTTGATGAACGAGAAACCACCGGACAATAATTTTTGAAGAACGTTGTCGAAGTTTTCTCTGGTCGTCATCGGATTTCCACGCGTCCCGAAACGTATTTCCAATTCCGGAATACCATCAGTCTTATCTGTGATACCTTCTAAATAATGTTTTACGATATTTGAAAACTCGGATTGCTTCGCTGCCGCAGTCTCAGATGACGACGACGAACCTCTTTCGCGATTTCTCCGCATTATATATATGAATAGGATATATTATTTATATATATATATAGTTCAATTTTATAGATATCGGCAAATGGATTCGTATAACTCGGGTTTCGTTTTCCGCTTTTCCGTTCCAATCGACCCAAACTTGCCAGGAATTACGCTGACTACGGCCAATCCAAGTTTCGTCGAAATATCCACCAAATCTTGTAATTTGTATGCGGATAACGGGCGAATCGGAGCGGAAATACTTTCCATACGCCAGTAATTTTCACGAATATACGTAATATACTTCATGACTACGACGTGTGGTGCGTCATACAATACGTATTTTCCCTTTATTTTTTCGATAATGAATGTCATGCCTTCGACGCCGCCGCCACCACCACCACCACCACCACAGATGACGTCGTAATACTTTCGGTCTTGAACAATCGCGATGGACCACGCTTTACAGGCAACCACCGCATGAACCGTTTCTAATGTAATGAATGGTTTATGGACGAGTGACTCTTCCAACGCACTTATTTTGAGTTTGTTGGCTTTCAAAATGGGCTTATTCTGGCGGAGCAACTCAATCAGCTCAAACTTGAAACGATTCGACTCGGTATATTCATTATCGACCATTTCGAATTTTTCAACGCCGTATAACATAATATACAAAGACCATAGTAATGAATCCGCATGTTGGTTTGTTTTTGTAGTTAAATATGCGTATTTACTCATATCACTGAGGTGAAATGGCGTATCGGTAGCAGGAACGACGATATCGACTTCGGATGGTGTTGAAGACTCGCTTTCACCGATCGATTCTTCAGATTCCGACGACTCGGACGACTCGGACGACTCAGACGACTCAGACGACTCGGACGACTCCGTCTCGGCCACCGGAACCTTTTTAATAAACATCGGTTCAGGCAAAACCTGGCTACATTCACTACGGTCGGTGTTTATATGGACCGACTGGGGTTTGACTTCACCTCGTATATCATAACATAGAATATCAGCGAGATTTGCTGGAGTGAATGAAAAAGAGTTATAGAGACAAGGAACGATACCTGTCATCATAGGATTAGTATATTCTATCGTTTTATCTTTATGCGTGTTATGTTATTTGTCAAAAAACTCTTTCGTAAGCGTTAGCTTTTGTTCTTCAATTTCGTTCAAATGTTTTTCTTGATGGATCACGTATTTCATATAATCGTATAACTCTTTTAACATATCGTTATTCAACCTGGAAATATTAACAAAGACGCCATTCTTGTTTTCGTTAATGTGTGTGTTTTTTGAATGTAAGATTCGTAAAATCTCAACCTGATGAACCGCGGGCATATTTTCAATCCCTTCTTTCAACGACATTAAATAATTCGTTTTTGCTTCAACGTGTTGCGCAATCGTTTGAATTTCGTTCATCGCGGATAAACTCGCAATCGCAGCAGTCATTTTGTTTTCGCAATAAAAAGAACCGCTTGCCGAACCTGTTCCTGAACCAGACCCAGACGACATTTACAATACAATACTATACTATACAATATAACTTTATGCTCTTTGCGCCACGGACATCAACATCGCAATAATGGTCACATGGGTATCATGAAGCACAAACCTGCGTCCAATAATTTTCACGGTTAGAATATCGTTTTCTTCAATCCGAGAGAATAGGTCGCGCGAAGACGCATGCATATCTCGTGAAAGGAATACTTCGATTGGGGATACTTTACCTCGCTCTAAATCTTTCGCACCAGCACGAATGCCTGCTTGTGTTATCGTCTTCGCAACACATTTGATGACGGAATTCTCATCGGGAAAGCATATCAAGCAATCTGCTACAATGTCGAAGTGTATGCTTGAACCAGCGAGTGTGCCGCATGAATACGATGAAATCGCGACGGAGTTCGGGCAGATGTAGCCTTCGATGGAGCACCGCCCTTCAACTATCTTTGCGAGTTCGGTTCTAAGCAATTGTGCGACGACCACCCCTTTTCCCAATTTATAGAATGGAATGCTGATTGTGCGTCGAATCTGACGCTTGACAAAGAGGTCTGGGTCACAATATACCGGTTCTTTCTTTTCTACTGCGGTGTCGGTGTCGGTGTCGGTGTCGGGGGTGGTGGTAATGTCGGGTGCTGCGACGACGACGGCGGCGGCAGGTGCGGCGGCGCCGCCAGATTCATCATCTGGATTCATTTTTGTCCCTTTGGATTTCGGTTTCGGGCGTATTGTTTTTGTTGGTGGTCGTTGTTTCATTCCGGCTTCCGCTGCTATTGCGACCGAAGATGCCATTCTTATAAAATGACGATGACTATATCATTTCTAGTTATATGTTTATATTTGTATCAATTTTATTCATATGTAGTCGCATATAACCACGCGATACGTACCGCCGCCGCCGCAGCCGCTAATGTCGATGATTTGAAGCGGCTTACCGCAACCAAATATTACACCATCGCGGACATATGTATCGCATTCTTCTTTCGAGCCGTGTGGATTGATGGGTTGTAGATTGTGTTTAAATACCCCGTGACGTAAGATACGGCAATTGAATTCATTATGAGCTACGACAAATGGTTCATTACAGTGAAGGCATGTGAAAGTATGGTCCATTTGTATATATACGATATATATATACAACAAATATTTATACAACAAATTTCTATGTCATAGTAGTTGGTATTATCAAGCCAACTCTGCGATAACAGATATCGCATCATCGCCAATCTCAAATCTTTGTCCGATGACTCTCACGCGTATTTCTTCTTCCTCTTGAAGTCTCGTAAAATCGACGCGGTCATAATGATGGTCGCGGGCAACAAACACGACAACTGGACTCTTCGGCTCGTTAAGTGTCGCACGAATCCCCGCCAAGCTAATATTTTTAATCACACATGAAAAGACAACGCCTTCCACGAGAGAACATGATTCACATTCATACACAACTTCGAAAATCGCGTTCTTTCCGTGAAGATAACCGTTCGAATAGGTAAGTATTTTGACACTCCCTGGTCGAATAAAACCTTCCGCCATACACTTTCCTTCCACGATTTTCGAGAGAATATGTTCGAGTGTATCTTTTACATTACGCCCAATAATACGAAATGGAATTTCCAATTTACGTGTAAGTAAAATCGTAGTATATAACCCCAACTTAGGCGCGGAGGTTGTTGGCTGAGCGGCCATTTTACCATATCTTGAAATGCCCGCACCCGCACCCGCAGTTATTCTTTTTTCATTCGGATTCATTTTATTGTCCTATTATACAACTATACTTTATTTCTCTATATGTAATCTCTCGATATCACACAACAAAGCCTCGCACGGCGTAAAGAACCATTTCTTGCCGTTGATGGCCTTTCGGTCAAACGTTCGCAATAAAAACTCTTGAAACACGCACAATTCTTTTTGGGTTCTAAATTTCGTGTTTTCAGTTGTAAGTTTGTATTCATCACCTTGGGTAAGTGCGTTCAATCCCAGCGCAGTATTAATGATTGTCATTGCGTCTGTTTTTCCGGATTGGTCGCATCGTGCGCCTTTATCGCGTTTCTTCGACATGACTTTCACCTTGAATACCAAGTATTCCATTTTGAATAATGAAATAAAACCGACCATCATATTCATTTTTTTGATTTGCTCGGTCTGAACTTTCGCTAAAAGAAGTGAGAAGTCACGTTCGTCTTCAGGTTCCGCAGAGACCCATTCGCGTGTTTCATAACGGAGGACAACGAGTTCGAATAATTCCTTCTTTGCCTTATTGAATAATAGCATACCTTTGTCTTCTGGAATTACACTCGTGGCGGCGGCACCGGCGGCGGCGGCGGCCCTTCGTCCTACCAACGGTCGGTGTATCACCTGTCTGGCGTAATATTGAAGAATCATACGTTCGAATGTCGAGAGATTTTGAATCGCCATACTGGCGCTGCCGCCGCTGCCGCCGCTGCCGCTGCTCGCACTTCCGCCAGATGGTTCCATCGACCCATTATTTTTTTGATACAAATAATTCAATATACCGATGGATTCATCAAACGTCAAGTGTTCAATCAAATTCGCGATGACAAGTTCATGAAGCTCATCCATCGAGATTTGGAATTCATCGGTCTGAGAGATTTGAAGAATCACCTTACCGCAATAATAATACCAATCATCTTGTTCTTTTGTCGGTTTTTCAAACACTGTCTTACATGTTTCAAATGTATCGAATAACATTCCGAGTGTATTCTCTGCCGTGGTTTCGGGTTCGGGGGCGGCGGATGCGGGTGCGGGTAGTTCAGGCGCAACGACCTCGCTCACCACATCCGCCGATGCCGATGCCGATGCCGACGCGAGTCCCGCCACCTCCGCCGCCACCTTTTTCGCAACCTTTTTATTCGGCACTACTGATGCTCCCGTTGGCCCAGAAGGAGCAAGAGCAGAAACACCCGACTTCGAGAGAATTCCCAAATAATCCTCTGTGATATTTTCTGGAAGAGGATATTCGATTGCGGTATGCTTAAAAGGAACAGGCGTGCTTCGTTCATGAATACTAATACGTTTATCGGTGATTTCAATCGGTTGAAATAAATAGTAGTCGCCGACATTTATGATACGCCCAAGACGCCCATATTTATCATTTACATACTCGTTGGGGTCTGTCAGCATTTGTGATAACGCAAGGTTGATTTGTGCGATGGGATATTGACGTATCGCATTTACATGCGCGATGATTCCGTTGCGACCGGTCTTCTTGTAAAAATACGACTCCTTATACAAATCGCGAATTTTGTGGATGATTTTATCGAGATTCATCGACATGAATTTTTCATTAAATGTATCTAAGCGAACGTCGGCTTCTCTCCGCTCACGTCCTCGCCCTCGCCCTTGCGCACCTTCGTCGTCGTCGCTGTCGTCGTCATCACCCATTCCATATAAATCGCTCTGTTCTTGAATTGGTCGGCCATTTGAAAATGTCGGCCTACAAACATATTCGCATCGTTCCATATAATCACATAATGCGGAATATGGCCGTGCGCCAACCTGATAGTCGATTTGTTTGCGCGACGAGAGATTCAGTTGAACCACTTGATTTAGTTGCGCGGCGGTTTGTGTGTTGTGCTGAACATTCAATAAACAATCCACCGCGGAGGTTCGTAGCACGCGAGAGACAACCCCGATTTTTATCGCTTTAAATTCAGATAGGCGATATAAATAAAGGTCGATCGCTTCAATATCCGGGTTTGAAAGCTCGGTTCCGTATAAATACAATTCAACATTTCTTTGTGCAAAGGGCAGACGCTTATGACTACAGTTACGGATAGCACGACCGATAATTTGTTCAAGGAGGTTCATGTTATACCACGGTTCCAGTATATGAACTTGGCGAATGTTTTTGAAATCGAGACCTTCACTTCCAGCGACGGAAATAATGACGACTTTCACATTTTCGCCGTTTGTGTTATTTTCGCTGGTGAGCGCTTTCAATTCGTGTAAATTATCCGGTGAAATTGTGGGGTCGCCTGTGATGACCGAATAACGCGCGGGGCGAAATGGTTGGTCAGGATGTTCCGCCTGATGTCGTCGCTGGGGAAGCATCGTAATCGAATCGATATTTTGCGCGGGCTTGCTACGAAACAACGACGAATTTCCGCCAGCCACGCTATACCGGATGAAACCGAGCTCTTCTAATGCGAGAGCAATCGGAACAACACCGCCGTCGATATACTGACTGTAAATAAGAATAACGCCGTCGCTGACCATGACCTTATCCGTAATGTTTTTTATTTTAGCGGAATACCTACCGATATTGTCAGGCGCGAAGATACGATACGATGTTTTTGTCGTTGTTTCGCCTCTCGGCAGTTTGAATCCGCGTATGAATTCAGGGCGGTATTCGAAATTCTGGCGCATCGGTGGATTCCCGACCTCTTCATAGGACATGATATGACGCAGACCCTCTTTTCCGATACATGCTGTAATATCAAATTCATCGTTGGGGTCGTTGATGTATTCGATGAGAGATGGATGCGGATATACCATATTCAAGGCTTCAAGAGGTCGTTGGACTGCGGCATAACCAATCGTGTCCATATTTTCAAAGGAAGGGAAATCCGCGGATTCGACCACCGTGGTTTCATCGATTACATTGCCGGTGCTTGCGACGCTGCCAGTGCCGGTGCCTGTTCCTGCTGCGGCGGCGGAGGCGGCTTTCCCTTTGCCTTTTCCTTTTCCTTTTTCTTTGCCTTTGCTTTTACCTTTCTCTGCTTCCGCAGCCGCAGCCGCCGCCGCTGCCGCCGCCTTCTTTCGTCGAACCATCGCACTCTTTTTATAGATATACATCGCCTTCATGTCGTTTATTATAAATCGATAGGCGGCTTCTTGTATATCGCCCACGCGTGTCATATATACATCCATATGTTCAATCGGTTGTTCAATATACCGCCCGTTCAATTGACGCCGTGGATACCCTACCGCTCCCGCCACCGCTCCCGCATCCCCATGAAGACGCGCAAGAAGCGAGAATTCCGGCGAATGTTCTCTCGGATATACTCGGTATGGAAATGTGTATGGGTTTTCACCACGCACGAATGAAACATAACCCGTCGCTTTACGAACGAGCAATTCTTTTCCAATCTCTCGACCATCCGCATCTAAACGGAAATTACCGCGGTCATCAAAGACATCCGTGATGTCAATCGTCGCGCGACGGTCATTCAGGTTCATCAAGTTAATCAACCACACGATTTCCTTGTAACTGTTATACATTGGTGTTGCCGAGAGAAGGAGCAAACGCACATTATTCACCTTCTGAACAATCTGAAACAATATCTTCGCCACACGCTTATCACGGTTATCATCGGTGATGCGGATATTATGAACTTCATCGATAATAATCAGCGTATTTGCGAACAATTTGCGCAGCTTTGTCACCGAGAGAGTTTCAATCGCAAGTGTCTCCATTTCGGCAGCTTTTGCGAGTTCAGCGGCTGATTTGCGTCCTTTTTTCGCACTCGACTCCACGGGAGCAGCAGCAGCACCCTTCACACCTTTACGACGCACCTCTTGTATAACAGCGTCATCTTGCGAAACCCCAATACTTGATGCGTTCGCCCGCGCATAATTCGCGAATTCGTTATAACCGAAAAACAAATAGTGTGATGAAATAAGCCGCCGTATCTGTTTGATGATTTTGTCACGCGTCAGTCCTTTCATATTCATCGGGTTAATTTCCTTGATGAATTTATTACCTGTGCATGCGCGAATATTCCATACACCCGGCTCAATCTCTCGGAGTTCGCGTTCATCAAACAGCTGAAGCCTGAAATTCTCCTGAACATTCGGCGAAGCAACGACAATAATCTGTTGCGTAATGCCCATCTGTTTCATATAATCACGCATCTCTTCCGCAACACTAATCGCGGAACATGTTTTTCCGGTGCCGAGACCGTGGTATAAAAGCAAACTATTATAAGGCGTCTCGACGGAAAGAAAATTACGAACAAATTGCTGATTCGGCGCAAGTTCTATTTGTGCGTTACATAAAACCTCCGCCTCTTCCATTACATTTTTCGAGTTATCAACATCCATCTTTGTGTCAAAAAACTCTTTTCGTAAGGCAATTTTGGTATTAAAATTCGGGTCGTTTAAGGTTGGGTAAAGGCCATTCATGGCGGCTGTGGCGATTCGTCTGCCTTCGGCGTTGGCGTCGGCATCGGGGTCGTCACTATCTCCCTCTATCGGTAGAATCCCAATATCATGTATCGTCATCTCTCGTTCAAGCAATTCTTTTTTAAGCAGCATCTTGTTGAATTCCTTACTAAATGGATGATTGAGTTCTTCGGGTTTGATACGCCTACGTCCTTCTTCTAATTCACGTTTCATATTCGCAATCGTGGTTTGGGGGTCGGAACGGTCAGCGGTGCTTGCGGCGGCGGCACCGACGACGGCTTTGGCTTTGGCTTTGGCTTTGGCTTTGGGTCGTATTGTGCGCGGTTTTTTACTTGCCGCCATCGAAATACCCTCATCTGACGGCATGACCGCCATAGCAGCAGCAGCAACGGACGCGACCGATGGCGATGGACCGCTCGATGACGACGGTATTGTTATTTCTATGGGTATATTTTCTTGTTCTTCGGCCATTCTATTGTCCCTCTCGTTGTTATTATGTAATGATATACCCTTTATATAATTACACGAAATAAAAAGGATTAAAAAATCTGATAGCGGGATAATATGTTATTGATTTTACGAACAATACCAATTTTTTCTAAATTGTAAGGTCGAATGGTTTGAATACACTCGTCAAATGCCATCCATTTCATGAGACCAACCTCCATAATGTCGTGTGCTTTTTTCGGTTTCTTATCTAAATCCACCATCGCGAGAAAATACTTCTGTTTGTAACACTTCATATCCGACCCCATGAAAATTTCTTCATATGGCGCGATGTTTTGTATTACATTATCGTTAGATATGTCGTAGCCGGTCTCTTCAAGGCATTCTCTCAGCGCACACGGCAGGTCTTTTTCATTATAATTGCGTCTGCCTTTCGGAAATCCCCATTCTGTTTCTGTCCAGTTCGTGGTCGAATCCTCGATAAATTGATGGAGTGTCTTCACTCGGCCATCCTTCGTGCGTATTCCACCAAGAACCTGCCTATATTTTTCATACGAAATATGCTCTTCATTTTTATATTGGCTGCTTCGCGTATATTCACCCCATAATAAACGCCAAAGCTGTTCGAAGGTGAGACGCAACAGATTCTCCTTTTCGCTGACCGTCATCTCGTCGATAATCCGCTGAATATATGCTTCGTCGTTTAATGAATATTTGCCGCGAACAAAATCGACGAACCCGAATGAATCACGCCGACGAATCATGAGAAACTCTGGACCGGTCTCACCGCAACGAAACGCAATCACACCGATACTTGTAATCGGCGCACGGCAATTGTTATACACATGATTTGTGCGATTACAATTATTACAGAAATATTTATTTGATTCTCCGGTGTTGGCACCTGCGCCCCCCGCTGCCAACCCCGACCCCGACCCCCCTGCCAAGTGCTTACTTCGATGATTTCGTAGTTGTGTTATTTCAAGATATGACAACGCAGATTTAGGATTGTTTAGCTTTTCGGCGTCAGGAGCAGCCAGAGCCGTTTCATGTCCTTGTTCCGTTTCATGTCCCTCTCCTTCTTCCATCTTTTAAATTCGCTTATCGTAGTTCTATGGTTGTTTTTATGTCGTTTCATTATAAGCAAACGATGATTAAGCTTGACGCGAAAGTATGGGGACCGCAATACTGGTTCTTCTTGATGACCGTCGCCGTAAATTACCCCGACCATGTGAATGATGTTACGCGTAAAAAATACTACGATTTCATCCAGAATTTTTCCATGTTTATTCCTGAACCGGAGATGTCGGCAGAGTTTGACCGAATGCTTGGAAAATATCCGGTCACGCCGTATTTAGACAGCCGCGATTCATTTATTCGCTGGGTTCATTTCATTCATAATCGATATAACGTTCTCTTGATGAAGGATGAAGTGAGCCTACATGATGCGCTCGAGAGATATTATTTACATTATAGGCCGCGGTCTGTCCAAATCATGGAGGAATTGAAGTATCGAGAGAAGCTCGTGTATTTGGTGTTACTGGCGGGGCTGGGATACGCCGCCTATTACTATCATAATCGGTGAAGCCGAATATGCCGTTGTTGTTTAGCTAACAATAATCGGTTGAAAAATTTTTATTATGTTATATTATAATACGATAGTATAATTTAGAATGTCAGGGACTAAAACAGGATGGACCCAAGCAGGAGTCGATTATGCCAATAGTGATGGAGTATATGGTAAAAATATTGGTCTTACAGACAAACTGGCAAAAATGAGTTTAAAGGACACACTATCCGGATGGCAGATTCCTACTCCTACTACTACTACTACTAATACTAATACTACTAATACTAAACTACAAGTAGATGGCGGAAAAGGCAAGCGCAGTAATTCGCGTAAAAAAATACGCAAAAACAGACGCGCTACCAAGACGCGTCGGTATAAAAAATAATCACATTATTTTAGATGTATTATATAAAATTTAATAAAATATTATATGATATGGTAAAAACCGAATACATCGTATTCATCGTTACAGCAGTTCTTATCGTGAATACATACTATGATGGTCAGCCGTTGAAAATGTTTCAAAGCAATCAGAAGTGGATTAAGATGGCGACATTCGGGTTTATTGGTCTCTCACTCTTCCTGTTTTTACGCCGCAATCCAGATAACTCTAGGCAATTGTTGTTTCATGCAAATGATATCATCAAGTATATGCCGATAAGTAAGGGGACAGCGGATATGATAACGCCGTTTTTTGATATGACGAGGGTTCCGCCGGGGGTTCCGCCCCCCCACGACGGTGGTGCGATGAGCGGGGCAATGAGTAGTGCGATAGGCGCAACAACCGCGCAACCAATCGCACGGCCGTCGTTGGGGGGCGGAACCCCCGGCGGAACCCCCGGAGGAACCCCCGCGGAAAGACGCTTGCTCAACTCCGGCAAAAATTCTAGCAAGCGTAGCGTAAGTGAAACAAAGAAAAAGTATGTCGCCGCACAACAGGGTTGGAAATGCGGTGATTGTCAGCGCCAGCTTCCCGCTTGGTTTGAAGTGGATCACGTCATTGCCTTAGAACACGGCGGTTCCAATCACATCGATAATTTAGTCGCTTTATGTCGAGACTGTCATGGAAAAAAGACCGCGATGTCCTTTTTATAATATCGTAGTGCGTATCACATTTTTATATCCTATAATAATAACTGGGTGTTCTTCGTATAAGGAGGATATAAAGAAATAAATGGCCCCTCCCGTTAGTGTAATATCAAGAGCAACCGCGGCCGCAGCCGCAACGATAAATACATTAGACAGTCCAGAAGGTAAAAAAGAATCAAATAAGGTTGAGACGATCCAAGAAGCGTTCCATATCAAAAAATTGCTGGATTATCTCCCGATTATTATTCTCGTTCTAATCGTATTTATTAGCATGGTTTCATCTGACCTACTAAAATATAATTGGCATGTATTCGCGACACTCGTCATCGCATTCGTCCTTGTTTCGTTTATTCATTATTTTTCCCCATCAAAGTTTCTTGAACTCGAAAATAGTAGCACCCCTCCCACATTTATGCCAAAACTTGCCGACACTATTGATTTTTCAAACATAAGCACGCGTAATTATGTCATAGGTATCGGCATCGCCGTCGTAGTATTCGGGCTTGGTATCGCGCTAGGATTTTCGAGCATTCATGTCTCTGGTCGAAGCACCGATTATGACCCATCATCCGGTCTCATTACTGTTGGTTCGCTATTATTGATTGCTGGATTTCTCTATTTTTTACTGATAGCGTTCAAAAACATTCCGGTCATCGCCGATAAAATTCCTTTCATTCAAAACTTCACACCATCACGCATACCTCTCTTTATCCTATTTATTATCGTGGGTATTCCTTTGGTTGTGCGCGGAAGCGAAATGAAGAGCGACTTAGGTAATAAATTGAATGCCGACAAGATAGCGTCAGATGAATACAAAAAAGGTATCGCAAATACGAGTGCCGACGCGATGTTAGGAACCGGCTTATTTTTCCAAATCGCGGTGTTTATCGCAATCGGGTATTGTTTATGGAGCTTGGCAAGTGAAAAAGGGAAACTCGCCGATATAAAAACGTTGGGTGCTGTGTTTGCGTTGATTCTAGCGGCCATTTTTATGCCGGGCGGTTTATTTTTATCTAAAAGTCTTGGTGGCCCTGGATTTGAAAAAACAGATGACCAAAAAGCAAAAGGTTCGACCTACGAGGATAAAACATTATTCGTCCATGGTATCATTTACATCATTATCGGTATTGTATTTTGCTTGATATTATTCGGACAAACAGAAAAGTTGAAAATATTCAAAGGTGCGTTCATCTTTTTGCCGATTGCGTTTTTGATTTTTGTCTTTATTTCATGGGGCGTCGTGGATCAAGAGGCAAATAAATCCGTGGATATAAATGTAATCAAGACCGACAAGGACAGCGTTTATTATCAGCGGTTGAGACAAGAGGCAATAAAGGAAGTTCAGAAGAAATCGCCGAATGCGTTTGCCAATACGGGAGAATTCGAGGCAGCAGTAGATAAAGCAATCGAAGAACGAGTTCAAAACATGTCGGACCAAACAAAGTCGCCAGTAAAAGCAGTTGTAGGTGTAAGCTCATTTTTATCCATATTTGTGATCGGGTTCTTTATCATTGTGTATGCCTACCGTAAAATGTTTATGGTTTCTGATCATATTGACGAGGACATAAAAGACAAGGTGAAAGCCGATAAGATGCTTTCAACCGACTGGGATAAAATATTCACGGCGATTGATGAAAAGAAGAGTAGTGCTTCAAAAACAGAAGTGCGTTTCGCCAAATGGTTTTCGCTGATTCCCTTTTTCTCGGTGATTCTCATCATCATGTGGGTGAGTGTGCTTTTTACACGTGTAACGACTTCATCAAAAACAAGTGATTGGATTGCGGATACATTTTCGGGAGATATGTTTGCGCGTGTGAAAGAACTCATCGACACATTTTTTATCGTGATCATCGTCGGCCTCTTATTGTGCGCGATATTACTGCTTCCGATGGTGAAAGAAATGAATGTAGGTGGTCTTGATTCGATGCTGAAGTTCGCAGAGTCGATTCAGGTGTGGCAGTTCAAGAAAAATGACACGAACCCCACGCGGGGCGGCTGGATTGGTGTATTGGCGTTTATTGCTGTATTTGTGTTTGGTCTCTTGTGGTGGTGGATTTATCTGGCCAGAATAAAACCGGCAGAGGAGGCGAAGAGTGGTGCATCTTTGCCCGTTGTTCCGGAGAATTGGGGGTGGGCAATCGCATTCGTCGTCCTTCTCGCGATTTGCGCAATACCAACCGGTTATCATATCTTCTCAAATGGCGTGCATGAAGATTTCGAAAAAGAGTTCATTTTGAAACGATTGCTGCGTCAGTTATTGACAATCGTATATCTAGTTCCATGGTTGTTGGTCGTATTGTTCCGCACAGGTATATACAGTATCGCGTCATTATCGGGGGTTCAAGAATTCATAAATAAACGCAACGAAGAATTGGACAAGCTGAAATTCTGGAACTGGAACGCTGGCGACATCGATCTTCGCATGTTTCCCACAGACAATACTCCGCCGACACCTGCGAGTGTAACATCGGTTCATCAAGACGCATCCGTTGCGGCTGCTGCTGCCGCCACCGCTGCCTCCGCTTCCCCCGCCGCCGAACCCACCGGAATCAACGAAGCCAAAGTAGGCGCAATCGGTAAGCTCATTAAGGTGTTATTACTCACCATATCCTTTGTAATTCTTATTCTTGCCATAGTGTATTATGTATATAAGATTGATGCCGAGTTCGTGAATCGGGGTGGTGGCGCAGAGACCGTCGCATCTGGTGGTGTCATGGCGAATCTGAACTCACCTACTGCTCACATCATATACGCAATCATCGCGATTGTTGCTGTTGCCGGTGGTGTTGCGGCGCTTCGAGAGAAATTCAAGACCGCCAACAATAACAAAACGCCCGAAAAATACGTATTTGATGACATGAAAACCGAAGATGAGCAAAAACCGCTTCGTCAGCTCGCATTCGGTGCGACTCATATCGCGTATGTTATTTTGATGGTGATTGTCTGGATGTATGACCGCGATAAAGACGATAAAGACCGCATGTCTGTTACTGGAATGACTGTATTAGGTATCGCCATTCTCCTCTTTCATTTCGGGTTGGAATTCATCGATACGCTGAACCCGTCTTCGAGCACACCAGCAGGAGCAGCAGCAGCGAACAAACCATCTCTCGCAAGTCTATTTACGAATGTCCGCTTCATTATCAATACCGTGTTTTTTATCGTGTTATGTGCGCTTGCGTATGCGAAACAGCATGCCGTGATGGTCGTGCTTATTTTGGCGATGTTCCTCTTTCATCTTACGAAATCCGCAATCGGATTGAAAATATTGAAACTATTATGGCTCGGCATTTTATTTATTCCTTGTTTATTCCTTGATATGCTGACATCTTCACAATCCGCGGTTGGTGATACTACCCGCCCCATCTGGATTATCGTCGCAATCGAGTTGCTTCTTATTGCGATTTTATTCGGCGGCCCTTACCTTTTGAATTATATCGGAGCATCCGCATCACAAATCGTGGCTGCTCCTGTATCACTGAAACAGAAGTATGACACCAACCTGAATACGCAAAGCCCGCAAATTTTCATTTATCATAACACTGGTATTGACCGCTCACCCGAAGATAAGGCGGCAAATTGTCCGGTCGAAGAAAAAAAGCGATACAACTATTCGATTTCGGGTTGGGTCTTCTTGAATAATCCGGTCATTAGCACCAATAAGGATTTAGAAATATTCGATTTCGGCGGGGTTCCGCGAATGACGTATAATACATCGACTACCGAACTGAAGTTGTGGTGTAATACACTCGACCTCTCGGGTAGTCCAGTATCCAGTTCGACCTTGATTTACAATTCACGCACGAATTACAATACGATTATCAAAGGGAAATCAAAAAATAAACAGGACCAAATCCGGCTGTTGGTGGATAACGATGAAGAGCTCGATGCGTCGATTCCTCTTCAACGATGGAATTACTTTGTCGTGAATTACAACGGAAAAACGATGGATGTATTTATGAATAATCGACTGCTTGTTCGCAGCGACTTCATTATGCCGGATATTGTATTGAAACCGATTACTGTTGGCGATACAAATAATAATAAGGGGTTGAATGGGTCGATTTGTAATTTTGGATTTCACAAATTCCCCCTTACGAAAGAACAGATACGTTGGACATATACGATGTTGAAGTCGCAGAATCCGCCGATGATTGGAATGAAGACCATCGAAGATGAAGTCAAAGCGGCCGGAACCACCACAGTCTATTCAAAGTAAATAATATATGTAATTATTATACGAAGAAAAAAGATGAATTCAAAATTAGTTCTAGCAATCGTTGTTATTCTTTTACTGTTGTATGTCATTTTCAAGGCTTTGACGACGACCTATACAACTTTAGGGACGATGCAGAAATGGGCGAACAAAACAACGCTACAGGGGTCGAATCTACCGAGTAGTTTTAAAGCAAATAGCGCTATTTCTATCTGGTTTTACATCAAGAAGTGGGTGAATGGCACGAATGTCGTGAGCTTTCACACCGGTGGTTCGGGAGATGCCGCTTCTACCATGTTTAAGGTTCAGTTTAAAGCCAACACGAACACAATACAGATTTTTCCGAGAACCGGCGCGTCCTCGGGTGATGACTGCGAAATCGCCGAATTTCCTCTTCAAAAATGGGTGAATCTGATTATCAGTTTCAACGGTTCCGCGATGGATGTTTATGTCGATGGAAAACTCGTAAAATCGTGCGTTGTAAATCAGGGGTCGCGACTTCAAGAAACCCAAAGTATTGTTTTAGGCGATGACAACGAGGCGGTGAAGACCGCGGATGTCGGTTTTATTACGAATGTAAAACTGAAAGCCGCACCTATCGCCCCGCAAGAAGCATGGGATATTTACTCCCAAGGATTTGGTGGAAGCCCGTGGAGCGACCTTCTCAATAAATACAAGGTGAAGTTGAGCTTTATTGTGGATAATCAAGAACAGGCGAGTGTTAGCACTTAACACACGGTCGGAAAATGCCACATCAATCATCATTACTACGCAAAACAACCTATTCATTTGTATCGGTTATTTTGTAACGATTGTTTTTTTATTCGATTATATTAGTAAGAATCCTATAATAATGAGTGAATCCAACGGCGACGGAGGTGGCGGCGGATTTTTAAAAGGAATCACATCAAGTTTTTCAAATCCAAGTAGTGCTGGGTTGTCTTCGAGCACCGGAAGCAGCGGAAGCAGCGGCGGCAGTTTTGGTCTGAGAGAATTCATGGAATCCAATAGTCTTGTCGCCAAATTCGCATTTATTTTAATGGTGTTTATCGTATTTTCAGTGGCAGTAAAACTCTCCATTATCGGATTGTCCTATTTGTTGCTTCCATCGATGTCGCCTTTTGTGTTAGACGGAACCGCAAATACGGAGGATATGGCGATGGAACGAACACAGGACCCAGCGAAAGAAGATTCAGTATTCATCGCGAGGTCTATGAATGAAGACGGCGGTTTAGAATATACGTGGTCGGCGTGGTTTTATATCAATCAGGTCCCTCTCCAAAAGGACAAATATTCAAGAATCTTTAGCAAAGGCGGTGAAGGAACAAAATCATCTGGGGATGGCATTTATTATCCAAATAATGCACCAGGATTGTATATTAAATTTACAGACATCGTCAGCGCTACAAACCCCGACCGCACCGATAAAGGTGTGAATGTCACATTATTGGCGGTCGTTGATGTCAATGGCAAGAAGGATAATGAAGCCGACAAGAAAGAAAATTTACACGAGAAGCTCATCGCAACCGATATTCCCATGAAGAATTGGGTGAATGCGGTCATTCGTGTAACCAACAACGTCATCGACCTATATATCAACGGTCGTCTCGCACAACGTCGTAAAACCGCCGGTATTCCATTACAGAATTATGGCAAGGTATATATCGGCGAAAGCAAAGCAAGCAACCGTTTTAGTGGTTATATTTCGACCATCCAATATTTCAATTATTCCGTCGGTTCGAATAAAATCAAGAGCATCGTGGATGAAGGGCCGAATATGAAGATGGTTACAAATACTGGCGGACAAAATAATACGAAGAATGTCGGTGCTTACTTGTCAAATAATTGGTACATGAGGTAATATTTTTTTACATGGAGATATCAGCAATACTGGTGTAAAAAAATATCAAAAAATGCCCGCTGTTGTTCCAACATGGACGCCGTCATTACAACAAGATTCACCAACCGGTGATGTTTATTTTGTAGGCGAATATGGGCATCGTTTTAACATATATTCTTTGAATTACACTACTACATTTACACTTTTACCTGGCACATTTACATATCCTAGCACACTTCCAGGTGTCGGACCTCGTGACACAGATATACCCGCATCCATCATTGCGAAACGAAATTCACTTATCGGATTCATACCTCTGATTAACCTCGTATCCAACAATAGTTACACCCCTATTCGATTTTCATTTCCATCCAACAATTTCGCAGTCAGCATCGAACGTCTGGACCGAGACTATTATGTGATTCCACAAGCATCTGGTGACCCGGCAAATACACCGAACCCCAATGGTTTATATAAAAATCCGGGCGCAGAAGATGTCCGCCTGCCGTATCGTAATGCTCTTCTTATCAACGGTGTTTATGATAACTCCGGCGGATTTCGGTATGACCAGCCTTCGACAATGATACGTATGGAAATAAAACAAGCTATAACCACCATATCAGGTGAAACCCTCTTTTTAGATAAGACAATCAACGTCCCGCTTACCATCACAAAAGCGACAACCGATATTAGTTTGAATACACCATTTACTGGTCTCGGGCGAAGCAAATTAAATTCGATACCTGACAGTAGTGGGAATCTTGTACGAGAATGGCTCGATGGACATATCGACCTCAACTTTCCGGATTTCGCAAGAACTACGCGTAAAAATATCCAAACTGGCGCCCCTGATTATGGAGATATCCAGTATTATTTGAGCGTGACTCTTCCGCGAACATTCGAACAAACCGGCGAATATATAAGAATATCCGGGAATCGGATTACCTTCATCAAAAGCACACAAACGAGTGTGAGCCAACTCAACCCGATTTCAATTAAATTCCTTCAAGAGGAGACCCCCGTCTATAAACGGTCAAACCAGCGAATCGGGGATATGCTCGGTTATGTGAATACGATTCGTCTTATTATCAAAAAATCAACACCAACATTTATAAATCAAACGCCCGAAACAAATACCGATGACATAAATACCATTTATAAACTGCCCGACATGAATAAAATGTCATCAGAAGGGTCGTTTGTATTAACTCCGCCAGAGTCGAATAATAAAGAAGCGGATGGTCTGATTACGTTTGCATCATCGAATGAAAGTTTATTAAATTTGCGTGTAACTGGCAGCGGCACTTCGGCCGTATATACAGCATTCGTATATGGTTCAGGGACAGCGACGATAACTGTAACGCAGGCAGCGACGACGAATTTCAACCAAAAGGTCGCAACATTCGACGTGAATGTGTTTGAAATCACACCTGCGATTATTAATTGTAATACAAACCTTTTTTACACAAACCCATACAATCGCCAGTTTTGGACACGTTTCAAGCCAGAATGTCGATCGTCGAATTTGGTGAATAGTGTGACTGGACAACCACTTACTGCGACGCAAGTCGATGAAGTCTATGATATGCGACGCAAAGCAGAAATCCTAAAATACAATAAAAATGCGGGCGGACTCACGAAAACGCAAAAATATGCGAAAGCAGCACGCGGTGAGCTCATGCGGAATATCGGAAATTCGGCGAGATACACGACCGATACCGCGAGTCCATTTGCGTTGATTTGCCCCCCTACTGCCGCCAACAGCCGTATATTATGCGGTCTTACCAGCGCATGTGGCGTGCCTGGACCCGAACGCGTTCTTTGCCTTGACCCCTCTATCAATTTATACAATTACAAACGCACCTATCAGTATGAAGCAGGTCTTCAACTCACGCTGAATATCCCAACAACGATTTTAACTGAACCAACGAATTTACGAATTAGTAGTTATGATAACGTAAATAAACGGGTCACGTTGTCATGGGATGCGCCGGATTCAAATGGCGGCTTACCCATCACCGGTTATGTCATTACGTATTCACAAATAACAAAACATGGGCGCCTTATAAAAGCGTATTTCCATACAAACCAGCGGCGGGTGCTCCACCCCCAACGTTTAATCCTGTTAGCGGTGAAATCAACGGAAATTCGGTTGTATTTGAACGCATACCAGGGTCTATTGAAATTCTTGATAATACCGTCTATTATTTGTCGGTGTTTTCGGGGAATGAACGCGGGTTATCGAGTGTGCCGGCGACAATCACGCTGAAAACATCATCAGTCCCGTCGATTATTAACGATTTCGGATTTACGAATGTGGATGAACGGGAAAACTTGATGGTGAATTTGAAATGGACGGACCCGTCGAATACTGGCAGTAGCAGTGGTGGTGCGGCGACGGCTGCGGGTGCGGCGGTTTCATCCTATAACGGCCCACCGATTACCGCGTATAATTTGTATTATAGAAAGGTGCCTGATACTACATGGACAAAAGAAACACTTACAATATCGAATGTGATTATTCCAACCGCCGGTAGTCAGGTGCGTCGTTATGTTCTGCGGAATTTATTCAACGAGAGTAAATATCAGATAAAAATAGAACCCATCAATAGTGTTGGTATTGGTCCAGAATCCGCGATTATTAACGCGCGAACACTTATGAAACCGGGTGTTCCTACAAATATAACCATCACATCGAAATATGGTCTATTACCGCCATCGATAACCGATATGTCGCGTAATTATATTAACATTACATGGTCCAAACCTGATACAGGTGGAACCGTGATTAAATATTATAATATTACGATTACACCACCTGCTTCACTCGGTTCGGGTCTTACCTATCCATATAATATATCCTCCACCGACACCAGAACCTCGTATAGCGCAGATATCGGTGTATTGAATAATCTGTATCTGGTCGATGGGTCGTATTCGATTATCATGGAAACGTATAACGGTTATTTGACAAGTAATGAAAGTGCGCGTGTATTTTTAACCATTAATCCTACATCTGCGAAAGCGTTCATTTTTAACATTGAAGGGTATTATACATCTTCTGGTTTGTCATATGCAGATATGACATTTTCAATCAATACGCAATGGCAAATCGCGAATCCAATTACATCTGTAAAAGTAAATGGTTTGAATGCTACCTATTCTACTTCTTTGAATACAGATAATCAACCCATCTCGGGATCTGGGCAACATAAGATTCGTATTCCGGCAACAAACGCAGGTTCTGAAATTATTATTGTTGGGACGGAATATAACGTAACGATTACACTTATCTACCGAGACGGGCAGCAACAAATCAGCGAATTGTTTTCATATACTCCTGAAATTCGGTATCTATCGTTGTAGTCGTCGAAGTCGGGTTTGCTTATTCTCTCAGAGTAGGGTCGATACAAATGTCATGGCGTGAATATACTTGTCCCGACATACATTTATCCGTTGCTTCCACCTTCACACAGCTACGAAATCCGCGGTCTTCGCCAATGTAGCAGTAGCCACCTTTTCCACTTTGATGTTTTTGTGTAACACTCGTGCTATCATCCGCGCGTGGCGACGGCCCTGAGTAGTTACGGTCGGCTTTGTCTAAAAATGTGTATTTGTTATCGTCAGTCAAGAATCCCGGTTTTTTATCGCTGCTGTTTGTTGCGTCGGGTGGGACGGGTGGGCGATGTGCCGATGCCGATGCGGCCTTCGATGAATCTCTCGGTTGTGGTCGTCGTGCCTTTGGTTTGTCGCCATCGTCGTCGCCGTCGCTGTCGCTGTCGCTGTCGCTGCTATCACTCTGGGTGCTGCCAGCGGAGGTGGCGGTATTGAGAGGTGCGCCCGTGAGTCGAGAGATGACATCCCGTCCCTTTTCTTCCATCGATTTCAGAAACGTATTTATCTTTTCACCAAATTCTCCCATGCCTAAAGAAAAATCGCTATTGGATGACAAACTACTCCACATAAACCATAGAATCAATACGATGATGATAAACTTCACCAACGTCCAAATCGAAAAAAAACGATCGCCGTCGCTCCCGCCGCCGTCGCCGTCGCCCCCGCTGTTGTCGAGAGACAGTTCAGGCATCTTGATGTCTTTAAATGTATCTTGTGCTTTTTCTTTGATGTCGGCAATAATCCCGGATTTCGCCATTTTGGAAGAAACAGACAACCCACTATTTACGCTGTCATTATTGGTAGGTGCGCCAAAATTCGTAAATTTAAATGTTGGAAGTGACATTCTACTCGTATATTTACTCGTATATATATTTACTCGTATATATATTTACTCGTATATATATTTACTCGTATATATATTTACTCGTATATATATTTACTCGTATATATATTTACTCGTATATATATTTACTCGTATGGACTATATTTCTTAGGGGCCGTCTCACCAACCGCGGTTTCGTCGTCTTTTTTCCTCACGATTGTATTCATCGAATTCAACGCTTCAAGACGTTTAATCGTGCGTTCTAAATCTCCATTTTTATCACCAGCGTAGCCTGCCGACGAGAATAAGTAATCGGTGTCAGGGCTAATTTCGTGTTGTTTAATCTGTTTATACACCGAGTTGATATTCGCAACTGCGGTTTCAATCACCATGCGGTCATTTATCATTTCGATTTTACTATCATATTCGGCGGTTAAGAGTGATATCGCAAAATAAATGAGATAGCGTCGTTTTTTGCGAACACCTGGTGTAAAACGAATACAGTATAAGTGTAACAGACTTGTCACGATTTTTTGCGTGAGAGGAGAGAAATCTTCAGTGTCGGCACTTCGCGCAAGAATCATATCCCAAATCATCCAGATAGGGTCGAATTGTAGCTTGTCATCGACTGGTATGTGCGACCGTCTCTCGCAACGACATGTTTCTTTCTTCGCCTTACAGATGGTTTCAAACTCCACAATCCATTCCACCCAATAACATGCGAATAATGTATTTTTGGAGTCGCGAGAGATATGATAGGCGAACTCATTCATCGCGATGAATATTTCCTTGGGGTCTCTCTCTCGGAAAAACTCCTGCGCATAATCGACACGCGGTGCTTTCAGACGCTGCGACATCGTCGCGATATCATATTCTTCCTTTTTCTTTATTTTCACGCTCTCGTATTTGTGTTGTCGCTTCGAATTTGCCAGAACACATACAATTTCCGCGAAAAGCGACCGCATCTTGGGATGATTTCGTAGGCGGAGTTCATTCCCCGTATAACCGTTGGATATAATCGATTTGAAGCTCTCATACCGCATTTCAATATACAGCGGTAGTTTAGGACTCGCTAAATGAATATATTTACTCATGAAAGTAATAACGATGTCCCAGAGTTCGAGATAATGTCCGGAACATACGAGTTCCGCACTCCAATAACAAGCAGGTTCGATTTTAGAACTGGATAGACTATTCAGAAGTTCTTTGCGAACATCGGTTTTTTTATAAGAGGAAAACGTGATGCCGCGAAACTCGCTCTCTCCGCGTATATCATTTATTTCATTCGGGTCGGTCATTACGAATGGAACGAATGGAACGAATGGAATGAATGGAATGAGTATTACTATCTCAGTGGTTTTTTTTCACGCGAGAATAACGATAATATATTTTGTAACGAAATACTAGTAGATATGACTTCTCTCTATACATCATTTTCGGCATATATTCGTTCCATCACACGATGGGAAATCTTAACATTCTTGTTCATTTTACTTATGATATTTTGTTTTATTAAGCGCGACTTATCCTTTCATGTCGAAGGGTTTGAGCAGCGAGAAAAATACAAGGTGTATGAAAATGACGCCATTTACGATAACTTTTATGCCGATATTTATGACGAGCTGTTCATTCAACCGAATAAAATTGAGGCCGAAGCCGATGAAGTCATCCATATCACGGGCGCACTTTCGGGGTCGGACATCGACAAGAAAAATTTCAAGGTCTGCGATATCGGATGTGGGCGCGGCCATCACGTCCATGAACTGAAGAAGAAGGGTGTCGTGAATGTTATCGGGTGTGATAATTCAGATTCCATGCTTCAGAATGCGAGAGATTTGTATCCATCATGCAGGTTCATCAAGGGGGATTTCATGAAGCCGATGTTATTTAGTGAAGAAGAGTTTAATGTGCTTATTTGTTTTTATTTCACGGTGTATTACGTGAAAGATAAACGAGCATTCTTTCGCAATTGTTATCAGTGGTTGAAACCAGAAGGCTATCTCATTATTCACCTCGTCGATCGCAATCACTTTGACCCCATCGTTCCCGGTGGAAAACCTTTGTTCATCGTTTCGCCGCAAACCTACGCAAAAGAACGTATCACGAATTCTCTCGTCAAGTTCCGCAGCTTTCAATACAAGTCGGATTTTACACCGCCACCGCCAACCAAGAATGCCGCCGCCGCCGCCGCCACACGAAACACCGGTGAGAAGAATATCGGGAAGTTTGTCGAGAAGATTACCGACGATAAAACCGGGAAAGTCCGAGAGAATATTCACACCTATTATATGCCGACAAACCGAGAGATGTTGGAAATCGCCAAAGAGGTCGGTTTTACTGTGACCGGACAGGTCGATTTGGTTCATGTTTTAAACGAGTATCAGTATTTGTATATTTTGAAGAAGGTCGCGTAGGCTGCGCGCTCGCATTTTTATCCTTGTAATATAATGAACGACGTAGCGTTGAGAGCATCAATACCGCCGTTTTTCTTTCATTCTATTATCGTTTTCGTCGTCGCCGTCGTCATCGTCTGTGTTTGTGTATTAAAATTCAAATACTTTTATTGGTATGAACAACCTCTCACATTTCGGTGGTCGATTCGCCGGTTCTTTCGTAATCGCGGCGCAGGCGCCGACCGCCACGCTACAAGTATCATGAATCCCCTATCTCTCGGCACACGATGTTATACCGCGGTCGTATATCCATTTCTACATTATGTAAATCATGATACGGTTCGGGTATTTCGCGCAGCACATGATGAAGATATTCCGTTCGAGAGAATCTCTCGGTTGTTGATGTCTAACTCTAAAAACGAGGGAATAACACATAAGAATGCCGATACGCTTCGCCTTCTTTTCTCGCAAGAGACATTCGGTCTCTCGGCGTTCATCGGCGTTTTTATGAACAAACAATCCATGAATGCCGACGATATAATGGGTGTATCTGTGCTTACACCGCGCATCATGATTTCATTTGATTCATCGTTGAAGGCGTCGGCGTATCGCTCTGTTTCGATTTATATGTCAGAGTATCTTGCGTGGAATCAATATACGATGACGGAACGCGAATCTCTCGAACTTCTTGAAACAACCGAATATATTCAGAAGTGTCGAGAGATTGCGGGCGAACAAACACTCTATCGTTATTCCGAAATTCCATGGTTTGTTATTCCATTTTCGACAGTGTATTCTTACGTGTTTAGGGCGGCGGTGGTGGTGGCGACCGATGTGAATACAACAAGAAGACTCTTCCGCCAAGGATTGCGTGTTGTTCGTGTTTCATCGGCCAACTTTGCCCTTTTTTATGCTTTTGTAAATGACCGCACGAGAGATTTCCGGATATGTATTCTAAATGAACTCACACAATTACAATCTCTCGTTGAACATGGATTATACCAAATGTATATGTTACTCTTGAATCAAACACGTGTCGTCGCAGTTTATGTATTTACACAGTCGCCATTGTCGGCGGATGTGGCGGCAGCTACGGCGGGTGCGGCTATTCCTACGATTATGCCTACGGCGAGACCGCGTAAAAAGACCAAAGGAAATCGAATTGCCGACCTTCACGATTATATCTCATCATCATCAACAGCTCTCGTGAAATATTTGCCGCCGGTGATTCCACCCAAATACGACGCATTCGGAAAACGTATTGCGACGACGACGTCGACGCCGACGACGAGACCTAACATACAGAATCCGAGAGATTTCACGACGATGCGTTTGATTTCATCGATACAAGATAAAACGGGTTGTGAAACAGCGGATTTTTTGCGTGGATTTCAATATTGCGTAGGTAAGCTGAATCGGACCAGCACGATTACCATCGACACCATCGCACATAATCATCGCATCATCGATGCTCTACTCATGACTACGTCATCGCCGTCATCAACGTCATCGCCGTCATTCGTATCAAAAGAGAAATGGTATTACATCCTATATAATGCCATTATACACGAAGAAACGTTGTGTAAAGATATTTTCATGATATGAAACGACCGGCTGCTTCGTTTCCTTTTGTGTCATTAGCGCCGATAATATTGCGTCGAAGCGAGCCTACGGCCGCCAAACATACTTCTTCCTGCGCCTGCGCCTGCACCGCCACTTCCCACAGCAGCATGTGTGAATGTATCTACGATGAATATGATAAATATGCCTAAAAAGCAATACAATATGAGTTCTTCGATGACATGACCTGTCTTCTCATCTTTCTTCTCTTCAAGCATATGAATAATGTAGTTCAACTTTTCGATGAGTGCGGCGTTTGTGCCAGACGACGTAGAGGCGCCGGTGGCAGATGCGGCGTTATTGCCTCCCGCAAGTTGATTCGCGAGTGTTTCAGCATATGGGACAAATTGTTCATAATACTGCGTCGCATATGTGCTCGTTTTCGGATTTGTGCTAAATGCGGATACATTCGCTGTCGTCGCCGCCCCCGCAACAGCATCTTTCTTTGGCGCTCCAGAAATTCCAGTCAATTTCTCGAAATAAGGAGAAGCAGAAGCAGAAGCAGAATCATTCATTCCCTCCAGTAAAGTGGAAGAATAGGATGACGACGGATTTAGGGAATTCATCTGGGTTGTTTTTCGAACTACTTGTCCTGTATTGCTAGATACTGTCTCTGCTCCTCGAATCACTCCCGAATGAGATACATTCGTCGCATAAATACCCATACCTTGCGCCGGATAGGCCGGAAGCATCGATGAAGCGTCATCAGGGTCTTCTTCACTATCTTCCCCTCCTTTACGGTGAATATTTTCGATATAATCTTTGATTTGCTTTATCTTTTTTCCGGCGACAGCCGACATGCCCGATGCCGCCGCTTCAGTATTTGATAATTCATGATTTCGTGGAATCTTTAGGGTGCGGTTCTGCCGACCTCCGATACCTCCGCCGCTACCTCCGTTGTTTCTTCGATTGTTCTTTGGTTCGTTGCTATTACTTTCGGCGTATTCCGAAAAACCTAAAGATGTCATGTTCCCTATAAAAAAATGAGATTTTAATTCGGTGAAGATTCTTCCAGTTATATACGAAAAATATATTTGTTATGTATATAAGACGAAAATGGTGAAATTGAACAAAGAACTCACTTTAGGTGTTTTATTGGTGGTGATTGTGATTATGGTTCTTAAACCGAATCTCCTTGGATTTTTGTACAACAACGTTCTTGGCAAGCTCATCTTTGTTGCCGCCGTCGTTTTTCTTTCCTTGAAGCACACCGCTGCTGGCTTACTTGCCGTCGTGTTTGTCGCGATGATTGCCTCGATGACCGGATACTATGGTTTCGAAGGTATGACCGCCGACCAAGAGGTTCTTGAAGGCGAGGAGAACATGAAGAAGGACGAGAAGAAGTGCGAAGGCGAAAACTGCGAGACCAAGGAAGGCGCTGAGACGCAAGAAGACCTTGTTAAGGAAATCAGCGATAAACTGAAGAAGAAATGAGCGAATGAGCGATTGAGTGAAGGAGCCGATGAGCGATTGAGTGAAGGAGCCGATGAGCGATTGAGTGAAGGAGCCGATGAGCGATTGAGTGAAGGAGCCGATGAGCGAATGAGCCGATGAGCCGATG
>Ga0172372_10001842_pt1 | contig 32546 bp, 32 predicted proteins | sample LakKiv5m_2_FD_114544 | JGI IMG/M metagenome (GOLD analysis project Ga0172372, IMG submission 114544) | Freshwater microbial communities from Kabuno Bay, South-Kivu, Congo - kab_092012_9.5m | ecosystem: Environmental > Aquatic > Freshwater > Lake | place: Democratic Republic of the Congo... | reverse complement strand
TTTAGACATACATAAAAATCTGTAAACTTTTGTGTCTATTGTATTTCAGCCCTCGATTCTAAAAATTGTCAACTATTAATTTCTGTTAATTTACTTTCTCTCCATAAAATCTACGCAAGAGCCGATTTTCTAGTCTATCAATGATTTGGTTAATTTCCATTTTATTAGTAGTTTTATACATCAAATCATGTAAATTTGAATGATTCAAGTTAGGATTATTATGGAAAATAAAATCAATATTGAAATTAAAATTAATTCCCCCAATGTAAGCTATTTTATCCCCTAAGATAGTAATCTTAGCATGAAGATTATCAATCTTGCGAATATTCTGAACATTAAAGCTCTTCCTGTAGAAGTTTTCATATCTCATAGACGCACTCGAATCAATAAAAACCCTCGTATTTAATGCACCGAGATAACCTGCTATTTCCCTAGATGGTTGAAAACTACGAGTATAAATTCTGATCTGTTCATTTTGGGGAAAATTGCGCAGGTTTTCTATCAAATCTTGCTGATATTGTGCTGATGTCAAAAAGTTGTCATGATTTTTTCTATATTTTCTTTGATGAGGATAAATAACGGAGCGCAACCTAAACCCATCACTATTAGCATCAGGTATAACCTCATTTTTACTGTGATTATACCAAAAGTTTTGGAAATAACTAATTAGGTGTTCATGCTGAGAATTATTACTAACAACTATTCCAGCTTCTGTATTAAAGTCCAAACTGCGACGAGTCAGATTACAGGATCCCAGATAAGCAGCTTTTTCCGAAATATAGGTTTTTAAATGAAAAGCACCACTGCGAATAGGTATATTCTCACTCAGCACCATTCTCAAACAAGATTTTTTACGTTCATCGGTTATTTGATATTGTTCGGGTATGACCATAGAATCTGATATTTGTTCATCAATGCGGTCTAAAAGTTCATTGTTTAAATCTGTTAATATATAAACAGGTAATTTTGCGGACTTGTGACAAATTAATTCCGTTAAGTTCTCATCCTCAATAATATAACTAGAAACTAGTAAAAACTCACTTGCTTGGTCAATAATTTGGTGGATAGTTCTCCGATTTTTACCACTATCGATTACAAAACTAATTTGAGACCCATGTGAGGGATTTGGTTGTATTTCATCAGGTAACCCTATGGGTTGATGTTGGTATGTTGACACATATTGATCAACTAGTAACTGAACATCTGTAGTTAAGTTTGATATATAATCTTCCTGTATTTTACTACTAAATCCTAGGAATGTAATAGCAGATCTTAATCTCAGGGGTAATTCCTCTATGGAAATCCAAATTTTTACTTGTTGAACATTATTATTAGATAGGTGACAGTCAAAATTAAGAAAAAAATTATTTAAATCATGAGATTTCAAAGCATAATTAATTTTTTCCAAATCAGGTAAATTGTGCCAATAATTTTCAGATGCATTCCATAGTAGTTGGATAAAATCTGAGTTTAGCCCTGGGTAATCAGATTCTTGTAAGGTCAGGAGGTAATTTCCCATTTGTTCACAAACAGCACCAGAAAAAATAGGAATTTGTGTATCTTCTGCTGTTAAACTAATGCTTCCTTCCTCGCAGACAAAATTATAAGCATATTCCTGAATATCTCGATCATTTAATTGAGAGTCTATATGTTTGAGCAATTTGAGAGCTGGTACTTGGTAAATATCACTTGCTCTCATAGCACCGCGACTTTGTTTGCACAAGTTAATTAGAACCGATTCTGGGATAAAATCTAATCCGAAAGAGTGACGTAACAATTCAGGTGTTCTTCTCTGATATTTGGTAGATATCGCTTGTACTTCTTGAATTAAATAATTCAAGGATACGGATGTAGCTTGTGTTGCATTTAATAGCAATCTTTCAAATTTTCCTGATAATCTAACTTGTATTTTCATAATTCACGGTTGATTTAGATGACAACTTGACGTTCTTGAGAGACAGCAGGATGATACAATAATGCTCTAAGGGGAGAATTATATCTTAGCCATACATCACAGTCACCAAATAAAAATAGATAATCTTTTGCTCTTGTTAGGGCTATATTAATATCCTCTACTGAAATATCCTTAGGATTACCTGAACAATTAACCATAATGATTTTCCTTTCCTTTCCACTCCATTCTCCTGCTGTACCAACAAATAGTTGATTCTGATATATGGATGAGATTGTAGGTAAAATTTCCTTAATAGCATCTGTCTGGGTTGGAGAAAATGTAATCATCCCTATTTCGGACATAACTTGTCCATCCTGATTTCTGATTAATTTCTCTAAAAATCTAATCATATTTTCTGCTATGGGTTTATCCCATACCATTGTGTCAGATACATCTTGCCAAACAACTCTTCTATTAATTTGCGATAGATTGACTCCAGATAGGCTATTATCAATATAATGTGATTGACTATATACCCAATGATTACAAATAGAAGGGTAGACAATTTTAGCCATAGCTGAATGTAGCCTAAATTGTTCCTTTAATGTATAAACATAAGCCGGTGATAAATGACTTTGCAGCCATTGAAAGCAATTAAATTGCAAACAGTTATAAGGATATGGGATGGATTTTTTAGGTTGTCCATATCTTGGAGGGATATCTTCACCAAATAAAACCAGTTTTTTGCATAATCCTGCCAAAAATAATAGTTGTATCCAATGAAGACGATTTGCTTCTTCTACGATGATTATATCAAAACTAGTTTCCCATAAAAGCCTATTTTCCACCTGCATGAACTCAGCAACAGTACCAGTAATAGTGATTTGTGGATTGGCTAAAAGTTGACGGGCAATTTCTTCAATTCCTGCTTGTGAGAGGTGATTATAAATTTGGTTTAATCTTAATTGCTCTTGTAAGAAAGGCAATAGTTGTTTCAACCGATAAGCTAATAAGTGTAGTCTTGCTTGAGTTAAGTTTTGAAATTCTGACTCTAACTTTAGTATATTTGCTAATTGTTGATAGCTGTTATTTTCAATAATTGGCAACCATCTTTCTAATTTTGCTGGTGTTCTTAATTTTGATAACTCTACATCTGGTAGCAAATGTAATGGCAAATAATCCATTTTAGCTTGAGCTAAATTATCATAACGTAAGCGATTGATCACCTTTTGATAATAATCTCCCTGTTGGGAAAGTACCAGCGGATAATTTGTTAGATTATAATAGGGTGACAAAGATGCCAAATTATGAGCTAAAATCAACACCTTATGAGAAGAATCAATAGCCACTTGAGCAAGATTCTTAGCAATGGAGGTTTTTCCTGTTGCTCCTGTTCCAGAAATCACAGTAATAGGACTATTTGAAAGTGCCATTTCCAATGCTATTTGTTGATTTGCACTCAGGGGAATCCTAGGACTAGTGGAAGGAAAATTTAAGGATAATCGCTCCTGAGAGTAAAATGCGTTGTTCCTACAGATCGTTTGTATGATTACTTCTATGGATAATGAGGCAAAATTGTAAATCTCTAATAGTTTTTCCCATTGTGCTTGGCTAACAGGTGAAATTTCAGCTGCTGTATATATTAATTTTTTTAATTGTCTTTTAAATCCGCCTCTATCAAGTTCCTCAGTTTTATTTTCTTCCGTTTCATTGGGTTCATTAAAGTTCATACTAAAGTCCATGTTGTAATTCTCATTATAAGTCATATTATGTTAATTGCCTTTAAGCAAATTGGTAATCATTCTGTTAATTATTTCAACGGTTGGATCAAATCCCTGCTCCGTCAAATTTTCTGGTAACTTCATTAACCTGATATTTGGAGATAAAATTTGTAGATTATGATTTTCTCCATAACTCGAATTATAAGTTGATGGATTTTCTTGTAAATATAATACAATTGCCTGTGAAAATAAATCCAAACTTCTACTCCTTTTTTGCATTTCACTAATTATATCCTGACTGGGAACATACCAAAATACCCAAATGGGAAATTCTAACTTTGTGGAATTTAGTTCCCTAGAATCTAACTGATGAATTTCTAAGGTTAACACCCAATCACCTCTAGAAATTTCAGCTGGTTTCTCCAAGCCAAATACATAAACTTGGTTCTGTAAAAATACTCTAACTGTAACATTTTGATTTCTAGTTAAATAACATCCTTTATCAGCAATTAAGTTAGATTTAACCAGCGAACCAGCATTTATATTTACATGATTAAATTTGAGTAACGCCGCTGTGAAGTAAATATAAACCACATCCGCCAATAAGGAATTTCTAAAACTCCATAACTTCTCTTTTTCATACCTCTTGCGTACATATTCTAAATATGCCTGATAAAAACTCTTATATGTAGCATTTTGCTGTAGCACATAATTTGGTTTTGTGAACTGATAGTTTTTATTTTGAATGGTATTAACTATTGGCTGACTTTGAAACAAATCAATTACTAATCTAATTTTTCTAACTTCTCCCCTAAACTGAACTGCTCCACTTCTTTCATATTGAAAACAACTCAAGTGTAAATATCGAGTAAAATAAACCAGAAATTTATTTTCAGGAGTGTTAAAATCTTGATATCTTTGAATCCCCATTAGTTCTTGTTTTGAACCAGCTTTTTCTACAGCAGTTAACCCAGGTCTACGAATATAATCTCGTAAACAATAACTATCCATTTCTTGAATTTTTCCTACTGGCATTGATTCTGCTTGTCTTCTGAGTTGATGACGTAGCTTGTCACCAATTAATTCTAACTTTCGGCGCAATTGATATTTTTTATCTAAGCTGATTACAATTGGTAAATTGGCATCTTTAAGGTTCACAGACTGTAACTTTTGTGGTACTCGACTGAGCAAAATATGAGATTCCATATTAAATCTTACGGTATTCTCTCCACTAAATATGTCTGTAAACATGCCAATAAATAATCGGATTAATTCGGATACTGTTTTATCCAAACGATTTCCTAATCTATTTTCCCATTCTTCGATTTCTGCTTCCTCTTTGATAGTTTCTAGATCCATAACTTGACCCATGATAGGTAACTTATAAGATTTTTTAGAAACTTCTAAATTCAATACAGACCTTAAATCCTGCCAATTATGTTCATCAGAATAGGATAAATTAGCTGGTTGTAAATAGGGAAACCCGATTTGATAAACTCCCGGAACGATAGTGATAAACCCAGACGATAAAGATAAATCTTCATGTGGTTCCAAAACAATAATTGGACGATCGCTGGCACTCAATTCAGTCGAATTTGAAATCGGTTCAGACTGATTCAGATAGGCAAATAAATTGGAATATATTTTCATTATACCTCTTCATCTTCATATACTAAACCCTGCCAAGTAAACTGTCCGTAACGCCCCTTTCTTGCTTTATCAAAGGCTGTAATTAATGGTTGATCATTGATATCATCAATAATTCTGCCCATTTCTTCTAGTTGCTCATGAGCTTCGTCAACCATGACTCCTCGTAATTTGGGCAACAGTTTCTGTCCAAATTGATCAGCGAGGGCAAATTTAAAAGCTGGGGATTCAATACTCTCCACTTGTGGATAGTTAACCACATATTGAGTAATAGCTTGGTAAACACGATGGGCAAAGGGGTGCCCCATTTTTTCCATTACCTCATTAGCTTGGTTCAGGAAATATTTGACGCTCCTAACTATTTCAGAATTGGGATTGGGCAATTTCACCCACGATTGAAAATGAGAATAGGGTAGATAACTGGAATCGTGATGTTGAACTGCTGCTCCTTGATTCTCCTGACGCAATTTTAAATTTTGGGGTCTACCAAAGGTTAAGACATTAGCTCTATCTAGCACTTTGTCAGATAGGGTCTGTGTAGTTTCATCTTCATTCATCGTTCCCACAAATAAAAAGGAGTTGGGAATTTGTAAACGACGTTCATTTTCACGAATTCGTAAACTACCCACATCAAGTTCCAAGTAAGTCGCATGATTACGGCGACTTTCCAATTTAGATAAAAACTCACTAAAGTAATATTCTACTCTGGCTAAATTCATTTCATCCAGTAACACAATGACTATTCTGTCCTGCATGTCTGGCTGTCCATATTGATATAGTCCTCTCATTAAGTCAGTTGGTTTAAATTTCTTTTCTACATAGTTGTAAAAACCCTGCAAATCCTGGGGAGAATCCCATCGTGGTTGTACAGCTAATGTTAGTAATTGGGCACCAAGATAATTGGCATATCTTTGCGGTAGTTCACTTTTACCCGTACCACTAATCCCTGCTAAAATTACTAAGGCAGAAATGTCTTGTACTTTTAAAGATGTATGGAAAGCATTAACTGTTCTAGTTGAAAAAGTTAGTCCTTGGGACCTAATTCTAGTAATAAAATCAGCTATAAATTCTGATTCTTGCTTTCTAGGTTTAATTATTTGTGGTAGATTATTCCAAAGCTTTTCTTTCAAAGGCTGTAAGGCTAATTCCGCACTATTTTCTATTTCTACAATTTCCTGTTTGTATCTACTAATTGTTCTTTCAAGTTCCTGTTTTTGTTCCTGTAAATGAGCATTGCTCTCTTCTAAAGCGGCTTTCTTACCCTGGAAAGTCTGTGTTTCTGTTTCTACCTCTCTTAACCTTGAGCTTTCGTCTGCAATACTAAGTCTTAAACTATGTAATTTTTCTCTTAATTCTTGGACTTTTTGGTATTCGTTTTGATTTTCTTGGATTGAATGTAAGATTTGTTGTTTTTCTAATTCTAATCTTTGTATTTCTGGTCTTAACTGATTAACTTTTACCTCATAATCTTGGTTTTGTTTAATAATATTATCATAGGTAAAACGCAACAATTCTAAATCAGCTGCACGTTGTTCTAGTTCCTGAGACTGATTTTTCAGATTTTCAACTTGTGTGGTCAACTTCTCTAAATCAATTTCTTTAGCCCGTAATTCCAATTCAATAGAAACGGTTTCTTGTCTACGGGAATCTAAGGATTCCAGTTGAGAGGTGAGCCCGCTAATTTTTCCTTCTAAAGCACTTTTATCAATTCTAGATTGTTCAATTGCTCGTCTGAGTTCTTCCAATTCTAATAAACGAGGATTCTCTTGATTAATCACACTGATGCGATTTTCCAATTCCTGTTTTTGTGCTGTCAGATTGGCAACTGTTTGGGTAATATCTTCCAATCTAGACTGATTTTGCTCCCATTCTCTTCTAATGGATTCTAACTCAGCTTGCTGATTACCTAATTTCCCTCTCAGGACTACTAGATTTTCTTCTTCCCTTTCTCGGTCTTGTTGTAACTGGCTTACAGTGGGCCTAAGAGTTTCTATTTGTTGGGTTAGATTTGTTGATTCTTGTCTTGTCAGTTCCCGAGTTTTTAGTTCCTCAAGCTTAACTAATGTGACCCGATTTCTATCATCTTCCAACCTGCGAACTACAGAAGCTCCCATAATAGCACCAGCGGTGCTACTTAATACCCCTATACTAGCTTGTCCATTGGCTATACCCATCAAGATAACACCAATACCCACACCCGCACTAAGCCCACTAACTATAATCAGGTCCTTCATGCTAACCCAATACCCCCTTTTATACAACATAGACACTGTAAACAAGCGGAAAGCCACTTAGCATCTATCAAAAGATAGATATTTTTGCCACTTAGCTTCTCACAAGAAAATCGCCGAAAGGCACGGAAGCCAGCTTTAGACAGGAAGTGCCAACGGCGAATTTATTCGCCTTGATGTTTAACCGTGATGCGGATCTTCAATATTCCAGTGTTGTCTTCATGTTGTTGGCTGCTATTGACAAGTAAATCATATCTCAACTATACTTTTGAAATCAACAAACATTGAAGGTCGAACAATGTACGGATTACCATGGTGATCATGATACGTCAGGGCTATTTAGCACAATGAAATCATTTGAATATATACCACCACTACAGCCTGAAAAAAAATCTTCAACTGTACGCCGTCAGTTGAAAAGACACCTTCGCCAGCGATCGCATTTAATTATGGGACTGGAAGTTTTTGGCAAAATTATAGTAAATTTACTTATTATTTCAGTATCAATATCCGCACTAACACGGTTGTTCCCCCATTACTTGTTACAGCAAGACAAGTTAGAAAATATAGAGACACAAGTTAAGATTATGAAAAACCGCGTTGGCACCTTAAGAGAAGAATTTACCCGTAATTTTGATCCTAGTCAAGCTCAAAGCATTATGAGAGAACACTCCTACCGCTTACAACCTAACCAGCGGCAAATTATACTGGTTAATCCGGACAGAAAAACTGTCGAACCCCCAGATTCCACGCAGTAAGTGGGGAGGCACAATTTATATTTAATTCCACCCACCCACTTATATATTTAGTTCATTTATATGTGGAAAAACCTAATTCTCCTAACCAATTTTCCACTTGTAGCCTTAGCCTATAGGTGATTATATCCTCTATCTTATCTAAAGACATTGTATGGGATAAGACCCTACGGTAATCTGCGATCGCACAGTTCCAATCACCCCACAGGTGGTAACTCCTACCCCGTTCTGACCAAATGTGAATCTCGAGTTGACCAAACAGCAGGGCAATTTCAAGATCATCAATGGCATCTTTGTACTCTCCTAATTCTCGTAAAGTAATACCTCGATTAATCCAGGCGCGTACGTAGCGGGGATTTAAATCCAAGGCTTGGTCATAATCAGACAGTGCCTTAACTAAATCACCACGAGCAGCATAGTAGTTAGCTCGGTTATTATAAACGCTGGCCAACCTGGGGTTCAGCTGCATGGCAGTATTGTAGTCCAGAAGTGCTTTTTGAGCATGACCGCTTTGAAAATAGATTAATCCCCTGTTATTGTAGTCAATAGCATTTTCAGGATGACTATCAATTATTCGGTCCAGCAAGGCGATCGCCTTTGTGTACTCTCCTTGATGAGCTAACTTTAAAGCGTAGGATCGCATATACTTTTCATCCTTTAAAGTGCCTATATCTGAATCTGCTAATTCTTTTTGGTTATAAGAGTTGTAAGAACTTTGCCAATTGTTTCTTTTATATAAAGGGTTATTGTGAGTGTGAGAATTTAAAAAAGAGTAACTATCCATATATTTCTGCCCAAGCTAATTGCCCTATGAAATCAAACGATAAAATTTTTCTTGCTGGTAGTTCAATTATACTACTGTATTACTGCCATCTGTGTGCCATTTAGAAATTAAGGAGTAAACAGGTGAGAATCAATTCAAACTACCTATACAATTAGGCCATAGACCCAGAAACATATACATCGCTCCCAAGACTAATTCCAGACAGAATTTGGATGTGTGTCAAAATTGAGGAAGTAAGGAGTTATAATCAAGCAAAAAGCTGATTAATACTCTGTGTGGTCAGTTCCTAGTGTCACCCCCTACTATTGCATAAACCAAAAAATTCACGAAAAATTCACATTCCGAGTAAACTCCATGACAACGGCAATTTCCCATCCCAATGGTTTAGACCTGAGAACCGATGATTATATAGTTATTGGTTTAGCGACTTGTTTTTATAAGGAAGATGGAGAGGTGCATGAACTTGAAATTATTGAACCAATTCCTTCAGCAGCATTAGAAGCGATAATAAAAGGGATACCTACATCATACAAACTAGCTTATGCAACCACTTTAGGATCCATACTAGATGGAGAAAACCTGTTATTACCCTCTGGATTTCCTGAAACTGCCCAATTTAGCGAAGAGTTTTTGCCAAGAACATTTTCTGCGACGCGCACTTATAAACGACGGGAATCAGCTCAAAGCTTAATTCCCCTTGGCACAACTAAAAGTGATTTTAATTATTCTACGGAGCGTAAACGAGTATTAAACGCTGCTAGAATTGTTACCAAAGAAGACAATATTAAACAACATTCCCACACCCACAAGGTGCTTTAAAGATAAATTACCACTTGAAAAACTTGGAGTAACGATTAGTCAAATATGTTGAAACTATACGGTAGCCTTTTTAGTCGAGCATCAATTATTAAGTGGTATTTAGAGGAGCTAAATGTTCCATACGAGTTTGTGAATCTGGATATGAAAGCAGGAGAGCATCTAAAACCAGATTTCTTAGCAATTAATCCTATTGGAAAAGTGCCAGCAATTGTAGATGGTGAGTTAAAACTTTGGGAATCGGGAGCAATTTTGTTATACTTGGCCCAAAAGTACAGTCAGGTATCCTCTCACTTCGTCCAGCATTTCAAAACACCATAGGTGCAAGAAGTAACTAGTTGAAAGAGGAATTCCTCGTTTTAACGGTAGTTAGTGAATTGTAAAGCTACAGGAAAATCCTCTTCTTTTAAGCTTTGGATTACAGCTTGTAAGTCATCCTTGGCTTTGGCTGTAACCCTTACTGCATCCCCTTGAATAGAAGCCTGTACCTTCTTAAAATTGTCACGAATTAGTTTAGATATTTGTTTAGCAATATCCTGATTAATGCCCTTTTTCAGGGTAATTTCTTGACGGACACGATTACCGCTAGCAGACTCAACCTGACCAAAATCAAAGATCTTTTGTGATAGATTACGTTTAGCAGCCTTTTCCCGCAGTATACCATGCACTGACTCCAAAGTCATATTGCTGTCAGTATTAATAGTAATAGTTTTTTCCCCCAACTCCACGGTGGTTTGGGTATCTTTGAGATCATAACGGCTTTTGATGTCTCGTATCACCTGATCAACCGCATTGACCAATTCTTGACGGTCAAAATCGCTGACAATATCGAAAGAAAAACTAGATGCCATAGGAAAAATATAATACCTTTAGTGTTATCTTAAATGAATAATGATGAATACTGAGTAATCATAGTTATTACCCAGTACTCACTGGTAATTAGTCATTCGTATCAGTAGGCGTTTTGGCCCTACTCCACCCCTTGTAAGTGGTTGGGGCCATGATCTCATTTTAATCGAAATAGAACAAGGTTACCACTTTTCTTTGTTCTTCCGCTTCTTTACAAGTTTCCAAGAGAGTACGACTATCATGGAAGGCGAAGCACACCAATTGCTGACAGCGAGAAACAATTTCTCTATTGCACAACTGGCTAGCCTCACTCAGGGAAAGATTATCATTACTAGGATTTTCTACTAGATGCATCACCTGCTCTAGTTGTTGGCGGGATTCAGAGGGTTGGCGTTCCAAACTTTGGGGTAGAATTACCGTCAGTAAATTCGGATCCGCACGAGTCGCACCTCTGATAGCAGCGGAGTTAGTACCTGTAGCACCGGAAGTAATAATGCGATTGCCCGACAAAACCAGGGCATAAGTCATCATTTCAATAAGATTTTGATGAGTAATTGGTACGTGACGGGAACCTAACAGAGCGATTCTTTTGGAACCAGTTTGTTGGATTGTCGCCAGTTCCTGTGCTAAAGTATCCAGGTTAATCAGTTCTGTTGACTGGCTCAAAGATAGAGATTATCGGATTAAACAACCCAAATATTGTACCAAATGGCCTGCAGGTAATCGGCCAAATGAAGTTACAGATTTCTATCTTTTTTCTTAATTTCCTATTTGTGACAAGAGACGGTCAGTATCGAAGTGTTCAGACATTAGTTGATTTATGCACTCCACTTTAAGAGGTTCATGGAACCGAACATGACCAAAGGCTCGATCAACGATCTCTACTGTAGTTAGGGTGTCAAGATCCACTGATAAAATAGGAATTTCCAGTTCTTCGGCCCGGTGCAGAATGAAAGGGGGAGGAGGTAATTGTCCTGTGAGGATTAGACATTGAGTAGATGTTTCTAAAGCTGCTTGTTGAATTTCTACCCGATCTCCTCCGGTAACCACTGCCTTGTTACGACGTTTGCGGAAATATTTAACTGCGGCGTTAACATTCATGGCCCCAATAGCCAGACTTTCCACTAATAAATCTAAACGATCTTCACGACATAAAATATCAGCTTTCAATTGTTTGACTAGCTCTCCTACACTAACGCTACGGAGTAGGGCGTTTTTTGGCAGTATGGCTAATACAGGAATTCCCCGTTCTTCTAAAAATGGGCGCAGGAGATCATTGGCAGTGTTCAACTGTTCTGGGGGGACTTCATTAATTATTACACCAAGCAAGCGAGGCGTGATTCCTTCTAATCTAGAACCTATAATTGTTTGTGCTGATAAAATTGTCTCCACTGAGAGGAGAGACTGGTAACGGTGGACTAAAATTACACCACCATCTAAGATATTAGCAACTTCTGGTAAGGATAAACCAAATAAATTTCCCTCGTTCAAATTACCTGGCCCTTCCAAGAGCATCAAATCTCCCCGTGGGACTTGTAAATAATGCTCTACCAGTAGTTCCTGGTAATTAGTTTTATCCTCACCCCTTAATCGTTTTTGCACACTAACCTCATTTAAGCCCAACAGAGTCGGTGCAACCAGATTTTCACCCAGTTTCAAGCTTTCGATCATAAATTGCACATCTTCTTCCATCGGATTGATCTTGGGATTGAATGCACTATTACCCAGCGGTTTGCCATAGGCTATATCTAATCCCTTTTGTCTTAGTTGGTAAGATAACCCCAGCAGGGTTGCAGATTTGCCGCTGTAAGCCTCTATTGAGCCAATTAGCAAATACTTAAAATTTTTAACAGATGTTGCCACGCCCTGCGCTCCTAATTTGAACTGTCCGATATTTTTATCGGGTTTGCCTACTCCACAAGTAATCTCGGTAGAGCTTACCGTTTGCTCTGAAATTAAAGCTATAATTTCCAAAAACCATTATTCCGGACACAGGAGTTTACGGTAAAAGGCTTTGGAAAAATCAACAATTCTATTTCTCTTATAATTTTCTATGACTTGAATTAGAAAGTCTACAAATTCAAAGCCAGTCATAGTTACTTCATAGGCAAACTCCCCAGGAGCATGAAAGTGTACACTACAACAAGTTAAATCCGTAGGTAGGGTACTAATATTCCATTTGGCCGTGAAGGGAATATTGTCACTACCTTCTATTTTCCGCTCCCCATCAATACAACCCTTTTGATAGAGGGTGATAGCCCAGGGTAATAAATTACGCTTATTACCCTGAATATATGGCAAGTAAGCATTGATTTCGTGTGTAGCAGCGGGCGATATTTGATCCATAGACAATTGAATAGATTAAGAAATAAACTAAGAAATTATTGTGGTTGATGGCTAACCACTAAAACTTAATGCCTGACCGCGAATCTGTGGGTTTACTTTCCCTTGGGCATAGACAATTTGACCACCTACTATGGTTTGTACGGGCCAACCCGTTAAGTTCCAACCCTCAAATGGACTCCAACCACATTTGCTTAATAACTCTTCCCTTTTTACAGGTTTATAATTATTTAAGTCCACTAAAACCAAATCCGCATCGTAACCAGGGGTAATTTCTCCCTTATGGGGAATTCCATATCCCACAGCTACTGCTTTAGACATCCAATTTGCTACCTGGGAGACAGTACATTTACCGTCCATTGCTGCCGTTAACATTAATGGAAGAGAAGTCTCTACACCTGGCATACCCGAAGGTGTGTTAGGGTAAACCTGGGCTTTCTCTTCTAGGGTGTGGGGAGCATGATCTGTGGCAATGAAATCAATTACACCATCTCGCAAAGCCTGCCATAGCACTTGATTATCCTCGGGCGATCGCAAGGGAGGATTCATTTGTGCTAGGGTGCCTATGGTGCTATAAGCCTCAGTATTTAACAACAGGTGTTGTGGCGTGACCTCTGCCGTTACCCAGCTAGGTTTGTACTGACGCAGTAATTCTGCTTCTACTCCTGTAGATAAGTGTAAAATATGTAGACGTCTATGATACTTTTGAGAAAGTTTTAGTGCTAACTGGGTTGCATTTAAAGCAGCCTGGGAGTCTTGAATTTGAGAGTGAATGGCTGGGTCGTGAATACCGGCAAATTGTTGACGACGTTGACGAATTCTGGACTGGTCTTCAGCGTGAACAGCTATTAAGCGACTACCCTGGGAAAATATTCTGTCTAGAATGGCTTCTTCATCAATTAATAGGTCACCATGCATAGAACCCATAAAAATTTTAATTCCCGGTGTGGGATTAACCGTCAGTAACTCTGTTAAGTTATCTGCTGTTGCTCCAATAAAAAAGCCATAATTAACCAAAGACTTTTGAGATGCCCTATGAAGTTTGTCGTCTAAAGCTGACTGATTAGTAGTTAAAGGTTTTGTATTTGGCATTTCCAAAAAGGAAGTGACACCACCTTTAGCACAAGCACAACTGGCAGTAAATAGGTCTTCCTTATATTCTAAACCGGGTTCACGGAAATGCACTTGGGGATCAATTACCCCGGGAAGTAAAGTTAATCCTTGAGCATCTATTTCCACAACAGAAGTGTCAGCACATATATTTGAACTTACCTGTACTATTTTGTTGTTTTGGGTTAGCACATCTCCAGTTATAAAATCACCATTGGGTAGCAGCACACGGGCTTGACGAATCAATAAACTAGGATAATTGGACATGTTAGTATTAATATATAAAACTAAAACAAATTTGATTACGGTAATTTAACTTAGTTCATTCTAGCAGAAAATGGGCAGGCAAGTTGAGATTTGTATATACAGCCTCTTATATAGCCTTTTAGCTAGGGCTATACTTAGATTTTATTGTATACAGGGTAAATTTTCTGACTAATGTCTACTTATTAACAACTGGGAATATTATGTCAGAATAGGTTTAGGGCCTGTTCCAGTCAGTTGGTCAACAACATTTTCCGATTTCTGGTCAATGGTTCCCAATGCCAAACCTAGTAATTTCATGCAAAATCAAGTGTCCGAGCAAAACTCCGGTGAAAAAAAGAATAATTCCTGGATTAAGGAAGTTGTTAGAACGTTAGCGCTGAGCGGTATATTAGCTTTAGGCGTTCGTACCCTAGTGGCTGAAGCGCGGTGGATACCCACAGGATCAATGGAACCCACACTCCATGGTGTACAAGATCAATGGCAAGCGGATAAGATTATTGTGGATAAGGTGAAATATAAATTTTCTCCTCCTGAACGGGGGGATATTGTTGTATTTTCCCCCACAGATGAACTACAAAAGGAACAATTCCATGGTGCCTTCATCAAGCGCATTATTGGTCTACCGGGTGAAAGGGTAGAATTAAAGAATGGCAAAGTCTATATTAACAATAAATCTCTGGCCGAAGAAAAATATTTATTTCCCACCGTGCGCACAGGTATTGATGTGTGTACAACCACTTCGCAACGTCCCTTTTTGTCCCAACCACAAACCATACCACCCGACTCCTATTTAGTTTTAGGTGATAATCGTCCCAGCAGTTATGATGGACGTTGTTGGGGACTTGTGCCAAGAGAAAAAATTATTGGACGTGCCGTGATTCGTTTCTGGCCTTTGAACAAGATTGGTGGTATTGACTCACCTCCCCTATACCCGACCCAAAAATGACCAGTTTCTCACCCTGGCTCGAATGAACGAACTATTAGCTCCCTTACAATCCCTTAAACAAAGTAACTGGTTCAAACTGATTTGTGGTGCCAGTTTCCAACATTTACCATCAGTTAGGAGTTTAACCTTGGCTTACACCCTAGCAGGTGCAGACTGTATAGATGTTGCTGCTGATCCGGCTGTAATTGATGTGGTTAAGCAGGCCCTTTCAGTTGCTAAAACCCTTGTAAAAGAAACACAAGCAAAAGGATTTAACTGGCAAGGGAACTTACCCTTATTAATGGTTAGTCTCAACGACGGTGAAGATCCACACTTTAGAAAAGCTAAATTCAATCCTAGAGACTGTCCAGACAATTGTTCCAAACCTTGTGAGAAAATATGTCCTGCTCAGGCTATAGTATTTAATAGTCAAATTAACAATCAAAAAGATAGTTCTTCAGGAATTATTGCAGAAAAATGTTACGGGTGTGGACGTTGTGTCCCCATTTGTCCTTATGGGATAATTGACACAGTCTCTCATTTATCACCTCTAGGAGCAATTCTACCCTTGATCATGTCCACGGGAATAGATGCCATTGAAATTCATACAAAAGTGGGACGTTTGCCAGAGTTTGAGGACTTGTGGTCGAAAATAGCCCCCTGGGCAAATAAATTAAAGTTATTAGCCATCAGTTGCAATGATGGAGAGGGTTTAATTGACTACTTAAAATCAGTTTATAATCTGATAGTACCTCTTCCACAAGTTTTAATTTGGCAGACAGATGGCAGATCTATGAGTGGGGATATAGGGGATGGTACTACCATAGCCGCGATAAAATTAGGACAAAAAGTTTTAGCAGCAAACTTACCGGGACATGTGCAGTTGGCAGGCGGTACTAATAACTACACCGCTTCCAAATTAAAAACCCTGGGGATATTAGGGAATGGAAAATTAGAGAATTCCCCGGGTCAACTTGCGGGTGTTGCTTATGGAAGCTATGCCCGGGTATTGCTGTCACCAGTGATTGACCAGTTAGAAAGTTGGGAGGTAAACACCAGTTTAAGAAAAAGTCAACGGCTAGAGGATGAACCAGAACTGCTCTGGCAAGCAGTAAAACTTGCCAGCTCTCTGGTATCTCAAATCAAGTCACAGTCAGATCTCTAATAGCTCATTTGTTATCTCTAAAAACGTCACCACCATAGAAAGCATGACGATTACAGACCTGCAAAAGTTACTGGAAATTTTACCCCAAGACCTGGAAAAACAGCTGCAAGATCATCCCCAAAGGGATAATTTAGTAGAAGTGGTGTTGGATTTAGGGCGTCTCCCAGAAGCTCGGTTTCCGGGTACTGCTGAGTATTTAAGTCAGTCCCCCGTTACCCAGTCCCAAATAGATGATTGTATTCAACGAGTAGGAAATTTTGGCGGAGATAATCGAGCTGGTATCGAGCAAACTTTACATCGTATCAGTGCCATACGCAACCGCAATGGTAAAATTATTGGCTTAACTTGCCGTGTAGGTCGAGCCATATTTGGTACTATTGGGATGATCCGAGATTTAGTAGAAACGGGTAAATCAATCCTCATGCTAGGTCGTCCAGGGGTTGGTAAAACAACAGCTTTGCGGGAAATTGCCCGTGTATTAGCCGATGATCTGCATAAGAGAGTAATTATTATTGACACTTCCAATGAAATTGCTGGAGATGGTGACATAGCCCATCCAGCCATTGGTCGCGCTCGAAGAATGCAGGTAGCTAGACCGGAATTACAACATCAGGTAATGATTGAGGCTGTGGAAAACCACATGCCAGAGGTGATAATTATAGATGAGATTGGTACGGAGTTGGAGGCTCTAGCATCACGGACAATTGCGGAGAGAGGGGTACAATTAGTGGGTACTGCTCACGGAAATCAAATTGAGAACCTAATTAAAAACCCGACTCTTTCGGATTTGGTGGGTGGTATTCAAGCAGTAACTCTAGGAGATGACGAAGCTAGAAGACGTAGATCCCAAAAAACCGTACTGGAAAGGAAGGCGCCCCCTACCTTTGAAATTGCTGTGGAAATGTTAGAGCGGGAGCGTTGGGTGGTACACGAAAGCGTGGCTGATACGGTTGATGCTTTATTAAGAGGACGCCAACCCAATCCTCAAACGCGAACGGTGGACGAACAGGGGAAAGTTTCCATTGCTCGACCATTAACACTGGTGAATGGTTATGGAAGTGGTTTAGCAAGTGAAGAAGAGTCTTTACCCATCAAACAGGTAAATGGTTGGCGTGCTTCTGGTCATATGGTAGCTTTACCCCCTTTGTCTCCGGAGAGAGAACGGGGAACATCCAGTGAGTTTGACCGGTTGTTGGATGAGTCTTTTGACCAGGGTGACAGTTTTAACCTAGGTAAAATTAGATCAGCAGGTCCAAATGGGGAAGATTTACCTTTGCATGTTTATCCTTATGGAGTGAGTCGTCATCAGTTGGAACATGTAATTGAGGTGTTGAAGTTGCCTGTTGCTTTAACAAAGGATATTGATGGAGCGGATGCAATTTTAGCTTTGCGCTCCCATGTTAAAAATCAGGTAAAACTCAGGCAATTAGCTAAGTCTCGTCATTTACCCATACATGTGATTAAATCCAGTGCTATTCCCCAAATTAGTCGTGGGTTGAGAAGATTATTGAATATGGATGATCTGGATTTGGGAGAAGATTGTGAGTTGCAACTATTATTGCATGAGGGTAGTGATGATGAAATTGACGCTTTAGAGGAGGCGAGATTAGCAGTTGAACAAATTGTCATTCCCAAGGGTCAACCAGTAGAGTTGTTACCTCGTTCTGCCCATGTGCGTAAGATGCAGCATGAGTTAGTGGAGCATTATCGATTGAAGTCCCATAGTTTTGGGGAGGAACCAAATAGGAGGTTGAGGATTTATCCAGCTTAGCTTAGGGGGGAGTAGGGGAGAGGGGACACTAACCCGCAGTTTACGTGGGAGTGTCCATAAATGTCTAGAAATAAACGAACAGTAACTACCCATCTTTGATTGCTACCGATGCTTTAAAGGTTTAGGTTTTGATAGTTTGTCTTTAGAGCGATATCGTCAGGATTTATTAGCAGAATTTAATCGTGACAAAGAGAAATATCACCAAATGCCAAAGGGTGTATATACAGGATTTACAGCGGAGCGGAAATCTAGTGTTTATTATGACTTGAATGATGGTATAATTGCTCTATTAGGGTATCCCGCGAAACCAGTTAAGAAATTGGATCACCAATACCAGGTGTTTGATTTAATTTACATTGATAAATCAGGTAAATTAATCTTAAAAAATCAAAAAGAAGTTTTAGATTTGCTAACCTTGTATAGAGACAACGAGCGATTCGTTCCCGATGCAATTGATCGTGGTGAACCAGTGGAAGTTACAAATTTGGTGAACGCGCTTAAAAATTGGTTAACCAGTCAAGCAGTGCAAGAAGAGGAAATGGAAGATGGTTCTGTCAAAAAGAGGATGGGTAATGAAACAATAGAAATTCTCCAAGGGTTAAAGAGAGGTAATAGAGCTTCCATAGGTAGGATTAAGCAAAATACTACAGTTGATGATAAGTATCAGCTAAACAATTTTGATTTAATTACCTGGTTTTTAGTGACGGTATAGAATTATGAAACTAAATGTATTTGATGAAATAGATTTTTTACCTGCTTTAAAGGCTTTTTTCCGTGGTTTAAATGTACCCATTAATTACGTAGATGATAAACCAACTTCAGTAGAAAAAATATTAGAGAATACTTATAAAGGAAATGAATCTTTTGGGTTAATTAATGATGTTTATTTTCTTGGGTTAGTTGATGATGCGACTTTTAGAGGGAATAAAAGTTTAGAGATTGATCAGATTAAATCGGATTATGATGGCATCTTGATTTTTGGAGTAACTTTGGGTAATCGCCAAAATGGTTTATTACCAACGCGATCGCAGTTAGCAGAAATATCACGGGCTTTTAATCGAGAGTTTTTTTATACACCTGTAGTGGTGGTGTTTAGGTATGACAAATATCTAGCCTTTGCCAATACAGAAAGATTAAAATATAAGGATAATCGTGAAGGTGAGAAAGCGGGAAAAGTAACACTATTAAGGGATATTGATATTAGACAACCACATTCAGGACATGAGCGTATTTTAGCAGAGTTAGCAATTCATAAACAAGGTAAAGATCGGGTAGATTCTTTTTAATGATCAGAATTTACGGCGTGATGAGGTAATACAGAAAGAGCAAGAGTTAAAAGAGATACGCAAAAAGCACTTCACCGCCCGGTCTAAGGCGACTAAAGATAAATATCGTGAACGGGATCAGGAATTGCGAAATGAAATTAGGGACTTGTTAAAGGATGTTGGCTTGGATGGAGCGTTGGCGGATAGTTTAGCTCAGTTGTTCGTAATATTGAGGGTAAATTATGAGGATCAAAAAAATTGAAATTAAAAACTTTCGTGGTTTCAATGGAGTTCATCCCATTGAGCTACATGATGTCGGGAAAAATGCCATTATTTATGGTGAAAATGGTAGTGGAAAATCGTCACTATTTCTCGCTCTTAAATATTTTCTCAGTGCCCATAAAAGACAACTAAATATTAGAGACAAGCCCAATTATAACATCTTTGCTGACCAAAAAGATGATGATGATACTTATTATATCAAGCTAACCCTCAACAATGATAATACACCTTATGAATGGACAGAAACTAAGATTCCTCAATCACCTGAAATACTAGCTGGCTACAAATATAGTGGGTTCTTGGAATATAGAGACATTTTAGCAACCCATTATCTAAAACCTAGTGAAAAACAAGTCAACTCTCGTACTGTATCAATATACCGTCGAGAAGTTCAGTACGCGATCGCAGTTGTGAAGAAGCTACAGGATAGACTACAGTGGATAGAGTTCATACATATTATGATGATCGCCCTAACTACGAATTACGATAATCACCCTTCCCCCTGGACTAATAGCTTCTTCCTTACTAATCCTCTCACCCATGGGTGGGGGACGGCGATCGAAAATCACTTGTCAGTCTAAATGGGTATCTTGACGTTGAATTAGGACTTCTTTGGCTTTGTTAATGACTTCCTGGTAATAGGTTGGGTAATTCTAATGATATTGAGTTAAATCATTTTCAAAAAATAACTCCATGCGATCGCCCCGGAATCGAGTTACCCCATATTCAATTACATTACCACCTTGATCCACATTCACAGACTCAGCCAACAGAATAGGTTGATTATCGGAGAGTTGCAACAAAATGGCATCTTGCGGTTGCACTAACCGAGCAGAAACAGCTGTACTGCGTCGAATATGGTCACATCCATACACCTGATACAAAAACCTTGATATGGATTTCTCTGTCTCTAAAATCTGAAGATGGCTGGGTTCAAAAAAGTCTGGGAACCTTTTTAACGGAAAATATCCACTAGACACACTAATCGGTTCCTCATTAGCAAAACCTAAACGTTCAACCAACGCAACCTTCTCCCCACAATCAATTTCTAACCCTTTAGATATTGCCAGATCCGCTGATATCTCTAAAATACGTAATAAATCAAACTGAGCTTGCCAACCCTGCGATTTAAGAGTCTGAGTATAACGCACTCTCTTACCAATAGGATAACGAATTGTCCTAGCAGCTACAAAAGTTCCTCTCCCCCTCTCTACCCTTATCCATCCTTCATTTTTTAACAACCCAATAGCTTGTCTAATAGTATGCCGATTTACCCTAAACTGTTGTGCTAAAATTGTTTCCGTAGGCAATTGTTCCCCTGCACCAAAAACCCCTTGTAAAATCTTTTCCCGCAGTTGATCGGCAATCTGAATGTAAATGGGAATAATTTCTCTCATATTTAATATCCATCCAATTGCTATTTACTCAAAAATCTGTTACCTTGTTTTTTGTCTAGATGTCTAGATAAGTTAAGAATAGTTTAAAACACAATCTTGTCATGAATGTCAAACACACTTACTGAAATACCTGGCTTTTCTGACCCTGTCCATGATGCCCAGCAAACATTTCGCGCTTTGCTATGTGCTGATGCACAACCAGGAAAACCTGAAAAAATCCATGTCCAGATTAAAGTCCCTCAGGGGTTAACGCCAGCTTGCGGTGCAGCTTGTCTCACCCTATTGGATTTAGATGTCAAACTGTGGATACAACCCACATTCTCTTCCTCAGTGAGAAATTGGTTGTTGTTTCACACTGGGTGTCAACTAACACTAGACCCACAGCAAGCGGACTTTGCCTTAATTCAAGACTTGGCATCCATGGCGGAATTATCTGTTTTTAATCCAGGAACAGCGGAAAAACCGGAAGATTCCACAACCTTGCTGATACAGATAGCAAGTTTTAATGGCGGAAAATCTATCACCTTAACAGGTCCAGGAAATTTATCACCTAAAACCATAGCACCTAGCATTACTAGCACTTTTTGGGAATTCTGGGAACAGAATTATCCGCTTTATCCTCTGGGAATAGATGTTTTTCTATTTACAGAAGATTCCGTAATGGGACTACCCAGAACTGCAAAACACTCATGAAACTGAAAATTCGCCTAACTGATTCTCAGGATTGGTCAATATTAAATCAGTTATATGCTGATATGGATCAAAAAGCTCCCCTAGCTGACCATCGAGCACAAGAGATTTTCACAGAAATTAGTCAGATCCCCAATTACCATATCTACCTTGCGGAATTAGACTATGAACCAGTGGGGACATTTAGTCTTCTGTATGTACCGACAATGATGCATCCTGGTTATCATAGATTTGCCATATTGGATGCGGTCACAGTTATCTCCTCTCTTAGAGGTCAGGGGATTGGCACAGAAATGGTTAGATTTGCCCTGGAACAGAGTGCAGCAGCAGGTTGTTATAAGGTTACTTTATCTTCCAACTTAAAGCGTGATAATGCTCATAGGTTTTATCAGTCATTAGGATTTGAACAACATGGTTGGAGCTTTAACTGTGTAGTTCAACCAGATATTAAACAACATAGATAGATCGGAACTGATTAATAGTTAATAGGTTTTCAACAAACATATTAGAAAAATAGCAGGAGAATCAGTGACAACCAGCAAAATTGCCATTCAAGGAGTTAAAATCCTGACTTCTAGAGGATGGGTAGAAGACGGCACGGTTTTGATAGAGGATGGGATATTTACCAGTGTTAACCAATGTGAGGTTCCCCATGGATTTGAGATAGTCAATGGACAGGGTTTACAAATGTTACCCGGGATTATTGACCTGCATGGGGATGCTTTTGAAAGAATGATTTGTCCCAGGCCTGGAATAAATATTCCCCTGTCCATAGCTATGGTAGAAAACGACCGAAATCTTTTGGCATCGGGTATCACGACTTTTTACTGCTCTATTACCGATTCTTACGAACCCGGTTTACGCAGTCGCCAAACAGCTAGTCATATCATCGAATTTATTTTAGGCACAGGTAAGGAATTTTTAAAAACCAATCACCGGATTCATATTAGACATGAGGAAGCTAACGTTCTGGGACATGATGAACTGTGTGAATGGTTGGAGACAGGTCGTATAGATATTTTATCCATAAACGATCATCTACCATCTACACCAGAAGAAAAGAGATGGTATAGATACCTAAATAGTATCAAACAAAGAACATCCTTATCTCTAGAGGAAATAACCCAACTAGTCATGCAAGTCAGGGAAAAAAGACACCAAGGAGATGAGCAAATAGAAACCCTAATCAAAATCGCCCAGGAGCGGAATATTCCTTTAGCTTCCCATGATGATGATACACCAGAAAAGGTAGCTCTTAGTCAAAAAAGGGGGGTAGCAATTGCGGAATTTCCTGCCAATGTAGAATTGGCCGCCCAGTCCCAAGCACATGGAGCATCCGTACTCCTGGGGGCACCCAATTTAGTGCGTGGAGGTTCCCACCTTGGTTTAATGAGTGTAGCGACAGGGATAAAATTTCAAGTAATTGATTGTCTTTGTTCCGACTATCACTATCCTTCATTATTTTATAGTCCCTTCAAAATAGCAGAAGAGGGACTAATGTCTTTTGAGCAAGCATGGTCATTGGTTTCTAGTAAACCAGCAGCAGCAGCTAGAATTGGTCATCGTAAGGGCCAAATTGCCCCGGGTCTGGATGCTGATTTCCTCTTAATATCACCGGATTTACCTCTGCTCTCCGCTATTGTATCTGTTTACGTATTGGGAAAACAAGTTGTCCACTATCCTCTCAAAAAACCATGAAATTTACCATTGACGAAATTTGTCATTTATTCGACCACAAAGGGTCAAAAATGTACGGAGCAGAAGCAGTTACCCAGTTAGAACATGCACTCCAAACTGCTAATCTAGCTCTGCAAGCTGGTGAGACTAGAGAGTTAATTACCGCCTGTTTACTTCACGATTTAGGACATTTAATTCATAATTTGGGAGATGATCCTGCTGCACAAGGTGTAGATGATAAACACGAATATCGGGCCATTCCCTTTCTTGGTCAAATTTTTAGTCTGGAGGTAACAGAACCCATTAGATTACATGTTGTGGCTAAACGTTATCTTTGTGCGGTTGATTCCCAATATTGGCAAGGTCTTTCCCCTGCTTCCCAACGCAGTTTACAACTGCAAGGAGGCATTTTTTCTCCTCAAGAAGCAGAAGAGTTTATTCGCCAACCTTTAGCTCAAGATGCAGTAAAACTAAGAATTTATGATGATCAGGCTAAGGTTCCTCACCTTTCTACACCAGAGTTGAGCTATTTTGTGGAATTAATGCCCCGGTCATAATTGTTGGCAAAAAAACAGGCAATATCTAAGTATGTTTACCATTCCGGAAAGACAAAGTTGGATGTCAACCCTAGCTAGGGCTGAATTACAACAATTAGAAGATTTAATAGAATCTCTGGTCAGCAACTTCCATGAACTACCTAATTATACTTTCTTGCGCAATCCAGAAATTGGTTTGGTGATGGTTCAAGGACGTGCTGGGGCCACGGGTGAAGCTTTTAACCTGGGAGATATGACCATGACTCGTTGCGTGGTTCAGTTAGAAGATATGGTGGATGGTTTGCCCATCAGTGGATTTGGTTATATTGGGGGGCGTTCCCAACGTCATGCGGAATTGGCAGCTTTGTGTGATGCTTTGCTGCAAACCACTCTATGGCATGATCAGGTTCAAACCACTGTGATTTTACCCATCCAACAATCATTAGTTAAACAACAAGACAGGAAACAACGACAAACTGCTGCTACTAAAGTCAACTTTTTTACTATGGTTAGGGGAGAGGGATAAGCAAAACTAAAGTAAGAGTAATCCAATTAAACCAATCGAAACTGGAGGAAAAATATGCCATACGTTGCAGTTAAAGGTGGCGAGCAGGCAATCGAAAATGCGGAAAAATTACTACACAGCAGACGACGGGGTGATATAAATGTTACTGAGCTCACCAGTGAGCAAATTGAACAACAATTGACCTTGGCTGTGGAGCGGGTAATGTGTGAAGGTAGCTTATACGACCGGGAATTGGCTGCACTGGCCATCAAACAATCTTGGGGCGACCTAGTGGAGGCAATTTTTTTAGTTAGGGCCTATCGGACTACCCTACCTCGTTTCTACTACACCCAACCCTTAAACACTGGCGTAATGCAAATTGAAAGACGAATTTCTTCTATCTTTAAGGATATTCCCGGAGGACAAAATTTAGGACCCACTTTTGATTACATCCATCGGCTATTAGATTTTAAACTTTTGGCAGAAAATCAAGTTCCTCCACCATCAGAAACTAGTGTTAGTCAAGAGTCTTTTCCCCTAGTTATGGAGACTTTGGACAAAGAGGGATTAATTCAGTCCGAACCAAGAGCAACCCAACCACAAGTACCTTTTGATTTAACTCGTCAACCTTTGAATTTTCCAGCGAACAGGGATGCAAGACTACAAAATCTAGCACGAGCGGATGAGGGGTTTTTACTTTCCCTAGCATACTCTACTCAGCGCGGTTACGGTAAGAATCATCCCTTCGCAGGGGAAATTCGGATGGGAGAGGTGGAGGTAATTATATTTCCGGAGGAATTGGGTTTTGAAATTTCTGTTACTGACATTACTATTACGGAAGTGCAGATGGTGAATCAATTTAAGGGAAGTAAACACGTACCTCCCCAATTTACCCGTGGTTATGGACTTACCTTTGGATACAATGAACGTAAAGCTATGTCTATGGCTTTGGTAGACAGAGCAATGCGGGCCAGTGAATTGGGGGAGTCCGTAGATAGTCCAGCTCAAAACATTGAGTTTGTTCTTTCCCATTCTGATAATGTGGAAGCCCAAGGGTTTGTCCAGCATCTAAAATTACCCCACTACATCGATTTTCAGGCGGAATTGAATCTAATTCGTCAAATGCGACAAAAATCACAGGATTTATCCCCATAATGTCAGTATCAACTAAACACCCACATTTTAATTCAGGTTCTAATTCAGGTTTTAACTTTGCCTACCTTGATGAACAAACTAAACGTTCCATTCGTCGGGCTCTGCTCAAAGCAGTAGCTATTCCAGGACATCAAATCCCTTTCTCTTCTAGAGAAATGCCTATGTCCTACGGATGGGGAACTGGCGGAATTCAAATTACGGCCGCTATTATTGGTCAAAATGATGTTCTCAAGGTGATTGACCAGGGAGCAGATGACACCACTAATGCTGTAAATATTCGACGCTTTTTCCGCAAGGTTTGTGCCGTGGAAACTACGGAGGAAACTGCACGAGCTACCTTAATTCAAACTCGTCATCGTATCCCCGAAACCCCCCTACAGGAAGGACAGATTCTAGTTTATCAAGTCCCCATTCCTGAACCTTTACGCTGGTTGGAACCTTCTACCGTGGAAAGTCGTAAAATGCACGCTCTGGAAGAGTATGGACCAATCTATGTAAAGCTTTATGAGGATATTACTAGATATGGTCATATTGCTACTGGATATGACTATCCTGTAATCGTGGAAGACCGCTATCTAATGAGTCCTAGCCCCATACCACGCTTTGATAATCCTAAAATGCATCTTAATCCCGCACTTCAATTATTTGGAGCAGGTCGAGAGAAGCGCATTTATGCTGTGCCTCCTTACACTAGAGTAAAAAGTCTTGATTTTGAAGATTACCCCTTCAGGGTGGAGCATTGGAACCAACCTTGTGAGTTATGTGGTTCTACGGAAAGTTTTCTAGATGAGGTACTTATTGATGATCGTGGAGGCAGAATGTGGATCTGTTCGGATACGGATTACTGTCAGCAGCAACGGAGGAAAAAATAATCGGGTATGCAATCCATACAACCTATATTACAGGTAGACCATCTTAGTAAATCCTTCGGGGTGATTCCCGCTTGTGATGGTGTTTCTTTTGATCTTTACTCAGGACAGGTTCTGGGCATTGTGGGAGAGTCAGGCTCTGGTAAGTCTACTTTGCTCAAGGCGATCGCCCATTATATTACTGTAGATGAAGGTAGTATAATTTATAGAAATCGTCAGGAGCAATATTTAAAAATTCAGGAACTTGCGGAATATCAGCGCCGATGGTTAATGCGTACTGAATGGGGTTTTGTCCAGCAAAATCCCCGGGATGGTTTGCGTATGCAGGTAAGTGCTGGAGCTAATATTGGTGAAAGACTATTGGATATTGGCATGCGTAATTATGGTCAAATTCGTCAGGAAGCGATTCGCTGGTTACAAGAAGTGGAGATTGATCCAGATCGTTTGGATGATCTACCCACCACTTTTTCAGGCGGTATGCAGCAAAGATTACAATTGGCTAGAGTGTTAGTAACTAGACCACAGTTGATTCTTATGGATGAGCCAACCGGTGGACTGGATGTGTCAGTTCAAGCTCGGTTGCTAGATCTGCTGCGATCGCTCGTCAGGAATTTTAATCTTAGTGTAATTTTAGTGACTCATGACATTGGGGTAGTCAGACTACTAGCTCATCGGTTGCTAGTAATGCAACAAGGAAAAGTAGTGGAGTCAGGATTAACAGATCAAGTGTTAGATGACCCTCAACATCCCTACACCCAACTATTAGTGAGTGCTGCTCTTACACCATGAGTATTTACACCCCATCAATGAATTATCGATCTCCGGAAACCATTTTACAAGTTGCCAATTTGAGCAAAAGCTTTATCCTTCACCAACAGGGAGGGGTTAGTTTACCAGTAATCAAGGGAGTTTCCTTTCAATTAAATCAGGGTGAATCCCTAGTCCTATCTGGTGCATCTGGTTCTGGTAAATCCACTTTAATCAGATGTATATATGGTAATTACAGACCTAACAATGGAGAAGTTTGGGTTAAACACGAAGGGAGTTGGATTGATCTATGTCAACTTGCTCCCCATGAACTTTTAGCAGTGAGGCAAAAAACCATTGGATATGTCAGTCAGTTTTTGCGGGTTATTCCCCGAGTCCCCGCCATAGAAGTAGCTGCGGAACTGTTATTAGATTTAGGGGAGGAACGAAGGGTAGCTTTAGCAAAGGTAAAAGAATTATTTCATCGTCTTCATTTACCTGAACGCTTATGGCAATTATCCCCCACCACATTTTCTGGAGGAGAAAAGCAGAGAGTAAATATAGCTAGAGCACTGGTAGTGAACTTTCCTATTTTGCTTTTAGATGAACCAACTTCAGCTTTAGATACTCACAATTGCCAAATAGTTATGGAACTGTTAGAAGAGCGCAAGATTAAAGGATGCGCCCTAATTGGCATTTTCCATAACATGGATCAAGGTCAAAACCTCAACACAAACACAGCCAAAAAACTTTTTGATAGGGAGTTATTTGTCCATGAATGAGCAGATTTATACCAACTATCGGTTATTACTTCCTGATGAAGAGATTTTAGGTACTCTTATAGTACGCAATGGCAAGATTGCTGATATTCAACCGGGGATAACAAATAAAGGAGAGAACGGAGAAGGAAAATATCTCATACCGGGGTTGATTGAACTACATACAGACAATTTAGAAAGATGTATGTCTCCTCGTCCAGGAATTCGCTGGCCTTTAGAAGCAGCAGCTATCTATCATGACCGAGACTTAGCCAGTGCAGGAGTAACCACAGTTTGTGATGCCATTGCCATTGGTGATGTTAATCCTAAATCACCACGTTTAAAGAACTATAATCAGATGATTAATGTTATTTGCCAAGGGAAAGCAGATAAGAGATTTTTAGTAGACCATTATATTCACTTACGCTGTGAATTAGCCTATCCAGAAGTTTATCAAATTACCGAAGAATATGTTCACAACTCCTTGCTGTTGATGATATCCCTTATGGATCATACACCGGGACAGCGACAGTTTATCAAACTAGAAAAATTCAAAGAATACTACATGGGTAAACATGGAGTAACAGCACAAGAAATGGAAGAGTTTATCACAACAAGACAAGAAAGACACAAGTTATATAGCAAGAAGAACCGTCATTTTCTAGTTGAGTTAGCCAGGGGAAGGAAAATTGCCCTAGCTAGTCATGACGATGCTACAGTAGAACATGTGCAAGAAGCGGTAGAAGATGGAGTAGTTTTAGCGGAGTTTCCTACCACTGTAGAAGCTGCAAGTAAAGCTCACAGTTTAGGATTAAAGGTTTTAATGGGTGCCCCCAACCTAGTTTTGGGTGGTTCTCATTCTGGAAATGTGTCGGCCATGGATTTAGTCTTATTAGACCTGGTGGATGTAATTTCTTCGGATTATGTACCTCAAAGTTTATTACAAGCCATGTTTATCATTGCCAAAAAGACTGGTAAACCACTATATCAGTCTATGAAACTATTTACCAGTAATCCTGCACAAGCAATTGATTTATTTCATGATCGAGGTAGTTTAGAACTTGGCAAACGAGCTGATTTTATTACTGTTTGTGATGATGGTATTGTTCCACGATTAATATCAACTATTTGTGCAGGTTGTCGTATTAGTTAATCATAATTAAGTAGGGAGCCACAATTACTTGTAGGATGGGTTACCCATCTGGGCGTTGAGTTTCATACTTCAACCCAACCTACTCTCATCTTATATTTAACTCTACCCACCCACTTAGCGCTCAATTAAGAAAGTTATCGATATCAATAATAGTACCCCAGCTTTCTAAGTCTGGTGCAATCCTAATAATTCTCCTAAGTACTTGATCATCTATCCAAATAAATAGTGGAAAGGCAAATTTTCTGCTGAATTCGTCTCTAATTTGGTTTGATACTTGTAAAATCGAGTCCAGATTTTTAACAGCATCTAAACCAAAAACCATCACAGCATAGGGTTGTATATTCACCATTGTAGCTGATATGTTGTCATAAAGACTCATAGCTGATGGGGATAGATTGATCTCCTCAATTTTTGTACAATAACTACTACGCAATTTTACTGCTATTTTTTGGTGCAATCTAACACAATTACAGTGCAAAAAGATGAGAGAAAACTGACCTTGGGAAAAGTTAATAGCCCTCAATATACTCCTAATTGCATCATGGTTATCATTAGCAACATTCTCCAAATTATTCATGATACTAATCCTTATAATCATAATCCCTAGGAAATTCGGTGGATTCTAATAAGATTGGATTGATATCAAACCAAGAACCTTGGTCATCTCGATATTCAAAAACAAACAAACTGCGCAGCAAAATATCATACTGTTCTTCCCCTCTGTATGTTTTTGTTTTCCATACTTTTCGCAATAGTTCCCATTCATCAGATGTAATAGCTAAACTTAATAGATTACATTGTTCTTTAATGGTGTTTTCTAAACATAGACGAGAAATTGGTACATCCTGTGATTGTAAACAACGAAACAACAACTTCAAAAGACTACGTAAGTGACCACCACTAACCTGACAAAGACGATCAAAGGTTCTAGGACTATCAAAAATCTTAGTGGTCAAGGCCAATTTCTCTGGACTTTGTTGCCAATTCACACTGGGAAAAGCTCTGACCATAATCATTTGTTGTAGAAGAGTCATAGCTGCTGAGTAGTATTCACCATTTCTTTGTTTAACAGATATCATTGGCAACACTTTAGGATCTACTCCAAAGCGATTAATTAATCTACCCAAAGCATTGGAGAATATCAGCACTAAAGGAATAGTATACACAATGTGACAGCTTAAAGCTTTTAACTGTTCACCTCTTTCAACAAACAGATATTCTGGTTGATATTGACCATTAGCTTTAGGACTATTATCTATCCTGTCTAAATTATCAATAATTACTACTAAACCTGACTTACCCTGCTTTTTTAACTCCTCTTGAGCGGGGATTAGTAATTCTCTATTGATCGATTGTAAAATGCTAGCGGTGCGAGGTTCTAAATACTGTCTGAGCTGGTTACGTAGTTTGGGACTTTCCTTGGTTTTAGCAGTGATTTTCGCTATACCAACAGATAATTCCGCCTCAAAATCAATATCCAAGGGTGTTTGCAAGAAGTTAATCACATCCTTAAATAGAGTCTGGAAAAATCCGGATTTGACCTTAATTTGTGTAACTTCTAAACTGTGACTTACTTCTTTAGCTATTGCTAATAAAATGTCAGTAACGTCAACATCTCCTAAATCCAAACTCTGACTAGATTCAAAATATACTACATGAAAAAATTCAGTTTCCAGTTCTGATTTTAGACGCATTAACTCAGTAGACTTACCCACCCCGATATGTCCGGTAAACAGTTGACAGGTTGGTGAATCTGGGGAAAGTCGTGTAATAGTCCGTTTTAGTTCGTTAATTATTTCCAGTCCACGAACTGGAGAGAAGTCAATATACCGTTGTTTATCTTCAGGATTATTACTATTTAGCGTTTTATTGGGGTTGCAAGCTTGGTAAAGTGATTTTGTTATATCCAATGGTAGCTAATAATTTACTTACTGATATTCATACATTGTTCGACCCACAATGTTTGTTGACTTAAACAGTATAGTTAAGGTAAGATTTGCTTGTCAACAGCAATTGCCAAAAAGGCGGACAAAGTTTGCGAGGTAAAGATTGTGAGAGTAAAACGGGGTTTATTCAATCCCACCCTAATAGCAATTATCAGTTTTTATATATTAGTTAGTGTGCCAAAGCCCGCCTACGCCATGCACATTATGGAAGGTTTCCTACCAGTAGGGTGGGCAGTTTTTTGGTGGGTGGTAGCATTACCCTTTTTTATTCTTGGGTTACGCAGTCTAACTCGCACTACTCAGGCCAACCCCCAGCTGAAACTACTACTGGGTTTAGCTGGTGCTTTCGCTTTTGTGCTGTCAGCATTAAAAATCCCCTCAGTTACGGGTAGCTCCTCCCATCCTACTGGTACTGGATTGGGTGCAGTACTATTTGGTCCTTTAACAATGTCAGTCCTGGGTAGCTTGGTACTATTATTTCAATCCTTGCTGCTAGCACATGGTGGATTAACTACTTTGGGTGCCAATGCTTTTTCCATGGCCATAGCTGGACCTTTTGCTGCATATTGGATATACAATTTGACAATTAAAATTAGTGGTAAAGAGAAAATTGCCATCTTCTTGTCAGCTGCGATCGCAGATTTATTGACCTATGTAATTACCTCTATACAACTTGCGCTGGCTTTTCCCGCACCAGTTGGTGGCTTTATGGCCTCATTTATCAAGTTTACTGGAATTTTTGCCATTACTCAAGTTCCTTTAGCAATTAGCGAAGGATTGCTAACCCTACTAGTGTGGAATTGGCTACAATCTTATAATCCTCAAGAGTTGGAACTTTTACAATTAATCAAGGGAGGAAACGGTAATGAATCAGTCTCAGAAAAGGTTAATTAACTGGCTTTTGGTAGTAGGGGTAGTAATTTTAGCTGTGACACCATTAATGTTGATTCGTGATAGTGAATTTGGAGGGGCTGATAAGCAAGCAGAAAAGCTAATTACTGAAATACAACCCAAATATAAACCTTGGTTTAAATCATTGTTTGAACCCCCTAGTGGAGAAATAGAAAGTTTATTATTTGCTTTACAAGCAGCTTTGGGCGCTGGAGTAGTTGGTTATGCAATTGGGTTATATAAGGGACGTTCCCAACCGCAAAAACCCGAAGAATAGAGCTGTTGGGAAATAAAAGCATATTTCCGGATGACAGAACTTCCCCCATCCCGATTGAATTTATGCTGCATCTAAATAGAAGTTCCATAGCCCTGCACTGACCAACATCAATTGATCATC
>Ga0172372_10001841_pt1 | contig 32546 bp, 32 predicted proteins | sample LakKiv5m_2_FD_114544 | JGI IMG/M metagenome (GOLD analysis project Ga0172372, IMG submission 114544) | Freshwater microbial communities from Kabuno Bay, South-Kivu, Congo - kab_092012_9.5m | ecosystem: Environmental > Aquatic > Freshwater > Lake | place: Democratic Republic of the Congo... | reverse complement strand
CTTTACCTTTGTCAACCTAGCATTTGGTTGCGGGCTACGTCCAAAACGAATCATGTCTTTGTTTTTTTTATTCAATGTGATTTTTTCCGGTATCGAAAGACCTTCAATGGAGGCCAATATAATAATTTCCGTTTCGGTTGAGTTCAAGGACAAGTTCCCTTCATAGCTTAACTTTCCTATTTTCATCGAAATCTTCGATTTACTAAGCTCAACAGAAATAGATGTTTTAGCAATTTCAAGTGGTGAATTTCCATTAAAAACCTGATAGGAGGGGATCTCACCATCGTAAGTTCCTCTGAATTTCTTCTTTATAGATTTTTGAGAACAACAAAAAGTGGCGACCAATAAAAACAAACTAACGAACCATATTCTCATTGGATAAAGATAGTCAATATTTTAGCTGTTAAGAACTAGAGGAACTTGTTTAAAAATTCAAACCATCTGCGATTAACATCTTAAAGATAAAGGCTAATTTCGTAAGTGAATTCACAAGATGTTAGCATAGATAAAGAAGAATACTGATCAAATGAAACAATACCACGATTTACTTCAGCATATTTTGGACAATGGAGTTAAAAAAGAAGACAGGACAGGAACCGGGACCCTTTCGGTATTTGGTTATCAGATGCGGTTTAATTTGGAAGATGGATTCCCTGTTTTAACAACCAAGAAACTACATTTACGATCTATCATTCATGAATTGTTGTGGTTTTTAAAGGGAGAGACTAATATCAACTATTTAAAAGAAAACAATGTTTCAATTTGGGATGAATGGGCAGATAGTGAGGGAAATTTAGGTCCGGTTTACGGTTATCAATGGAGAAGTTGGCCAACTGCTGATGGTCGCCATATCGATCAAATTAAGCAAGTTGTGCACCAATTGAAAAACAATCCTGATTCAAGGCGAATTATTGTTTCTGCTTGGAACGTTGGCGAAATTGAAAACATGAAACTTCCTCCATGTCACGCATTCTTTCAATTTTATGTGGCTGATGGAAAGTTAAGTTGTCAACTTTATCAACGCAGTGCCGACACTTTTCTTGGGGTTCCCTTCAATATTGCTTCTTATGCGCTACTCACCATGATGATGGCCCAAGTATGTGGATTAAAAGCGGGAGATTTTGTGCACACGCTTGGTGATGCTCATCTTTACCTGAACCACTTAGACCAAGCGAAATTGCAGTTGACGCGCGATTTTCGACCATTGCCACAAATGAAAATTAATCCTGACGTAACGGACATTTTTGAATTCAAATTTGAAGATTTCGAGTTATTGAATTACGATCCACATCCACATATTAAAGCAGCTGTGGCGGTATGATGAAGGTATCGCTAATAGTAGCTGTAGATTTGGAAAAAGGAATAGGCCGAGATAACGATTTAATGTGGCATCTTCCCGCAGATATGCAGTTTTTTAAGGAAACTACCAAAGGTCAAATTGTCGTTATGGGTAGAAAAAATTACGATTCAATACCAGAAAAGTTCCGACCACTGCCCGGCAGACAAAATGTAATCTTAACGCACAATAAATCATTTCAAGCGGAAGATTGCCTTGTTTTCCACTCCTTGGACGAATGTTTTTCCCATTTTAAAAACGAAAACTCGCGCACTTTATTTATCATTGGAGGTGGTGAGGTTTACCGCTTGGCCTTAGCGTCAGAACTCCTCCAGGAAATGTTTATTACAACCGTAAATAAGGTCTATGGAGCAGACACTTTTTTTCCTGATTTTGACGAATCTTTATGGGAGAAATCGAAGATAGGTTACCATGAAGCGGATGATAAACACGAAGTTGATTTTACCTTTTGGCACTACAAGAAAAAGTAACGAATTATCAGCGTGGTTTGGGTCCTGAATACCAGTAACATGGATTTAATCCAACAAAGCAAGCTTCTAGTAATTCAATTTGAAGGGATTTTTTTAGCTCCTTCGCTGACTTTTCAAAAATGGGATTACTTTTCCATAGTTCTATTGCATCATCGTCTTTCAAGGTGTAACGCTTAGTATCCGAAAGCGAATATTTAGATTTTAATTCTGAAAGGCTCAAGAATTGATCCGCTAAAAAGATGCGAATGTTGGATTTTTTTGGAATTTTACCTTTCCAATTTCCATTAGAGTCAACTGTTATTTCCATACTGTTCCATTTTCCGGAATTAACTTCATTTGTTTTTTGGTATTGAATAATCAGGCGTTGATTTCCAAAGCTTCTTGTGGTTCCTGCAGCCATTTCGGGAGTAGGTTTGGCTCCTCCGCAATAAGGAGTTCGTACAGATAAGGAAAGAGTTGTTTTCTGGCCAAAAAGAACGATTGGAAGAATAAATAAGCAGAGCAACAGGTAATTTTTCATGATACGTTTTTTTGCTATTGAACTAAAATTATGCCTTTATTTTAAAAGTTCGTTTGCTTTTTCTCTCGCCAAAAAATCAGCAGTGACATAATCGGCTAATTTCGGGTTTAAGGTATTAGTAATTGCATCCATTACTTCTTCGTTTAATTGGGCAATTTCTAAAAAAGCAATGCGCTTGTTAAGAAAAGCATCAACGGCGATTTCATTCGCGGCATTTAAGGTGCAAGCCGCAGTTCCTTTTAAATCCATTGCTTTATATGCTAGATTTAAGTTTCGAAATGCGGTTCGATCTGGTTGCTCGAATGTCAATTGAGGGTAATCTAAAAAATTAAAGCGAGGATAAGGGGTCTTTAATCGTTCTGGATACGTTAGGGCATATTGAATAGGTAATTTCATGTCAGGAAGGCCCATCTGTGCTTTCATGCTTCCATCCTCGAATTGCACCAGTGAGTGAATTATAGATTGAGGATGCACCACCACATCAATCTGTGAGGCGGATAAATTAAATAACCATTTGGCTTCAATAACCTCTAACCCTTTATTCATTAAAGTTGCAGAATCTATTGTGATTTTAGCTCCCATTGACCAATTCGGGTGTTTCAATGCTTGTTCTAGACTGACTTGTTTTAACTGCTCTGTGTTCATTCCACGAAATGGCCCACCCGAAGCTGTCAAATAAATTTTTTCAATTTTATTATGAAATTCACCCACCAAGCACTGAAATATAGCAGAATGTTCAGAATCTACTGGATAAATATTCACTCCTTTTTCTCTTGCCAGTTGAGTGATCAATTCCCCAGCGACTACCAATGTTTCTTTGTTAGCAAGTGCAATGTTTTTACCTGCCGAAATAGCATGAATAGTCGGTTTCAATCCAGCATATCCAACAAGTGCAGTCAGGACTACATCTACTTGTGTTGATTCAACTACCTGACATAATGCATCTTCGCCGGTATACACATGAATATCTTCGTGCCACAAAGCATCTTTTACTTTCTGATAAAGCGTTTCTTCAGAGATCACAACGGTATTTGGTTTGAATTTGAGCGCTTGTTCAATTAATAAATCAGCATTTTTACCAGCTGTAAGCACTTCTAATTCAAATTGTTCAGGGTAAAGGGAGAGCACATCCAGCGCTTGAGTACCGATAGAGCCTGTTGAGCCGAGAATAGCAATACCTTTTTTAGTTTTCATAGTTGGTTGAACAGATTAAAATGAAAAAGGTTGAGAGAATTATTAAGATTACTCTACCGTCACCGATTTCGCTAAATTACGTGGCTGATCCACGTTGCATCCACGCATTACGGCGATGTGGTAAGAAAGTAATTGAAGTGGAACGGTAGCTACAAGCGGTGCCAAATGGTCATTTACTTCCGGAATTGCGATGACATCATCTGCCATGGCTTCAACTTGTTCGTCGCCCTCAGTTACTATAGCGATGATTTTACCTTTTCTTGCTTTTACCTCCTGAATATTCGAGACGACTTTCTCATAGGAATTCCCTTTTGTAGCGATCACAAAAACAGGCATGTTTTCGTCAATTAAAGCGATAGGTCCGTGTTTCATTTCTGCGGCTGGGTAACCCTCTGCGTGTATGTAGGAAATCTCTTTCAGCTTCAATGCTCCTTCCAAGGCAACAGGGAATAAGTTTCCTCTTCCTAAGTAGAGTGCATTGTTCGCATCCTTATATTTTGCCGCAATTTTTTCAATGTGAGCGTTCGTAGCCAACACTTTTTTTACCAATTCTGGTAGTGTTTCCAATTCTGTCAATAAGCGTTGAAAATCCCATTCACTAATAGTGCCTTTTTTTCTACCTAACGATAGCGCCATTAACGTAAGTATGGTAACTTGAGCTGTGAAGGCTTTTGTAGAGGCCACTCCAATTTCGGGACCGGCATGTGTGTAGGAACCTCCATGTGTTGCACGTGAAATAGATGATCCTACGACATTACAGATTCCTAAAACTGTTGCCCCTTTTGATTTTGCTAACTCTATAGCGGCAAGTGTATCAGCTGTCTCTCCAGACTGTGAAATCGCAATGACAACATCATTTTCAGTTAAGATAGGATTTCTGTACCTAAACTCACTGGCATATTCCACTTCAACATTAATTCTCGCCAAGTCTTCAATCAAGTATTCTCCTACAAGTCCTGCATGCCATGAGGTACCGCAAGCCACAAAAATAAGGCGATTTGCCTGAATCATTTTCTGTTCGTAAGCACGCACACCACCCAAGGAAACCCATGCGTCTGTAGCATTCAATCTTCCTCTAAAGCAATCGTGGATCGACCGCGGTTGTTCGTGAATTTCCTTTAACATGAAATGCTCGTATCCACTTTTTTCCAATGCTTCTAACTCTAATTCTAATTTTTGGATATACGGTGTCTTTTGTTGATCCTTGATATTGTATAGCTTAAATCCTGTTTCTAAGTCGATAACTGCAATTTCTTCGTCGTCTAGGTAAACAACATCTTTAGTGTATTCAACGATAGGTGTGGCATCGGATGCTAAATAAAAGTCGCCCTCTGTACCCATTCCTACAACAAGTGGACTACTTTTGCGAGCAGCAACTAAGCGATTCGGAAAATTCTTAGAAATCGCAACAATGGCATAAGCGCCCACTACGTGATTCAAGGCAATACGCAGCGCTTCTCCAAACCAAACTCCTTCTTTTTTCGAAATATGATCGACAAGATGCACCAACACTTCGGTGTCTGTTTCACTCCGAAAGGTATATCCCTCGTTGATTAGTTCTTTTTTTAGAATGTCGTAGTTCTCAATAATTCCATTGTGAATTAACGCAACTGAACCATCCATTGAGTAATGAGGATGTGCATTTACGTCATTTGGAAGTCCATGGGTCGCCCAACGCGTATGTCCTATTCCAGCATTACCTTTCACATCAAATTGAGCGGCATATTCTTCTAAAACTGAAACTTTTCCAGCGCGTTTGTAAATATTTAGGTTTCCATCGTGCAACAAAGCCACTCCGGCGCTGTCGTAACCGCGGTATTCTAATCGCTTTAGTCCTTTCAATACAATTGGAAAAGCTTCTTTTTTTCCGATATAGGCAACAATTCCGCACATAGTTTAAAATGTAGAATAGGTTATAATTAGTTTAGGTTTGTTCTTGTTCGTAGTGTTTTTTCCATTAAAAACGATTCGCTCTGCTGAGTTAATGAAAAATCGAGGAGACAAGTAAACACCGGTGTTTTCAATATCTCCGTTATGTACTGCCTGAATGTAATTTTTCAAGTCAATTTTGAAATGTTTTTTACTATCTGAATACTCTCCCAAGCTAGGTAATGCCGTGAGGTTTTCATCACTTGATTTTATCTTGGTAGAAACAGATAAAAAAGATCCGGGTTTAAAACGATAACCCGTTTGAAATTGAATAGGCAATGTTAATTCAGCGCGATGTACGATAATATTTTCAGGTAAGTTTTCAATCTCGGGAACTTTAACTACTGCTCTATGTTTGAAGGCCTGTGCGTAGAATTCTGTCATACCCTTTGTAGAATCCGCGAGAACAGCTTGAATTGGGTAATTCGCATTTTGAATGTCTACATGGTTGAAATCAGCACAACTTGAATTTATCAATAAATCATAGGATTTACTCACACCGCCTTGTGTGAAGTAGATCGTAGCTTTTGAGGCAGGATCGTTTAAATTGAAGTAAAATATGGCGCCTTGACCTACGGATTGATTTAGGTTTTGAGTTTTAATCTTAAGTCCTTTGAAGAAGTTTAAAAAATTCTCATTACTCGAAAAACTCGCACCACCACTTTCTGCCTCTGAAATTAAATACTTGGCAAAATTTGTATCTAAAGGAATACGTAATTGTGAATCTACGGTATCTTCACCTATCACTGTTTTATCGTTCGGTTTTGGTATAATCGTTTCTTTTCCTGCTGGAATCAAGGTAGTGCCTTTCGTATTTTTATCACTAAAGGCATAATATGTTGAGTCAAGGTAAATCGATTCATCCATTTCCAAAACTTGAAAGGTTTGCGCGCTTAGATCTCCATAGTATCCGGCGTATTCAAGTGCTAAGACAAACGAATCTACTTTTATTGAGCTGATATCTCCAAAATTAGGATTAAGCGTTGCTAATCTAAATTGAGTGTAAAAATAGGCTTCAAATTTCCCGAATTTAGGATCGATGTAACTTCCTAAAACGGCATTAGCAGGGTTATCTGTAATTGTTGAATCCTCTGCAATTGTATAGGTGATTAAATCTAAAGTATCAGTTGTACTGTTGAGGTATTCCTGTTCGTCAATAATGTCTTTTCCTGCAATACTTTCTTTTTTTTTGCAAGAAGCAAGAAATAAGAGGAGTGTAAAAAGGAATAGAACACTATTTTTCATTGGCATGTCATCAAAAAACTTATGCCAGTACATTTCCAGCAATCACGCTGTCAAAAAGACTACCAATTTCCGATGCTTGATTTTCTTCTGCAACATATCCTTGTTTCAGGCAACTCGCGTCATTAAAAACAGTTTGTAAATCTGCATCGAGTTGTTCGGACGCAATATTCACACCGTCACAAAAAGCAACCATTGATTTAACAAGACTAACGTAATCAGTGGCAGTAAACTTTTCGGCAATTTCTTTCGGAAACCCATCGAAAATTAATTTCTCTGCAAATCGAGCGTCCCACGGTGTATCGAAACGTTCGTTGTACATGCTATACACAACCTTAGTGTCCTTGAAATGTGGATCCTTATTGAACGAATGCTTGATGTATAATCCCATAATTCCAGTTAACCAACCGTGACAATGAATTACATCTGGCTGCCAACCTAGTTTTTTAACCGTCTCTAAAACGCCTCGACAGAAAAACATTGCTCTTTCGTCGTTATCAACGTGAAAGGCTCCGTTATCATCTACTAATGTCGATTTTCTTTTGAAATATTCGTCGTTATCGATAAAGTACACTTGCATTTTAGCTGCAGCAACAGAAGCCACTTTAATTAATAAAGGATGATCGTGATCGTCAATGCAAATATTTAATCCCGATAGACGAATAACTTCATGAAGTTGATGCCTTCTTTCGTTAATCACACCAAATCTCGGGGTGAATACACGTATCTCCTTACCACTTTCTTGAATGACTTGAGGAAGTCTTCTAGCAGTATTTGAAAGTTCGTTTTTGGGAAGAAAAGGGAAAATTTCTTGCGTAATAAACAGGATTCGTTTCTTTTCCATCTGTGAAATTAGGCGACAAAGGTACGAAATTTAAATGAACATTCATAAAAAGCTATAGCTTTGTCCTTTACATTTCACTGAATGACCTTATTATCGCTTAAAGATTTAGTGCTCAAAATTGGAAAAATGAATTTCCAAAACCAATCGCTTGGGTTTGTTCCAACCATGGGAGCATTGCATGAAGGCCATCTTGCTATAATCGAGCGCGCAGCAAAAGAAAACGATTATGCTGTTGTAAGTATTTTTGTTAACCCTACGCAGTTCAATAACCCAGATGATTTAATCAACTATCCGCGCACTTTAGAAGAGGACTTAAAACTTCTTAGTAATCTTTTAAATGTTTATGTGTTTCAACCGGAAGTATCCGAAGTTTACGCACATGATATTTTTTTTGAACCAATGCCCCTTGGTTACCTTGCTTCATTAATGGAGGGAAAATATCGACCAGGACATTTTGATGGTGTCGTGCACGTGGTCCATAATTTATTTCGATTGGTCCAACCAACTCGTGCCTATTTCGGTAAAAAAGATTATCAGCAGCTGGCAATAATCAGAATGCTCGTAAAGCATTATCAATTTCCAATTGAAATTGTTGCGTGTGAAACGTGGAGAAGTGAGGTGGGCTTGGCATTAAGCAGTCGTAATAAACGATTATCTCCGGAAGGGCTCGAAGAGGCATTAATTATTTGGAAAACACTTTCGTTTATCAAGGTAAGAAAAAATACATCTTCCATCCTCGATGTAAAAACTAAAGCAATATCATTTTTTTCTACAAGTTCTTTAACCTTAGAGTATCTTGAGTTTATGAATGAAAATACACTGATGCCCGCTGCATCTTGGGAGGAACCAGTGGTTTGTTTTATTGCTGCGTATTGTGAGGGAGTTAGACTAATTGATAACATTTTGGTGTAATCCGTTTATTTGCTTTATTTTTGCCGCGTAATTTTACTATGTACATACAAGTTTTAAAATCCAAAATACACAGAGTTCGCGTTACACAAGCGGATCTAAATTATATAGGTTCTATTACCGTTGACGAGTCTTTGATGGAGGCATCAAACATCATCGAAGGGGAAAAAGTTCAGATTGTAAACATTAACAACGGAGAACGATTTGAAACTTATGTCATTAAAGGGAAGAGAGACACAGGAACCATTTGCTTGAATGGCCCAGCGGCAAGGCGCGTTGCTGTTGGCGATGTGATAATTATCATTGGGTATGCTATGATGGACTTTGAAGAAGCGAAGAATTTCAAACCTTCGTTGGTCTTCCCAGACGAGGCAACGAATCTCTTGGTATGATTAGATACCTTAAGTGGTTTCTAAAAGTCGGATTGCCATTGGCATTCGGAATTTATCTTACTTGGTATTTCTTTGATCAAATGTCGGAAGCGGCCATGACTTCCTTTAAAAAAGCCTTGAGAGAAGCAGATTATTTGATTGTTTCGATTTCGTTAGTTCTTGGCGTAATATCGTATTGGTCGAGAGCAGAACGTTGGAAATACACCCTAGAACCGATGGGATTTAAATCTAATGCATGGAATCGTTACCATTCCTTAATGATTGGTTACATTGTAAATTTGACAATTCCAAGAGCCGGTGAAGCTTCTCGGGCACTAATGCTTCAACGATCCGATAATATTCCTTTCACTAAATCTTTTGGCACCATTATCACGGAGAGAATTGTAGATGTTTTCATTTTAGGTGTTATTACCTTAATTACTATTGCCGTTGCTCAAGACGATTTTTGGCAATTATACAAGGCTATGCTCGTTCAATTTGGGGTAGAAAAAAACGATTCATCGACAAATTATTTGATGCCAATTGGCATTGGAATCTTTGTGGTTGTGGTTGGAATTCTCTTGGTAATTAAATCTGTTCGACTAAAGATTTTCCAGTTTGCTAAATCTTTGATTGAAGGCTTATTTTCAATATTTAAGTTACAACATCCGTGGTATTACATTGCTCATTCACTCTTAATTTGGGGTTGTTATATCGTGATGTTTGCGCTCCCATATTTTGCCCTCGAGGAGACCAAAAACGTTCCGTTTGAAGGGATTATGGTTGCTTTCATTGCCGGTTCACTGGGAATATCTTTTACCAACGGAGGCATCGGAATGTATCCGCTATTGGTAGGTTTCGTAACAGCTTATTACCTTGGAAACGAAAACCCAGATCAATCTTTGGCTGTGGCTAATGCGCTCGGTATGCTCATTTGGGCCTCTCAAGCGGTAATTATGGTGGTCATGGGCTTAATTTCACTGTATTTTTTACCTAAAACATATTCCACAGATGATCGATAGGTTGACTTTTATTACAAATAAAATTGTGAGCATTGAGCAGGCTCAACTTCTGTGCGAAGGTTGGCGTATGAAAGGGGAGAAATTAGTATTCACAAACGGCTGTTTTGATATTTTACATCATGGCCATGTCTATTATTTAGCGGAAGCAGCCCAACTTGGAAATCGCTTAATTGTTGGACTAAACAGCGACGGTTCTGTTCGTGGTTTGAATAAATCTCCAGAAAGACCCATAAATACGCAGGATTCTCGTTCTTTTGTGTTGGCTAGCCTTGGAATGGTTGATCTCGTGGTAATATTCGACGAACAAACTCCACGCGAACTCATTGAGAATTTAGTCCCTGATGTATTGGTAAAAGGTGGCGACTATGACGCAAGTCAAGAAGATGAAAATAATCCATCTTATATTGTTGGTTCCAAGATTGTCAAACAAAACGGGGGTAGTGTGAGAACTATTCCGTTAAAAGAGGGTTTTTCAACCACGAATATTATTTCAAAATTACGCGATTAACCTCCAATTTTAAAAGTCGTTACTTGCTTTTCTTCCTCTTCTTCCGCTGATTTCCAACTTTTCATGGTTTTTTTCAAAAGACCTTCTTTTTTCTCTTTTTGCTTATCCTCGGGTTTTGGATCTTGTTGGGTAGATTTTTGTCCAAATGTAATCTTTATTTCTTCTTTGGCGGCCTGCTTGGGCTCGTACTTCTTAACGGTAGAATCCTTTTTAAACAAGCCAAATTCACTTTTTAGCATGGCTTTTATTTCTTCTTTCTCTTCTTTTAAATTCTCCTTAACTTGCTCTTTATGAGCTCCTTTATCCCAAGAAAAATTAAGATTATCTAAATGCCCAGAAACATGTAAAAACAACCGAGCTCCATTTTCCTCATACTCGATTTCTCCAAACTCGGTTTGTCGTTCCACATCTCTTAAATCTCGAGCGTTTAATTCAACTCTATAATCAATGATGTCATTAAAACCATGAACGCCTGTCAGCTCGACCTGCATGGCAGAAGAATTAATGGTCATTTTTGGAATGATGATGTTTCCATTGCTAATCGAAATGGTATTTTCTAAATTCGGTATCGTAACATCCGCTAGCTTTCCGTCCAAGTAGTCGATATTTCTTTTTCCTAAGACTAGTTTAGAAGCATTGGTTTTCATGCTGCTGGTCATTTCCTTGAACAATGGAATATTGCGGAATCGCCCGTTGGTTATAGATAAGCGCATGGTCGCTTTCATTTCGTCGAAATTCACTTCCTCTTTTACTGCGTCGAATGGTAAGTCAAAATTAACATTAAGCATTGCTTTTCCATGAACAATGTGCTCACTCGTTAAATTGTCTTGATACAAATTATGCCATTCTCCAAAAAGTTTTTTCAACTCTACTTGATTGGTAGTAAGATTTCCTGAAAGTTGAAGTTTAGAAGGTGTTTTTTCAGTAATATGAATATTTCCTTTCCAGCTAGCTTCTGCATTTTGAGCATAAAACTGAGGAACATTGATGTTCTTATCGTCAATCTTTATGGTAGCATTGAGTTGATTGAATTGATGTTGATCGTAAATGACCTTTTGAGCGTTGACATTTACAACTCCTGAAATATCTTCTGGAAGTAAGAATGAATTTGGCTCTGTAGCTTCTTCGGAAGAAAAATATTCATCCAAGTTTAAGTTTTTGCAATTTAAGGTTAGCATGGGCTTTAATTGTTTTTTACCAGAAACATAGTCCACAAAATCTCTTACTTCACCAACTACTTGCATATCGCTGCTCCCGTAGTTGAGACGAGCATGTGTAAAGCGAAGATTATTTCCAGTCATGTAAATACCTGCTTGAATTTGCTTGTATGCATTTTTTTCACCCTCGAGTTTAATCAGCGCATTCGATACATCAATTTTAGCAGAAAGAGAAGAAATTTTCATGTCATCTCGTTTGGATTCGTTTTGAACATCAAAAGTTCCATCGACTTCCAATTGCCCATTCATGCTTTCAATTCCCGCAGGTTGAAAAATGTCTTGCACCACACCTAGGTCTATTTTCCCTTTTGCTTTCCCTTCAATTTTTGGATTTGTAAAGCGCGTAACTTTTAAATCTCCAGAAAAAGGACCGCTTGCAGAGGTACACTGAAATTCTCGAATCGCTAATAGTTCATTCCCTTCCTCTCCCGCGTTACTGTAGTACCCATCGAGCGAAATATCCGATAAAGTCGTTTTCTTGTAGGGCTCGATTAAACGTCCATTTTTAACACCGAACGAACATTGAATTTCTGTTTTATCCTCTTTTTTCGACCCTCCTTTTCCGGTAAGTACAAAATTAATTACACCTTCTCCTTGCATTTTTTTAACTTCTCTCTCTTGATCTGATAGAAATTCATGAATCATGTCGGTCAATAAAATTTGTTGTGATTCTACTTTGAAATTCAGACTGTCTTTGTTTAATGAAGCTGCAACCTGAAAAGGCAAATTTTCAACTTTAATTGTCGAAGGGGCCAATGTAATGGCTTCGAGCTCATTGTTGACTTTAAGCTTAACATCATAAGCTATATCTTTATTTGAAAGCAAGGTGACTTCACCATTTCGTAATTTTTTTAAGTTAATTTCACCTTGTGTACTTAAGTCGAATTCTTTTTCAGAGAAATTTCCGGTAAAGTCTACTTTTTCCAAGGTAGTCTCTATATGCTGATGGGTTAAGTCGTTCTGATACGTTAAGTCAAACTGTTCAAACGTAATGGCGTTAAGTTTCAATAGAAAATCATCATCACTGTCATCTGAAGGTTTTAGAATGTCATAGTTTGCTTCTCCTTTGTTGTTGACATGCAACTTCGCTTTTCCTGGCGAAATATGAATAGATTTTACTTCGTAATTTCCGTCAAAAAGATCAAAGGGGCTGAACTTCAAATAAAGGTGATTTGTAAAAAGCAAGGTGTCAGTTGCCTTACTATTTGGAAGAGCACTTTGCAAATAGACCTCTTTCATGTCAACTTCTAAATTTGGAAAGGTTGACCAAAAGGTGAGTTCGACCTCTTTCGTTTGAATTGGTTGTTTCAATTTGCTGTTAACTTCATCCAAAACCATCCCAACAATCTGATCTTTAAAGATGTATAAGCAGGCCGTGAAGAGAATGGAAATACTCAAAACAATTGAGGCTGTCCATTTTAAAACTTTGATTATTCGTTTGTTGCGCATGTGAGTTGATACGAAAAAAGAATCAAAATGTTTCATGTACAATTCTTTAGATTTCTTAATCCCATTGGGTTTTTGTAATTTCGCGCCTATGGCATCAAAAAAAGTCGACGCACTAAAATTGAAACAATGGCAAGATGATTTAACGTCTTCGGAGCAACATATTGCCATGTCGGCGATACACCAAATTGAGGAATCCGGTAATATGCATGTATTTCCTTTGTTAATTGAAGTGCTTCGAAAATCACCACTTAGTCAAGTAGAGCAAGCAATTTTGAAATTAATTGCGGATATTCAATCCGAAGAAAAAGTGGAAATACTCATGCAATTTATTCAAGGTGAAAAATCTCCAATTTTACGATTACAACTCTTGACCTGTGTTTGGAATAGTAAGCAAGATTTTAGCCCATATTTAGCTGAAATTGTGTCTCTTTCTACTGAAGGTGACTTCATGCAGGCGTTGGAATGTTTGACAATTCTGGAAAGTATGTCTGGCCCTTTTGCAGAAAATCAATTGCTAGAAGCCCAATTGTACTTAAAGGAATATGTGGAGAATCTTTCCAATGAGAATGATCAACGAAAAGCGCAAATAATCAGTGATATTGCGTTGTTTGTAAAAGAGCAAAACGAGGGGATTGATGCAGATTTATTATTAGACTAAAGTTATGAAACGATGATGCAATCGATGACAGGTTTTGGAAAGGCAAATGGCGTTTTTTCGAATAAAAAGGTTTCAGTAGAAATTAGAACATTAAATAGCAAGGGATTAGACCTCACGGTGAAGGCTCCTTCCGTTTATCGTGATCTTGAAAATGAAATTAGAAAATCGGTAACCGAAAACCTCGACAGAGGAAAAATTGACGTTGGAATATACTTGGAGAGCCAATCTGATAGCAAGCAATTAAAAATCAACAGAGAATTGGCCGATTCGTATTATAATGAGTTAAAGTCGTTGAATACTAGTTGGGGAGAAAAAGAAATAGATTATTTGGCAATTGTAATGCGCATGCCGGAAGTAGTAAGTCAAAGTAACGAGGAAATTTCGGAGGAAGAAACAGACTTTATTTTGAATTTAGTGAGTGAGGCGATTACGCAAGTTGTTAATTTTAGATTGAAAGAGGGAGCAGCATTGCGTCAAGAATTTATCCATAGACTTACTGAAATCAAGTTAGGATTAACCGCAATAGAGCCTTTTGAGTCAACTAGAATTCAAACACTCAAAGAACGCATTTTCAAAAGCTTAGAGGAACTAAAAATCAGTGAAATTGACCACAATAGATTTGAACAAGAATTGATTTTTTACATCGAGAAATTGGACATTTCGGAGGAGAAAATGAGGTTAAATCACCACCTTGAGTATTTTACAGAAACTATGCAAACGGCAAAGTCAGGAAAAAAACTAGGCTTCATTACTCAGGAAATGGGAAGAGAAATAAATACGCTTGGTAGCAAGAGCAACCATCCTGAAATGCAAAAGATTGTGGTAGACATGAAGGATAATTTAGAAAAGATTAAAGAACAAGTGCTGAATACATTGTGATGAACGAGAGCTTGGAAGGAAAGTGCATCATCGTTTCTGCTCCTTCGGGTGCGGGAAAAACTACAATTGTCAAGTCGTTATTGCGCGATTTGCCTGCACTATCATTTTCCATATCCGCATGCAGCAGAGAACCAAGGTCAACTGAAGTTGACGGAAAAGATTATTACTTTGTGGGAGTTGAAGGTTTTAAGAAGCTGATAGCCGAACAAGCATTTATTGAATGGGAAGAAGTATATGACAATAATTTTTACGGCACTCTAAAAGAAGAGATCAAGAGAATTTGGTCCAATAAACAAGTAGTTGTCTTTGATGTAGACGTCATCGGAGGATTGCGATTAAAGGAGATTTTTTCCACTCAGGCCCTTTCAATCTTCATCCAACCACCGAGTATACAGGAACTAGAAAATAGATTGAGGTCGCGTAATACGGAATCTGAGGAAAAAATCAGCATGCGCGTAAATAAGGCGAAAATAGAATTATCAAAATCGACAGAATTTGATGTTATCATTATAAATGAAGAGTTAACTCTTGCGATTTCTGAAGCTAAAGAACAGGTACTTAAATTTATTGAAAAATGAGAATAGGCTTGTACTTTGGCACATATAATCCTATTCACGTCGGACATCTCGTCATTGCCAATTACATGGTGGATTACACAGATTTGGACCAAGTGTGGTTGGTGGTATCTCCACACAATCCCTTGAAAGATAAATCATCCTTGTTACCAGATTTTCATCGCTTGGCCTTAGTACGGGAAGCCATTTTCGATAATCCAAAATTAAAAGCGAGTGATGTTGAGTTTCAGTTATCCAAACCAAGTTATACGGTTACTACCTTAACTTTTTTAAACGAAAAGTATCCTCAGTACGAATTTGCATTGATCATGGGAGAAGATAACCTTCGCACGTTTCATAAATGGTATAATTATGAAAAACTGTTGGCCAATCATCATATCTATGTGTATCCTAGAGTGTTGACCATTCAAGAAGAAGCAGAAGTAAATTCTATTTCTACACAGCATCAACAGGAGTTGTACCAACATGACCACGTCCATTTCTGTGATGACGCACCTGTCATGAAGGTTTCATCAAGTTTTATTCGTCAAGCCATAAAAGAAAAAAAAGATGTTCGGTATTTACTTACTGAACCCGTTCACCGCTATATCGACGAAATGAATTTTTACAAATAGTTAACCGATATAAAATAAAAAAGACCACCGAAGTGGCCTTTTTTAGAAATAAAGGAGACGCTTATTGAACAACAAGTTTGATGTTTTTATTGGTATTATTGATTACCAATTGAATGTAATAAATTCCGTTGCTCAAGTTTTGAAATTTAAAACTATTTGTATCTTCAACATTTTCGTTTTCAAGTAATTGTCCTGCAGCGTTAAACAGCTTCAATTCTTGCGCTGTACCTTTCCATTGAACAGTTGCGTTGTCATTCGCCGGATTTGGAAACACAACGAAATTTAATTCTTCTTCAATCACCAAGGCAACGTTTTCACCTTCTTGACCTGTTGTATCAGTTGGTGTGTAAGCATCTATAGTTGCATTCGCATTTGTTTGACATCCATTCGCGTCTGTAACAATTGCAAAGTAATTTCCTCCTGTTACATTTACTTGGTCTTCGGTTGTGACATTATTATTCCACAGTACTTCATAGGGTGCAATACCTCCCACAATTGTTAGGTCTAGCGCCGTTTCTTGATAGGCTGTAAATTGAGTAGCATAAATTGTAGCAACCAATGCATCAGGTTCTGTAACTGTAAAACTTCCAAAAGTAGTACAGCCGTTCTCGTTGGTGATTTTAACTTTATATTCGCCAGCGCTTAGATTGGTAAGATCTTCAGTAGTAATATCGTTCACATCCCACCAAAAGCTAACTGCATTTCCTTGTGTCATTGTAAGATTTATCGCACCATTCGCTAAACCATTACATGTAACGTTTGTGATCTCGGCTTCAAAAGCCATTGTTACCACTTCGTTAACAAAAAGTGTGGTATCAATTGTACAACCTAATGCATCGGTAACAGTTACGGTGTAAGCACCACCAGCTAGACTGTCAATTACTAAACCCGTTTCTCCGGTATTCCAAATTGCTTGAAATGGAGCAGTACCGTTAATGTTTAATTCAATTTGACCGCTGTTAACCGCACATGTTGTAGAAATAGTTGCTTCTACTCGAACACTCACCCAATTATACGCCATCTCAACTGCTGCCGCTGCATTTAAACGTCCTGCGCCAATTTTTCCAGCATATACAGGATTCAAATTGTTGATATTTACAGCACTTTGCTTAAGAATAAATTCGATATTAGCGTTCGTTAAACACGGGTTAACTGCCAGCATAAGCGCAACAGTTCCTGAAACTTGAGGTGCTGCATAAGAGGTTCCACTATTAGTCAAATACCATCCTGGAGCTGCGCTTATAGCAACGTCGTAGCCTGGAGCACTTAAATCAACCGTGTTATTATGTTGGTGTGTAGTTGAAGGATTTCCAATTGTTCGTTCATGGTTGTCATTTGGACCGATACTCGTTACGGAAAATACATTTTCAAATGCTGCTGGATACACTAGGTTATCTGCTCCACCGCAAGTTGTACCATTTCCTGCTGCTGCAATAACAAAGGTTCCGTTGTTGTATACTTCATTGATGGCATCTTGAGCGTACTGATTAAATGAACATCCAGAAGTCCAGCTTAGGTTAACAACTTTTGCACCTGCATAAGAAGCTGCTAATACATCGTTATAATTCATTCTATATAATGAAACTTGACTATTGTACCCTATGGACGATTTACCAACACCATTGTTTGTGTTGCCAGCTGCCAATATTGCTACAGCAGTACCATGAGTTCTAGTTGCAGTATTGGTCGTGTCATAGAAAACAACTTTACCCGCTAACTCTTCATGATTTTGATAAAAATTTTGATCAGAAATAGCGATGGTAACATTACTTGTTCCTTGTGTGAAATTCCAAGCACCTTGTGCATTAATTAGGTCTAGAGCATAATCACTAGCAAAAGTTGCTAAATAGTCATTTGGTGTATTTAATGTTTGGTATTTTGGTGCATAAGTTTCACCGGTAACAACTGAAACATTAGTTACTAGTGTTGCATATAAATCTGATTCATCACAAGCACAAGTAATTTCATAAACATTTTGTAAGTTCTGGTTTTTTGACGCAGGTAACGCTTTTTCAACAGAATTTATATTCAAGTTAGAAATGGCTTGATTAAATGCGGCATCAGTTGAAACGAGTTGATTATTGATGTAAACAGGTAAAGCACTGCTTTGAATAACTGCCCAAATTTTACCTTGTTGAGCCATTGAGGTGAATACGCTTGTGAAGGTGAAAATTGTTAAAGCAAGAGCGAGAATGTTTGATGTATTTTTCATTTTTACTTGTTTATGTATCGTTTACAAGACAAAAATGCTTCTATTCTATAGTTTGAAATCAGTTGGATCAATCGCCAACATATAAAATACAAGGGCTTACGAAGCTGAGCTTACGTAGCACTACATGCTAGAATAAGTAGTTTTACTTAATAAGAACATCTTTTTTGTTTTCACGTTTAGAATAGTAATGGTTAAAATATTGGTAATTGGTGTCGGTTGGCTAGGCAAGCAGATTGTAGAATCACTCTTGAAAAAAGGTTATACCGTAGCGATAAGCTCTAGATCAAAAGAAAAGTTGAATGGATACGGAGAGAGTTGCATAAAAATTTCCGTTTCATTTGATCATGGTAATTGCATTTTTTCGGAAGATATTTCTCAATTTGAACAGGTTATAATCTGTTTGCCTCCCGTTCCGGCTTACGCTGATATTATTCAATCCATAGTGGGTAAACTTTCTCCAAGTTCTAAAATAATCTTTATGAGTTCGACGGGAATTTACGAGGAATCAGCTGAAATAATTCATGAAAATTCAAAGATTAAACAAGACCATAAACTCTGGCAGGCAGAGAAAATAATTAGAAGTCGGACATCATACATTATCCTCAGATTAGGTGGGTTGATTGGTCCGGGGAGACATCCGGTAACACATTTACTTACTAAACCTTTTTTAGAAGGAGGAGAAAATGTCGTGAACTTAATCCATTCATTTGATATCTGTTCTGCAATTATTCACTTGCTCCATGACACGAAACAACAATCCACCTATAATCTAGTCTATCCAATTCACCCATCAAAAGGAGCCTATTATACGGAAGCAGCTAAAGAATTAGCTAGAAAAAAACTAGTTGTTGATTACAAATTAATCGAGCATAAGCAAGTGGATGGCTCAAAAATTGTGGAAGAAACGGGCTTCAATTATGCAACTAGGCTTGATGAATGGCAATCTTTTAAACTAAATAATTAACATTTGACGTAAATTTACGTCTATTCTATAGATATGAGGTTTTTACTGACATTAGTACTCTTTTTCAGTATGTTCGAATTTCGAGCTTCTCATATTATTGGTGGTGATATTTATTACGACTATTTAGGAAATAATCAATACAGGTTTTTTATAACGCTATACAGAGATTGTAATTCAACAGGTGCTGAATATGATAATCCATTAAAATTGACGATTTATAATGCCGGTGGAGTTCTTATTCAAGATTTGAGTGTTCCTTTTCCAGGAAGCGTAATATTACCCCTTGACTTTAACAATCCCTGTGCAACACCTCCAAATAATATTTGTGTTCAACGGGCGATTTATACTGTCGTGGTTACCTTGCCGCCTACTCCCGGAGGATACACGGTGAGTTACCAACGCTGTTGTAGAGGTCCTAATATTAGTAATTTAATAAACCCTGATGATGCAGGATTAACTTTAACAACACACGTTCCTGGTTCAGAAACTGGTTTTACCAATAATAGCAGTCCGCGCTTCAACAATTATCCGCCAATTTTATTATGTAACAACGAAGAAAAAATCATTGATCATTCCGCTACAGATCCAGATGGCGACTCTCTGGTTTACGGGTTAATTACCCCATTTACAGGTGGTTCATCGGCCAATCCTGCACCAAACCAAGCCTTACCACCTCCTTATTTTCCAGTTCAATGGATAGGCCCATTCAATGCACAATCCCCACTTGGTCCGGGCTCTGTAACATCGATTAATCCACAAACTGGAATTCTTACAGTTAATCCCAATATGATTGGATTGTTCGTAGTTGGAGTTGTGGTTAAAGAATACAGAAACGGAGTGTTGGTAGGACAGACCATTCGCGATTTTGTATTTCGAGTATTTAATTGCAATATCACCTTACAAGCTATTTTGCCACAACAGGAAGATTTAGCAACGTTTGTTTCTTATTGTCAAGGATTAACCGTTCAATTTGAGAATAACTCATACGGCGGGTCTACGTATTCGTGGGATTTTGGTGTTTTGGGGACAAATAGCGATGTTAGCTCTGCGTTCGCGCCGGTATTTACATATCCTCAACCTGGAACGTATGAAGCTCGACTTATTGTTAATCAAGGACAACCTTGTACCGATACAGCTTATATGAGTATTACAGTAAACAATCCTTTTAGCATATCGTGGACTAGTCAAGATTCACTTTGTATTCTAAACCACTCGTTTGACTTTGTCGGTAACATGTCGAATCCATCAGCAAATTTTTCGTGGGTCTTTGATACTGATGCGCAAGTCGGCGATTTATCTACATTATTCATAAATGATGTAACCTTCACTCAACCAGGTTTCCATACAGTTACAATTAATGGAGACGACGGAGACTGTCAAACAAGCTTTACCGATTCTATTTTTATTTTTGATCTCCCCATTAGCAATTTTAATGCTCCAGTAAATGAGCAATGTTTAGGGTTGACGATACCCTTTGAGAACACCTCTCAAAACGCCATCTCTTACCTTTGGGATTTTGGTGAAAACAACAATCCTTCTGACCAATCAGCAGAATTTGAACCTACACATTTTTACAATAATCCCGGAAATTTTTCGGTACAGTTGATTGCTAGTTCTTCGCCAAGTTGCTCTGATACAAGCGAGGTGCAAATTACAGTGTTGGAGCCTTTAATTATGTCAATTACACATGATGATTCTCTATGTATAACAGATGGTCTATTTGACTTTGAATCAACGGTAAGTGGCCCTCCGAATTACACCTTGGAATGGATTTTCGGCGCTGATGCCAACCCTAGTTCGGCCACAACGCCTGATGTTGAAAACGTTCAATACAGTGATTTTGGTTTCCAGCCGGTTATGCTAATTGGGCGATATGATGTTTGTGCAGATACTGTTTTTTCAGTTGTTCGTGTATTTGGTGAACCGACAATAAATTTTGTTTATGTGAATTCCTTGCAATGTGCACCTTCAACAGCAGTATTTGTAAATCAGAGTTTTAGTGATGGGCCAGCAACCTATTCCTGGGTATTTGGAGATGGAGGAACGGCTCAAACGTTTAGTCCTAGTCATGTGTACACGGATGTTGGGAGTTATAGTGTCGGACTCACGATGATTACTTCAACAGGTTGCATAGATACGCTTTATATGTTACAACAAGACTTAGTAGTTGTACATCCAAGCCCTGTAGCAGGATTTAGTGTTTCACCTCAATTAACGGATATTTGTAACGCTGAAATTTCGTTTACCGATCAGTCCCAAGATGGTAACCAATACCTTTACTTATTCGACAATGGATTTGGGTCAACACAGGCCAATTTCACACATACTTATACAAATACGGGTTCTGATTATCCGCTTCAAATTGTTACCAATCAATATGGATGCTCAGATTCAGCAAGAAATACTGTTATGATAGAACCTTTTGCGATATATGTACCCAACACTTTTGTTCCAGACGGAAATGAAGTAAATGATATTTTTATCCCTCGTACAGATTTCGAAACCAATGGCTGGCAATTTTCGGTTTATAATAAATGGGGAGAACGCGTATTTTACAGCGAAGAAACTGAGATCGGTTGGGATGGTAAATACCAAGGTAGTATTTGCCAAGATGATACATATATTTGGACCCTTAAGTATAGAGGGTGTGATTCTCCTTATGAGTGGAAACTACTTCAAGGTTTTGTAAATCTTTTGAAATAGCACGTTCTATTTTTTACGTAAAACGAAATTCTGTCCTAGGTAAACTTTTCTGACCTGTTCATCTGCCGCTAAATCTTCTGCTGTACCTGATTTTAATATACTTCCCTCGAAAAGTAGGTATGCACGATCTGTAATAGATAAAGTTTCTTGTACATTGTGATCAGTAATTAGAATCCCAATATTTCGTTTCTTTAGTTCCCAAACAATACTTTGAATATCCTCGACGGCAATTGGGTCTACACCCGCAAAAGGTTCGTCAAGAAGCACAAACTTCGGATCTGTTGCCAGCGCTCTAGCGATTTCTGTTCTTCGTTTTTCTCCTCCAGAGAGCCTGTTGCCTAAATTTTTTCTTACATGTTGTAGGCTAAATTCGTTCAGTAACTGCTCCAATTTTTGCTCGCGAGAAGGTCTGTCTAGGTTTGTCATCTCCAATATAGCCATGATATTATCTTCCACGCTGAGTTTACGAAAAACGGAAATTTCTTGTGGTAAATAACCAATTCCCATTTGCGCTCTTTTGTACATGGGGAGTTTAGTAATCTCTGTATCATCAAGAAAAACTTTTCCCTTGTCTGGACGAACGAGCCCGACAATCATATAAAAGGAGGTAGTTTTTCCTGCACCATTTGGTCCAAGAAGACCAACAATTTCGCCTTGATTTACCTCGAATGACACATTGCGAACCACAGTGCGACCTTTATATGTTTTTTCTATATGTTGCGTATGTAGCTTCACAAAGCGAAGGTATTAAAAATAGAGGTCGAAGCGAAATAATATTCCCAATGGACTCACATTTGGAATTTGGTGTGTCGCGCGATAGACTAGGTCAACGCGTAAAAATTTGGCTATATTTTCTATACCCACAGATGTTTCAACATAAGGGACATTTCCAAATCTTCTTACAAAATCAGGAATTATCATTTCCTCCTGATGTCGATCGCTTATGTCTCCATAAACAGCTCTCACATTAGTTACTAGTCGTAATTTCAACTTTTTAATTCCGGGTAATCGGTCAAACAATAAGCCTTCCCAATGATTTTCAGAGAAAGCCATAACATAACGATCAGAAATAAACTCCAAAAAGTTCATTTTGTTAAAGGCAGTAGTAAGTAACCAAAGCGATTGGTTCCCTTCGTGAACTTTAAGAAATGGATATGCGGTATTCCCAAAAATATAACCCGCAGTCATTCCATATCTCATCCTACCTAATGCTCCAACTTGTGTATTGTGCTCAAGTTGAAACTCTAGTTTTTGGTAGTTGTATTGACTTCCCATAATTCCCTTAACACCAATAATAGCTTGAAGTGATAAAATGGGATAAACGGAACGCATACTAGTTCTGTCAAAGGAACCCGAAATAAATTCTTCATCCTTTGTCCACCGATACCTGAATAAAAATTCAGTTGTTTTAATTCGATCTATGCTAAGAGTATCCAACGAATTTAATGGGTGTACTTTTCGATAATTAGCTAAGCCCAACGGTGTATATTCTTTCCATTCTGCGCCCGCGAAAACAATAATGTCTTTTTTAATATCCTTTTCGAGGTTGGTGCCAATCTTTGTAACGAAAGTCAATTTATCTAGAGCACGCGTGTTAAGTGCTGTACCAAAGGTCGAACCAACAGTCGCTGCCGTTGGTGATTGACCAATTTGTTCGATATCATAATTGTAATAAGTGCTCCACATTCCTCTTTTCTTCGGGCTTATGTTGTACCTTACCAAACCTCCGTATTTAAACCGTTCATCTCCAAAACCATAGGCAATTCTTCCTCCAAGTTCAACCCTTCTTGAAAAGTCGTTTGACGTTCTAAGGGCCAATGCAGTCCTGAATTTTTCTACTCTGTTATAACTAAAAATGAAATAAGCACTTCCTAATTCTAATTTCCCAAACGGCCAATAGCCCGTTGTTGTGAAATAGGTAAAATTCTTAACAGTTTTGAAGAAAGGAGTTTTTTCTAATGAATCAATCATATTGCTGATCTTCACTTCTTGAACGTTCAGAGGAGTATGTCTTATGGAATCCCAATAGCTTTTAGTTTGGTTCTTAGCGCCTTCTTCAATTTCGATGGAAGAGTTGGTGTTGTAAAATTCAGGCTCTCTCTTTGTATTTATTTTAAAATTTCTTCTACTCCCATACTTTCTTCCATAAAGTCCGTAAATTTTAGATTCTTTCGTGAGTTTAAATTCTGCTATTATTTTTTCTTCTGTAAGCATCCAAACTTCTTTTTCCACTTGATCAAATTCTTGCTCGAAATAAAAGTCTTGAATGTAGTTGAGGTTTGCGTTGTCCGAAATATTGGCCTTAATACTTTTTACAGCATAGGTGGTGTCGTTGATCCACATTTCACCAAAAAAGGTTAGGTCTCCTTTTCTTTTGGGAAGAAATCTCAATTTATAACACCAATCATTACCGATAAATGTTGAGTCTTCTAAATAAAATTTATAGAAATTTCGGGCATATGGAGAGAGTGGAGAGATAAATGATTTATTGAACATGTCATAAACATTATCATACACATTTAGGTCAAGGTACATGTCACCAAAAAACTGATTTACTTGTAAGTTTTCAATCCCTGTAATTTGCGTTCCTTTTATTACTTCTCTTTTTTTCTTTGGATTGTTTTTAAAATAAAAATCGGAAACAGTCTCGCTTAATACCACTGGTAAGTATTTTCCAGATCTATCATTTGAATCAAGGAAATCTAATACAACATCTAGTTTTTTTACTAGCCCATTCGATTCGAAATGGGCATCGAGGTTATTCAAGTCCAGTTGAATTTTGTTATAAAGTTCATATTCGTATGCGTCCAGCTTTTCTTTATTGTTTATAGATTTATTGGCAATAACGCGTTTGTGCAATCGTGTTGATGGCATTTCTTCAGGTGCTACTAGTCGAACTTCTTTCAAGATGCCGGTTAGAATGTTTAGTTCAATGAGGAGTTCTTGTGATTGGTCTTTTTGAATTTTTACAGTTTTGGAAATATAGCCTGAAAAACTAACTTTAATGGAATCTGTGGCATAGTATGTTTGTATGAAAAACTGACCGAGCGTGTCGCTCATGGTTCCAATTTTTGAATCGTAAAATTGAATTTTGGCGAAAGGAATGGGTTGTTTGTTCATTCCGTCGATCACTTTGCCTTTTATTGTTGTTTGTTGACCAAAAGAGATCATACCAAGCAATGCAAAAAAAACGGAAAATTTTATCTTACGAATTTTTTTCATCTTTCTCTATTTGTTTTTCAACACGAACGGAAACGAGAATACTTATTTCGTACAAGATGTAAATCGGAATAGTAACCACAATTTGAGAAATTACATCTGGCGGGGTAATGATAGCTGCCAAAATCAATATTACAACGATGGCGTGCCTCCTGTATTTTTTTAAAAAATCACTACCAAATAAACCAATCCTTGTGAGAAAGTAACTTACCACAGGAAGTAAAAAGAAAAGTCCGCAATAAAAGATAGTGGAAAGTATCATACTCATGTATGAGCTAATTGTGAAATTGTTCTCAATTTGGTTGCTGATGGTAAATGATCCGAAAAACTGAACGCTTAAAGGTGCTACAATGAAATAACCGAAAAGAATTCCAATGAAAAACAGAAGACTTATGTAAAAAACAATACCTTTTACGTTACTTTTTTCATTCACTTTTAGCCCTGGTTCTATGAATTTCCATAATTGATAGACAATGTATGGAAAAGCCCCGACCACTCCACCAAGAATGCTCAACATCATGGCATAAGAGAACTGACCGGAAACAGTTGTGCTTTGCATTTTAACGGGAACATCTTCCACACAAACACCGAGCACTTCACAAAAAACTCTGAATGTCACAAAATCAGATTTCATCATAGACAAAAACAAATAATCCATGAGATAACCTTGAAAAAACCAAATCGCTATGCCAACAACAAGAACGGCTGCTGCACAACGCACCAAACGCCACCTCAATTCTTCCAAGTGGCTTAAAAATGACATGTTCGTGTTCTCTGACATTTCTGCAAAGTTACGGATTACTTATGATGAATAGGACAAATATTTATGAACGTAAATTGTTTACGAACATGATTCAAAACTTTGTAGTGTAAATAACAAGTTATGGAATACACAATTAAAAAAATTCAATTTAATTCATTTCAGGAGCGATTAATATTGGAAACAGAGGTAAAAAAAGATAATTTTTGGTTCGAATCGCGAATTGAGTTACCGATAGATGCATTGAATAAACTGATTAACTCATTTCAGCAGTGCTTTTCTTCCGTTAATTTTTATGATATATTGGTGACAGAAGACATTGATGAAGATGTTTATTACAGCGCTAGCTTTCAACAAATAGACTGGAAATTAGACGCGTTAAGTCTTGAGTCACTCAAAGCGAGAATTCCAAAGAAAATATGTGCTTAAGAAAATTAGGGTTGAATGTTAACCGTTTCTTCGTTTACTTTTTCAGCCTCGATTTTAATAATACCTTGACCTACCTTATTTAACTTTTGGGCTTTGATGTCAAGTACCGCAACTCCAGCTTGACCAAGCTGATAAATATCATTAAAGTTGAAAGTTGCCATACCTGCGGTGTTTGTGTAAGCTGTGTCAAATACGGCAACCTGTTGAGGCGTTCCAGCTGTATTTGTCCCATATAAAACTACCATTGCTGCATCAACAGGGACATTATTTTCATCCAGTACATAAATATTAGCTATTGTATCTTTCTTTTTTCTGCAAGAAGTAAATCCAATGAGTCCAATGGCTAAAACTGAGATTACAAAATATTTCATAAAAATTATTAGTTAGGTAAATAAACTGTTTCAACCGAAGTTGTGTGAATTCTACAACGCGTTTGACCGTATCCAACTTTGTTGTTGTATTTAACGATAATGTCAAAATAACCTGTAGTGTTTTCATCACCATCGCGGTATTTGTCAAAGTACTGATCCATATCAATAACTGAAAAACCAGATGAATTCGTAAACGATGTATCCACAAAGTCTTGTGTTGGCGGATTACTTTGCTGATCTCCAATTACAACTACTTTCGCACCATTAATCAATTGATTTGTTGACGACCGAACAAATACTTTTAAAATTGCTGGGTCCCTAGGTTCGCATCCGGAAAAAAGCACAAATAGTCCGAATAGACTGAAAAACACTAAAATCGACTTTACATTCATGTCTCAAATTTAAATTAAATTATTCAGAACGTAAAACTTACCTACGTTCTTTTTTTTAAATTGGTTACTCCAATGTGAGTAAAACCGTATTGTTTTTTTCTTGCTCTACTTCTATTATTCCTTCTCCGACAAAGTTTTGAAACTGACCCTTTAACTTAAATATTCCGACACCAGATTGACCAGGTTCATAAAGGTTGGTTAAGTTAAAATAGGCTTCGCCGGATGAATTCGTCGTCTTGGTAAAATCTGCAATCATTTCATTAGATGAATTTACAGTTGGTTCAGCATAAAGCCTGACTTGAGCGCCAGAGATAGAATTACCTGCCGCATCCTGAACGTTGACAGTAACCATTGTAGTCTTCTCTTTGTAACAAGAAGACAATGACGTTGCGATGACTATCAATATTAAGAAGTTTGTCAGTTTCACGTTCGTAAGATTATTTTAACTTTGTCTACATTAAACAGATAAAGAAAGCGAAAAGTTACAGCTACATTATGATTCACGATAAAATAGAACAAATCAAAACTGAAATTGCGAATAGTCTGATTCAAACAACGGATGAATTAGAGCTGTTCCGGATAAAATTTTTAGGATCAAAAAATTGCATTAAAGATTTATTTAGTGAGTTAAAAAATGTACCGAATGAGCAAAAAAAGCAGGTTGGGCAACAATTAAATGAATTGAAAAACTTAGCCGAGCTTCACTTTACGGCGCATCAAGATGTATTTAAAACGGAGGTAACGGCTGAAAACAAATTAGACTTATCGCGCCCTGCGGAAACAACACCAGTTGGGTCTCACCATCCTCTATCATTGGTGAGAGATGAAATCATTACCATCTTCAAGAAAATCGGATTTACGATTTCAGAAGGACCAGAAATTGAGGACGATTGGCATAATTTTTCCGCACTAAATTTCCCTCCTGAGCATCCTGCACGTGACATGCAAGACACATTTTTTATTGAAAAAGGTGAAAGGGAAATGGCACTAAGAACTCATACAAGTTCTGTACAGGTAAGGGTAATGGAGAATACTGCACCTCCGATTCGTACCATTTCACCAGGTCGTGTGTATCGAAACGAAGCAATTTCGGCCCGTGCACACTGTTTTTTTCATCAAATTGAAGGATTGTATATAGACAAAGGGGTTTCTTTTGCCGATTTGAAACAAACTTTGCTCTATTTCGCAAAAGAATTATTCGGAACCAAAGCTCAGATTCGAATGCGGCCTTCATATTTTCCATTTACGGAGCCAAGCGCAGAGGTTGATGTCTCTTGTTCTCTTTGCAATCAAAAGGGATGTAATGTTTGCAAGCATTCCGGTTGGTTGGAAATAATGGGATGTGGAATGGTAGATCCTAATGTATTAAATGCTTGTGGAATAGATTCAAAAACTTATTCGGGATATGCATTTGGAATGGGGGTTGAGCGAATTACACAACTTAAATATCGTGTAGGTGATTTGAGAATGTATTCTGAGAATGACGTCCGATTTTTAAAACAATTTCAAGCAGGAATATGAAATGGATTGAAATAAATGCAAGGGACCATGTGGATCAGTTGTTAGAAAATAGCTGCTCCTCACATCAACTTATTTTTAAACATTCAACTCGCTGCAGCATTTCTAGTATGGCATTACGACGAGCAGAAGATAATTTACCTATTCAAAATCTTTCTGCTAACTACTTGGATCTAATTGCTTTTAGAGATGTATCCAATTATATTGCAGAATTAACGAGTGTTACACATCAGTCTCCACAAGTTATTTTGATTCGAAATAAGGAAGTAATATACCATGCTTCTCATGGTTCAATGGATTGGAAAGAAATAGAAAGCTTATGCGCAAATTAAAATCACTTGCTAGTTATTCACTACTTTTTTCTGCACTTTTATTTGGTGCGTGTACGAGTGATGATAAAAATTCTGATGAGCAATCTCTTCCATTTTTGGTTTCAAACGAGTCAGCGTTACAAGGAGTTTATGGAAAGGAAATTCCAGTTAAAATTCAGTTGAACGAGTCATTATCAGAACTTGTGGCACTTCTAGGAAATGATACACTCAAGTTTTGGAAAAGTCCAAGTGGAAATTTAATCCTAAGTTTTAACACGAACGAATCGGGTATAGGTAAACACGATATTAAATTCATTGGAAAAAAACCAGATGGTAACCTTCATGACCAATTAGTTACCGTTGAGGTTCTATCTGATATGCCATTTACTATGCTAGAAGCCAAAATATTGACCTCACATCCACATCTTCCCTCTAGTTTCACACAGGGTCTAGAATTCGACGGAGATCAATTATTCGAAGGCACGGGAGATCCTTCCTACACAGGAGCAACGCTCGTAGCAAAGGTTGATACAAAGTCAGGAAATCACACCTTAAAAACCTCTGTGCCAACACCAAACTTTGGAGAAGGGATTACAGTTCTAGATGGAAAAATATATCAATTAACTTGGCAACAGCAAACCTGTTTTGTTTATGATAAAACTACATTGAAAAAACTGAGTGAATTCAAATACGAAGGAGAAGGATGGGGCCTATGTAACGATGGAAAATATTTAATTATGTCGAATGGTTCTTCTATGCTGGTATTTCGAGATCCCAAAACCTTTTCAATTGTAAAAACTATTCAAGTAGCAACGGACAAAAGTAGTGTTTCGAACTTAAATGAATTAGAATATGCAAACGGCTTAATTTATGCAAATGTTTGGCAGGAAGATGTTCTTGTTTCCATCGAACCTAGCACCGGTAGGGTGAAAGAATTAATTAATTGTTTTGCCCTAGTGAATACCATTCGCTCTGCTGTTACTCAACAAACCCCAAGTCCTGAAGTCTTAAATGGAATTGCGCACAAAAAAAGCTCGAATACATTTTTCGTAACAGGTAAATATTGGCCTACTCTGTTTGAAGTGAATTTTATTCCTAAGCCTTTATGAGGATAAAACACGTTTTTATTGTGTTTTTATTTGTACAAGTGTCATTTGCTCAAAAAGAATCTTGCGCCACCCAAAAATTACCTAAAAGGAAAGCAACACAAAATGAAATGGTTACCTGCTTTCATGATTCTTTACAATCTTCTTTTCGACTAACAATTCCTCATCGTGTCGTTGCGCACTACCATCAATTTCACACCGAGAATATTTTTGTATTGCAAGGGAGAGCTGAGATGCGAATGAATGATAGAATTATCTGTATTAAAAAAGGAATGCACGTATCCATTCCCAAAGGCACCATACATTCCGTTGAAAAAGTACTGAGCAGAAGGCCCCTAGTGGTGATATCCGTTCAGTCACCATACTTTGATGGTAAAGACCGAGTTCTAGTCTCTGAAAACTAAAAATAAATAGGATAGAATTTCACATTCCCATTTTCTATTCCGAGGGTAGGAAATGGTATTTTTATGTATTTCAATGGTAGGACTATTTTTTTTAGCAGTTTGTTTCGTATCGGCAAGGCACTGGGATCGATATCTAGCGAGATGAATAGTTGCGTGTAAGAATTATAGGTTTTTCCATTCAAATTGACACTAAGTTGATCTCCTACTAAATGCTCATTGATACTATATCCGACAGAAATCATGAGCCATTTAATGTTTAATGAAGGAATAAAGGAATTCGCTCGAATACCCAACCAGTAGGTCTGTGCGTTGTAGTCTTTTAAAATACGTGAAAACGAAGAGCTACCCAAAACCTCAGGCCTCAAAATGGCATAAGGACTCGGAGAATATGAAAACTTCGGTAGCAAGACGGGCTTTTTAAATTTCTTTTCGAATACGAAGAGACCGGTACCGATGGAATTGAATATAACATCTGGAACTGAAAAACCCCATCCGTCGCTAAAACCATCCATTACCTCAATAAAACCTTGATAAAGCCATGAGGCGGAAGATGCAATAAGTAAACTTTTGCTTTGAGAATATCCGGACCAAGAAAGAGCATCGTAAGTCGCTGAGGAAACATGATAGGCGGTGTATGCATGCCCCAATTTATCCATTTTTCTCCATTCATTCCAATCATTAAAAAAGTGAAATTTTCCTGAACTGTAGGGAGCATACCATAAAGAATACAATAACGCTTGACTACCTACTGCAGCCGTGGATAATGAAATACTAGTCGCAATTTTTTTGCAATTTGGTCGAATCGAGTCTTTTTTTTCAATTGAAATTGAGGCTTTAAATTCAAACAAAGAAAATAAAACTAGGAAGCAAAATACTAAATTTTGTTTATTCACGTTTCGAAGTTAGCTATTATTTCATCGCGTAACCATAGGCAGTCTTCAGGTTATGTACATTTGAAAAAAGAAAATTATGGAACACGCAAGAAAAGATTGGAATGACATTAAAAGTAACGACAGCTGGTCTATTTTTAAAATAATGTCAGAATTTGTGGAGGCCTATGACCGAATGGCTAAAATTGGTCCATGTGTGTCTATATTTGGATCAGCGCGAACCAAAGAAGAAAATCCGTTTTATCAGCAAGCTGTAGAAATGGCAGAAAAATTGGCATCAAAAGGTTATGGAATAATTTCGGGTGGTGGTCCAGGTATTATGGAAGCTGCAAATAAAGGAGCTCAAAACGGAAAAACTGCGTCAGTTGGATTGAATATAGATTTGCCTTTTGAGCAGAATCATAACCCATACATCGACCAAGAACACAACCTCGAGTTTAATTATTTTTTCGTTCGCAAAGTAATTTTCGTGAAGTATTCACAAGCTTTTGTTATCATGCCGGGAGGTTTTGGCACATTGGATGAAGCATTTGAAGCCTTGACTCTCATTCAGACGAAGAAAATAAAAAGGCGACCTGTTGTTTTTGTCGGAAAGGACTATTGGACCGGGCTTTTGCAATGGATAGAAAAAACAATGTTGAATGGAGAACGCAATATTTCACCTGAGGATCTTAACCTTTATAAAATAGTGGATTCAACCGATGAAGCTGTAGATTATATTGAAGATTTCTTCACTTCGCATAGGTTGACGCCTAACTTTTAAATTTAATTATCTTTGTGAGGTAAATGTGGAGTAAATTAAAAAGATTTATACTGTCTAAGTTTTTTGTTAAACAAATAGGATTTGTCATCCTGTTTTATTTAACTGTGGTCTTTTTAACCCTAGTTTATCTGGATGTGAGTACGAATCATGGAGAGAAAATTAAGGTTCCAGCTTTAACTGGGTTACATGTAGATCAAGCGAAAGCCAAATTAGAAGAATTAGGTTTAGAATATCAAATTTTAGATAGTATTTATCGACCAGAACTTCCCGTTGGTACTGTATTAGAACAATTAGTTGACCCTACTGATAGCTCCGGGGTTTATGTGAAAACCGGCCGCATAATTGGACTACGTTTATCTAAGAAGTTTGAATTAGTTGCCATGCCAAGTTTATTAAACAAACAGGTACAATTTGCTCAAGATATTCTAAAAAGAAGAGGATTGAATTCCATCATTCAATATCGACCTACTACTGAGGCCAATGGATCTGTGTTAGACCAATTATTCAATGGAGTCCAAATAAAAGAAGGCACAAAAGTTCCGATTGGCGCAAACATAACATTGATTGTTGGTCAAAACGATCAAGGCGAAGCTATTCCAATTCCGAATTTGGTGGGATTGTATTTAGGTGAGGCTCTCACTGTTTTAGATACCTTGGGAATAGAAAATGTTGTAATTAACTGTGTGAATTGTACAAATAATCAAGATTCAACCGGAAGACCAATCACGCGACAAACACCTGAGTTT